>Ga0308175_100000078_pt1 | contig 79189 bp, 78 predicted proteins | sample PhyCR1_3_FD_203893 | JGI IMG/M metagenome (GOLD analysis project Ga0308175, IMG submission 203893) | Soil microbial communities from UC Gill Tract Community Farm, Albany, California, United States - DLSLS.C.R1 | ecosystem: Environmental > Terrestrial > Soil > Agricultural land | place: USA...
CGCGCAAAGCGGCGGCACCAATGCGATAGCAACAACCCTCCCGATCTCCATGGCCCCCCACCCTGCCGAGCAACGACGCACAAGTGGCGCGCACAAAGCAAATTTTCTCAACCGCCTTTGTGAGAGATCTGGAACGGAGGCGGTCCGATAGGCGCATCGGAGTTTTGCCCCACCGGGGTGGGGACAAAGTCGGCCCGGGAAGAACGTCTGCCGGAGCTCTTTCGTGGAGGGGGTCGGTACCCCTCCGGAGGAATGTTCGGCGATATGCAATCTGACTCTTGCGCGGCGGAGCCGCGCTGCAGGTTCTCCCCGCAGCGAAAGCGGAGGGGAGGTCAATTCCGGAGGAGGGGTACCGGTCCCCCTCATCTAACTCCCGGCGATCGAGAGGAACGCTTCGGCGCGGTCGCGGTCTTTCTGCGCCCGGTTCTGCTCGGCGCTGCCGTCCTCGCACTCCGAGAGCCGCTGTTCGGCGTCGGCGAGCTGCTCTTTCAGCCTGCCGCTGTCGAGGTCCTCGGGCGGGATCGCCTCCTCGAGCAGGAGGCGGGCACGGTTACCATAGACCTGCAGCCAGCCGTGGGCTTGGGCGTAGCGTTTGGTCTCCGAGTCGGAAACGTGGAGGCGGAGCTCGGTCGGCCGCAGCGCCGCAAGCACGGGCGCGTGGTTGGCGAGGATGCCGATTTCGCCGACCTCCGTCCGGGTCGAGACCTGGCGCGCTTCACCGCTCCAGACCTCGCCCTCGGGGGTCAGGACCTCGACGTCGACCATGTGCTCCGCCGCCATCGGTCTGCCCTAGGCCGCGGCGCCGGACTTGGCGTTCTCGAGGACCTGGTCGATGCCACCCTGCATGTAGAAGGCGCCCTCGGAGAGATCGTCGTGCTCGCCGTCGAGGATCTCGCGGAAGCCGCGGACCGTCTCGGCAACCGGCACGTACTCGCCGGAGCGGCCGGTGAACTGTTCGGCGACGAAGAACGGCTGCGAGAGGAAGCGCTCGATCTTGCGGGCGCGGGAGACCGTCTGGCGGTCCTCGTCGGAGAGCTCGTCGATGCCGAGGATGGCGATGATGTCCTGGAGCTCCTTGTAGCGCTGCAGCACCTCCTGGACCTCGGTCGCGGTGCGATAGTGCTCGTCGCCGACGACGTCGGGCTTGAGGATCGTCGAGGTCGAGTCGAGCGGGTCGACAGCCGGGTAGATCCCTTTCTCGGAGATCGACCGCGAGAGCGCCGTGGTGGCGTTGAGGTGGGCGAACACCGAGGCCGGAGCCGGGTCGGTGTAGTCGTCCGCCGGCACGTAGACCGCCTGGATCGAGGTCACCGAACCGCGGTCGGTCGAGGTGATCCGCTCCTGCAGGCCGCCCATCTCGGTCTCCAGGGTCGGCTGGTAGCCGACCGCCGAAGGCATCCGGCCCAGCAGCGCCGAGACCTCGGAGCCCGCCTGGACGAAGCGGAAGATGTTGTCGATGAACAGGAGCACGTCCTGGCCGCCCTGCTCTCGGTAGTACTCGGCCATCGTCAGCCCGGAGAGGGCGACGCGCAGACGCGCGCCCGGGGGCTCGTTCATCTGGCCGAAGACGAGCATGGTCTTGTCGATCACGCCCGACTCTTTCATCTCCAGCCAGAGGTCGTTGCCCTCTCGCGAGCGCTCGCCTACGCCGACGAAGGCGGAGAGGCCGGAGTGCTCCTCGGCGATGTTGCGGATCAGCTCCTGGATCAGCACGGTCTTGCCGACGCCGGCGCCGCCGAACAGCCCGACCTTGCCGCCTTTGGCGTACGGGGCGAGGAGGTCGATGACCTTGATCCCGGTCTCGAGGATCTCCTGCGTCGGGGTCAGGTCCGAGGCCTTGGGGGCGGGACGGTGGATCGGCCAGCGCTCCTCGACCTGCACCTCCGGGCCGTTGTCGATCGGCTCGCCGAGCAGGTTGAAGATGCGGCCGAGGGTCGCGTCGCCGACCGGGACCGTGATCGGGCCGCCGGTGTCGGTGACGACGGCACCGCGCTCGATCCCGTCGGTGGCGTCCATCGCGACCGCGCGGACGCGGTCGTCGCCGAGGTGCTGCTGGACCTCGCAGACGAGGACGGCCGATTCGCCGTCGCTGTCGCCGCCGCTGGTCTCGATCGTCACCGCGGAGAAGATCTCCGGCAGCTTGTCCGGGAAGACGGCGTCGATGACCACCCCGGTGACCTGCTCGACGCGCCCTACGTTGCTTCCGTTTCCGTTGCTCTCAGCCATGGGTTCCTTTTCTCGTCTTTGAAGTGCTCTTGGTGATCCCGGGTCCGTCGTCTAGCCCAGCGCCTCGGCGCCGCCGACGACCTCCAGGATCTCCTGCGTGATTTCCGCCTGGCGTGCCCGGTTCATCTCCAGGGTCAGCGAGCCGATCATGTCCTCGGCGTTCTCGGCCGCGTTCCGCATCGCCGTCATCCGCGCGCCCAGCTCTGAAGCCGCCGACTCGAGCAGCGCCCGGTAGACCGAGATCGTCACGTACTCCGGGATCAGCCGCGCCAGCAGCTCCTCCGGATCGGGCTCGTAGACCCACTCCGAGCGGCTCTGCGCCTGCTCGGCCTCGGTTTCCTCGTCTTCGGCGGCGGCCTCCTCACCGGCGCCCTCGCCGATCACCTCGGCCTGCTGCAGCGGCAGCAGCGTCTGCCGCCAGACGTTCTGGGTCAGCGGCGAGACGAAGCGGTTGTAGATCAGCTCCACCCGGTCGAGGTCCTCGTCGACGTAGCGGGCGGTCAGCGCCTCGCCGATTTCGCGGGCGTTGGCGAAGGCGGGGCGGTCGGTGAAGCCGACGTAGGAGTCGGTCACCTCCTGTTTGCGGAAGGTCAGCGCGGAGACGCCCTTGCGGCCGACGACGGCGAAGGCGGGCTCGGCGCCCTCCTCGCGGACCTTGGCCGCCATCCGCATGCCCTCGCGGATGATGTTCGAGTTGAAGGCGCCGGCGAGGCCGCGGTCGCCGGTCACCAGAACGATGCCGACCCGTTTGACGTTCTCGCGCTCTTCGAGGACCGGGACGCGCGGGATGCCACCGGCCTGGGCGGCGGCGCGGCGGGTCAGCTTGCGCATCCCCTCCGCGTAGGGCCGCATGTCGGAGATCCGCTGTTCGGCCCGCCGCAGGCGCGCCGCCGCAACCATCTCCATAGCCCGCGTGATCTTGTTGATGTTCTTGACCGACGCGATGCGGTTCTTGACTTCCTTCTGCGATGCCATGAGAAGCTCCGGGCCCTGCCGCTAGGCCGGGGTCGCCGCCGCCTCGTCCTCGGTGCTGTCGCCGTCGCCGTCGGGCTCGGTCTCAGAGTCTGCGGTGCGGGCGGCTGCCTGGCGCTCCTCTTTCGAGTGGACGCGGTCGGACTCGCCCTCCTCGAGCGGATCGCCGTGCTCGTCGAAGTCGGGGCCGAAGTCGTCGACGAAGTCGGCGATCGCCTTGCCCAGCGCCTTCTCGTCGTCCTCCTCGAGCTTGCCGGTCTCTTCGATCCGGCCCAGCAGCTCCGACTGCTCGGAGTGCAGGCGGGTCCGCAGGTCGGCGAGGAACTCGCCGACGCGCTCGACTTTGATCCGGTCGAGGTAGCCGCCGGTGCCCGAGTAGATCGAGGCGACCTGGTCGCCGACCGAGAGCGGTTCGCGCTCTTTCTGTTTCAGCAGCTCGACCAGCCGTTCGCCGCGGGTCAGGGCTTTCTGGGTCTCGGCGTCGAGCTCGGAACCGAACTGGGCGAAGGCCTCGAGGTCGCGGTACTGGGAGAGGTCGAGGCGAAGTTTTCCGGCGACCTTCTTCATCGCCTTGGTCTGCGCGTTACCGCCGACCCGGGAGACCGAGATGCCGACGTTGATCGCCGGCCGCACGCCCGAGAAGAAGAGATCCGACTCGAGGAAGATCTGACCATCGGTGATCGAGATCACGTTGGTCGGGATGTAGGCGGAGACGTCGGAGGCCTGGGTCTCGATGATCGGCAGCGCCGTCAGCGAGCCGCCGCCGAGGTCGTCGTTCAGCTTCACCGCCCGCTCCAGGAGGCGCGAGTGCAGGTAGAAGACGTCGCCCGGGTAGGCCTCGCGACCCGGCGGACGCCGCAGCAGCAGCGACATCTGCCGGTAAGCGGAAGCGTGTTTGGTGAGGTCGTCGTAGACGCAGAGCGCGGCTTTGCCGTTGTAGAGGAAGTGCTCGCCCATCGCGCAGCCGGCGTAGGGGGCGATGTACTTGATCGGCGCCGCCTCGTCGGCGGGCGCGGCGACGATGATCGTATTCTCCATCGCCCCGTTTTCCTCCAGCGTCTCTTTCAGCTGGACGACGGTGGACATCCGCTGCCCGATCGCGACGTAGATGCAGATCAGGTCCTTGTCCTTGTTGTTGATGATCGTGTCAATCGCGATCGCCGTCTTGCCGGTCTGGCGGTCGCCGATGATCAGCTCTCGCTGGCCGCGGCCGATCGGGATCATCCCGTCGATCGACATCAGCCCGGTCTGGACGGGTTCCTCGACCGGCTGGCGCTGGACGACGCCGGGAGCTTTGAACTCGGCCGGGCGGGTCTCGGTGGTGGCGATCTCGCCGCGGTCGTCGAGCGGGCGGCCGAGCGGGTCGACCATGCGGCCGAGCAGCGCGTCGCCGACCGGGATCTCGAGCAGCTTGCCGGTCCGCTTGACGGTGTCGCCCTCGACGATCTCGTCCCAGGCGCCGAACAGCACGGCGCCGACGTTGTCGGCCTCGAGGTTCAGCGCCAGGCCGGTAACCCCGTGCGGCAGCTCGAGCATCTCCAGCGCCATGCAGTTGTCGAGCCCGTGGATGCGGGCGATGCCGTCGGCGACGGACAGAACCGTGCCGACCTCGGAGAGGTCGGCGGAATCGGTCTCCAGTCCCTCGATCCGCTCTCGCAGGATGCTTGCGATCTCGTCGGGCTTGATCTCCATCGGGTGCTCTCTGCCTCCTTACGCCGCGGTGGCGACGCTCTTTTTAAGTTTCTCCAGGCGACTGCGGATGCTCGCGTCCAGGACCATGTTGCCGACCTGCAGGACGATGCCGCCGAGGATGTCAGCGTCGACCCTGCTCGATAGGTCGACCTTCTCCCCGGTCTGGCGTTCGACCTCCTGGCCGATTTTCTCGACGACCGCCGGGTCCAGCTCGACGGCGCTGGTGACGGTGACGTCGATGCGGCGGTTCTCATGCTTCCAGAGCTCCTCGAACTCGCGGCGGATGCGGAAGATCTCCGTCATCCGGTGCTTGTCGACGAGCAGCTCGAGGAAATTGATCAGCTCCGGCTCGGCACCGGTGACCGCCTTCTCGATCCCCTCCTGCTTCTCCGCCGAGGAGAGGTAGGGGCTGAAGAAGAAGACCTGCAGCTCGTGGTTGCGGTCGACGGCGTCGCTGAACTCGCCCAGCTGCTGCTGCAGCGTGTCCAGCTTGCCTTTGTCGCGGCCCACCTCGAAGAGGGCCTCCGCGTATACGCGAGCTGCGTCGGCCATCGCTAGCTCTTCTCCGCTCCCGAGAGGGTCGAGAAGTCGACCTCGCTGAGCGCCTCCTCGACAAGGCGCTTCTGGTCCTCGTCGGTGAGCGATTTGCGGGTCACGCGCTCGGTGGCGAGCACGGTCAGGTCGGCGACCTCCTGGCGGATCTGGTCGAGCGAGCGTCGCGTCTCCGCTTCGATGTCGCGCTTGGCGGCGGCGACCAGCTCCTCGCGCTTCTCCTTGCCGGCCGCGGCCGCCTCGGATTCGGCCGTCTCGGCCGCTTTGCGAGCGCGGGCCATGATGTCGTCGGCCTGCTCCCGCGCCTCTGCCAGGCGGGCGCGGTACTCGACAAGCAACTCGTCCGATTCCCTGCGCTGCCTTTCGGCGGCCTCGATCGACTCGGCGATCGTCTTGGCGCGTTTGTCGAGCGCCTCCTGGATTTTCGGGAAAGCGAGCTTGCTCAGGACCCACATCGTGAACAGGAACAGCACCAGGGTCCAGATCATCAGACCGAGACCCGGCGAGACGAGGAAGCTGCCACCGCCTTCCTCTCCTGCCTTCTCAGCCGCGAGCGGGATCGCAGTTATGTAGCCGAGCAACTCCATCTGCCTAGAGGAAGAAGGCGATCAGGCCGAAGATGAACGTGTAGAAGGCCACGGCCTCGGTCAGGGCGAAGCCGAGCCAGCGGATGCTCTGGAGCTCGTCTTTCATCTCCGGCTGGCGGGCGACCGACTCGATCTCCTTGCCGAAGATGAAGCCGATGCCGATACCGGCGCCGATCGAGCCGAGCCCGGCGCCTACGCCGAGGGCAATCGCCTTGCCGGCGGATTCGATGCCTTCATCTGAGATGGCGGCGACGACAGGGGACAGGTCCATGGAAAAAGTGCTCCTTTTCTAATGACTGGCGGAGGTAGCTCCGCCGAGATAGATGGCAGTGAGAGTCGAGAAGATGAATGCCTGGAGGGTGGCGATCAGGCCGACCTCGAGGATGAAGAAGAAGAATGCGAGCGGGAAGGTGAGGGCGCCGAGGGCGGCGATCCCGAGCAGCACCGCGAGCCCGCCGCCCATGAACAGCAGCAGCAGGTGGCCGGCGAGGATGTTGGCGAAGAGCCGGACGGAGAGCGAGATCAGCCGGGCGAAGTGGGAGATCGCCTCGATCACGAAGATGAAGCCCTTGGCGAGCGGGTTCATGTCCTCGAGACCCGGCGGGAGCCAGCTGGCGAGGTACTTGAAGAGGCCCTTGGCCCGGATGCCCTCGACGTGGTAGGAGATCCAGACGACGAGGGTCAGCGCCAGCGGGATCGAGAGGTTGGCGGTGGCGGCGTAGATCGCGAAGGAGGGGATTTCGGCGCCGAAGACGTTGACGGTGTGCTCGGTGTTGGTCGGCAGCGGCAGGAAGCCGATGATGTTCGAGAACCAGATCCAGAAGAAGAGCGCGGCCAGGAAGGGGAACCATTTCTTCGCCATCTCCCCCTCGAGGCTGCCGCCGGTGATCGTGTTCTTGGTCATGTCGTAGGCGACCTCGACCGCGGTCTGGACCCGATTCGGCTTCTGCTGCATGCGGCGGGCGATCCAGACCATCGTGACGATCGTCAGGACGCTCGCGAGCAGCAGGTAGAAGACCGCCTTGTTGATGCTGAGGTCGACTCCGCCGAGGTGGATCGAGATCCACGGTTCGAGCTTGAACTCGTTCTGCGGCTGGAAGGATTCGTTCTTGCCCCCGCTGCCGAAGATCAGCAGCAGCAGGATCGCGATCGCCAGGTAGACGCCGAGGCCGATGAAGACTTTCGCCTTGGTGCTGAGACCGCTCTTCTGGGGGTCGCCGCTGGAGGCAGCGCCGCCTGGCGCCTGAATCGAAGCCGACTCCATGGCTAAGCCCCCTGTCCCTCGGGCTGGTCGTCGAACAGGTGCGCGAGGCCCTGGGCGGCGAAGGAGATCGTGAAGAGGGCGAGCAGGAGGATCGCGGCGGCGAGGCCCGACTCCCGTTCGGCGATGCCGACGAGGAGGACGGCGGTGGCCATCAGCCAGACGCGGCCGAGGGTGCTGCCGGCGACGAACCCCATCGCCTTCTGGCGGTTGCCGGCGGCAAGCTCCTGCTTCATGCGGCGCTGGGCGAGCATCTGGATGCCCCGCTGCAGCAGCCAGACGGCAGCCGCCACCGCGTAGCCGAGCATGGGCAGATCGCCGATTAGGAAAACGGCGAGTGCGATGAGCAGCGCGAGTAGATCGACGTACTTGGGAGGAGACATGAAGTCAGTGAAACAACAGGAAAAAGAGGAAATACGCCCAGCTCGGGGCAGAGAGGGCGCAGGGGCGACTATACCCAAACGGTCCCTGGAATGGCTTTGTCAAGCCACTTCGTGAGGGTTGCCACTACTTGATCGCCTCGAACTCGCCGGTCTCGGGGTCGACCGCCGGGAAGGAGCCGGTCTCCAGCTCCTGCTCGACCGCGGCGTTGACCTCGCCGAGCTCGGGTTCGGGGGCGCCGGTGCTCCGCCGCAGGGTGACCAGCTGGCGGAGCCGGGTCTGGCGCAGCTTGAGGATCTCCAGGACCTCGACCAGATAGACGCTGGCGGCGAGGGCGAGGACGCCGAAGAAGGCGATCACCGCCGTCCAGAGCGGGTCGAAGTTGCCGTGGTCGTCGCTGTAGGGGACGAAGCGCAGGGCCAGCGCAAGCAGCGCCATCACCGCGGTCCAGCCGTAGAGGTAGAGCAGGGTGCGGCGCTGCGAGAAGCCGATATCGGCCATCCGGTGATGGAAATGCCAGCGGTCGGCTTTGTAGATCGGTTTCCCGTATTTGAGCCGCTTGGCGACGACGAAGCCGGTGTCGAGGATCGGCACCGCGAGGATGATCAGCGGCAGGAAGAGGGCGATCACCGCGTTCGTCTTCAGCGCTCCCTGCACCGCCACCGCCCCGAGGAGGTAGCCGAGCAGGTTGGAGCCGGTATCGCCCATGAAGGTGCTGGCGGGCGGGAAGCCCCAGCGCAGGTAGCCGAGGGCGGCGCCGGCGGTCAGTGCGGCGAGGACGCCGGCGGCGGTGCGGTCGAGCGAGAGGGCGATCGTCGCCAGGGTGATGCCGGAGATCACCGCGACCCCGGCGGCGAGGCCGTCGACGCCGTCGATCAGGTTGATGACGTTGATCACGGCGACGATCGCGACCACGGTGGCAACGTCGCCGAGGTGGATGACGCCGCCGCCCGGCAGGGTGAGGATGTCGACCGTCCCCGGCGAGAGGCGGCCGAAGAAGGGGAAGGTGAAGTTGTCGACGGTGACGCCGGCCGAGACCGGGATCACGACCGAGACGACCTGGCCGAGCAGCTTCGGCACGGCCGAGAGGTCGAAGACGTCGTCGAGGACGCCGATCCAGGCGATCGCCACGGCGCCGATCAGGATCGCGTGGCTTTCGGTGTCGCCGGGGAGGAAGAAGAGGCCGGCGACGAGGACGCCGCCGAGGATCCCGAGGCCGCCGAGCTTCGGCGTCGGCGCCAGGTGCAGCTTGCGCTCGCTCGGGTAGTCGATCGCCCCCACCCGCAACGCCAGCCACTTGGTCAGCGGCACCAGCGCCAGGGTGAGGACGCCGGCGACGAGGAAGGCGAGGTAGGCGTCGGCGTCAGTTGGCATAGCGGTCGAACCAGAGGGTAAGCGCCATCAGGCCCCAGATCTGGCGGCTGAGGTCCTCCTGGCCGGAGACGTGCCGATCGAGGATGGGGGTGACCGCTGCCGGGTCGAGCAGGCCCTGGCGGCCGACCGCGCCCGGCGCCAGCACCTCGCGGGCGAAAGGCTCGAGCGGCCCCTGCAGCCAGGTAGCGATCGGGATCGAGAAACCCTGCTTGCGGCCGTGGACGGTCTCCTTCGGCAACAGCGGCTCCAGCGCCTTGCGCAGCAGGCGCTTCTTCTGGAAGCCACGCACTTTCATTCGCCGCGGCAGCGAGAAGGCGAACTCGGCGACGCCCTGGTCGAGGAAGGGGACGCGGGTCTCCAGCGAGTGGGCCATGCTGGCGCGGTCGGTCTTGACCAGCAGGTCGTCGACGAGGTAGATGCCGAGGTCGACGTCCTGCATCCGCGCCAGCGGCTCGGCGCCGGCGGTTTCGGCGAAGCGGGCGCGGTAGAGGTCGACCGGGTCCCAGCCCGCCACCCCCTCCCCGGCGAGCGCGGAGCGCAGCTGCGGCGAGAAGATCTCCTTCCAGGCGTGGTGGCGCTCCAGCGGCGGCAGGGCGGCGGCGCGGGCGAAGCGCTTGGCTTTGTAGTCGAAGCCGACGCGGTCGGTGCGGCTCGGCAGCGCCTCGGCCAGCGGCCGGGCGAGCGGGGCGAGACGGCCGACTCGGCGGGCGAGGAGGTCGGCGACGTAGGTGTAGTAACCGCCGAAGAGCTCGTCGCCGCCCTCGCCGGAGAGGGCGACCTTGACCTGGTCGGCGGCGAGCTCGGAGACCAGGTAGGTGGGCAGCGCCGAGGAGTCGCCGAAGGGCTCGTCGAAGGCCTCGACCAGCCTCGGCAGCAGCTCGACCGCGTCAGGGCGGACGATCAGCTCGTGGTGGTTGGTGCCGTAGCGCTCGGCGACGAGGCGGGCGCGCGAGAGCTCGTCGAAGCCGGCCTCCTCGAAGCCGATCGAGAAGGTCCGCACCGGCTCGCCGGAGTGCTGGGCGGCCAAAGCCGCGAGGGCGCCGGAATCGACGCCGCCGGAGAGGAGAACGCCGACCGGGACGTCGGCGACCAGGTGGGCGCGGACGCTGTCGTCGAGGACCTCGCGCAGCGCCGCCGCCAGCTCCTCCTCGGAGCCGCCCCGTTCGCCATCGGCGACCGCCCCGACCCGCGCGTAGCGCTGCAGCGCCACCTCTCCCCCCTCCCAGGTGAGCAGGTGCCCCGGCGGCAGCTTGCGGGCCTCGGCGAAGATCGTCAGCGGCGCCGGGATCGAGTTGAAGGCGAGGTAGGCGGAAACCGCCTCAGGGTCGATCTCGCGCGAGAATCCCGGCTGCTCGAGCATCGCCTTCAGCTCCGAGGCAAACGAGAGGCCGCCGTCCTTGAAGCGGTAGTAGAGCGGCTTGATCCCGAAGCGGTCGCGGGCCAGCAGCAGCCGTTGCCGGCGCCTGTCCCAGAGGGCGATCGCGAACATCCCCCGCAGCCGCTCGACGAACCGCTCCCCCTCCTCCTCCCAGAGGTGGACGAGGACCTCGGTGTCGCAGTCGGTCGCGAAGCGGTGGCCCTTGCCCTCGAGCTCGCGCTTCAGCTCGCGGTAGTTGTAGATCTCGCCGTTCTGGACGACGACCGCCGAGCGGTCCTCGTTCTCGATCGGCTGGTGGCCGTGGGCGAGGTCGATGATCGAGAGCCGCCGCGCCGCCAGGGCGACCGGACCCTCGCAGAAGAGCCCCTCGTCGTCGGGCCCCCGATGCACGAGCCGCCCCGACATCCGCGCCACCGCCTCACGGTCGGGGCCGCGCTCTCGCTCAGCGGCGACGACGCCGCAGATACCGCACATGCGCGGCAGTCTCGCAGGGGGCTAGGCGACTTAGTCGCCCAGGAGGACGCTTTTACGCCTAGGACGTCGGCTGGCCGCGGCCCATCACCTTGGCGACCGTTGCGAAGAGGACTTGGAAGTAGAGCGGGACCGAGCGGTCGGCGATGTACTCCATGTCGTGGGCGAGCTTGTCGGCCCAGGTCTCCTCGCGGGTAATCCGGGTCTGGGCGAAGCCGGTGACGCCGGGGCGGACGACGAGGCGCTGCCAGTACTGGGGGATCTCGCGGCAGAGCTCGGCGTAGAAGGTCGGCCGGATCGGGCGCGGGCCGACGATCGACATGTCGCCGCGGAGGACGTTCCAGAGCTGCGGCACCTCGTCGAGGTGGGTCTTGCGCAGGGCGCCGCCGATCCGCGTCCGCTCTTCCTCGGTCCGCCGGGTCAGCTCCTCGCCGTAGTAAGGGCCGAGGCGGGTTTCCGCGTCCGGCTTCAGGGTGCGGAACTTGTACATCCAGAAGAGATGGCCGGCTTTGCCGACGCGGGCGCCGCGGTAGAGGACAGGGCGGCCGGAGTCGAGCGCGATCACCGCGGCGACCAGCGCCAGCAGCGGCGAGAGGACGAGCAGGATCGAGGCGGAGATGAGGATGTCGAGCGCCCGCAGGACGGGGTCGATCGGCCGCGGGTCGCCCTCCGCTGCGGGCGCGACGAGTTCTTCGAGGCCGGGTTCGGCCGCGGGCAGCTCGCTCAGGTAGGCGTTACGGGATGAGGCTCTTCGCGCAATGGTTGGGCTCCGACGGTACCGAGGATGGTCTCGACCAGGAAGGCGGGATCGCGGCGCGTGGGGGTCGCCTCGGCGGTCCGCTTCTCCAGCTCCAGCGCCCGCGGGTCGGTCAGCGGCCGCAGCCGACCGGAGCGGATCAGGGCTTCGTCGACGCCGCCGAGCCGGCCGCCGTAGGTGGTGTAGACCGGCGTCGCCAGGGCGGCGGCCTCGCGGTTCATCGTCCCGCCGGCGGAGAGGACGAGGTCGGCGAGGGCGACGAGGCTCTGCGCCTCGACCGCGCCCGGGGGCACGATCACCGACGGCAGCCCGAGGCCGGTGATGAACTCCCGCTGGGCCTCGGTTCGCGGCAGGACGACGGCGTGGACGCCCTCGTCGCGGCCGAGCCGATCGAGCACCTTCGGGAAGAGCGGGTTCGACTTGCGGTGGTAGAGGGAGACGTCGGGGGGCGGGCGGACGATGACGACGACCCGCTCGGTCTCGACGCCGAGCCGGGTCAGCGCCTCCGGGTCGGGCTCGAAGTCGTAGAGGTAGTACTCCTCCTTGAGACCCGGATAGGGGAAGTACTTGGCCTCGGTGACGCCGAAGCGGCGCAGCCGCTCGAGCGGGACCGAGTCCGGGAACATCACCCGCTTCGCCAGCCGGCAGCCGATCCGGTGCTGGGTGACCGCGTACTCGTAGTCGTGCATGTTGGCCTCGGGGATGCCGAGGGTCTTCGCCGCGATCGCGAGGTCGTTGGAGCCGTGGGCGAGGGCGAGGTCGAAGCCGCGGCCTTTGCCGAAGCGCAGCATGCCGCTGCTGCGGGCGGCGAGGCTGGCGGCCTTGCGCAGCCGTGAGGCGCCCCCGTGGCGGCCGATCGGCGTGTGCTCCATCCCGTGCAGCGCCAGCAGCTGCTGGGTCTGGGCGTAGTCGCGGGAGGTGATCTCGACCTCGTGCCCTTCGCCGCGCAGCCGCTCGATGATCGGGCGCAGCACGAGGACGTGCGCCGGGGCGCTCATGTCGACCCAGACCTTCATGGGCCTAAACGGTCGCAGCCAGCTCGGCGTAAAGCGGGAAGCGGTCCATCAGGGTCGCGGTGCGGGAGGAGAGCTCGTCCTTCTTCGCCTCGAAGTCGGGGCCGAGGGCGGCGACGATCACCTCGGCGATCTCGGTCATCTCCTCCTCCCCCATCCCGCGCGTGGTCAGCGCCGGGGTGCCGATCCGCAGGCCGGACGGGTTCATCGGCGGCCGCTCGTCGAAGGGGATCGCGTTGCGGTTGACCGTGATCCCGACCTCGTCGAGGCGGTCCTCGGCCGTCTGGCCGTCGAGCCCGGTCGGGGTGAGGTCGACGAGGACGAGGTGGACGTCGGTGCCGCCGGTGATCACCGGGACGCCGCCGGCTTCGAGACCGGCCGCGAAGGCCTGCGCGTTGGCGATCGTCTGCCGCTGGCGCTGCTTGAACTCCTCGCTGGCGGCGATCTGGAAGGCGACCGCCTTGGCGGCGACGGTGTGCATCAGCGGGCCGCCCTGCTGGCCGGGGAAGACCGCCTTGTCGATCGCTTTCGCGTGCTCGGAGCGGCAGAGGATCATGCCGCTGCGCGGGCCGCAGAGGGTCTTGTGGATCGTCGTCGTGACGACGTCGGCGTGCTCGACGGGGTTCGGGTGCTCGCCGGCGGCGACGAGGCCGGCGAAGTGGGCCATGTCGACCATCAGCTTCGCCCCGACCGAGTCGGCGATCTCGCGGAAGGCGGCGAAGTCGAGCTGGCGCGGGTAGGCCGACCAGCCGGCAACGATCAGCGCCGGCTTGTGCTCCTGCGCCAGGCGCTCGACCTCGTCCATGTCGACGAGATAATCCTCGCGACTGACGTGGTAGGGCACCGGGTTGTAGAGCGTCCCGGAGACGTTGATCTTCATCCCGTGGCTGAGGTGGCCGCCGTGGTCGAGGGCGAGGCCGAGGAAGGTGTCCCCCGGTTCCAGCAGCGCCATGTAGACGGCGTTGTTGGCCTGGGCGCCGGAGTGGGCCTGGACGTTGGCGTGCTCGGCACCGAACAGGCCCTTGGCCCGCTCGATCGCCAGTTCCTCGGCGACGTCGACCTCCTCGCAGCCGCCGTAGTAGCGGCGGCCGGGGTAGCCCTCGGCGTACTTGTTGGTCAGCACCGAGCCGACCGCTTCCAGCACCGCCTGCGGGACGAAGTTCTCCGACGCGATCATCTCCAGGGTGCGCTGCTGGCGCCGCAGCTCGGCCTCGAGGACGGCGGCGATCTCGGGATCGACCTCGCTCAGCGGCGCATTCTGGAAGTTCTCTGGAAGATCGGCCATCGCTCGCCGACCATAGCAACGGCCATGGATATTCTGAGGCCGGTGAGAGCCCGGTTCCCACTCGCTCTGCCCGCCCTGCTGCTGGCCTTGGCGCTACCCGCCGCTGCCTCCGGCGCGGTCGAGAATCCCTGCGAAACGGGCGAAGCGCGGTTCCTCGTCTGCCCCAACCTGCGGATCGCACCGCCGAGCGAGATCTACGCGCAGAAGGTCGGCTCCCGCGTCCTCCTGCGGGCGACCAGCAACGTCGAGAGCCGCGGCAAGGGCCCGATGGAGCTGCACGGCCGCCGCGACGGCCCGGGCTCGATGAAGGTCAACCAGTGGATCTACAAGAAGGGCGGCGGGCACATCGTCCTGCCGACCGGGGCGAAGCTGCACTTCACCTACGTCGGCACCTACTTCGGCGGTTCCTATTGGAAGGTCCACGAGCTGGCGAGCTTCGAGCTGCGCCGCGTCGGCCCCGACGGAAAGGTCGGCGACGTCGTCCGCACCAGCCCGAAGCTCAACTACTGCCTGCGTGACCTCACCCACACCCGGCCGGGGCGGCGCTCGCCGAGCCACTGGGTCTACCCCGGCTGCAACCAGAACCCCTTCCAGGACCGGGTCAGGCTCGGAACCTCGGTCGGCTGGTCGGACATCTACCCAGCCGCCTACCACCAGCAGTGGATCGACGTCGCCGGCCTGCGGGGCTGCTTCGCCTACCGGATGATCGTCGACCCGAAGGAAAACCTCTTCGAGTCGAACGAGAGCGACAACACCTCACAGCGCCTCGTCCGCCTGCCCTACAAGGGCACGCCCGGCTGTTAAAGCGCTTCGGCTTGCCTGGGCGCAGCCCAGGCGCTTTTACCCCAGCCCGACCGAAGCCAGCTTGCTGGCGAGGTCGCCGGGCGAGAGGGCGCCGTCGCGGAGGACCTTCCAGCTGCCCTCGTCCTCGAGGGCGGTGATGTCGACGACGGTCGAGGGCAACCCGGGGAGGACGCCGCCGTCGATCACCAGGTCGGCGCCGTCGCGGATCGCCTCCGGCACCTCCTCGAAGCGAGCCGGCGCCGGCTCGCCGCTGAGGTTGGCCGAGGTCTGGAAGACCGGGCACATCGTCCCCGCTAACGGGCCGCCGATCAGGCGGATGCCGAGCCGCTCGGGGTCCTGCCGGCAGGCAAGCGGGTAGCGCCGGTTCGGGTTGGCGACGACGAGCGTCACCGGCCCCGGCATCAGGGCGCTGACGGCGGCTTTCGTCCGCGGCCCGAGCTCCCCGACCATCTCGCGGATCGCCAGCGGTGAGAAATACATGACGGCGGAGGGCTTGCCGTCGTCGCGACCCTTGAGGCGGTGGATCCGGGCGATCGCCGCCGCGTCGAGGGGATCGCAGGCGAGCCCGTAGAGGCCGTCGGAGGGGAAGACGGCGACGCCGCCCCGGGAGATCGTCCGTTCCAGTGCCTTGCGCGCCACGTCGGCCTCACCGCTGCGCAGCTCTACGACCTCGGTCACGTCGCCTCTCCTACCCGGCGAGCGACGACAACCCGCTCGATCCCCGCCAGGTCGCGCCGCGTCTCGATCTCCCCGAAGTCGCTCTCCCGCATCAACGCCGCCACCGCCCCGGCCTGCCCCTCACCGACCTCGACCGCAAGTCCGCCGGACCTTTGTTGCGCATAGCGCAACAAAGGTCCGGCGGACTTTTGGAACAGGGCGCGGTAGGCGTCGAGGCCGTCGGGACCCGCCAACAGCGCCTCGCGCGGCTCCCACTGCGTGACCTCGGGCTGGAGGGAGGCCCAGTCGCGCTCGGCGACGTAGGGGAGGTTGGCGAGGACGAGGTCGAATCCGGCTGGGCGAGTTTGCAAACCACTGGTTGACAAAAGCGCCCCACCGGGCGGCACGGTGCCTTCGAGGAAGCGGACGCGCTCCGCAAGTTCTAGGCGCTCGGCGTTGGCGCGGGCGACTTCGAGCGCTGAGGTGGAGGTGTCCGTCGCGACCACCTCGCACCCCGGCAGCTCGTCGGCGACCGCGAGCGCAATCGCGCCGGAGCCGGTGCCGACCTCGAGGACCCGCGCCGGTTGAAGCTCCAACGCCAGTTCGACCAGCAGCTCGGTCTCTGGACGCGGCACCAGCACCCGCCGGTCCACCGCCAGCTCGATGTTCCGAAACCCTTTCCGTCCCAGGATGTAGGCCACCGGCTCACGCCGCAGCCGCCGCCGCACGAACTCGCCGAACACTCGGGCCGCAGCCGGGGTGACCTCGGAACCCGCCACAAGCGCGGCCCGACTCGATCCCGTTGCCTCGGCCAAAAGAATTTCCGCGTCTAAGCGTGGATTCTCCACCCCAGCCGCCCGAAGGGCATCAGTGGCTGCGCTGAGCGGTTGGCTGGCGTTTGTGACCGAGGACGCAGATATCCGCCGGTCACACACGTCAGCCAACGGCGGCGGCCTCGAGGCGCTGTCGCTTCTCCTCGCCTGACAGCGCATCGGTGAACTCGCCGAGCTCGCCCGCCAGCACGCCCTCGAGGTTGTGCGAGGTGTGCTTGATCCGGTGGTCGGTGACCCGGCCCTGGGGGAAGTTGTAGGTGCGGATCTTCTCCGAGCGCTCGCCGCTGCCGACCTGGGCCTTGCGCTCGGAGGCGATCTTCGCCTGCTGTTCGGCCAGCTCGCGCTCGTACAGCCGCGCCCGCAGCACCCGCATCGCCCGGTCCTTGTTCTGTAGCTGGGACTTCTCGTCCTGCATCGAGACGACGATCCCGGTCGGTTTGTGGGTGATCCGGACCGCCGAGTCGGTCGTGTTGACGGACTGGCCGCCGGGACCGGAGGAGCGATAGACGTCGATCTGAAGGTCGTTCTGGTTGATTTCGACCTCGACGTCCTCGACCTCGGGCAGCACCGCGATGGTCGCGGTGGAGGTGTGGATCCGACCTTGCGACTCGGTCTCCGGGACGCGCTGGACGCGATGCGTCCCGCCCTCGAACTTGAAGATCGAGTAGGCGCCCTCGCCCTTGACCTCGAAGGTGACCTCCTTGAAGCCGCCCGAGTCCGAGCCCGACTGGGAGAGCACTTCGGTCGAGAAGCCGAGGCCCTCGGAGTAGCGGATCAGCATCTTGTAGAGGTCACCGGCGAAGAGCGCCGCCTCGTCGCCGCCGGCGCCGGCACGGATCTCGACGATCACGTTCTTGGCATCGTTGGGGTCACGCTCGACCATCGCCAGGCGGATCTCCTCTTCCAGCGCCTCCAGCTGCTCCGGCGCCTCCTCGACCAGCTGCCGCATTTCCTCGTCCTCCCCCTCGGCCAGCAGCTCGCGCGCCCCTTCGAGGTCGTCGCGCAGCGTCCGCCACCGCGCCGCCAGCTCACTGGCCGGCTGCAGCTCCCGATATTCGCGCCCGACGGCCGCATAGCGCTCCCGACCCCCGATCACCTCAGGGTCCGACATCTGCGCCTCGAGCTCGGCGAAGCGCGTCTCGATCTGCTCGACCAGCTGCTCGATCATGGGTCGAAGACTAGAGCGAGAGCGCCGTAAAAACGGCTACGCCACGATCTCGATGTGGGGCTTCTTCGCCGCCTCCTCCGGGGTCTCCCGGGCGAGGACTGCGTTCAGAGAGGCGATCGCCACCGCGAGCTGCTCTTCGTCGGGCTCGCGCGTGGTCAGGTTCTGCAGCATCAGCCCCGGCCACATCACCGCCCGCACCCAGCGTTTGCGCCGGTGTTTCCCCGCCCACTTGATCACCTCGTAGGAGAGGCCGGCAATCAGCGGGATCCCGAGGATGCGCGAGGCGAGCAGCCAGTACCAGGCCGGCAGCCCGATCGGGGCGAAGACGAAGATCGCCAGCACCATCACGATCAGCAGGAAGCTGGTCCCGCAGCGCGGGTGCAGCCGCGAGTAGAGCTTCGCCCGCGCCGGCACGAGTTCGTCTTCGGCCTCGTAGCAGGAGATCGTCTTGTGCTCGGCCCCGTGGTACTCGAAGACGCGCCGCAGGTCCGGCATTCTGCTGATCGCGGCGATGTAGCCGATGAAGATCGCGGTCCGCAGGACCCCCTCGACCAGCCAGAAGAGCAGCGAGGAGCCGAGCTGGTCCTTGATCAGGCTGGTGAGGCCGACCGGGACGACGAAGAAGAGGCCGATCGCCAGCAGCATCGAGAGGGCGATCGTCAGCCCCCAGACCCAACCGCCGATCTCTTCTTTCTCGCCCTCCTCGTCCTCCTCCATCTGCGCGTTGGCGGAGATCGCCAGGGCTTTGAAGCCGATCTTCAGCGACTCGCCGAGGGCGACGACGCCGCGGATCACCGGCAGGCGCCAGGCGCGGTGGCGCTGCGCCCAGGGGACGAGCGGCTCGGACTCGACCTCGATCTGGCCCTCGGGGGTGCGGACGGCGACCGCCCAGACCGAGATGCCGCGCATCATCACGCCCTCGAGGACGGCCTGGCCGCCGACCGGGGCATCGCGTTTGGCGACCAGAGCCCCGTCGGGCATGCGCAGCGGGTCTCCTCCGTTGCCAGAGGAGGTTTCGTGGGATGCCAGTGCCGAGCCCGACGGCGGGCTCACGCGCTACTTCCCGGCCCGGTGCTTGGCGGCGCGGCGCTGGAAGCGCTCAACTCGGCCGCCGGTGTCGACCAGCTTTTGCTTGCCCGTGTAAAAGGGGTGGCACTCGGAGCAGAGCTCTACATGCAAGTCCTCTTTCGTGGAGCGCGTGTAGAACTGGTTGCCGCACGAGCAATGCACGTTGGCAAGCGTGTAATTGGGGTGGATTGCAGCCTTCATCTCCACCAAGTCTAGAGAACCGCGCAAGCCTTGCCGATAGGTCCCTGTGCGGAAGCTCATTTCAGCTGTCCTTTTCGGTGGCGCGGCCCTCGTGATCATCTACGACTGGATCGGGATCGGCGGCGCCGGACTCGACACCGCGATCAACGGCGTCGTCTACGACTCGGTCGTCGTCTGCGCGGGTCTCGCCTGCCTTATCCGGGCCCGGCGGGGCGGGCCGGAGCGCGCCGCCTGGCTCGCGATCGGCGCCTCGATTCTCGCCTGGGCAGCGGGCGAGATCTGGTGGACGCTCTACATCGAAGGCAACGCCGACGCGCCCTACCCCTCCCCAGCCGACATCGGCTACCTCGCCTTCTACCCGCTGGCGATCCTCGGCCTCTATCTGCTGGTCCGGGCCCGGGCCCGCGAACTCGATCGCCGCCTCTGGATGGACGGGGCGATCGCCGCCCTCGGCACCGGTGCCCTCGGCGCCGCCCTGCTCTTCGAATTCGTCGCCGACCGGACCAGCGGCTCGGGGATCGAAGTCGCGACGACGCTCGCCTACCCCTTTGGCGACGTCCTCCTGGTCTCCCTGATCGTCGGCATCATCGCCCTCACCCGCTGGCGGCCCGGCAGGACCTGGACCCTGCTGCTGGGGGGCCTCGCGGTGATGGCTGTGGCCGACGTCGCCTTCACCCTGCAGAGCTACGAAGCGAGCGTGCCCGGCGGCGACTGGGTGGAACCGATCTACCTCTTCTCCGCGGTCCTGCTCGGGGCCGAGGCCTGGCAGCCGGACGCCGACCCGATCCGCTCCGACGCCCGCTTCGACGGCTGGCGCGAAATGATCGTGCCGGGGATCGTCGCCGGGGTGATGATCGCCCTCGGCGTCCTCCAGTACCTCCACAGCTCCAGCGCCCTGACCACGATCCTCTGGTCGGTGACGATGCTGGCGGTGATCGGGCGGCTGGCGCTGAGCCTGCGCGAGAACCAGCGGCTCCTCGACCAGGTCCGCACCGACCCGCTGACCGGGCTCGGCAGCCAGGCCCGCTGGCAGATGGAACTGGAGCAGCTCGAGGGCACTCCCGGCGGCGCGCCGCTGACCGTGATCCTGCTCGACCTCAACGGCTTCAAGCGCTACAACGACACCTTCGGGCATCCGGCCGGAGACAAGATGCTGGGGATGCTGGGCAGGCGGCTGAAGGCGGCCGTCGGCTCCGATGGGACCGCCTACCGGCTCGGCGGCGACGAGTTCCTCGTCCTGGTCGAGGGCGGCATCGTCGGCCTCGGCCTCGAGCGGCGCGAGGAGCTGGCCGTCCGCGCCGCTGAAGCCCTCACCTCGCGCGGCAAGGGTTTCGAGCTCAGCGCCTCCTGGGGGATCGCCTCGGCGCCGGAGGAGTCTGACTCGCCGACCGAGGCGATGCAGCTGGCCGACGTGCGGATGTACGCGCAGAAGGAGTCCCGGCGTCTAGCCGGGACCCTGAGCCCGCTCGACCGCGAAGCTCTCGAGCAGAGCCACTAGGACCTCGGTCACCTCGGCTCGGCCCTCGGGCCGCTCGTCGCGGGCGAGCAGCATCGCCGCCTCGTCGAGGGCGCCCATCAGCAGGTGGGCGAGCGGCTTCACCGGCAGCGCCCGGATCTCCCCCGCCTCGATCGCCGCCGCGAGACTGGCTTCGATCAGCCCAAGGCCGTTGGCGGCGCCGATCTCGCGCCAGCGCTCCCAGCCCAGGACCGCCGGCGCGTCGTGGAGCGCGATCTGGCGTAGCTCCGGCTCGGCGCACTCGTCGAGGAAGGCCTCCACTCCGGCCTTCATCGCCGCCAGCGGGCTGTGCAGCTCCGAGCCGAGGACCACCCGCGCCACTCGCTCGGTCGATTCCGCCTCGATCCGTTCGTAGACCGCCCGCAGCAGGCTCGCCTTGTCGCCGAACTGATGGTAGAGGGCGCCACGGGTGACGCCGGCGGCGCGGACGATCTCCTCGGTACCAACCTCGTCGTAGCCGCGTTCGGTGAAGAGGCGCCGGGCGGCGGCGATCAGCGCCTCGCGCGTCGCCTGCGTGCGCTCGGCCTGCGTGCGTCGGTCTGGATTTACATTCATACAGTCTGTATGTTACTCGCAAGACCCCACGAAAAGGAGCCATCGTGACCGACGAGCGCAAGGAAGTGCAACTACCGCAGGGACCGATCCGCTATCGCGAAGCAGGCCAGGGCAAGCCGGTCGTCTTCGTCCACGGCTTCCTCGTCGACGGCCGGCTCTGGGGCGGCGTCGTCGACGCACTCTCGGATCGCTTCCGCTGCATCGCACCCGACTGGCCGATTGCCGCCCACCGCGCCGCGATGAACCCGGATGCCGACCTCACCCCTCCCGGGATCGCCCGCCTGATGGCCGACTTCCTCACCAAGCTCGAGCTCGAGGACGTGACGATCGTCGGTAACGACTCCGGCGGGGCGATGTCGCAGGTCCTCGTCACCACCTATCCGGACCGGATCGGCCGCCTGGTGCTGACCAACTGCGACACCCACGAGAACTTCCCTCCGGGGATGTTCAAGGCGATGCCGCCGATCGCGAAGCTCCCGGGCGGCACCTTCGCGCTGCTGGCGCCGTTCCGGATCGAAGCGCTGGCCCGCCGCGCCTTCGCGCCCTTTGCCGCGACGAAGATCCCGGACGAGCTCGTCGCCTCCTGGATGGAGCCGGCAAAGGTGGACCGAGCGATCCTCCGCGACGCCGCCAAGGTCACGGCCGGGATGAACAAACGCCACACGCTCGCGGCCGCCGAGAAGCTGCGCGGCTCGCAGCTGCCGATCAAGCTGCTCTGGGCGCCGGGCGACAAGTACTTCCCGATCTCCTACGCGGAGCGCTTGGCGAGCGAAGCCGGCAACGCCGAGCTGGTCCGGATCGAGGGGGCGAAAACCTTCGTTCCGCTCGATCAGCCGCAGCGGGTGTCCGAGGAGATCGCCGATTTTACGGGATCGTCCTGATCACCTGAACGAACAAACGTTCCCAAACAATCGCAAAGTGCATATTTTTCGTCCGACGGGCAGGGGGAAACTTCACCAACCCCCGACACAGGACGGAGCAGCGATGTCCCAGCAGATCTTCGACCAGGATCGCCCCCGCAGCACGATGGCCCAGCGCCTCGACGAAGCGTTCGCGGGTTGCGACGAGTGGACGGTGATCGCCGCCCCCCGCCGCCGCAACACCCTCGACTTCACCCCCACCCGCGCCGGCGCCGCGCAGATCTTCGACGGCGCGACCGTGCTGCGGACCGAGGAAGCCGAAGCGCTTTAACACCCACCCCCGGGGCGATCAGCGGCGATATCGCAGTGCCACCCTGACAGTGGTATCTGCGGTCAGGCATAGCAGTGCGACATAAGCAATAGCCATGAGATGAGAGCTCGCTCCCATCCATGAGAGCGCAAACAGGGTCAGCAGGGTGATCCCCATACCGGAACCGATCACCGCGATGAGAGCGTTGCGTTCCTTCATCCTTTTCCCTCCGCAGACAAATCCATTCTACATCAAACCGGACCCCAGGGTCACGCTTATCGCGATCCCAAGCCCTGCGAGTCCCCCGAGCACGGTCGCGATCCGCACGTCTGTCTGATCTCGTCGCTGAAGTACGGGTCGAGCGTGGCCGAGAAAGCCACCGACCGCCAACGCGCCAGCCAGAAACCCGGTCAGCGTGGCGCCGTCACTGATGATCGAGCCGAGCGGGAGCACCCGCCGACCCTAGGCGGCAGATCCGCACGCGTGGCGCGCGGATCGTGCCGTTAGGCGAACAGCTTTCCTACGTCTCTTGGTAAAGCGGGCCGTCGCCACCCTCGGGGAGGGTTAGGCGGCCGCCCTTGGCGGTGATCGCGCCGCACTGGACGCAGTTGGAGGCGGTGACGTGGACGTCGACCTCGGTGGCGCCGTTCTCCAGCTGGTCCTCGGGGATCTCGTAGACCTGGGCCGGGCACATCGAGACCCAGGTCTGCGCGATCTCGCGGGGGACGTGGGTCTGGATGCGAACGTGGTTCGGCGCGTCGTCGCGGGTGGCGTTGCCTGAGAGGAAGACCGAGTCGAGCTTGTTGAAGGTGAGCTCGTTGTCGGGCTTCGGGTAGCTGTCGGACGCCTTGCCCTCGAAGACGGGGATCTCGGCGTTGTCCTCGATCTTCCAGTGGCCGCCGGGGAAGGCGCCTTTGGACGCGACCATCATGCTGCCCATCGCGCCGCCGAAGATCAGGCCTTTGGTCAGCGGCTGCTTCATGTTGCGGGAGCGGTAGAGGTCCTTCTCGATCACCGAGCCGCGGATCTTCTCGTCGTAGCTTTCGAAGTTGACCGAGTCGATGTCGGCCTTCAGCGACTCGACGATCGATTCCGCCGCGTACATCCCGGCGTGCATCGCATAGTGGACGCCGGCGAGTTCGGCGATGTTGACCATCCCGGCGGCGTCGCCGGCCATCAGCATCCCCGGCACGGAGAAGCGCTTCGGCAGCGCCCAGTAGCCGCCCGAGGGGATCGTCTTCGCGCCCCAGCCGACCCGCTTGCCGCCCTCGATGATCTTCTTGATGAAGGGGTGGGTCTTGAACTCCTGCAGGGCGTCGTGGACTGAGAAGGTGGCGTCGGTGGTGTCGAGCCCGACGACGAGGCCGAAGCAGACCTTGTCCTCGCCCATCGGATAGATGAAGCTGCCGCCCGCCTCCTTGTAGCGGCCGCTCCAGCGCAGTGGCCAGCCGAGGGTGTGGATGACCCGGTCGAGCGGCTTGGGGACCTCCCAGATCTCCTTAACCCCGAGCTCCCAGACCTGCGGGTCGGAGCCCTCGCGGAGGTTGAAGTAGTCCATCGCGGCGTAGGTGAGGTGCCCGATCGTGCCCTCGGCGAGGACCGTCGCCTTGGCGACGACGTCGGAGCCGGGCTCGAAGTTGCCGAGCTCCTGACCCTCCTTGCCGCGGCCGCGGTCGCCCGAGCGGACGCCCTTGACGATCCGGTCCTCGACCAGCAGCTGGGTCGCAGCGGTCTCGGTGAGGATGTAGACGCCGGCCTCTTCGGCTTTTTCGGAGAGGAAGCGGCCGAGTTTGGAGACCGACATCGTGTAGGTCCCCTCTTTGCGGAAGTTCGGCGGCGGCGGCTTCAGCGGGAAGGCTTTGCTCTTGGTGAGGAAGTACGTCGCGTCCTTCGTCACCTCCTGGTAGACCGGCGGCCACTCGGCCGGCGGCAGGTCGGGGAAGAGCCGTTCCATCGCCGAGGGATCGACGTTGGCGCCGGAGAGCAGGTGGGCACCGGCGACTTTGCCCTTCTCGACCACCGCGACGGGTACTTCGCCGAGCTTCTCCAGTAGCTCCGGCTCGTTCTCGAGCAGCTGCATCAATTTGTTGGCGCAGGCGAGGCCGGCGGGACCGCCGCCGACAATCGCCACGCCAACCTCGATTCGCTCGTCCGCAGGATCCGTCGGCGCCGCGATGACGCTGTCGGAATCGAATGGCGGCGGGAACTCGCTCGGAGCTACTGGCATCGCTCTAGCCCTTCTTGGCCTTGATCGCCTCGGTCAGCTTGGGGACGATCTTGTGGAGATCGCCGACCACGCCGAGGTCAGAGAACTCGAAGATCGGCGCATTCGGATCCTTGTTGATCGCAAGGATGTTCTCCGAGTTCTGCATCCCGACCTTGTGCTGGATCGCTCCGGAGACGCCGGCGGCGAGGTACAGCTTAGGCGCCACCGTCTTCCCGGTCTGGCCGATCTGGGCCGCGTAGGGGTACCAGCCGGCGTCGACCACGGCACGGGTCGCGGCGACGGCGCCGCCCATCGACTCGGCCAGCTGCTCGCAGAGCTCGAAGCCCTCTTTGGCGCCGAGACCGCGGCCACCGCCGACGAGAATGTCGGCGTCCTCGATGTTGACGTCGGCGCCGCGCTGCTCGCCGCGCTGCACCAGCTTCGCCTTGGACGACCACTCCGAGAGCTCGACGTCGACGTCGACGACCTCGGCCGTGCCGCCGGACTCGTTGGTGTCGAAGGCGTTGAGGCGGCCGATGATGATGCCGGGCTCGGAGACGTAACCGACGTCGGCGATCTCGGAGTCCTGCAGGATCGGGCGCTCGACGACCAACTTGCCGCCGTCGACCTTGACCGCGGTGACCTCCATGGTCACGCCGGCGTTGAGGCGGGCGGTGAGGCCGGCGCCGATCTCGAAGCCGAGCAGGCCGCCGCCGAAGAGGGCGTAGGAGAAGCCCTCGTCCTGGATGATTTTGGCCATCGCGTCGACGATCGGCTGCGCCAGGCCCTCGGGCACGCTCTTGGCCCGGTAGACCTTGGCGGCGCCGTATTTGCCGAGCGAGGCGCAGGCGTCGTCGGCGACGTCGCCGACCACCAGCGCAGCGGCATCGCCGCCGATTTCGCCGGCCAGCTTGGCCGCCTCGGAGATCGCCCCGAGTGAGTTCTTGTTGAAGTTGCCCTCGTCGTCGTGGAGGGCGTAAACCAGGATCCCTGCCATCTAGATCAGCTTCCTCTCGTCCAGCCAAGCGACGATCTTTTCGACCGTCTCGTTGGTGTCCTCGTCCTCGATGATCTCGCCCGCTTCCTTGGCCGGAGGCGGGTTGAGACCGAGGACCTGGGTCTTGGAGCCGTCGGCGCCGACCTGGCCGGCCTCGATGCCGACGTCGCCGGTCGCCTTCGAGTCGAGCGGCTTCTTTTTCGCGCCCATGATCGCTTTCAGGCTCGGGTAGCGCGGCTCGTTGATCGCGTCGCCGACGCTGATCACGGCCGGGAGCTCCACCTCGACGGTGTCGTAGCCGTACTCGGCCTGGCGCTCGCAGCGCAGCTTGCCGTCGGTGACGTCGATCTGGATCACCTGGGTCAGCGAAGGCATCTTCAGGTGGTCGGCGACGACGGCGCCGATCGTGTAGCACTCGCCGTCATCCGACTGCTGGCCCAGCAGGACCAGGTCGGGGCTCTCGGACTCGAGCACCTTCGCCAGCGAGTAGCCGGTCGCGCAGACGTCGGAGCCGGCCAGCGCCTCGTCGGAGAGGTGGACCGAGCGATCGGCGCCGAGGGCGACGGCCTTGTGCAGGGCGCGGACAGCCGAGTCCGGGCCCATCGTCACCGCCACGACCTCCTCGACCGGGATCGCGCCACCCTCCTTGATCTGCATCGCCGCCTCGAGGGCGTGCGTGTCGAAGGGGTTGAGATTTTTCTCGCCGCTGCGGTCCAGTCGCATCGTGTTGGGATCGATGCGCTTCTGAACGGCGGCGTCCGGTACCTCCTTGACCAGGACGCAGATCTTCAAAGCAAAGCCTCCTTGGGGACGATTCTCAGGTCTTTCGCGGGGCGCGATATTAACGCCTGCCAGCGGTTGACTGACGAGTCAATCAGGATGATACCCCGATCGGACGGACCTATGCACCGATCCGTGTCAAATATCACGGAGCGGCTTTTGGGAAGGGAGATCAGCCTGCGGCGGCGTGGCGGGCGGTCGCCCGCTCTTGGATGAACTCGACGATGTCGTCGGTGCCTGCGCCAGGCGTGAAGACCTCGGCGACGCCGAGGTCCTTCAGCTCGGGGATGTCGTCGGCCGGGATCGTGCCGCCGACGGTTACGAGGACATCCTCCACTCCTTGAGCCTTCAGTAGCTCGACCACTTTCGGGACAAGCGTCATGTGGGCACCGGAGAGGATCGAGAGGCCGACGGCGTCGGCGTCCTCCTGGATCACGGTCTCGGCGATCTGCTCGGGCGTCTGGTGCAGGCCCGTGTAGATCACCTCCATGCCGGCGTCGCGCAGGGCGCGGGCGATGATCTTGGCGCCGCGGTCGTGCCCGTCGAGGCCGGGCTTGGCGACGACGACGCGGATCTTGCGTGCGGTTGCGGTGCTCATCAACGCGAAGCCTAATGATTCAGTCGTTCGCCTGTTCCTTTTAGTCGCAGAGCAACGAGAAGGAACAGATGAAGCTAGCGGCGGGCGTAGAGACGGCGGGGCGGCGGTTTGCGGCGGGCGGCGACCCGGGTAGCGCCGAAGCCGGCGACGGTGGCGAGGAAGGTGACGGCGAGGGCGACGAGGCGGCGACCGAGGCGCTCGAAGCGGAGGACCTGCCAACTCTCCTCGCGGGCGATCGCCGCCAGCGGCGGGTCGGGATTGACGGCGACCGGGTTGCCCACAGCGCACAGCATCGGCAGGTCGGAGAGCGAGTCGGAGTAGGCGTAGGACTCGGCCAGCTCGATCTCGTGCCGGTCGGCGAATTCCTCCATCGCCGTCACCTTGCCCTCGCCGTAGACGAAGGGGCCGTCGAGGCGGCCCGTGTAGTTGCCGTCGCCATCTACCTCGTAGCGGGTGCCGATGCCGCCGTCCATGCCGAGGACGTGGGCGAGCTGCTCGACGACGCCGTTGCCGGCGGCGCTGACGATGAAGGTCGGCCGGCCCGCGTCCTGGTGGGCGTAGACCTCTTCCAGCATCTGCGGGAAGACGCGCGGCAGGATCGCCGCCATCACTTCCGGCCCCATCCGGTCGATCGTCTTCTCGGGCAGGCCGCGGATCAGCTCCCGCGCAACCTTCAGCACCTCGGCGGTGCGGGCGTCGGTGGTGCCGCGGAGGCGGTAGCGCAGGTGCTCGAAGCCCCAGCTGGCGAGCTGGCGGCGGCTGACGACCCCCTGCTTGGCGGCGATGCGGGCGAACTGCATCCCACTCGACCCCGCCATCAGGGTCTTGTCCAGGTCGAAGAAGGCAGCGGCACGAGTCATGCCGCTGCCAGTTTCCTATACGGGTGCGAAAACCAAGCAGGTCGGGGAACGCAGGGAGTGAGGTGAGGGGAGCGCACTAGGAGTGCGTGACCCGATCCGAACGACCGAGGACCCCGAGATGCGCCGGTTTGCAGCGCCCGCGCTATTGGGCGGGTACCTCCACGACGATCGCGTCGCCCTGGCCGCCGCCGCTGCAGATCGCGGCGACGCCGAGGCCGCCGCCGCGGCGGCGCAGCTCGTGCACGAGGGCGCCGACGATGCGGGCGCCGGAGGCGCCGATCGGGTGGCCGAGGGCGATCGCGCCGCCGTTGACGTTGACCTTCTCCTCGTCGACTCCGAGCATCCGCACGCTGTTCAGGGCGACCGAGGCGAAGGCCTCGTTGATCTCCCAGAGGTCGACCTCGTCGGCGCTCTTGCCGATCTTCTCCAGCGCCTGCTTGGCGGCGTTTGCGGGGGTTTTCGCCAGATAGGGGAAGTCGTCGGCAACCGTGCCGTAGGAGAGGATCCGGGCCAGCGGCGTCTTGCCTTCCTTCTCGGCCCACTCCTCGGAGGCGACGACGATCGCGCCGGCGCCGTCGTTGACGCCTGGGGCGTTGCCGGCGGTGTGGGTGGCGTCGGGGCCGCCGATACCCTTCAGCCCGGCCAGCGTCTCCAGGGTGGTGTCGGGGCGGATCGCCTCGTCGGCCTCGACCGTGCTCTCGCCCTTGCGGGACTTGACGGTGACGCCGACGATCTCGTCGGCGAGGCGGCCGGCTTCGGTCGCCTCGTGAGCGAGGCGGTGCGAGCGCTCGGCGAAGCGGTCCATGTCGACGCGGGTGATCTCGAGCTCGTTGGAGACCTCGCTCGCCTCGTTGATCATCTGCTTTTCGGTGAATGGGTTGGTGAGGCCGTCGTGGGTCATCGCGTCGAGCGCCTGGACGTCGCCCATCCGGAAGCCGAAACGGGCGCCCGGCAGCAGGTAGGGAGCCTGGCTCATCGACTCCATGCCGCCGGTGACGGCGACGTTCGAGTCGCCGGCGCGGATCGCCTGGTCGGCGAGGCCGAGCGAGCGCATGCCCGAGGCGCAGACCTTGTTGATCGTCTCCGAGGGGACCTCCTTCGGGATCCCGCCCTTGATCTGGGCCTGGCGCGAAGGGATCTGCCCCTGGCCGGCCTGCAGGACCTGGCCGAAGACGACCTGCTCGACCTGCTCGGGATCTACGCCGGAGCGGTCCAGAGCGGCCTCGATGACGGTGCCGCCGAGGTCGGTGGCGTCGAGGGAGGAGAGTCCGCCGCCCATCTTTCCGAAGGGGGTGCGCGCGGTTCCGAGAATCACTGAGCTGGGCATCTACTGCCTTTCCTTTCCGAAGTTCGCCGACCTGGCCCCTGTCTGCCAGGTCCGGCGGATGACGATACCGACAGGGCGGAGTGACCATCCGGCAACCCGCGTGTGCGGCTGGCGAGTGCCGGACCGAGCGGGGGTAGGACGCAGGGAGGCCGAATGGCAGCGCCATTTGGCCGACTGAGGACGACGCCCCGCGAAGTGTCCGGCGCCGCCAGACGTGCGCGGGGGTTGCCGGATGGTCACGTAAACTCGCGGCCGATGAAGGTCGAGGTAAAGCAGGTGGAGTCGGCCGAGAGCGGCGCCGAGCTGCTTGCGATCGGGCTGTTCGAGGGTGCGGAGCTGCCCGAGGGAGTTGCCTCCGCGAGCGGCGGCGATCAGGCCAAGGCCGGCTTCAAGAAGCTCTCGCTGCTGCGTCCGGACGGCTTCCCGACGGTGCTCGCAATCGGGCTGGGAGAGCGCGATGGCTTCGATGCCGAGAAGCTGCGGGTCGCCGCTGCGCTCGCGGCCAAGGAGGCGAAGCGGCTCGAGGCCGGCTCGCTGGCCTGGGCGCTGCCGGAGGTCCCCACCGCAGCCGAGGTCGCCGAGGCGCTCGTCACCGGCACGATCCTCGCCTCCTACCGCTTCGACCGGTTCAAGTCGGGCAATGGCGACGACTCGCCGCGGCTGGAGTCGCTGACCCTGCTCGCCCCTGCCGACCTTGGGGAGGCCGCCGAGGTCGCCCGCATCGTCGCTGAAGCCCAGAACCGGGCCCGGGACCTCCAGCTCACTCCCGCCAACGTCGCCACCCCCACCTACCTCGCCGAGCGTGCCGAGGAGATCGCGGGCGGCGCCGACTCCCTTTCCTTCGAGGTCTTCGGCCGCGCCGAGCTCGAGGCGAAAGGGATGGGCGGCCTGATCGCCGTCGGCCAGGGCGGCCCACAGGAGCCGAAGCTGATCGTCCTCCGCTACAGCGGCGGCGGCTCCGGCCCCACCCTCGCCTACGTCGGTAAGGGAGTCACCTTCGACACCGGCGGCATCTCGCTGAAGCCGGGCGCCGGGATGCAGGAGATGAAGATGGACATGTCCGGTGCCGCGGCGGTGCTGGAGGCGGTCGCGGCGATCGCCGAGCTGGGGCTGCCGCTCAATCTCGTAGCTCTCGTCCCGACCACCGAGAACATGCCCTCCGGGACGGCGATCAAGCCCGGCGACATCATCACCCAGTACAACGGCAAGACGGTCGAGGTCAACAACACCGACGCCGAGGGCCGGCTGATCCTCGCCGACGCCCTCGCCTACGCGGTCGAGCTCGGGGCCGAGCGGATCGTCGACATCGCCACCCTGACCGGGGCGGTCGAGATCGCCCTTGGCTCGACCTACGCGGGGCTGATCTCCAACGACGACGAGCTCGCCGCCGCGGTCAGCAGCGCGGGCGAGACGACCGGGGAGCTTGCCTGGCGCCTGCCCCTCCACCCCGAGTACAAGGAGCTGATGAAGGGGACGGTCGCCGACCTCTCCAATCTGGGGAAAAAGCGCAAGGCGGGGACGATCACCGCCGCCTCCTTCCTCGAGGAGTTCGTCGGTGAGACGGCCTGGGCGCACCTCGACATCGCCGGCAGCGCCTGGGACATCGGCCGCGAGTACGTCGGCAACGAGGCCAACGGCTTCGGCGTTCGGCTCCTGGTCGAGCTCGCGCGCCACAGCGTTTCCTAGGCCTCGCCGCCGAGGATCATGCAGGTGGCGATCCCGTGGGCGATCAGCTTGCCGCCGTCCGCCGCCGTCAGCGTCGCCTCCGACGTCGCCTGCTTACGACCGCGGTAGAGGACCGTCGCCTCGCAGAGGACGCGGCCGGTGTCGCGGGTAATCGGCCGCACGAACTTCGCCTCCAGCCCCAGCGAGGTGTAGCCGAGGCCGGCGGGCAGGGTGGTGTGGACGGCGCAGCCGAGCGCGCTGTCCAACAGGGTCGCGGCATAGCCGCCGTGGACGACGCCGATCGGGTTGTAGTGCTCCTCGCCGGGTTCGCCCTCGAAGACCACCCTCCCCTCCTCCAGCTCGACCGGCCGCAGCCGCATCGTCACCGCGATCGGCGGAGGCGGCATCGTGCCGGTGACGACCGCGGTCATGTATTCCATCCCGGTCATCGTCGCCCCGGCCGCCGCGGTCGGGACCGGGTCCTGCCAAACGAGCGTGCGGGAACGCGAGCTCTCGGGGTTCGACGCCGCAAAGGCCTCCGCCACCTCGGCGGCGGTGCCTTCGGGCGCCGTCACCACGCCGTTGTCGCTCACCTGACCCCCAGCCTCTGGGTGTCGGCCCTCCGCTGCGGGCGCCTGGTGACCGCCGGGTAGTGCAGGTCGGCGCTGATCTCCGCCTCGCTGATCGCAATTCGCGGACCCCTGGGGCGCCTGTGCCTGTGACGTGGAATCAGCCTCATCTGAGGGCCTCCGATCGGACTTGGTTGCATGAAGCAACTCTGGACGGCACGAGCCTACCGTAAGTCAGTTGCTTGATGCAACCTAGTGTGCGAAGATTCACATGTGCTGCGCCGCGACTATCCCGCCCTCGACTGCTCGGTCGCCAAGGCCCTCGAGGTGATCGGCGAGCGCTGGTCGCTCCTGATCGTGCGCTCGGTGATGCACGGCAACCGCCGCTTCGGCGAGATGCAGGAGTCCCTCGGGATCGCCCGCAACGTCCTCTCGGCGCGGCTGCAGCGGCTGGTCGACGAGGAGATCCTCGAGCGCCGCGCCTACCAGGAAAGCCCGCCCCGCTACGAGTACTTCCTGACCCAGAAGGGCCTCGACCTCTGGCCGGCCCTGATCGCCCTCCTCAACTGGGGCGACCGCTACTCCCCCGACCCCGAGGGACCACGCCGCCTGATCGTCCACAAGGAGTGCGGCGGCACGGTGAGTGAGCGCGGCATCTGCGAAAGCTGCGGCAAGGTGCTGACCGCCCGCGACGCGAAGCAGGTCCCGGGGCCGGGAGCAAAGGCCGAGGCCGAAGCTCTGACCACGGCCGTCTAGCTGCCGTCTTCTTCCCGCCGGCGGATCTCGTCCGCGAGCTCGACGTACTCGAGAACCATCAGTTGGTCCTTGACCCGGTTGGCGGCACGCTTCATCGCGATCAGGTCATCGAGCGAGGCGATCAGTACATCGACTCCGGAAATCCGCTTCCGCTTGGCGTTCCTGCGCAGTCGCTCGTAGCTCTTGACGCCGTCAACGTCACCGAGGATGTCGAAGCTGCCATGAGCGGTAGCGAAGGTGAACTTGGAGCCGTTGCCGAGAGTCTGGTCATCGACCTCAAAAGGCAGATTGGCGGGGGCCCCGCGCAGGGTCACGCCGATTTCGCCGAGGGCAGCGGCCATCCGGCGCAGGTTCCCCTTGTCGCGCGAATAGGCGACATCGAGGTCGAAGGTCGGGTAGGACGAGCCCTGCGCCAGCCCCGCCAGGCCACCGATCACAACGAAGTCAACGCCGTTGCGATCGAGGGCCGCCAACAAGGGCCCCGGGTCAAGCCGATCGTCGAGGTCTTTCGGATTCATGCTCATCTAAGTCCTCTCCTTGCCCTCTTCTCCCCCCCGGTTCCGGCGTACGACGTCCGCAAATTCAAGACCGCGGCGAACACGCTGCTCTGGAGTCAGGTCGAGATTCGCCTGGTTCAGGGTGAGATCCACCCCCGAATCCCGTCTCTCGACCGCGAGAACCAGCTCCTCCCCGATCAGGTGCAGGAGCTCTTGAAGAGTTCGGACAGTCGGCGACCCACGTTCCTGCTCGATCCGCGAGATCGCCGATTGGGTCGTGCCCGCCCGGATGGCGAGGCGCTCTTGGCTCAGTCCATGTCGGATTCGGGCTTCACGTAGTAGGCGTCCTGGCTCTACAGTCATAGCGTATTTGCGATTATCGCATATACGCGTTGGATTTCGATCAGCTAGTTTTCAGCCAACCAGCGGGCGACTTAGGAGGATGGATGGCGACGGCGGCTGAGCTTCAGACGAGGGACAAGATCTTCATCGGCGGCGAGTGGGTCGAGGCCGGCGGCGCCGAGCCGCTCGAGGTCGTCAACCCGACGACCGAGGAAGTGATGGGGACGATCCCCGGATGCTCGCCGGTGGACGTCGACCGCGCCGTCGGGGCCGCCCGCGGGGCATTCGACTCCTGGTCGCAGACCCCTCGCGTAGAGCGGGCCCGCTTCATCACCGCGGTCGCCGAGGGCCTTCAGGGCCGGGCCGAGGAGATCACCGCGACGATCACCCAGGAGCTGGGGATGCCGTTGAAGCTGAGCGGGATCATCCAGGTCGGTCTCCCCACCTCGCAATTCGCCGCGATGCCGAAGCTGATGGAGGAAGTCGCCTGGGAAGAGGAGATCGGCAACTCGCGGGTGCTGCGCGAGCCGGTCGGCGTGCTCGGCGCGATCACCCCCTGGAACTACCCGCTGAACCAGATCGCCGCCAAGGTCGCCCCCGCCCTCGCCGCCGGCTGCACCGTCGTCCTCAAGCCGAGCGAGGTGACGCCGCTGAACGCCTTCCTGCTCGCCGAGGTGATCGAGGCGGCCGGGCTGCCTGCCGGTGTCTTCAACCTCGTCACCGGGGTCGGGCCGGTCGTCGGCGAGGCGATCGCCGCCCACCCGGGGGTCGACATGGTCTCCTTCACCGGCTCCACCAGGGCCGGTCGCCGGGTCTCCGAGCTCGCCTCGGCGACCGTGAAGCCGGTGGCGATGGAGCTCGGCGGCAAGTCCCCGAACGTGATCCTCGACGACGCCGACCTCGAGCGGGCGGTCCCCGACGGGGTCGCCAAGTGCTTCCTGAACAGCGGCCAGACCTGCAGCGCCCTGACCCGGATGCTGGTCCCGCGCCAGCGCCTGGCCGAGGCCGAGGAACTGGCCAAGGCCGCCGCGGAGAGCTTCACTCCCGGTGACCCCTTCGAGTCCTCGACCCGGCTCGGGCCGCTCGTTTCCGACGTCCAGCGCGAGCGCGTTCGCGGCTACATCGAGAAGGGGGTCGAGGAGGGTGCCCGGCTGATCACCGGCGGCGCCGAGGCGCCAGAGGGGCTCGAGCGCGGCTACTTCGTCCGCCCCACCGTCTTCTCCGAGGTCGAGGCCGAGATGACGATCGGCCAGGAGGAGATCTTCGGTCCGGTGCTGGCGATCCAGCCCTACGAAGGCGAGGAGGACGCGGTCCGCATCGCCAACTCGACCGACTACGGGCTCGCCGGCGGTGTCTGGTCGGCGGATAGCGATCGCGCGATCGCCGTCGCCCGCCGCATCCGCACCGGCCAGATCGAGATCAACGGCGGCGCCTTCAACCCCCTCGCCCCCTTCGGCGGCTACGGCCAGTCGGGCCACGGCCGCGAGAACGGCCGCTACGGGATCGAGGAGCTGCTGCAGGTCAAGGCGCTGCAGCTCTGAGGTTTAGGACCCAGGGTTTAGATAGGCATTGGTCAGCACCGAGGACGCCGGGAGCCGATGCGCGAGAAGCCCTTCCTTGGCCATCCACCCGATTAGCCGGCGAGCTTGCATAGGGTTCATGTATCCATTCTCGGAGAGGACAGGGAGCGTTGCTTCAACCGCCGCCTCGACGTCCGCATGATCAAGTTCCGGGTTGGCTTCGAACCCACTTTCACTCGCTCTGCGCGCAGCTTCGGGGTCTGCAATCGCAGCTGCAGTTCCACGAGCGATTGACGACATGAAATCTCTGATCAGATTCGGTTCCCGTGCCACCCGATCTCTACGCGCGATCATTACCAGCTCGTCGTAACTGGGCACCCCAAGGTTTCTTACCGGCCTGATGACGGGACGAAGGCCTCGAGCCTCTAACACTGCGCCCTCCAACCCCGTGAAGCCACCGAAAATAGCATCAGCTCGTCCGTCGCTTAAGTAAGGCAGCAAGTCGTTCCCCGCGGACTTCACGTTCACGGAATGGAGCGAAACACCAGCCCGCTTCAGAACAATCCGGAGGAGTTCCTTTTCGAAGCGCAGACCTCGGATGGCGATGCTCTTCCCCTTCAGGTCAGCGAGTCCGTCTAGGTCCGAACTCTGGAGCCAAATCATCGCGGCCGTGGGACGCTTGACTAAGGCACCCACTGCGATAACCGGGGCTCCGTTCTGCCTTGCCAGCACGAGTTGCGGTTGATGGGTGACCCCGAAGTCGACAACTCTGTTAGCGACATACTGGAGGGTAGAAACGGGAGAGCCCGGAGATAAAATCGTGACTTCCAGGCCAACATCGGCGAAAAACCCGAGTTCCTCTGCCATCAAGACGCCGACGTTCTCGGCTCCTTCGAAGCCGTCGAGCGTCACGTCGATATGGCGCATCGGCTCGATCCCCCGCCCTGCGGTTTCGGTGTGTTGATCCTGTCCGCACCCGAGCAGCAGGACTACAACCGCCCCAGCCGTTAACCAAACCGCTTTTTTCATGACGACCGGGGAACCGCAGTAACCGCACCGTCGTAACGACCGGTTACGGTCGCGGCGCGACCAACCCGCTCCCCGATACCGAAGTGGGCGCAGATCGTCAGCTCGTGCTCGCGGCGCAGGGGGCGGGTCGGATCGACGACCGGGGCACTGCGGATCGCGTCGGCCTCCTGGGCGACCCAGACGCCGAAGGGGGCTCCGGCGCAGGTGGCGGTGGGGACAGCGACGATGCGGGCGCGTCGGCGGCGGCCAAGGCGGGCGATCAGCCAGGCGGGATCGCCGCTCTCGGCGTCGACGTAGAGCCCCTCCACCTCGCCGAGGTGGGAGCCCCGCAGGTCCGCGACCTCGGCGCCGATCCAGGCAGACGCCTCCTCGCGCGAGAGCTTTCGCTCCTCAGTCATCGACGTGCTTTTCGAGCAGCTCGCTCGCCGCGGTCGCGGGATCGAGTTCGCGGCGCACGACCCGGTCCAGCAGGCCGGCCGTCGCCGGATCGTCGGAGACGGTCTGTTCGAGGCGGCGGCGCATCCGCGAGGTCGCGATCCCGAGTACCTCGCTGCGGAGGTTGCGGGCGCGGCGCTCGGCCAGCGTCCCTTTGGCCTCGATGAACTCGCGGTGCTCCTTGATCTTCGCGGCCAGCTCCTCGACGCCCGCGCCGCGGGCGGCCTCGGTGCGCAGGATCGGCACCTTCCAGCCCTCGGGGTCCTGCGAGAGGGCGAGGACGCCGCGGACCTCGCGGACCATCGTGTCGGTCATCGGGTGGTCGGCCTTGTTGACGACGATGACGTCGGGGATCTCCATCACCCCCGCCTTCAGCGCCTGGATCGAGTCGCCGGAGCCGGGCATCAATGCCAGCACGATCGTGTCGGCGTGGTCGACGATGTCGATCTCCGCCTGGCCGACGCCGACGGTCTCGATCAAGACGTCGTCTTTGCCGGCCGCGTCCATGATCAGCGCCACCTGCAAGGCCGCCTCGCTGAGGCCGCCGAGGGCACCGCGCGAGGCCATCGAGCGGATGAAGACGCCGGGGTCGAGAAAGTGGTCGGTGAGCCGAATCCGGTCGCCGAGCAGGGCGCCGCGGGTGAAGGGGCTCGAGGGATCGATCGAGAGCACCGCGACCTCGCGCTCTGCTTTGCGCAGCTCCCCGGTCAGCGCCCCGATCAGGGTGCTCTTGCCGACCCCGGGCGGGCCGGTGAAGCCAATGATCCGGGCCTTGCCGGTGCGCGGGTAGACCTCGCGGACGAGCTCCCAGCCGGCTGGGTCGTCGGACTCGATCAGCGTGATCGCCCGCGCCAGAGCCCGCTTTTCGCCCGCGGCGAGGCGCTCGGCGAGCGGAGCGGTTTTGGCGGCGTCGGCCAAGGGCGGCCCAGTCTAAGAGGCGCCCTCTAAAGTTGCGCCGCCGTGCTTCGCTTCCTGTCCCGCAACCGGATGCTGACTCCGCGCTATGCGCGGCTCCTCTGGCGCTACCTCTGGCGCCGCCTGCTGACCAGCGCCGGCCGGCGCTGGCGGTCCGAAGGCCCGTTCTTCCTTGGCAGGGGGCTGGAACTGAAGATCGAGCCGCGCGGCGAGATCCGCTTCGGCCGCTTCGTCTGGATCGGCGACGGGACGAAGATCCGCTGCCACGAGGGCGTCGTCGAGATCGGCTCGAAGACGGTGATGGGCCAGGAGTGCACGGTCTCCGCCTACCAGCGGGTGCGGATCGGCGAGGAGTGCGTGATCGCCGACCGGGCGATGTTCATCGACTTCGACCACGGCATCGTCGAGGTCGAGCGGCCGATCCGCTCGCAGGGCATCTACAAGCGCGACGTCGAGGTCGGCAACAACGTCTGGATCGGCTACGGCGCCTGCATCCTCCGCGGCGTCAGCGTCGGCGACAACTCGGTGATCGGAACCAACTCGGTCGTCACCAAGGACGTCCCCGCCAACGCCGTCGTCGGCGGCATCCCCGCCCGAATCATCCGCATGCGCGAGGCGCCCCGGGACTTGCGTTGGGAGCGGCCGGTCGAACCGGACCCGCAGGCGTGGACGACGATGCAAGAAGTCGGTCAGGCCTGACGCCTATTGTCTGGCTGACAATGAATGTCCGGCGACAAGCTGTCTGCATGGCTCCAGACGGGAGGATCAGATCGCAGGAGGTGGCGACCAAGTTCGGCCGCAACCTCTACCGCTGCCGCCGCCGCGCGGCGATGTCCCAGGAAGAGCTGGGATCACTCGCTTCCCTGCACCGGACCGAGATCGGGATGCTCGAGCAGGGGACCCGCCTCGCCCGGGTCGACACGCTGATGAAGCTGGCGGGCGCCCTCTCGGTCTCGCCGCTGGAGCTGCTCGACGGGATCCACTGGGTCCCGGGCAACAGCCCCGAGGGCAGCTTCAGCATCACCGACCGCAGCCTCGCCCGCCGCTAGGCGGTCTTGGCGCCGGCGAGTTCGGCGTAAACCGCGGCCGTCTGCTCGGCGACGTCGCCCCAGTCGAAGCGGCGCAGGTGCTCGTAGGCTTCGCCGACGAGGCGGCGACCGAGCTCGTCGTCGGAAAGGACCCGGATCGCCACCTCGGCCAGCGCTTCGGGGTCGTGGGCGCGGAAGCGCAGGCCCGCCTCCTCGTGCGGGACGACCTCGCGCAGGCCGCCGGTGTCGGCGACGATGCAGGGACAGCCGGAAGCCATCGCCTCCAGGGCGACAAGGCCGAAGGGCTCGTAGATCGAGGGGACCACGGTCAGGTCGGCGATCCGGTAGAGCGAGTGGAGGACGTCGTCGCCGATCCAGCCGAGGAAGGTGCCGTGCTCCATCAGCCCCAGCTCCTCCGCCTGGCGCTTCAGCTCGGCCTCGTGGGTGCCGGAGCCGGCGACCAGGAAGCGCGTCCCCGGCGCCTCATCGATCACCCGCGGCATCGCCTCCAGGGCCAGTTGGAACCCCTTCTCGTAGACGAGGCGCCCGATCAGCAGGACCAGCTTCTCATCGGCTGTGGCGAACTCCGCGCGCAGTCGCGCCAGCTCCTCGGCCGGCTGGGCGGGCAGGTCGTCGGGGTCGATCCCGTTCGGGATCACGGTCACCCGCTGCTCCTCGACGCCGAAGATGTCGGCGACCTGTTCGCGCATGTAGTGGGAGCAGGTGATGACCCGCTGGGAGCGGTTGGTGATCCAGCGCTCGACGCCGTGGATGTAGGTCTGCGGGTGCTTGTCGACCCAGCCCTGGTGGCGGCCGTACTCGGTCGCGTGGATCGTCGTCACCAGCGGCGCTTCGAAGCGCTTGGCGAGGTGGTCGCAGGCGTTGGCGACGAGCCAGTCGTGGCCGTGGACGAGGTCGTAGCTGTAGCGGTCGCCGAGCTCGACCCCGGCGGCGAGCATGTCGGAGTTCATCCGCTCGACCCAGGCGACGAACTCGCCGAGGTCCGTGGGGCGCTTGGGCTCGCGGATGCGGTGGATGACCACCCCGTCGCGGTTCTCCTGGGCCGGCGACTCCTCGCCGCCGCGGGTGAGGACGTGGACCTCGACGTCGCGTTCGACCAGGGCCTCGGAGAGCTTGCGGACGTGACGGGCGAGGCCGCCCTCGATCAGCGGCGGGTACTCCCAGGAGAGGATCAGGACGCGGGTCAAGTTCGGTAGCTGGTCAGGGCTCCAGCAGGGGAGCGGTGCTGAGGTCCGGGGCGAGGGATCGCATACACGGGTTGGTGGCGCGGTCGCAGTCTATGGCCTCCAACATCGCCCGTGAGTGGTCGGTCGCCCGCTGGTAGGCGTAATCGCCGGCCTGCTTGCGCTGGTCAAGGAAGGCCCAATCGCTCGCCTGCAGGGCGAGCAGCTCCCGGGCCGCACGCTCCAGGCGCTCCCCCCGCAGGCCGCCGGCGACCGAGCGCAGCAGCCGCAGCTCCGCCCGGCGCGCCCCCCAGGCGAGGTCGGCGACGGGGGGCGAGTCCCAGGTGTGGAGGTTCTTGTCCTCGCCCCAGGTCGAGGCCCGCAGCGGCCGCTCTACCGGCTCGTGCTCGGCCAGCGCCTGCGGCACGGTGACGAGCCGCACCCCGGCCGCCGCGGCGCCTTCCAGCACAGTGCGCAGCCAGATCGGTCCCTCCGACCACCAATGCCCGAGCAGCTCGGTGTCGATCGCGAAGACGAGGAGGCCGCGGCGGTCGTGGCGCTCGGCGTAGGTACGGAGACGCTCGGCAGCGGCGGCGAGGAACTCCTCCCCCTGGCGGCGCGCGGCCGCCTCGGCGGCCGCCGGCTCGTAGGCCCCGCCGCCGACCTTCCAGATCCTGATCCCGCGCAGCGATTTGCCGGCGAACTGGGCGTGGGCGGGGTCGGAGGGGTAGCCGTCCAGCGACCAGAGCCAGGAGATCGCCTCCCAGTCGATCGGCAGGGCTACCGGCCCCGCCGCGGTGGCAACCGGTGCCAGCGCCTGCAGCGGCTCGGCGTGGGCGCTCTGGTCGATGCAGAACCAGCGGACCCCCTGCTCGGCCAGCCGCCACTCGAGGCCGGGGACGTAGGCGCACTCGGGCAGCCAGAAGCCGCCGTCCCAGCCGAAGCGGCGGCGGTGGGAGCGAATCCCGGCTTCCAGCTGCAGCCGCAGCCCCGGGCGCGTCGCCAGCAGCGGCAGGACCGCGTGGGTGGCGCTGGAGGCGGCCAAAGCGATCCGTCCCTCCGCCGCAGCGCGCCGGAAGGGTGCGAGCGGGTCGCCGCCGGCCGCGTCGAGCAGCTCCAGCGCATGGCCGTAGCGTTGCCGCTCGCCTTCGCATGCCGCCCGGCACGCCTCCGGCACCTGCTCAAGGTCGGCCTCGGCGGCGCCGATCCGCCACTCGACCAGGAAGCGGCGCAGCCGCTCGGCGGCACCGACGTCCTCGAGCTGGTCGGCGAGGACCGGCGTCACCGTCATCGTCAGATCCCGCGCCACCTCCAGCACCGGCAGGTAGGAGCGGATCACAGCGTCGAAAAGCCACTCCTCGCCGAAGGGATACGTCCCGAACCCCTCGACGTAGGGCATGTGGCTGTGCAGGACGATCGCCAGGTCCCCGGCGGTCCCCTCCCGGCTCATTACCCGACGTGGCAGACCGCGAGGAAGTCGAGGGCGCGGTCGAGGTTGCCCTCGTCCAGGCGGAAGTCGGAGGCTGCGATCGCCGGGGTGAAGCGGTCGTAGAAGGGCTTCGTCAACCGCAGCCGATTGTGGACGCTGTCCCAGCCCAGCTTGATCGCCAGCTCGTGCGCTCGCAACTTGCGGGCGTGGAAGAGCCCGAGCATCTCGACCCGGGAGAAGTGGGCCTCGCAGAGCTGCCGGAACTCCTCGGCCCGGTACTCCTTGACGTGCCAGGGGTTGTCGGACTTCTCCGCCCCGGGGGGGGCCAGGGTCAGCAGGTTCGGGGTCGAGACGTAGGCGGTCCCGCCCGGAGCCAGCATCGACTTGAAGTGCTCGAGGATCGCGCCGGGGTCCTGGACGTGCTCGATCGTCTGCAGGAAGACGACGGCGTCGCAGGGCTCGCTGAAGGTCTCGACCAGGTCGCGCTCGAAGCGCAGGTTCGGCCGCTGGTATCGCAGCCGCGCGTGGTCGTGGGCCTCCGGGTTGGCATCGACGCCGACGACGCCGGCGGCGCTGCCGGCGAGGACGTCGGAGCCGTAGCCCTCGCCGCAGGCCATGTCGACGACCCGCTGCCCCTGCACCCGCTCGGCGATCCACTCGTAGACGACCAGGTGGCGGCGGAACCAGTAGTTCTCCTCCGGCACGTCGGGCAGGGTCCGCTCGCCGGTCAGCGGCAGCGGCGGCACCCCGGGCGGCTGGTTCTCCTGGAGGTAGTGACGCTCCACGGGCCGGACGCTATTAGAGTTCCGCGCCATGCCGGCCTCCCCCACCGCCACCCACGAGCACATCAAGGACGTCAACACGCGCTACCACGACGCCGCCGCCGAGGAGTACGACGCCAAGTGGGGCATCGACTTCGGCGAGGTCGGGCAGCGCCAGGTGCGGCTGAAGCTGGTCAAGGCGCTGGGCGGGCAGAAGGGCCGCTCCTTCGGCGACGCCCTGGAGATCGGCTCGGGCACCGGCTACTTCTCGCTCAACCTCGTCCAGCTCGGGGTGATCGAGCGGCTGACCGCGACCGACATCTCCCCAGGGATGCTGAAGCGGCTGGCGGCGACGGCCGAGGCGCTCGGCCTCTCCGACGTGACCACGGTCCAGACCGAGGCCGAGGTGCTGCCGTTCGAGGACGAGAGCTTCGACCTCGTCCTCGGCCACGCCGTCCTCCACCACATCCCCGACCTCGACAAGGCCTTCGCCGAATTCCGCCGGGTTCTGCGGCCGGGCGGGATGATCGCCTTCGCCGGCGAGCCCTCCCGTTACGGCGACACCCTGGCGGCGCTGCCGAAGCGCGCCGGCCTCACCCTGGCGCCGCTCTGGCGGCGGGCTATCGGGGCCAAAGAGCGCGCCGTCGCCGAAGGCGAACAGTCCCACGACCACTCCCTCGAGGCCGAGGTCGACGTCCACGCCTTCGCCCCGCAGGACCTGCGCCGCCTGCTCCGCGACGCCGGCTTCGACCAGCGCCACGTCGGCGGCGAGGAGCTCCTCTCCAACGCCTGGGGCTGGGGCCTGCGCACGGTCGAGTCCAGCGCCGAGCCGGAATCGATCTCCTTCGGCTGGCGCCGCTTCGCCTTCAACAGCTACATCGCCCTGCAGAAGGTCGACACCAAAGTCCTCGAGCCCTACCTCCCGGCCGAGCTCTTCTACAACCTCCTCGTCTCCGCCCGCAAGCCGCTCTAACCGCAGCGGTAGGGAGGGACGGGTGTCCCCTGACCTCTCTGGGTTCCTCGCCGGACGCGCGGAATTTCTCTAGGAGAGGTCAGTGCGAGGAACATGACGCCGGTCGGCCAGGGGACACCCGTCCCTCCCGGCGACAGCCTCTGAACTGCGGTTTTTCACCGAGACCGCAAAAACCCTTCTACAAGAGACATTTTTGCGGTCTCGCGAGAGTTCGAAGCAGTGCAGCTGTCGCAGAGGGCGCCGGTGGGGGTCCCCTGGGCACTTAGCACGAGGCGGGCCAGCCACGATTAGGCGCCAGCAACAGAACGCAAACCCGCCGAGCTGCGCCCAGGGGACCCCCACCGGCGCCCTCCCACCGCTAGCGCTTCTTTTCCCCAGCTTTTCGAGCCCGGAACAGCTTCACCCGGTAGTCGAGCCCCTTCAGCCTGCGTTCGCCGACGTAGGAGTAGTCGAAGCCCTCTCCCGCGCCCTCCTTGGTCGCCTCGTCGAGGACGACGCTGCCGGGCCGGGCGACGTTGGTGATGCGGCTGGCCAGGTTGACGGCGCGGCCGTAGTAGTCGCCCGACTGCGGCAGGGTCGGGCCGCTGGCGATGCCGGCGCGCAGCCAGGGGAACTGCTGGCCTTCCTGCTCGGCGGCGTGGATCAGCGCCAGCGCCGCCGCGACCATCGGCTCGGGCTCGGCCGAGACCAGCATCACCGCGTCGCCGATCGTCTTCACCAGGCGGACCGGGGGTTCGGCGACGGCAGTCGCCATCTCCTCAAGACGGCCGGCGACCATCCCCAGCTCCTCAGGCGGGATCTCCTCGCCGAGGCGGGTGAACTCGACCAGGTCGGCGAAGCAGACGGTCAGCTCGACGGCGCCGCCGAGCTCCCCCGAGGCGATGTCGGTGGCCCCGATCACGTCGTGGCGGATCTGTTCGAGCAGGTGCTGCTGCAGGGAGTAGACGACGGTCGGCCCGGCCAGCGGCAGCATGTACTCGGCCGCGGCGGCGAAGCGGAGGGCGACGTCGCGCTCGGTGTCGCCGGGCTGGGTGAGGGTGCGGATGATCAGCTCGCGGTTGGCTTCGGCTATCCGCGCCGTGCCCATCCCGATCGTCCGCGCTACCTGCAGCATCCCGTCTTCGGGCAGGCCGAGCTCGAGGAACCGCTTCATCGCCCGCGCCGCCTCGACGTCGGCATCGGTGCCGAGGTGCTCGTCGGGGTCGGGGACCGGGATCCCCAGGGCGGAGCGAAAGCGGAGCAGCATCTCGAGATCGATCTCGGCGATCTCAGCGATCTCGCGGGCGGTGTAGCGGGGGCCGGTTCCCGCCAGTTTCCGCTCCACCGGCAGCAGCGTCAGGCGGTGGGAGGCGACCGCCTCCTTCAGCTCCTCCAGCGTGCAACCTTCGCCCTGCAGCTCCTCGAGCAGCCGCAGGCGCGCCTGCCGTGCCTCGCCCTCGACCCCCTCGAGCAGGCCCTCCGCCTCGAAATCGATTTCAGGCCCCGCCGCCACGGTCAGTCAGCGTATGCGACGGCGCCGCCGCGACGGGGGTCGCCGCCGCCCGCGAGAGCGCCGCTGACCGGGTCGCGGGAGACCGCCTGGACGCCGCCGAAGAAGAGGTTGAGCGAGGGCCAGCGGGCGACCTCCACCCCGCGCCGTTCGAGCCGGTCGAGGGCGTCCGGGTCCACCCCCTTCTCCGCCTGGACGATCCCCTGCTCGAAGTGCACGCGCGGCGCTTCCACCGCCGCCTGGACGGGGTAGCCCTGCTCGACCGCCCGCACCACCGTCTGCAGGATCGCCGAGCGGATCCGGTTGGAGCCGGCGCTGCCGAGGGCGAGGACGATCTCGCCGTCGCGCAGGACCACGGTCGGAGCCATCATCGAGGGGACGCGGCGCCCCGGCGCGATCAGGTGGAATCCGGCCGGGTTGAGGTCCTCCTCGCCGAGCATGTTGTTGAGGATCACCCCGGTCCCCGGGACGAGCACCCCGGAGCCGGAGCCGTTCGAGCAGGTGACGCTGGCGCAGTTGCCGTCGGCGTCGAGGACCGAGATGTGGGTGGTCGAGCCGAGCAGGTCGGCGGCGGCGAGGTCGAGCCGGATCCGGTCGAGGAAGCCGACCTCCATCCCCTCCTCGTAGAGGGACTCGGCGAAGGCGAGGTCGCGGCGCGAGTTGGCGCCCTCCATCGCCAGCACCAGCTGCTCGGGCCCGCTGCCGGGGCCGAAGCGCTCCAGCAGGCCGAGGGTGTAGGCGATCAGGATCCCGCCCGAGGAGGGCGGCGGGTTGGTGAGCACCTGGGTGCCACGAAAGGGCGCGTCGATCGGCTTGCGCTCGATCGCCTCGTAGCCGGCGAGGTCCCCCGGGCCGATCAGGCCGCCGTGCTCGACGACGTAGTCGCTGATCGCCGCCGCCACCGCGCCCCGGTAGAAGGGCCCGGCCCCCTCGGCGCCGTAACGTTCCAGCGCCTCGGCCAGTTCCGGGAAGCGGAAGACGTCTCCCTCCCCCAGCGGCCGACCCTGCGGCGCGTAGAGCTCGCGCGTGCCGGCCATGCGGTCGTGGATCGGGGCGAGGATGTCGAGGATGTAGGCCTGGCCGCGGTTGACCGGCGCCCCCTCGCGGGCGAGCTTCACCCCCGGCCCGACCAACTCCGCCAGGGTCCGCGTCCCGAACCGATCCAGCGCGTGGGCGAGACCGGCGGCGGTGCCGGGGACGCCGCAGGAAGCGGGGCCGACGTAGAACGTCTGCGTAGTGCCCGCGTCGAAGCGCACAGGCACCGGGACCAGCTCCGCGCTGCGCTCGATCTCGTCTAGCCCCGGGGCGGCGACGAAGAAGTCGATCAAGGTGGTCTCGCCGCCCTGGTGGACGATCATGTGGCCACCCGCCCCGAAGCCGGTCAGGGGGCTCTCGACCGCGAAGGAGGCGAGCACGGCGCAGACGGCGGCGTCGACCGCGTTGCCGCCCGCGCGCAGGACGCCGGCACCGGCCTCGGCGGTCAGCGGATGACCGGCTGCGACGACCCCTCGCATGGGGCCGCGGTTCAGCCGGGGAGAAACTCGGGGACGTCTATGCCGAGCTCACGCTCGCCGCTGCGGCCACGGCGCGAAGCCTCGGCCTCTCTGGTGCGGCGGATCGTCGGCTCGGCAGCGCGGCGCTGCGGCTGCGCGCGGCCATCGAAGCGGGTGGCGACGACGGTGACCCAGATCTGCTCCGAGAGCTCGTCGTCGACGTTGGCGCCGAAGATGATGTTGGCGTCGGGATGGGCGGCCTCACCTACGACCTTGGCCGCCTCGGAGACCTCGACCAGCGAGAGGTCGGCGCCGCCGGTGATCGAGAGCAGGATCGAGCGGGCGCCCTCCATCGAGGTCTCGAGCAGCGGTGAGGAGATTGCTTTTTCGGCGGCGAGGACGGCGCGGTCGTCGCCGTAGGCCATCCCGATCCCGAGCAGGGCGCGGCCGGCGTCGGACATGATCGAGCGCACGTCGGCGAAATCGAGGTTGATCACCGCGGGCAGAGTGACGAGATCGGAGATCCCCTGGACGCCCTGGCGGAGGACGTCGTCAGCGACCTTGAAGGCCTCGACCATCGAGGTCTGCTGGTCGAGCACGTCGAGCAGGCGGTCGTTGGGAACGACGATCAGGGTGTCGACCTCGTCGGCCAGTTCTTCGATCCCCTTCTGGGCCTGGGTGCCGCGGCGGCTGCCCTCGAAGCTGAACGGCTTGGTAACGATGCCGACGGTGAGCGCGCCGACCTCGCGGGCGAGGCGGGCAACGACCGGGGCTGCGCCCGAGCCGGTGCCGCCGCCGGCGCCGGCGGCGACGAAGACCATGTCGGAGCCCTTGAGCAGCCGCTTGATCTTGTCCTGCTCCTCGAAGGCGGAGCGGTGGCCGACCTCAGGGTCGGCGCCGGCGCCGAGGCCGCGGGTCTGCTCGTCGCCGATGTGGACGGTGACGTCGGCGACGCAGAGCTGCAGGGACTGAAGATCGGTGTTGACGGCCATGAACTCGACCCCGGGGATGCGGGCGTCGACCATCCGGTTGACGGCGTTGACGCCGGCGCCGCCGACCCCGACGACCTTGATAACCGGCTGGTGCGGCTCGCCGCTGCCGGGCGGCTCATAAGCAGGCTCCTCGCGCCCGTAGCGCGGGTTTTCCGGCTGGAACTGTTGACGCCGCGGCGCGGGTTCCTCGGAGAAGACTCTTTTCAACCGCTCCGGCGCGGACTCGGTAGACCCTTCGATCTCTTGGTCGAAGAACTCAGGCGCCTCATCCTGCTGCAGCGGAATTTCCCCCTGGGGTGGCTCTGGGGCAGGCTCCGAAGCGGCATCCTCGCGGGCAGCAGGCGCAACCTCCTCCGGCTCGACTTTCTTCGCCTCGGCCGGATCCTGGCGGCCATAACGAGGCGCCTCGGGCGGATCGACCGGCGCGTCGTCAGCCGTCGATCGGAACAGGTCGGACAGCGGCCCCTCGCGCATGCTTGCGCGCTTGTTACGCCGAGCCATGGGACAGAACCTCCTTCGCCAGCTCCCGGTAGTAGTTCGCTGCGCTCGAGTTCGAATCGTACTTGAGCACGGAGGACCCTTTGACGGGAGCCTCGGCGAATTTGATCGCCTTTTTGATCCGGGACTGGAAAACGAGGTCGCCGAAGTTCTCCTCGAGGATCTCCACCGCCTCCTTGGCGTGGATCGTCCGCGAGTCGAGCATCGTCGGCAGGATCCCCTCGATCCGCACGTCGGGGTTGAGGTTCTCCTGGATCATCCGCAGCGTGTTCTGCAGCTGGACGAGGCCGCGCATCGAGAGGTACTCGCACTGGACCGGGACGATCACCTTGTTCGCCGCGGTGAGGGCGTTGATCGTCAGCAGGCCGAGGCTCGGCGGCGTGTCGATGCAGACGAAGTCGTAGACCCCCTCGACCTCTTTCAGCGCTTTCTCCAGCGAGCGCTCGCGGCCGATCTTGGTGCTCATCGCGATCTCGGCGCCGGCCAGGTCGATCGAGGCGACCGCGATGTCGATCTCCCGCTTGATGATGATCTCGGAGATCGGCATGTCGTTGACGAGGACGTCGTAGAGGCTTTTCTCGACCTTGTCGGGGTCGATCCCCTGGCTCATCGTCAGGTTGCCCTGCGGGTCGAGGTCGATGCAGAGCACCCGGTAGCCGGACTCGGCGAAGGCGACGGCCAGGTTCAGGGTGGTGGTCGTCTTGGCGACGCCGCCCTTCTGGTTGGCGAAGGCGATCACTTCCGCGGTCTTCACCGGCGGCTCGGCAGCAGCCTCCTTCTCGGCCAGGAAGTCCAGGCGGGTAGGCGCGATCAGGTCGATCGCCTTCATCCGCGCATCCCCTTCCTCCTCATCAGGGTCCTGCGCATTGAGAGCGGGCTCCTCGACCTCGGGCGGCTCCTCCTGCACCTCTTCCTGGACAGGTGGAGACGGCGGGAGGGGGCTATCCTCGTTCCGCTCAGGTACCGCCTCTTCCATCTCTTGGAGCTCGTCGACCATCGGCGACTCCTCCTGGATCTCGACGGGAGCGGGCTTTGGCTTCTTGCGGCTTAGAAATCCCATTGCGCGGATATTCGTATGGGACCTCGCTTTTCCTGCCGCCCCCCGAAATTGCTAGGAATCAGCCAATCCCCGACCTCCTCGACAAGCGACTCGTAATCGTCACCGGCAAGGGCGGCGTCGGCAAGACGACGGTCGCCGTCGCGCTCGGCCTGCGCGCCGCTAGCGAAGGAAAGCGGACGATCGTCTGCGAGGTCTCCTCGCAGGAGAACGCCTCGCGGATCTTCGACCACGCATCCGTCGGCTTCCACGAGGTCGAGATGGAGGAGAACCTCTGGTCGATCTCGATCGACCCGGACGAGTCGATGCGCGAGTACGTACTGCTGCAGCTGAAGGTGCGGGCGATGCGGGACATGCTCTTCCGCAGCCGCATCTTCAACTACCTCGCCGCGGCGACGCCGGGGCTGAAGGAGCTGGTGACGATCGGCAAGATCTGGGAGCTGGCGCAGCTCGACCGCAAGGTGAAGAGCGGCCGCAAGTACGACCTCGTGATCGTCGACGCGCCGGCGACCGGGCATGGAGTCGGGTTCCTGCAGACTCCTCGCACCTTCGCCGCGATCGCCCGGGTCGGCCCGATCCATGCGCAGGCGGAAACGCTCGATCGCTTCATCACCGACCACGAGAACACCGGCACCGCGATCGTTGCCCTGCCCGAGGAGATGCCGGTCAACGAGTCGATGGCGCTGGAGAAGGACCTGCGCGACGAGGTCGGGGTCGCGGTCGACCGCGTCTACCTCAACGGGCTCTACCCGGAGCGGTTCAAGAAAGGCGAGGCGGAGGCGCTCTCACAGCTGGCGGAGACCGAAAACGGGGCCTCGCGGGCGGCGGCACGGGCGGCGCTCTCGGAGTTCGGCCGCGCCCGCTCCCAGCGCCAGCAGCTGGCGCGCCTGAAGCGTGGCGTCGAGGCGCCGGTGAAGACGCTCCCCTTCCTCTTCGAGCCCGAGCTCGACGTCGCCTCGGCGCGCAAGCTGGCGGGGAAGCTCGGCTGATGGCCTCGCTCGGAGAAGTTCTCGACGGCAAGTCGATCTGCATCTGCGCCGGCTCCGGCGGCGTCGGCAAGACGACCACCTCGGCGGCGATCGCGACCGGGATGGCGGCGCAGGGGCTGAAGGTATGCGTGCTGACGATCGACCCGGCGAAACGGCTGGCGGACTCGCTGGGACTTGAGGAGCTCGGCAACGAGGCGCGCCGCGTCGATCCGGCCCTGATCGAGCAGCAGGGCGTCGAGATGAAGGGCGAGCTGTGGGCGATGATGCTCGACGCGAAGGCGACCTTCGACGAGCTGATCGCGCGCCAGGCCCCCGACGAGGAGTCCCGCGACCGGGTGCTGAACAACCGCATCTACCAGCAGATCTCCTCCGCCCTCGCCGGCTCGCAGGAGTACATGGCGATGGAGAAGCTCTTCGAGCTGCACACCGAAGGCCAGTTCGACCTCCTCGTCCTCGACACGCCGCCGACCCGCAACGCGCTCGACTTCCTCGAGGCGCCGAAACGGCTGACCCAGTTCATCGAGGGCAAATCGATGCGGATGTTCATGAAGCCGACCGGACTGGCGGCGAAGGTGACGGGGCGCGGCGTCTCCGTCGCCCTCGGCATCTTCAAGAAAATCGTCGGCTTCGACCTGATCGCCGACCTGGCCGAGTTCTTCAACGCCTTCAGCGGCATGGTCGACGGATTCCAGGCGCGGGCCAAGCGCGTCAACAAACTGCTCGCCGACCCCGACACCCTCTTCCTCGTCGTCTGCGGTCCCCAGGGGGAGCCGATCGACGAGGCCGTCTACTTCCACCGCAAACTGGTCGAGGCCAAGCTCCCCTTCGGCGGCGTCATCGTCAACAAGGTCCACTACCCCGCCGACGAGCTCCAGGCCGAGGTCGACGACCTGCCGGCGGCGCTGACAGAGAAGCTCGGCGACGGCAACCTCGCCAAGCGCGTCGCCGACAACTTCGCCGACTACCAGGCCCTGGCCGAGCGCGACGCCCGCAACATCGACCACCTCGCGGGCGAGCTTCGCACCAGCTGCGTGATCCGCGTCCCCTACCTAGACGAGGACGTCCATGACCTCCGCGGCCTGATGGAGATCGACCGCTACCTCTTCGCGACGGCGGAGGAGCGGGTCGAGATGGCGGCGGGTCGGGCTTAGCGGGCGCGGCGCGAGTACTCGAACTCGAGGTGGCTGACCTCCCAGTCGGTCTCCTCGGGTACGGGGAAGAGGTGGCGGACGCGGGGGGTGTCGACTTTTTCGCGGTGCTGGAGGTCGCGCTCGGCGTCGGCGGGCCACTGGATCGTGTCGCCGCCGCGGGGGTCGGAGACCTCCTCGAGCCACGGGGTGGCGGTGATCGTGATCTCGTCTTCGGCCGGAATCGGCTCCATGATGCGGGTCTCCTGCTCCACGTACTCCTCCTCCGGTAGTTCCTCGACGGGCAGTTGAAGTTCGGCGGACGGTTCGGGCTCGAAGGCCTCGATCGAGATCTCCCCGTCCTCGGGTTCCGGCACCAGCTCCTCGGCGACGGAGACGCTGATCTGGGCGTCGCCTTCGGCGAGCCCGTCGACGATCAGGGTCTCGTCGGCGACGGTGCTGAGGTCATTGCCGAGCTCTCCCAGCGCCGCTTCGCGGAGGAGGCGGCGGGTCCCCTCCTCGATCCAGGTCGCCAGCTCGACGGCGCGTTCGGCGGGACGGCCGTTCATCATCGCCCGCTCCAGCCCGAGCACCTGCTCGACCCGTTCGCCGGCTTCGATCCGGTCCATCTCCTCGTCGGCGATCAGCGCCGCCGCGCGCAGAGGCAGCGAGGCGCCGACCGGCCCATGGCCCTCGAGCACTGCCCGCATCGCCAGCAGGTGGTCGCTCAGTCCCTCGAGCGCGCTCGCGCGCTCGCAGCCCATCTCGAAGCGGCCGACCGCCCAGGTGAGGGCGCTGTCGGGGTCGGGGCGGGCCTCCAGCTCGGCGGCGAACTGCACCAGCTCCTCGGCCTCGGTCTCGCTGAGGCGGTAGCCGCCGGGCCGGGTCGCGGGGGCGCCGGTGGCGATCCGCCGCCAGCAACCCTCGCCGGTCGGCGCGAAGGCGTAGGGACCGAGCCCGATGCCGCCGGCTTTGAACATCCTCATCACGCTGACCAGCTCGCGCAGTTGCTGCAGGGCGCTCTCGGCGCCTCCCTCGGAGTCCTGGTCGGCGACGGCTAGGTACTGCGGCTCCCAGGCGGCGCGGCCCATGCCCTCGCTGCGCATCGCCTCGACCGGGGCCTCGATCGAGTCAGCGCGGACGATCCGCATCCCGTGCGGCAGCTGCAACCGCGGCATCGACATCCGCAGGCCGACGACGGGCACCATCAGCACCTCGGCCTCGTCGGCGTCGCGTGATTCGGCGTCGAGGGTTGCGAGCTGCGCCTCGAGGCGCTCACGGTCGAGCGCGAACCCGCCGGAGCCCTCCCAAAGCTCGGAGAAGAAGGTGACGAGCATCAGCTCGGCGCGGGCGCCGGGATCGGCGGGGACGGCCTCGCCGCGAGCCTCGAGGAAGGAGGCGGCGACCCCGGCTTCGACCGTGGCCTCGCGGGCGGCGGCGAAGCTCGGCAGCGCCCGCAGCTCCTCGGCGTGCTCGGCCACGTAGCGGCCGGTCATCGGCACGTAGCTGTAGAAAGACGATTCGTCGCCGGCGTCGGCGGCGACGTCGAACGGGATCTCCTCCCCCATCGCCACCAGCGAGCTCAGCCGCGAGGCGGTCTCGGTGGCAAGGCGCTTGATCGATTCGTTGAGGAGGAAGTCCCGCACGGCTCAGGCTTTCGCCTACGCACGAACCCTCCTGCGCCTGAAAGATCGCTTGCAGGCGGTAGCTAGACGGCAGCGGGCTCGCGGCTCGCAGCCGCTTCGGCCGCGTCGCCCAGCAGCCAGCGCATCCCGTAGCTGCGCATGTCCTCGACCAGCGGCACCAGGGCCTTGCCCTTGGAAGTCAGCGCGTACTCGACCCGCGGCGGCACCTCGGGGTAGGTGTGGCGCTCGACGATCCCCTCCTCCTCCAGCGCCCGCAGGCGCAGCGACAGGGTCCGCGGACTGATCCCCGCCAGCGAGCGCTCGAGCTCGCAGAAGCGGGCGCTACCCTCGGCCAGGTCCCGGATCAGGAGCAGCGTCCACTTGCCGCAGACCACTTCGGCGGTCCGACAGACGGGGCAGGTGGAGTTGCTCTCAGCGCTCATGGTCCCATCGAGACGGGCGATCAACCGATCTCGCTTCAGCAAGTGTAGCGCCATGGCTTCACTTACTGAAGCAATGGGCAATAGCGCTGCCTATCTGGCCTTGGCCGAGGTGTGGCCGCTGATCACCGGGTAGATCTTCAGGACTTCGATCTTGAAGCGGACACCGTTGGGGCCGTATTCGACCACCTCGGGAGATCCCGGCCGCAGGGCCAGCAGCTGGCAGGACGAGGTGCCGGAGACGCAGGTGCCATCGCCCAGCAGCGATTCCACTTCGGGGGAGACGAGCATCAGCGCCTGCTTGGCGGTCTTCGGGTCGACCCCGAGATAGGTCAGCGCCGGCGACCTCTTCCCCGGCAGCGGCGTAGTCGGCAGGACTTCCGTTCGCTTTTCGGGCTCGCTCATCTTCTTCTTGCCGCTCTCGGAGACTTCGGTGTGGGAGACCAGGAGGTCGACGGCGAAGGTGTAGATCCGCAGTTCGCCGTCGTTCGGCTGGGTCGTGCTCGACCCGCCGCTGCCGCTCGGTTCGGCCGGGGTCGATTCGGGCGCGGGCGAGCTGGAGCCGCCGCCTCCGACCGAACCTTCGACCACTGCTTCGCCGCCGGAGCCGCCTTCGGCGCCGGCGCCTTCGCCGACCGGGGCCGAGCCTTCGTTGAGAACCTGGCCGGCATATTTCTGAACGAAGGGGTCCTTGGCGGCCCGCCCGGCCAGGCGCTTGCTCGGTTCGCGCAGGCCCGGCGCCGCCGGAGCCACGGTCAAGCTCGCATCCTGGGCGACCACACCCCCCGCAGGCGGCGCGACCGGTGACGTGACTTCATCGGAGCCGCCTCCGAGCAGAAAAGGCGTGGCGACGATCGCCACCAGCAGCAGCCCGAGCAGGGGCAGCAGCCGGCGGTCGCGGAGATCCTTGTAGAGGTCGCCCAACAGCGGCGGCACCTTCAGCTCCGAGGGCTTCAGCTCTGGTCCCTTCAGCTTTTTCATGGGGTCCCTTCAGTCGTCGCCGAGGCGGGCGCTGCGGTTGCAGTTTCAGGACCGGCGGGAGTCGCGCCGACGGTCAGGCCCTCTTCGGGCGGCGTCAGATAGGTCGTGACGGAGAACGAGGCTTTGAGCTCGTTCGCGCTCCCTTCTTCTTCGGCCGGGGAGAGCGAGAACGAGTTCACCGTGATCAGGCGTCCGTCTACCGCGACCTTCGAGTTCGTCGTCTTCACCAGGCCGTCGAGGCCGTGGATGAAGCGGGATACCTGGAAGAAGGTGCCGGTGAACTCGAGCGTGTAGGGCATCACCCCGAGGCCTGCCGGCCCGATGCCGGCGCCGAGGGGCATCGTCGAGGCGGCGACCTCCGTCGGCGAGACCGATTCCGCGGCGCCGGTTTCGACCGCCGGGGGCGCCGCAGCGGCGCTTTCCGCACTGGCGGCGCTGAGGCTGATTTCTTCGAAGCGGACTCCCGACCGTTCGGAGATCTTCTGGATCTGGACGAGCAGGGAAGCGGTTTCGGAGTCGGCGGGGACGGCCTTCCCGAGAACCACGAGCTGCCCGTAGTTGGAGGCGAATTCGCGTTTGGCCGCGAGCGCGTTCTGCACTTCGGCTTCGTGCTGCGTCAGGGTGAGCTGCAGGCTTTCGACTTCGTTGCCGAGCTTGCTCGATTCTTCGCGCTTGGGCGAGAGCAGCAGCATCCAGAAGGCACCGGCGAGGACGATCACGCCGAGCACCGCGAGTATCAGTCGACCGTTGCCTTTCATCTCAGCCTTCCGGGGCGCTTTCCGTTTCGGTGGTGGATTCGCCTTCGGCGGGCGGCGTTTCGGCCACCACTTCTTCAGCGCCTTCGCTGGGAAGTGGAACCGGCGCCGCGTCGAAGGCGACGACGATCTGGAACTGGGCGATGAAGCTGCGGGTCCGGCAATCGCCGCCCCCGCTGCCGCCTTCTCCCCCCCCTTCGCCACCCTTGGCAGCGAGCGAGGACGATTCGACGCCCACTCGGGTCACACCGTCGATCTGCTTCAGCGCGGTGACGAAGCCGGCAACGCCCTCCTGGCCGGTCGAGCAACCGCTGATCTCGAGCGCCGGCCCGGCGATCGCGCCTCGCAGGCCGGCCCCGGAGCCGCCCGAGGAGCTTGCGCTCGATTCGCCGGAAGAGGACTGCGAGGAAGCGCTGGCGTTGAGACTCGTGAGCCAGACGTTGGCCGGCAGGATTTTCGAGAGTTCGCTCATCACCCGTTCCCAGTCGAAGCGGCTGTCGGCGAGGCTGCTAACCGTTTCCATCCGGGCCCGATGGGTTTCGGAGAACTGGACGTAGGGCGCCAGTTCCTGCGCCCGCTGCTGAGTGACGGCGTCCTGCTGTTTCAGGCTCGTGATTTCGTCCTGCTTTTCCGCGATCTGGTTGTTGGTCATGACCAGCAGAGCCACCCCGAGGAGGAGGCCGGCGAGGGCGCCGAGGACGATGTAGGGCAGGGGCCCGGTGCGCAGCGGGGACTGGCTGCCGTGGCGCTCCTCGGTCGGAATCAGGTTGACCGGGCGCATCAGCTCTCCAAGGCCAGGCCGAAGGGAAGGGTCAGGCGAGCGGCTGAGACCGGGTCGAAGCCGCCGAGCTCCGGCGGCTGCTGGGGCAGCACCTGCATCCCGAGGCCCCGCTCGATCCCCGCCGCAAAACCGGCGATAACGCTGCCCGGGCCGCTGAGGACGATGCGTTCGACCGGGACGGCGGCGTCCTGGGCGCTGTAGTAGTCAAGCGAGAGGCGCAGGTCGTCGACCAGGCTCACGACACCCTCTTCGAGCGCCCGGCGGGCCTCCGCGACGACCTCCGGGTCCCCCTCGATCTGCTCCAGCGGCCGCTCCAGGCCGACGTGGTAGAGCCACTGCGTCGCGTGCTCGAAGCTGAGCTGGCGGGTAGCGGCAAGCCGCTCGGCGAGAGCCTCGAGACCTGAGTGCGAGACCCGGGTGAAGAGGCAGGCGCGCCCGCGCGCCACGGCCAGGTTGGCGATGTCGCCGACGTTGCAGAAGAGGACCGTTTCCGGCCGCGGCGACTCTCCGTTCGCCGCTGCCTCGGGGGCGGCCCCCGCCAGCGCCCGGATCATCCCGAAGGCGGCGACGTCGACGCCGACCGGCTCCAGCCTCGCCAGCCGCAGGGGCTCGAGGAAAGACATGATCATGCTGCGGCGCGCGGCCACGACGACGACGTCGATCTGCGGGGTGGCTCCGTCCTCTCCCGGGACTCCGCCGACGACGTGATGCTCGAGCACCGCCTGGTCCAGGGGCATCGGCATCTGCTCCTGCGCCTGGAAGCGCACGGCCGCCTCGAGCTGCTTGGGGTCCTCGATCGCCGGCAGCCGCAGCGTGCGGACGACGATGCCCTGGTTGCCGACTCCGAGCCGCACCTGTTTCGAGAGCTTGTGGGCGGAGAAGAGCGACTTGAGCGAGTCCGCGAGCGCCTCCGGATCGCTTACCTCCCCCTCGCCGAAAACACCCGGCGGCAGGGGCTCGACGACGGCCCGTTTGACCGTGACGGCACCGTTCACGCTCAATTCGGTAGCCGCGATGCTGCCGGCCTCGATATCGAGGCCGACGACGGCGGTGGGCTTCTTGCTCTTGACGATCTGCATGGGGAAAAAGGCGGTTTTTACGACGACCTTGCTCTCATCGACAAAAAGACGGCAGACCTTTCGTCCTGCAATTACCGATTTCTAGGAGAACCTCTGCCGGCTAAGCAAAAGCGCCGAGATACCAGTCGACGAGCTGGCCTCCGAACAGCAGTCCGACCAGCGCCCCGAAGGCCAGGAACGGCCCGAACGGGATCGCCTTCTTGCGGGCGGAAGTTCCCTCCCGGACGATCAGGGCGATGCCGACTATCGAACCCGTGAGCAGCGCCACGAGCAGCGCGGGGGCGACGTCTCGGCCGAGGAAGAAGCCCATCACCGCCGCCAGCTTGACGTCACCGAGCCCCATCCCCTGCGGATAGATCAGCGCGGCCGTGAACAGGAGACCGCCGGCGGCGAGGGCGGCGATCGCCCGTTCGGGGAGGCTGGCCGGTTCGAAGGCGAGCACGATCGCGAAGCCGATCGCCGTCGCCGCCAGGAGGATCTTGTTCGGGATGATGCGCCGCTCGAGGTCGGTGATGGTCACCGCCATCAGCGCCGTCACCAGAACCAGGCCGAGCGCCATCTGGACCGGGTCGTCGTGCAGGACCAGGACGGTGACGAGGTAGGCGAGGCCGAGACCCACCTCGGCGAGTGGGTAGCGGGCCGAGATCTGCTCTCCGCAGCATCTTCCCCGGCCCCGCAGCAGCAGCCATGACAGCACCGGGACGTTGTCGTAGGCGGCGATCTGAGTGCCGCAGCCGGGGCAGCGGGATCGCGGCCCGACCACCGATTCTCCGAGCGGGACCCGATGCGAGACGACGGTCACGAAGCTGCCGGCGGCCAGCCCGCCGAGAAAGGCCAAGATCGCTGCCTGGATCAGCATCGGCTCAGCCACCTTCGAGAGGGGTCGAGGTGTCGACCTCGATCCGGCTGCGGTAGCGCGGATGGTCGTAGAGGATCGGGATCGCGTCGCCTCCGGTGCCGGCGCGCTCGACGCTCAGCGCGAGACCGAGGCGTTCGCCCTGTTTTACCTGTGCCGGATTGAAGGTGATTTCTTTCGTCACCTCTTCCCACTTGCCGGCGGGCCAATATTTGTTTCCGCTGGTCGGGACGAAGGTCCAATAGGCAGCTCCGCCTTCGCTGTCTTTGATCATCGTGTCGGTGTATTTCGAGCCCGATTCTTCGCGTTTGAAGAGGTAGATGCAGAGCTTGCCGGTGTACTGGGAGTCGCTGAGGGCACGGGTGAAGAAGTCGATCGTGGCGCTGCCGAGCCCTTCGCCGCTGGTCATCTTGAATTCCTTCGGCATCGGGTCGGTGACCCAGCGGTGGACCTGCCACTGGGGAGCCGTCGTACCGGTCGGTTTGTAGTTGCAGCCGCTGGTTTCGTCACGCCGGATCTGTACGCCCTTGGCGGTTTCGGGGGTCGGCACGTTGTAGGTGCTGTAGTCGGTCGAGTAGTTGTAGACGAGCGGCGTGGTCGGATCTTCCGGAGTCGGGTCCGGCGGGCCGCCGGTCAGGAGGGCGTCGGGAGCACCTTCCGTTTTCCCGGTCTGGAGGCCACTGGCGCAGATCCCCAGCGTGTTGTGGAGCAGGTGATCGCCGGCGATCGTCTGTCGTACGGTCGAACCCGAGCTCGAGCAAGGGGTGTCGGAGAGGAAGAACTGCTGCGCGGTGACGACGCCTTCGCTGCCGGGGATCGGGTTGTCGGCGGCGGAATGTTCGGGGTCGACCGCGGTCGACAGCACTTCCACGTAGCCGCCCGGAGCGTTGCCGCCGGCCGTCGAGTTGAGCCGCACCGCGACGATGATCTGTTTGTAGTCCTTTTCCCCGGGGCAGGTTTCCGCCGAGCAGCTGGCGTCGTTCCGCCAGACGATGTAGCGGTAGATCTTGCCGCTGACGTCGCCGCTCGTGAAGCTAGTCGGCCCGGGACTGACGACGCCGTATTTCAGCGGTTCGTCGCTCGCGTACCGGTAGCTCCCGTTTTCGACCAGTTCTTTGTATTCCGTGGGAACGCTGCCGCGTTTGAGGGCGAACTTGCCGTTGAGGACGCGATAGTTGGGGCTCGCTTCGGAGCTTTCGTGTTCGGGTGCGCCGGTCAGCGCCAGTTCTTCGTCACCGAGGCTGCGCAGCGCCTCCAGCTCCTGCTGGGCGCGATCGAGTGCCACCTGGGTCGCCTTCGCCCGCTGCGTGCTGTGGATCGCCGAGGCGAGGACGCCGAAGGTGGCAATCGCCCCGAGGACGAGGATCAGGGCGGCGATCAGGACCTCGATGATCGTGAAGCCGTCCTGGCCGATGTGCGCGCGGTCCGTCATTTCCCCAGCGTCGCGTTGCGCAGGCTGGCGCCGTCGGAGACGGTGAGGCTGCCGGTGCCGCTCGGGTCGGGGACCCGCAGCGTTATTTCGACGTAGGTCGGCAGGGTCGAGCTCGGTTTGTAGGTGAAGACGCTGGTGCTGTTGTTGAGACCGGAGAAGATCGTCGTCGCGGTGCCGGTGTAGACGCCGGGCGCGGCCTCGGTGCGGGTGCATGAGGTGCCCGAGCAGGCGTAGGTCACCTCGCAGCGCGTGGCCGAGACGGTGCTCGCCGCCATCGTGCTGCCGCCGCAGGTGGAATGACGAAGGTAGGTCTGGAAGGAGATGGACGATGCCGTCGCTTTGTCGACGACGATGCCGTTGCGGAGCTCCCGGGTCAGCCGCTCGAGGACGAAGCGCGCGATCTGCGTGTTCGTGTTCTGCTTTTCGATCTTGGGCTGGCTCCGCATCGCCCCGATCAGCAGGATCAGGACGCCGCCCATGACAACGACCCCGAGGGTCATCGCGACCAGCATCTCGGCAAGAGTCAGACCGCCCTCGTCCCGCAGCAGCGACCGGCGCTGACCCCGCTTCACGGTCTCACCACCTTGAACTTGCGGACCACCGGGTGCTGCTCCCACTGCCCGGCGAAGCTCTTTCCTTTGACTGCGAAGGTGTGCTTGCGGAAGGTAAGCCGGTGCTTCGGGCGGTAGGGCGAAGTGCAGCCCTTCCAGCGCTCCCGGTCGATCCGGCAGAAGAACTTGGTGTTGGGCTGTTCGATCGAGTCGACGAACTGGAAGACCGGTCGCCGCGAGTGCGTCTTCGCCAGAGGGGCGACGGTGATCTTCGTCAGCGGGGCGACGTAGACGTAGTTACCGATCTTGACCACGGGAGGCACCGACCCCGACGGCTTCGAGCCTCCGGTCGCCGGCGTACTGCCTCCGTCGGTCGACCCGGTGCCGCCGTCACCGCCGCTCGAGCCGCCCCCCGAACCCCCTTCTGAAGGCGGAGCTTCGTCCTGCTGTGCGTAGGTCACCGACGAAGACGAGCAGGCAGAGGTGTCGCCGGCGGCGTTGGTCGCGGTGGCGTGGAAGGTCGTCGTCGACCCCGCTTTGACCGTCACCTTGACTCCAGACCCGTTGAGTTCGGCGACGGTGCCGATCCCCGCCGGAGCACCTGAGCAGTCGGGGGTCGGGTAGAGCTTGATCGAGTTCCCCCCGGCGGCCTGGCCGAAGATGCGCGGTTCGAGCGTCGTGTTCGGGGAGGAGGGGTTCGACCCGGTCAGGGACGGAGACGGCGGGGCCAGCTGCAGTTGAGCGTCGTTCCCGACCGAGACCAGCACGGTTTCGCTGCCGACGAAGTCGTAGACGTCGTTTTCTTCGGCGAGGTCGTCGTCGGCCGTCAGCCGTTCCCTGGTCGTGAAGAAGGCGTGCCCGGCGTCTTCCGAGACGGCGGCGAGATGCGGCGTGTAGGGGCCGTTGCCGCCGGTCGGACCGGTCGAGACCAGCAGCGGCGGATCCCCGGCACTCGACTCGTATATGTCCGGGTTCGTGTCGGAGTCGCCCGGATCGAGGGGCTGGGAGGTGACGTAGAAGACGCGCGAGGCGTCGGCGGAGGAGTCGGCGAAGGTGGATTCGAAGCCCGGGCTTCCCGCCGAAACGAGTTCGACGCCCGAACCGCCGCTCGCGTAGACATCGATTTTTTCGCCGGAATCGGGGACGGCGAGCGCCTCCGAGGTACTGAAGAGGACCGTGGTCCCGTCGGAAGAGGCGAAGTTGAAGGAGGCGGGCGCGTCGGCGGTGCCGGGCGAGACGAGCGTCGTCGTCCCCCCTTCCCGGGCGTAGACGTCGCCGCTGCCGTCTTCGTCGTCGGCAGAGAGGCGTTCGGCGGTTTCGAAGTAAACCGTGCCGACTTCGACCACCCCGGCGAAGACGGCGTTGAAGTTCCCTTTCCCTTCTTCACCTTCGCTGCCGGTGGAGACGAGGCTGACGGTTCCGCCCAACGGCGACCATCGGTAGACGTCCTGGAATTCGTCGCCGTCCCCGAGCGCCAGCTGCGCCTTGGTCTCGAAGAAGACGCCGCCCCCGGCCTCGACGGCCCGGTAGATCGGCGCGCATTCCGCAGCAAGCGGGACGGGGCAGGTTCCGCCGACCGACACCAGCTGCGTCGTCCCGGCACCGAGATCGCGCTCGTAGATGTCGGTTTCGGTGTCGCCGTCGGCGATCGAAAGTTTGTCGGTCGTCTCGAAGACGACCTCGAATCCCGAAGGCGAGGCACCGAGGAAGGTCGCCGGCGCCGATCCCCCCGGGCTGACCAGCACCGGGCCGGCCGCGCTCGGATCGCGGGCGTAGACGTCGCTGGAGCCGTCGCCGTCGTTTTCGCTCAGCGACTCCGTGCTGGCGAAGAAGACCTTCGACCCGGTGGGGGTGGAACCGACGTAGGTGACCGGTGCCTCGGCGTTGCCGCAGCCGCAGGTCGGGGCGCCGCCGGAGAGCAACACGGTTTCGCCCGTCTGAGTGCTGCGCCGATAGACGTCCAGGGCGTGGTCTTTGTCTTCTTCGACCAAGGACTCGGCGGTGCTGAAGAAGACGAGGTTGCCGTCCTCGGTGACGGCGTCGAAGGTGACGTTGTATGAGTCGTTGCCCCCGGTCGGGCCGGTGGAGATCTCACGGGTCACAAAGGCTTCGGCGCCCGGCGGAGGGTCGTAGAAGCGCTCGTAGACGTCGACGAAGCCGTTGTCGGTATCGCCGGGGACGAGCTTGGCAGCGGTCGTGAAGAAGGCCTTTTCACCGTCGGCGGAGGCGCCGGCGAATTCGGCCGGTGCGGCGATGGCCGCCGGCGCAAAGATCGCGAACAAGGCGAATGCCAAAAGGGCGAGGGTGCGGGCAGATCGCGACATCAATGGTCTATCGGTCATCGGGACGGATCTGCTTAGCGTGCGACTAGCCGTCTGATCTAGGAACGCCGAAGGGCGGGCATATGCCCGCCCTTCGGCAACGGTCAGATCGACTCTGGTCGAACTAGCCTTTGCTCCAGTCGCCGTTGGTAGCCGAACCGACGGCAGCTGGGCAACCGCCCTTGCCGGGTTCGACGCATTCGTATTTCAGGGAGCCGGTCGAGGTTCTTTCGACCCAGAACTTCATGCTCGACTTCGAGCCCTGAATTTCGATCTTGTAGCTGCTGGCCGTGACGGTCGGGGTACCGGTGACGAAGGTGGCGCTGTTCAGCGTCGGCTCAATCGACTTGAGGGCCGCTTCGTCGCAACCGACATAGGTGCCGCCTTTTTCGGTGTTACAGGTCTCCATCGCGACCTGGGCGGAGTGGACGTACTCCTTGGCCTTTGCATCGCCGGCCTTTTCCTTCTGGTTGAAGAAGGCGGGTAGCGCGATCGCGGCGAGGATGCCGAGGATCAGCATGACGACGAGGAGCTCGATCAGCGTGAAGCCGGCCTCGCTGTCGCCGTTGAGTCGGGCACCTACTTTGGCCCGGAGATTCTGGATAAACATTAGGTTGCTCCTTGGGTTCCTAATCGTTTGAGCCAGAGCCCCGTCGCGTTGCGGCCACGTGGTGTCTGTCGACCCCGGTGGTAGCCCGGCTGACTCCGAGGGAGTCCCGACGGCTTTGCGCCCCCGCCTCGCAGCGGGTTTGCCTTTTGCACCGAGGCACTGGCAGATTCATTACCTGCCTGTCATCGGCAGCAGCAGCGAGACCTTTATCCCTGAAAGTGATGGTCTTTCAGGACAAGAAGTTGGTCACGGCGGGCCTGGCCCGCCGTGACCAGACCGAACTAGCCTTTGCTCCAGTCGCCGTTGGTAGCCGAGCCGACTGCAGCCGGGCAGCCGCCGGTGGCGGGCGTCTGGCATTCATATTTCAGCTGGCCGCCGGAAGTCCGTTCTACCCAGAATTCCTGGCTGGACTTGGCGCCTTCGATGCTGACCTTGTAGGCGGTGGTACCTGATTCGACGGTCACCGACTTGAAGCTAGCGCTGTTCAGCGTCGGCTCGATCGCCTTCAGAGCGGTTTCATCGCAGCCCGTGTAGGTGCCGCCTTTTTCGGTGTTACAGGTCTCCATCGCGACCTGGGCGGAGTGGACGTACTCCTTGGCCTTTGCATCGCCGGCCTTTTCCTTCTGGTTGAAGAAGGCGGGTAGCGCGATCGCGGCGAGGATGCCGAGGATCAGCATGACGACGAGGAGCTCGATCAGCGTGAAGCCGGCCTCGCTGTCGCCGTTGAGCCGGGCACCTATTTTGGCCCGGAGATTCTGGATAAACATTAGGTTCCTCCTTGGGTTCCTAATCGTTTGAGCCAGGGCACCAGGCGCTGGCAGCTGTCTCGACTGGTTAGTGAGGAAGTTCCTCGCCGAGGACATCGGCTCCCTGCCCGTACCGAAAGAGTGAACAAGGTCGATTAGGGATAGTTGTCCAGTCTGCAGCTACGAAAATTGGTGCTGATCAGCGAATCTTTTCGTAGATGCTGAACATCGGCAGGTACATCGAGATGACGATGAACCCGACCATCCCGCCGACGAAGACGATCATCAGCGGCTCGAGCAGCGCGGTCAGCGCTTTCACCTTTGCATCGACCTCAGCCTCGTAGAAGTCGGCGATTTTGGCGAGCATCGTCTCCAGCTGCCCGGTCTCCTCGCCGACGGCAACCATGTGCCCCACCATCGGCGGGAAGATTGCGTTGCCCTCGATCGGGGCGGCCAGTGACCCGCCGCGCTTGACCGATTCATAGACGTCCTCCATCGATTTCTCGATCACGATGTTGCCCGCCGTCTGCCCGGTCAGTTTGATCGCCTGCAGCATCGGCACGCCCGCGGCGACGGAGCCCGAGAAGGTGCGAGACCAGCGGGCCAGCGCAACCTTCTGGATTACGTCGCCGATCTTGAACGGGACCCTGAGGATCAGGCGCTCCCAAGCATCCCGACCGCCTTCCGTTTTCTTCCAGCGAAAGAAGACGAAGAAGGAGATCACGATCGCTGGGATGATCACGAACCAGTACCCGGTGAGCGCTTCGGAGACGGTGACGCACAGTTGGGTCGGCGCTGGCAGCCCGGCGCTTTCGCCGGGATGTTCTTCGGCCAGGTTTTTGAAGATGTCGACGAAAACCGGGATCACGAAGCAGACGATCGCGACGAGAACCACGACCGCGAAACCGAAGACCACAGCCGGGTACATCATCGCCGATTTCACCTGTCGTCTGAGGGCGTCCTGTTTCTCCACCTGGTAGGCGACGCGGTCCAACGCCTCGTCGAGGCGGCCCGACTGCTCACCCGAGCGGACCATCGCCCGAAAGAGGCGGTCGAAGACCTTCGGGTGGCGCTCCATCGCCTGCTCGAGCGAAGACCCCGCCTCGACGTCGGCCCTCAGTCCCGCCACGGCCTCCTGGATCATCTCGTCCTTGGTCTGTTCTTCCAGCGTCCGCAGCGTCCGCAGCATCGGCATCCCCGAGGCGACCAGCGTCGCGAACTGACGCGAGAAGACCGCGAGCTCCCGCATATCGGCCTTCTGCCAGCGTTTGAAGAAATCCTCGACGTTGACCGGCGAGGCTTTTTCGGTGACGTCGAGGACGATCAAGCCACGTTGCCGCAGCGCCTCGGCGACTTGCGACTTCGACTCCGCCTCGATCTCGCCGCTCGACGCAACTCCGGCCGGGTCCATCGCCCGGAAAGCGAACGTGTTTGCGGCGGCGGCCATCGGCTAGGTCCCCGCCGAGTAGCTTGAAGGGGCGTCCTGTTGAACGTAGCCGCCGTTCCCTTCCAGGGCGCCCCCCATCGGAGCAGTCATCGGTTCTGCCCCGAGGAGTCGTTTCAGCTCCTCCGGGACCGAGGCCCGCTGCTGAGCTAGAGAGCGGGTGATCTTGCCGCCGCGCACGAGGCGCGCAAGGTCGGCATCCATCGTCTGCATCCCGACCGCCCCGGAGGTCTGCACCGCCGAGTAGATCTGGTGCGTTTTGCCCTCGCGGATAAGGTTGCGAATCGCCGGCGTCGGCACCAGCACCTCGGTCGCGACGGCGCGACCGGCGCCGTCGGCGGTCGGCAGCAGCTGCTGCGTGACGATGCCCTGGAGTGCGATCGAGAGCTGGGTCCGCACCTGGCCTTGCTGTTGAGGCGGGAAGACGTCGATGATCCGGTCGACCGTCTGCGCGGTCGACTGGGTGTGCAGGGTGGCGAAGACGAGGTGGCCGGTCTCGGCCGCGGTCAGCGCCGTGGCGATCGTCTCCAGGTCCCTCATCTCGCCGACCAGGATTACGTCGGGGTCCTCTCGCAGCGCCGCCTTCAGGCCGAGGGAGAAATCTTGTGCGTCGGAGCCGACCTCGCGCTGGTTGACGATCGATTTTTTGTGCTGATGCAGGAACTCGATCGGATCCTCGATCGTGAGGATGTGGTCGCGGCGCTCGCAGTTGATCACGTCGATCATCGCCGCCAGGGTCGTGCTCTTGCCCGAGCCGGTCGGTCCGGTGACGAGGACGAAGCCGCGCGGTTTCTGCGTCATCTCGCGCAGGACCGGAGGGACCCCGAGCGAATCGAGGGCGGGAATCTCCTGGGGGATGAAACGGAAGGCGGCGCTGACGGCGCCCCGCTGGAAGAAGCAGTTGACGCGGAAGCGGGCGACGCCTGGAATCGCGTAGGCGAAGTCGAGCTGTTTGTTGTTCTCGAAGCGTTTGCGCTGGTCGTCGTTGAGGATGCTGAAGACGACCTCGCGGGTGTCCTGGGCGGCAAGGACCGGGAAGCCCTCCATCGGGAGGATCTGGCCCTTTTCGCGAATCGCCGGCTGAAAGCCCGGGGTGAGGTGGACATCCGAGGCTCGCGCCTCGACCATGCGGCGCAGGACCTCCGAGAAATCTAAGTTCATGGCTTCTACATCGGCCGCTGGGCCGGATTTCTCGATACCCGAAAGAAATTAGCCGCGAGATCAGGTGGTGACACGCAGCACCTCCTCGAGGCTGGTCACCCCGGCGCGCACCTTCGCCAGGCCGTCCTCGCGCAAGGTGAGCATGCCCTCTTCGGTGGCGGCCATGGTGATCTCGGCCTCCGATGCCTGCGCGATCGCCATCTCTTTGATCCGCTCGCTCATCCCCATCACCGAGTAGAGGCCGGCGCGGCCGCGGTAGCCGCTGTTGTTGCAGCGGGCGCAGCCGACCGGCTCGTAGGCCTCGACGTCGGCCCCCACCCTCAGCCCCGCCTCGGTCAGCGCCTGAACCGGGATGACCGCGCGGCGCTTGCAGTGACTGCAGAGTTTTCTCGACAGCCGCTGGGCGACCACGCAGTCGACCGAGGAGGCGACCAGGAAGCTCTCGATCCCCATCTTCGCCAGTCGCGTGATCGCACCGGGGGCGTCGTTGGTGTGGAGGGTCGAGAGCATCATGTGCCCGGTCAGGGCAGCCTCGATCGCGATCCTGGCGGTCTCGCCGTCACGGATCTCGCCGACCATCACGATGTCGGGATCGGCTCGGAGGATCGAGCGCAGTCCGGTTGCGAAGTCCAAGCCCGCCTTGCGATTGACGTTGATCTGGTTGATCCCATCGATCTGGTACTCGACCGGGTCCTCGATCGTGATGATCTTCTTGTCGATCTGGTTCAGCGCCTGCAACGCCGCGTAGAGGGTCGTCGACTTACCGGAGCCGGTCGGTCCGGTGACCAACACCGCCCCGTATGCCTGGTGGAAGGAGAACTCGAAGCGGTCGCGCGCCGACCCGTCCATGCCGAGTTCATCGAGGGACCTCTGGGCGTTGTCTTTGTCGAGGATGCGGATCGTCGCCCCCTCGCCCTTCTGGGTCGGCAGGGTGGTAACGCGGAGGTCGATCCGCCGCCCCTCGACGGTGATGCTGACGCGACCGTCCTGCGGCACCCGTTTCTCGGCGATGTTGAGCTCGCTCATGATCTTCACCCGCGAGATCACGGCGCTGATCATCCGCCTCGGGACGTTGGCGGCCTCGCGCAGCACCCCGTCGATGCGGAAGCGGACCCGCATGTCCTGTTCCCCGGGCTCGAAATGGATGTCGGAGGCTCCCTCGCCGACCGCCTGCCCGAGGATGCTGTAGACGAGTTTCACGACCGGAGCGTCCTCGGCTCCGACCTCCATCTGGGAGACGTCCGCGAGCCCCCCGTCCCGATCCTCTGCTTCGTCTTCGATCACCGCCTCGCTGACCGAGCTCTGCAGCGTGTTGAGACGGGTGATCAGGGCTTCGATGTCCTCCTCGGCGGCGACCACGACGCGGCAGTCGAGGCCGGTCGCGAGCTGGATGTCGTCGACCGCGAGGACGTTGGTCGGGTCGCCCATCGCCACCAGGAGGGTCTGTTTGTCGATGAAGCCGACCGGGAGTGCGCGATAGCGGCGCGCCGTACCGACCGAGATCAGGTTGGCGGCAGCCATGTCGACCGGATAGCCGGAAAGGTCGATGTGGTCGAGCCCGTAGCGCTCGGCGATCGCACGCGAGAGCTGGTCGCCGTTGATCGCTCCGTGCTGGAGGAGCACCGCCTCCGGCGGCATCGCGGCGGTGCGGGCCTCCTCGACCGCCTGCTGCGCCCGCTCTGCCGGCACGAAGCCGAGGTCGACGAGCACGTCGGTGATGAAGCCGCCCGAGCGCCCTCGCTGGCGCGGCGGAGTCAGACCCGGCGTCCCCTCCTCCGCCTGCAGAGCAGGCGCAGTCGAATCGCCGGAATCGGGAACCGGCCGCAGGTGGCCAGGGTATTCCCCGTGCTCCATGGTTACGGGTGGTAGGAGAGGGTCCGGCCCTTGTAGCGAGCGTCGATCACCTGCTGCACGGCGCTCTCCGCATCCTGGTAGCCGAAGCTGACCGAGGCGGTGGGCGTGCCGTTGCTGAGCGCCCGCGGGCTGACCACGACCAGTGCGGGGACGCGGTTCACGCCTGCGCCCTGGGTGATCGAGGCGTAGCGGGCGATCTCGTGCGAAGGAACGACGAAGAGGGCGACGTCCGGAATCGAGGAGAGGACGCCGGCGTCGTCCTTGACCATCTGGTCGTCGATCCCGCCCTCCCGCACGATCATCAGAACCACCGTCTTGCCGCCTTCGTAGGCGGCGGTGACGGCCTTGGGGGTGGGCGAGGTGACCGGCGCCGGCAGAGTGGCTCCGGTGGCGCTTTCCCCGGCAGGCGGGATGGCGGGGGCGCTGGTGACCGCGGTCGGAGCTTCCACTCCTTCTTCGGCTTCGCTTTCGCCGCCGCTCATCATCGTCAGCGCCAGGATCACGGCCACGAGTAGAAGGCCGAGGATCCCGGCCTGCGCCATCGGATTTTCGTTCAGTTTCTCTCTCATCGAACGTCCGCTTATTAGCTCGGCAGCCGGAAGCGCGAGCTTGAATCAGGCAAAACCGCGGGCGGTCGCTAGCAGCTGGCGTTCGGCGGAGAAGCGGTTGCGCCGACGCACTCGACGTAGGACTGGCGCGAGAAGAGGGTGCTACCGCCAATTTTCGGCGGTTCGAAGCCTTCGTCCTGTTCTACCGTCGCGTGGTTGCTCAGGTAGACGGTCTTACCTGCGATCGCGCCCTTGAAGGTGGCGTTGTTTTCCAGGTAGATGTTGGTGTTCGGGGCGTAGAGGACAAACTGGCTATCGCCGGCATTGTTGCCGAAGATCACCTTGGTCGGGATCGTCGTCGACCCCATCACGTAGAGGCCGGGAACGGCGAATTTGCCTGCCGTCGTCTGATAGCCGCTCGAACTGATGTCGGCGTTGTTCTCGACCAAGATCTGCGATTCGTTGGCTTTGATTCCGCAGTTCTCGGGGGTGTCGAAGAAGATCCGGACCGTTGCCGTCGCGCTCATGATCAGATGCGAGTTGTTGCCGAGGTTGAGGCGGCAGATGAAGTAATCCCCGCCGGAGAGGGTGAGCGTCGAGTTCTGCGCCGGTTCGATCTTCCTCGAGGTCGCGTTCCAAGGGGTCGAGGTTTCCCAGGTTTTCGTATAGGAGTCGGACTGACAGCCGGTGGGCAATTTGGTGGTCGAAGTTTCGGTCGTGCACTTGACGAGGCGGCTGTTGCTGTTCACGGTGGCGATGTTGGTCGGGATGAAGCTGCTCACCGGAGGCAGGGTTTCGTTGCCTTGATATTTGATGTAGCCGCTGCACTGCGCCGAACTGTTTTCGAAGGTGAGTTTTTTGCCGACCCCGGTCCGGATGTCGCCGCAGATGCTGGCGCTGTTGCTGAGCCTGATATTGCCGTTCGTGCCGACGCCGACGCGGACGTCGACGTTGTTTTCGAGGGTGATGTCTTCCTGGCCGATAAGCCCCGCTTTCGAAAGGACCCCTCCGACCGTGCTGGCCCCGAGGGTGACCTCCTCCCGTCGGCTGACCCCGCTGGCGGTCCCGGTCGAGACGACGCAAGAGGTGGAGACAGAACAAGCGGTGGTGCTGGGCCCGACCCGATAGGTGTAGGTCGCGCCACCCACCGTCCCGGAAACCGACGGGCACCATCCATCCGCTTCGGCTTTGGTAACGACCAGGACGCTGCCGCTCAGTCCGATGCAGGGGTTGGCGGCGCTGACCGCCTTCGAGAACTGGTTCAACCTCATCAGTGCGATGTTGGCGCCGGCATCCGCCGCCGCAATCGCCTGCTTCGAGCCGCTGTCGCGGACGGTCCCGTGCTGGGTGTTGACGGAGTAGACGACAGCCGCGCCGGCGAAGCTGAAGGCGACGGTCATCGAGATCAGCGCCGTCGCGACCGCCATGCCGCTCTCGTTTCGGCCCAGGTTTCGGACGAGCAGGATGAAGCGGTCGATCGCGAGCATCGCTAGTTGATCGGCCCGAAGCGGCACCGGCTTGAACCGCGGCTCCTCGTGCCCGAACGCACTGGACGCCCGTACTAAGAAGCAGCCTGAGGCTCGAGCTGCTCTATTCCGCTTGCCCGCTGACCACCGGCCGCCAGCATCAGTTTGAAGTCGTGCGGGTTGGAGGCGAACTCGAGGGCTACCGACTCGGCGACCTTGCCGTCCATCACGTAGCGCATCAGCGACTGGTCGAAGGTGCGCATGCCGTAGTACTCGCCCTCGGCGATTACCTCGGTGATCTTGCCCGTCTCCTCCGGGTTCATGATCAGGTCCTGGACCCGGCCGGTGACGATGAGGATCTCCGAGGCGGGGACGCGGCCGTCGCCGGTGACGTCGGGCACGAGGCGCTGGGCGATCGCACCTTTGAGGGTCGCCGCGAGCATCACCCGGGCCTGATGCTGGAGGTGGGGCGGAAAGAAGTCGACGATGCGGTTGATCGTCTCGGTCGCGTCGAGGGTGTGGACGGTCGAAAGGACGAGGTGGCCGGTCTCGGCCGCCGAGAGGGCCGTGCGGACCGTCTCCTCGTCGCGCATCTCGCCGATCAGGATCACGTCGGGGTCCTGGCGCAGGACCCGGCGCATCGCCCGGGCGAAGCTTTCGGTGTCGGAGCCGACTTCGCGCTGGTTGATGATCGAGTTTTTGTCCGGGTGCAGGTACTCGATCGGGTCCTCGAGGGTGACGATGTGGTCCGAGCGGGTGCGGTTGATGTGGTCGATCATCGCCGCCAGGGTCGTGCTCTTGCCGGAGCCGGTGGTGCCGGTGACGAGGATGATTCCGCGCTGCTCTTCGGCCAGCTTCGTCACCACCGGGGGCAGCCCGAGGTCGTCGACGGAGCGGATGTCGAAGGGGATCGCCCGGCAGACGATCGAGATCGAGCCGCGCTGCCTGAAGGCGTTGACGCGGAACCGCGAGAGCCCTTTGATCGAATACGAGAAGTCGGCCTCGCCGCATTCCTCGAATTCGGTCAGCGAGCGGACCTCACCCATGTCGTGGAAGGCCTGTTCGGTGTCCTTCGGCTCCAGCTGCTGGTAGCCCTCCAAGGGCGCCAGCTCGCCATGGAGACGCACGGTCGGCGGCACGCCGACCTTGATGTGGAGGTCTGAGCCCCCGCGCTCGATGAGCGTCCGCAGCGCTGAATCAACGTCGAACATCCCGGCCTGTATCGGCCGGGATGTTCGATCACTTAATTCCGGTTACGCAACCTCGCGGAGTTTCTGCGCCTCGCCGAGACTCTGGAGCTTTTTCAGGCTCTGGTTCTCGATCTGGCGGATCCGCTCGCGGGTGACGTTGAAGGTGCGGCCGACCTCGTCCAGGGTCCGCGGGTGCTCGCCACCGAGCCCGTAACGGAGCTCGAGCACGCGGCGCTCGCGGTAGGAGAGGTTCTCGAGCGCCTCTTTGAGCGCCTCTTTGGTCAGCAGGTCCGCAGCCCGGTCGAACGGGCTCTCGGCCTTCTCGTCGGCGATGAACTGGCCGAACTCCGACTCCTCCTCGTCGCCGACCGGCTTCTCCAGCGAGACGGGGGCCTGGGCGGAGCGCTTGATCGAGTCGACCTCCTCGGGATCGATCCCCGTTACCTCGGCGATCTCCTCCGGGGTGGGCTCGCGGCCCAGCTCGGTGACCAGCTTGCGCTCGGCGCGGCCGATCTTGTTCAGCTTCTCGACGACGTGGACCGGGATCCGGATCGTCCGCGCCTTGTCAGCGAGCGCACGGGCGATCGCCTGGCGGATCCACCAGGTCGCGTAGGTGGAGAACTTGAACCCCTTGCGGTAGTCGAACTTCTCCGCCGCGCGGACCAAGCCCAGCGTCCCCTCCTGGATCAGATCGAGGAAGGGCAGGCCCTGGTTCCGATAATTTTTCGCGATCGAGACGACCAGTCGCAGGTTCGACTCGACCATTTTCTGCTTCGCGTCGAGATCGCCGCGCTCGATGCGTTTGGCGAGTTCGACCTCCTCCGCCGCGGTCAACAGGCGGACTTTGCCGATGTCCTTGAGGAACAACTGCAAGGAGTCGGTGGTCATGTCCGGTTTCAGGTCGAGCGCCTGTTTCTGGCGCCGGCGGCCTTTTTTGCCGGTGTCGGCGGGAAGCGCTTCGGCGGCTGCTTTCTGCGCCGGGTCCATGTCCTCGACAAGCTCGATCCCCGACTTCTCGAGGTGGCCGTAGAGGTCCTCGACGTCAGACTCGTCGAGATCGACCTCGGAGACCGCCGAGGCGATGTCGCCGAAGGTCAGAACCCCGAGCTGCTGCCCGCGATTGATGAGGTTTTTGACCTCGTCCAGTTCCTGAAGCTCAGCTACCAGCATCCGTTCTTACTCGTTCCCTTGCGCTCGATGTTTAGTCCTGGCGATGAAATACCGTCGCGGCCCGAAAGTCGCGCAGTACCGACAAAAAGCGGACCGAAGGCTTGGTCCGCGAAGTAGCGTCTAAATCGTCATTGTGCCCAGGTGGGCGACGTCTGATCCAGGTCAAACGCCTGTTCGCATGGTACCCGCTTCAGTTTGTGAAGTCAATGCCCAGCTCCCTCCGCCATCCCTCCCCCTGGCTGCACGCCTTCTGGCACCGCGCCTACCGCGAGAACGTCACCGGGCTCTCGGCGATGGTCGCCTACAACCTGATGCTGGCGGTCTTCCCTTTCGCCCTCCTGGTGCTCTTCGTTTTCGGCCAGGTGCTGAAGATCGGCGGCGTCGAGAGCAGCGTCCTTGCCGACCTCCAGCGCCTCTTCCCCGACACCGAGCAGACGACCCTGACCGACGCCCTCAGCCGGATCGAGAACAACACCGCGACGATCGGGATCGCCGCCTTCGCCGGCTCGCTCTGGATCGGCGCGTCTTTCTGGGGGGCGATGGACACGGCCTTCTGCCGCATCTACCACGTCGAGTGCCGCGGCTGGGTCGAACAGAAGCGCTTCTCCTTTGCGATGCTGGTCGTCGTCCTTCTCTTCATCGCCGCCAGCATCTTCATCCCGACGCTGGAGAGCGCGGTCGTCTCCAGCACCGACCGCCTCCCCCTCGGCCTCTCCGACATCAAGGCCCTGGACACGATCCTTCTCCTCGGCGCGGCGCTGCTCGTCACCTTCGCCATCTGCTCGGTGATCTTCTGGGCGGTGCCGAAAGGCCACATGCCCTGGCGAGCGGTCTGGCCCGGCGCGCTCTTCGTCACCATCGGCGCCGGTCTCGCCAACTGGCTCTTCCCGATCTATCTCTCCAACGTGTCCAGTCTTTCGCGGTTCGGCTCGACCCTCGGCTTCATCCTCATCGCCCTGCTCTGGTTCTACGTCCTCAGCCTTGCCCTGATGGCCGGCGCGGTGATCAACTCGCTGCGCTTCGAGTACCACGACACCGGCGAACTTCCCTATGCCACCGGCCCCAGCCGCCCCTGCGACGGCTGTGAAGAGAAGTCTCCACCGGCGCCGCGGGCCCCCTCCCCCAGCTAACGGTCCCGTCCCCATCCTCCGGCATGGGAGGACGAAATAGCTGGACTGAGAGTCCAATAGGGGACTAGGGTGGAACAATCCGCATTGATGCAAAAACATCGGAGTTCTGAAGGAGAGGGCAGCGTGCTGCAGCCAACCATGCCCCCGGACATCGCCAGCCGGACACAGCGATCCCGAATCGTCGACGCGATGATCGAGAGCTGCGCCGAGAAAACCTACGCCGGCACCACGATCGCCGACATAGTCGGCAGGGCTCGGATCTCCCGCACCACCTTCTACAAGCACTTCAACGACAAGCGCGCCTGCTTCGACGGGGCAATCGACTACTGCCTCACCGAGCTGCAGGGGGTTGCCGCCGACGCTCACACTCCTGGGGACGAGCCCGCCGACGCGGCGCGAAAGGCGGCGGCCGCGGTGCTCGGCGCCCTTGCCGAACGACCCGGCTTCGCCCAGCTGCTCAGCGGCGACGCGATCGCCGTCGACCCAGCGGTCATCGAACGCTACCGGCGCGCAACGATCCCTGCCCTGGAAGCGCTTTGGGACGGCCGCAGCGAGAGAGCGCGGCCTCACCTCGACCCGCGCTTGACCTTCGGTCAGGCCCAGGTCCTACTCCTCAACCAGATTGCTACCGGGAACACCGATCGTCTGCCTGCGCTGCTGCCCGAGATCGTCTACCTGGCCGTCAGCCCGTTCGGCGGTCACGAGGAGGCGCTGAGACAGTCGCAGCTCGCCGGCAACGAGAAAAGCGGCACCGCAAAGCGGTGATGGAATCCGACGACCTCCGCCGCTGGCGGCTCCCGCGAGGGCGACATGGGCTACCGCGGGAGCTGATCGAGCGCTCGCAGCGGGAACGACTGCTGGCTTCCGTCGTCCGCGTCACCGTCAGCAAGGGCTACGACGCGACCACCGTCGCCGACATCCTCGGCGAAGCCGGCGTCGGCCGTGAGAGCTTCTACGAAATCTTCGACGACAAGCTCGACTGCATGCTCGCCGCGCACAAAGTCCTCCTCGACGATCTCGAGGAGCAGGTGCGGACGGCCTACACGGCACCGGGCCCGTGGCCCGGACGGATGCGCGAAGCGCTGGCGGCGACCCTTCGCTGGTTCGCGGCCGATCCCGAGGCCGCCCGCTTCACCCTGGTCGAGATGAGCACGGTCGGTCCCGCCTTCCGCGCGACCTTCCAGACCGAATACGCACGCTTCACGAAGCTGCTCGACGAAGGCCTGGCCGACGGCGGGCCCGCGCCGGCTCTCAGCCAGGCAACTCAGCTGGCAGTCGGCGCGATCTTGGCGCGTATCTACGAGGAGACGGTCCTCGACCGGGTGACCGACCTCCCTCGCCTGCTGCCGGATTTGACCTACAACCTGCTGGTTCCCTTCGTCGGCGAAGAGGTGGCGCAGAGCGAGCGGGAAGCAGCCGCTGAACCCGTTTAGGACTGCATCAGGGTGATGTGCATGGCGAGGACCAGCCGTTCGGCCAGCTGGTCGCCGCCGCCGAAGCGCAGCCCGTTGATCGTTCCCTCCTTGATCGCCGCCAGCCAGCCCGCGGTGGTGCCGACCGCATAGCTGGAATCGTCGTCAGCGAGACCGGACGCGCAGGCGACCACCCTGCCGTGTTCGACCTCGACCCGGATCCCGGACTCCTCGTCAAGGTCCCGCGCCGGCTCGACCTGCAGCTGACAGATCCCGCTGCTGTCTTCACCGATGTCCGCCAGCGGGGTCGCCAGCAGGAACGCGCCCTCGATGTCGGCGCCGGTCACGGGCGCCGCTCGCTCCCCCAGATGGACGCGCTCGCAACGAGCCGCCGCCGCCAGCGGCCGCACTCCCCGCCGTGCCCAATCGGTAAGGGCATACGGGGTCCCCGTGCCGCGGCTGGGCTGCGCCTCGATCAGGCCCGCCATCCGCATGCTCGAAAGCCGGCGCTCCAGGGCCGGGTAGCTGAATTCGGCGATCTCGCGGTCGAGCTCGGTCAGCGACATCGGCCGGCCGGCGAGGGTGTTGACCAGGCAGGATCCCCAACCGTCGACGAAAGCCTTGACGATCCCCTTCGCCGCTCCCGATTCAAGAGAGATCGGGCCGACCGGCGCCCGCTGCAGCCAGTCGTCCAGCGAATCGGCGACCCCGAGCAGGTCCTCGCCCATCGGCGTCAGCTCGTTCTCGACCGCGTAGGGCATCCGCTGGGTCGGCCGTTTCGCCAGCGCGCCGACCTCCTCGAGCCCGGCGAGGTGGCCGCGCAGGGTGGTCTGCGCCGGCAGTCCGGTCGCCTGACGCAGTTCGGCAAGGCGCATCGGTCGCTCGGCAAGGGCTCGCAGAACGGAGAGGTTGAGGGGGGTCGAAAGCAGCGCCAGCGTCCGCTCTCCCGAGCGGTGTTCCGGAACCGGCTGAACTGAGGGCAACGCCACGTCTGAACCGAGCACCTGGACTCCTCTCCCGACTTCAGGTTATCAGTAGTTTTCGAATTGGTACAACTAGTTCTACTGAAGAACATCAGGGTCTTCAACTGCTGCTCGCAAGGATTTCGCCAGCGGGGTGCGCTCAATCCCGGGGAATAGCTCCATTCCCGTGGGGTCGGAGACGATCGTCTCGGTGGCGAGGCCCTCGATCAGGGGTTTGGCTACGCCGGCGTCAACCGGCGTTACCAACCCGATCCAGAGAGAGGAGAGAGATGGAGTCAGCAGCGGCACGGTGAACCGCCGCGGCGGTCGCCGCCCCTGCACTTCGGCCAGCTCGTCGATCATGCCACCGTAGGTGGTGATGTCGGGGCCGCCGATTTCGATCTCGCGGTCGACCGCGAGATCGAGGTCCGCGGCGGCGGCGAGATAGGCGACCGCATCGTCTACGGCAATCGGCTGGGTCCGGGTGGTGACCCAGCGCGGCGTGACCATCACCGGCAGGCGCCGGACCAGGTAGAAGGCGGTGCGGAAGGACTCGCTGCCGGAGCCGATCACGGCGGCGGCGCGGAAATAGGTGACGGGGACCTCGCCGGCGCGAAGGGTCTGCGCGGTCTCGTGGCGGCTGTCGAGGTGCTTCGAGCCCTCGCCGAGGCCGCCCAGGTAGACGATCCGCCGGACTCCCGCAGCAGCTGCAGCCGCGGCGAAGTTCTCGCCGCCGCGACGGTCACGCTCGGCGAAGTCCCCGTCGGAGCCGCGGCCCATCGAGTGGACCAGGTAATAGGCGACGTCGGCACCGGCCAGCGCTGCGTCGAGACTCTCGCGCTCGAGCACATCGGCGCGGACGACCTCGCAACCGGCCTCCTTCAGGTCTTCAGCCCGCTCCGGGTGGCGAGCCAGGGCGCGGACCTCCTGCCCTTCCTCGGCCAGCCGCTTGCACAACAGTCCGCCGATGTACCCCGTTGCGCCGGCGACCGCGATCACGCCACCACGTTACCCGCGGAGGCCGGTATTACCCGTAACGCTCTCCGATGATCTCCCGCAGCTTCGAGCGATCGTGGCGGGCGTGAACCCGCCTGACGGTGCCCGACCGTGAGCGCATGACCAGCGACTCGGTGGTGGCGCCGGGGCCACGGTAGCGGACGCCCTGAAGGACATCGCCGTCGGTGACGCCGGTGGCTGAGAAGAAGACGTCGTCGCCGGAGCAGAGATCATCGGCGGTGAGAATGCGGTCGAGGTCATAGCCGGCGTCAACCGCCGCCGAACGCTCCTCGTCGTTTCGGGGCCAGAGGCGGCCGATCAGCTGTCCGCCCATCGACTTCAGGGCGGCGGCGGAGATCACGCCCTCGGGGGTGCCGCCGATTCCCCAGAGGAGGTCGATCGGCGAGCGTTCGCTGACCGCCAGCAGCGCCGCCGAGACGTCGCCGTCGGTGATCAGGCGGATGCGGGCGCCGGCGTCGCGGACTTCCTTCATCGCCTCCTCGTGGCGCGGGCGGTCGAGCATCACGACGATGACGTCGCCGATCGACTCGCCCTTGCGATCGGCGATCAATTTCAAAGTCTCCGGCAGCGGCCGGTCGAGGTCGAGGAGGTCGGCGATCTCCTCCCCGCCCGCCATCTTTTCCATGTAGACGCAGGGTCCCGGGTCGAACATCGAGCCCGTCTCGGCGAGGGCGATGACGGCGAGGGCACTCGGCATTCCCAGGGCGCAGAGGCGGGTCCCCTCCAGCGGGTCGACGGCGATGTCGACGACCGGCGGCGTGCCGTCGCCGATCCGCTCGCCGTTGTAGAGCATCGGCGCCTCGTCCTTCTCCCCCTCGCCGATCACTACGGTCCCGTCCATCGCGACGGAGTCGAGGACGTGGCGCATCGCGTCGACGGCCGCCTGGTCGGCGGCGATCTTGTCGCCGCGCCCGACCCAACGCGCGGAGGCGAGGGCAGCGGCCTCGGTGACCCGGACGAGCTCGAGAGCGAGGTTGCGGTCCGGCTTGGCCGCGCTGGCGGCCGCGGGCTCCTGATCGGTCGACCCCATGTGCGCCGCAGGCTAACCGAATGACGCCGTGGACGTTTGCCCGAATCGAAATCGGTAGGAACGACGATCTCTGACTAAAGCCGTTGCTGCGAAATCCCGATGGGAGCCACCATGGGAGACGCCGAGCTTGCCCGCTTGGGCCAAGAGCTGAGCAGCCGCACCGACGACGTCGTCGCGCGGATGATGAAGCTCTCCGCCGCGTCCACCCGCAGGCTCGACAAGGTCGTCGAAGACAGCTTCGAGGACGTCGGCACCGTCTCCACCGTCGCCGTCGCCCGCTGGATGGCCGGCGAGGGCGAAGCGGTCGCCCGCGAGGTCGGCCAGGAGTCCTGGCGGATTTTCGCCCAGCTCGCCTCACAGCGCGAGGCGGCCCTCAATGAGGTGACGAAACGCTGCCTGCGCTGGCGCGACTGCGCCCTCGAGGTCCTCGACGAGAGCGCCGCCGACATCGGCCTCAGCGCAGAGACGCTGGCCGAGGCGCGGGCGATGGTCCAGCGCAGTCTCGACGTCACCCTGGTGCGGATGTGCCAGTCCTTCGAGGACGAGCGCCGGCGGGCCCAGGACGAACTGACCAGTCGCGAGAAGGAACTCGTCTTCCTCGCCACCCACGATGCCCTCACCGGGCTGCCGAATCGGACCCTGATCCTCGACCGGATCGAGCAGACGCTGACCCGCGCCCGCCACAGCAAGGAACCGGTGGCGGCGCTGTTCGTAGATCTCGACAACTTCAAGGCGATCAACGACTCGCTCGGCCATGGGGTCGGCGACGAACTGCTCTGCGCGGTGGCGAAACGCCTCGAGGGGGTGATCCGCGAGACCGACGCGCTCGGCCGCCTCGGCGGCGACGAGTTCGTCGTCGTCGCCGACGGGCTCTCGCTCGCCGCCGGCCCCGAGCTGATCGCCGAGCGCCTGCTCGAAGCCTTCATCGAGCCCTTCGCGCTCGGCGAGGGCGGCGAAACGCGGGTCCACGCGAAGGCCAGCATCGGCATCGCCACCGGCATCCGGCCGACCGCCGAAGAGCTGTTGCGCGACGCCGACATCGCCATGTACCGGGCCAAGTGGGGCGGCAAGAGCCGCTACCTGGTCTTCGAGTCCGGGATGGAGGACGAGGTGCAGTCGCGGCTGGAACTGGAGATGGACCTGCAGGGCGCGCTCGACAGCGAAGAGTTCTTTCTCGTCTACCAGCCGACCTTCGACCTGCAGACGATGACCCCGACCGGGGTCGAGGCGCTGATCCGCTGGCGCCGGCCCGGCCGCGGGGTCGTCCATCCCGAGGAGTTCATCCCGCTGTTGGAGGAGACGAAGATGATCGTCGAGGTCGGCGCCTGGGTCTTGAAGGAGGCCTGCCGCGAGGCGGCGGGCTGGCAGCGGGACGAGCGGCAGCTCGCCCTCTCGGTCAACGTCTCCGCCCTGCAGCTCGACACCGACGAGCTGATCAAACACGTCACCGAAGCGCTGGGCGAGAGCGGCCTGCCGCCGGAGACACTGACGATCGAGATCACCGAGACGACGCTGATGAGCAACGCCGAGGAGACCGCGCGGCGCCTGGAAGAACTGAAAGCGCTGGGGGTGCGGATCGCGGTCGACGACTTCGGCACCGGCTACTCCTCGCTCGGGCACCTGCGCCAGTTCCCGGTCGACGTCCTGAAGATCGACCGCTCCTTCGTCTCCCAGCTCGCCGACGGGGGCGAGGGCGAGATCCTCCTCCACACGCTCGTCCAGCTCGGCAAGGCGCTCGAGATCGAGACCACCGCGGAGGGGATCGAGCGGCCGCAGGACCTCTCGCTGATCCGCGACAAAGAGTGCGACAACGGCCAGGGCTTCCTCTTTACCCGACCGCTGAGCGCGCAGGACGCCGCCTCCTTCTTCAGCCAGTGGCCGTCGCACCGGCGCTTCGAGGTTCGCAACGACCTCCCCGGCGGCGGTAGGGTCCCCTTCGATGGATCGCTGGGGACTGACGCTGCCGCTGCCGGGGCTGACGCTCGCTGACCACGAGGAGCTGGTCCGGCGCGCCGAGTCCGCCGGCTACACCGACCTCTGGACCGGCGAGACCGCCGGCCCCGACGGCTTCACGCCGCTGGCGCTGAGCGCCGCCTGGACCGAGCGGGCGCGGCTCGGGACCGGGATCGTCGGCGTCTTCCAGCGCGGCCCGGCGCTGCTGGCGCAGCAGGCGGCGGCCCTCGCCGACGCCTCCGAAGGACGGTTCGTCCTCGGCATCGGCTCCTCGTCCGACCGCATCGTCGAAGGCTGGAACCAGATCCCCTTCGAGCGGCCGTTGAGCAAGGTCCGGGAGACGCTCGATTTCCTCGCGCCGGCGCTGGCGGGCGAGCGGACCGAGACCGGGTTCAAGCTCGAACAGAAGCCGGTGCACCGCGTGCCGATCGTCCTGGCGGCGCTGCGCGGCAAGATGCTCGAGCTCGCGGTCGAGCGCGCCGACGGCGCCTTCACCAACTTCCTGCCCTTGGCCGGGTTGCCAAAGGTGACCGCGCAGCTGCAGGGTGCGCCGGAGGGCTTCGAGCTGCTCTGCCGCTTCTTCTGCATCCCCGGCGAGCGCGAGCAGGTCGAGCCGCTGGCCCGCTTCATGTTCTCCTCCTACATCACCGTCCCCGTGTACGAGAACTTCTACCGCTGGCTCGGCTACGGCGAGAAGATCGACCCCATGGTCGAGGCCTGGAACGCGAAGGACCGCCAGAAGGCCGCCGAGGAAGCGCCCTGGGACCTGATCGAGGAGATGTTCATCTTCGGCGAGCCCGCTGAGATGAAGGACCGCCTGGGGGCGTTCGTCGAGGGCGGCATCACCCTGCCGGTGATCACTCCGATCACGACGCCGGACAAGCTCGGCGAGCTGATCGACTCTCTGGCGCCCTAGTCAGACGGCGCGGGCGAGCGAGAGGGCGTAGAGGCCCTCGGAGTCCGTCCACCAGTCGGTCAGCTCGAGGCCGGCCTCGGCGTAGATGCCCTCGAGACCCGGGCGCAGGAACTTGGTGGAGATCTCGGTGCGCATCTCCTCCCCCGCGCCGAAAGGCACCAGCATGTCGAGCGCCGAGACGTTGACGACCTGGTTCGCCTGCGACCGCAGCCGGATGTCGACCCAGAGGTTCTCCGGATCCCAGCGCGCGACATGCTCGAAGGACTCAACGTCGAAGTCCGCGTCGAGCTCACGGTTGAGGACGGAGAGCACGTTCTTGTTG
>Ga0308175_100000079_pt1 | contig 78112 bp, 63 predicted proteins | sample PhyCR1_3_FD_203893 | JGI IMG/M metagenome (GOLD analysis project Ga0308175, IMG submission 203893) | Soil microbial communities from UC Gill Tract Community Farm, Albany, California, United States - DLSLS.C.R1 | ecosystem: Environmental > Terrestrial > Soil > Agricultural land | place: USA...
CGACGAGCCCACCGACGTCGTGCTCTACGATCCGGCGCTCGGTGCCCCGCCCGGTGGAACGCCGGGCCTCCTCGTCCCGGTCGCCGCGCGCGGCGAGCTCGCCGACACCGCCGCCATCCTCTACACCGCCCGCGCCGCGCTCGGCGCGATCGCCATCCTCGGCCGGGCCGCCGAGCGCATGGCCGTCGGCCTTGGCCCCGCGCCGGCCACCGCGTCCGCCGAGCTCGCGATCGATCGCGAGCGGCTCACGCGCCAGCTCGCCAAGCTCGGCAGCGAGCAGCGCCGGCTCGGCGATCACGAGACCAAGGTCCTCCTGGCCGCCTACGGCGTGCCGATCACGCGCCAGGCGGTCGCCACGACGCCCTCGGCCGCGGTCAAGCTCGCGCGCCGCGCCGGCTATCCCGTCGAGATCAAGCCGTTCGGCCACGACCTGCCGAGCGAGCCGGCGGGCTGCCCCGTCGAGCACAACCTCGCCAGCGACGCCATGGTGCGCGCCGCGTTCACGACGGTCCTGGTCGCCGCCGGCCGCACCCCCGACGCCGGGACCGGCGTGATCATCCGGGAGACCCCACCCCCCGGTCGCGAGCTGTCGGTCAGCTTCCTCGAGCTGCCCTCGCTCGGCTGGACGGTCGTCCTCGACCCCGCGGGGTCGGGTCAGCTCGCCGCCGCCCCCGCGCCGCTCCGGTTGATCGACGCCCAGACCCTCGCGGCCCAGGTCGCCGCGTCGCGCGCCGGGGATCCCGACCCCGATCGCACCGGCCTCGCCAACCTCCTGCGGCGCGCCTCGCACCTCGCCGTCGATCTCGGCGATCGGCTGGCGCGCCTCGATCTGCCGCGCGTCCTCGTCGGCGGCCGGGGCGCGCGCACGCTCGTGGTCGACGCGCTCACCGAGCTGCGCTGACCGCCGCGACCCGACCTCGGCAAGCGCTCCCCCGCCCGGTGACCGCGACCACCGCGGGCATGCCGCTCACGGTAGGCCGGGGATACCGTCCCTGCCTTCCTTGATCTGCATCGTCGACGCCTCGAGCTCGGCCTTGGTCAGCGGCAGGTAGCTGCCTCCCAGGTGCTCGGACAGGAACGCCTCGGCCGCGCCGAAGAACGTGATGTTGTTCTCGGGCCGCGCGAAGCCGTGCCCCTCGTCGGGGTACACGATGTACGTGACCGGCAGGTGGTGCGACTTCATCGCCGCGACGATCTGCTCGGACTCGGCCTGCTTGACGCGCGGATCGTTGGCGCCCTGGCCGATCAGCAGCGGGCGCTTGATGTCGGCGGCGTGGGTCAACGGCGACGCCGCGACGAGCAGCGCCTTGCCCTCGGGCGTCTCGGGGTTGCCCATCCGCGTGTGGAACGTCGCGACCAGGGGGCCCCAGTACGGCGGGATGGTGGCCAGGAGCGTGAGGAGGTTCGACGGCCCCACGAGGTCGACGCCGCAGCGGAACTCGTCGGGGGTCATCGCCAGACCGGCCAGCGTGGCGTAGCCGCCGTAGCTGCCGCCCATGATGCACACGTGGTCCTTCGTGGTGGCGCCTTGCTGGACCGCCCACGCCACGGCGTCGAGCAGATCGGTGTGCATCGCCTTGCCCCACTGCAGATTCCCCGCGTTCAGGAACTTCTTGCCGAACCCCGTCGAGCCCCGGTAGTTGACCGACAGGACCGCATAGCCGCGGTTGGCCAGGAGCTGGTGGATGGTGTTGTAGCCCCAGCTGTCGCGCGCCCACGGGCCGCCGTGGACGAACAGCACCATCGGGGCCGCGCTGTTCGGCTTGCCGTCGCCGTCGGGATCGGCCGCGGCCGGCAGCGACAGGTAGCTGACCAGCGTGAGGCCGTCGCGCGCCTTGATCTCGACCGGCGTCATCTTGACCAGCGGCTGCTTCTCGAGCTCGGGGCGCACCGCGAACAGGAACGTGCCGTGCTGCTTGGCGCGATCCCAGAGGTAGTAGTGCCCCGGGTGCTGCTCCGACGTGGTCGCGACGACCCAGGTCTTGTCATCGAGCGTGCGCGACATGATGTGGACCTCGCCGCCGTCGAGCTTGGCCAGGTTGTCGAGGTCCTTCTGGATCGAGCTGTCGAGCACCTTCCAGGTCTCCTTCAGGTAGTTGAACGACACGGCCTGCAGGGTGTGCTTCGTCGGGTGGATGATCACGTTGGCCGAATCCGCCCTGGGATCCTCGGCGATCACGGTCTCCTTCTTGCTCGCCAGATCGAGCGAGACCAGCGCGGCGGTGTCGCGACCGCGGCTGTCGCTCATGTACACGGCCTTGCCGCTGGGGGCAAACTCCACGAAGCTGGTGGTGTCGGCGTCCTCGAACGGAACCGTGTCGAACAGCTTCCACGTCATGCTCTTGCCCTTGGTCTCGGGAACGAAGACCTGGGTCGAGCCATCGGGCAGCTTCTTCTGGGCGAGCCGGATCGCCATGTCGTGATCGACCTCGAAGCCGGCAAAGCCCTCGGTGTTTTGCACGACCAGCGTGCGCTTGGCGGTCACGAGGTCGACCTTGTAGACATCGAACACCTTCGCGTCGCGATCGTTACTCGAGACCAAGAGGGTCGTCGGCTGGCGGGGACTCATCGCGATGATGCTCGAGCGCGCGCCCTTGTACGGCGTGAGATCCGTGGTCTTGCCGTCGGCGACGTCGACCCGGAACACGTGGAAGTTCTCGTCGCCGCCGGTGTCCTGCAGGTACAGGATCTGCTTGTTGGTGTACGCCCAGGAGTACTGCCGGATCGGCCGCGTGGTGTCGGCCGTGACCGCCTTCGCCTGATCCATCTTGCCGGCGGGCGCGACCCACACGTTCAGCACGCCGTCCCTGGGCGCGAGCCACGCCAGCTGCTTGCCGTCGGGGCTGATCTGGAGCGCCGTACGCTCCGGGTTGCCGAAGATCACCGCACGCGGGATCAGATCGTTCCGGGGATGCCCGGCTGGCCTGGGCGGCGCCGGCGCGGGATCCGGCGGACTGGCAGGCGCGGGAGCCTCGGCCACCGGACCGGGGGTTGGTTCAGGCGCCGGACCCTGCGGAGCCGGCTTGCTACCACCACAAGCGACCAGAGCGATCAGCAGCAATCTCTTCATGGAGCCGGCGTACCACAAGGCCCGCGAGGCGGCTCGCGGCGGCCATGACGATCGCATCGGGCCATTGTCATTCCGGCCGGCCGGCCGGCCGAGATCACGTGGTCGTATAACGGGCGAGCTCGAGCTCGAGGCCGCGCGAGATCGCGATCAGCGGATCTCGGGTGTTGAGCGCCGGATCGGCGAGCACGCGGTCGAGCAGCGCGGCGAGGAGTCGGCCGACGAACGGCCCGGGCGCCATCTCGAGGGCGGCCATGAGGTCCTTGCCGGTCACGGCGAGGTCGCCGACGGCGAGCGGGTCCTTGCGCTCGAGGATCGCCGCGGCGCGGTCGGCGAGCTCGGTCGCCCGATCCGCGCGCCACAGCGCCACGGTGGCCGGGGCATGCGGCCGCGTGACATCGGCGAGCAGGCGCCGGATCTCGGGATCGCTCCACGCGGTGACGAGCGGTGCCGCGGCCGCGCCGACCAGGACCGCGGCGGCGGCGGCCTCGTCGTTCGAGAACTTGAGGCGGCGCAGGATCGTCTCGGCGCCGCGTTGCGCGCGGCGATCGAGGCGCCGCAGCGTGGGATCGGGCTCGGCGAGCTCGGCGAGCAGCGCGCCGAGCCGTGCGATCGGCGCGGCGGCGTCGACGCGGGCGAGCCAGCGCGCGAGCGCCGTGGGACGCCCGACGCCGAGCGCGGCCGCCCAGGTGTCGTGCGCCATCGCGAGCTCCGGCAGGATCAGCGCGAGGATCTGGGTGCGCTCGGCGATCGCCAGGGCGCGCGACGGCTCGCGGGCCAGGAGGATCTTGCGCAGCTCGTCGGAGATCCGCTCCTTGCTGACCTTGGCGAGCGACGGCAGCGCGGGCCCGATCCCACGCTCGGTGTCGGGGTCGAGGGTGAACTCGAGCGCGGCGGCGAACCGCACCGCCCGCATCACGCGCAGGCCATCCTCGGTGAACCGCGCGACCGCGTCATCGTAGACGTTGCCGGTCGGGCCGACGGCGCGCAGCTGTTTTTCGCGGATGTCGGCCTGGCCCTCGTAGGGATCGATCAGCGTGCCGGCCGCCGGATCGTAGGCGATCGCGTTGACCCGGAGGTCGCGGCGCGCGAGATCTTCGACGAGCGGCACGCCGAACCTGACGTGATCGGGCCGGCGCGCGTCGGTGTAGGCGCCCTCGCCGCGAAACGTCGTGACCTCGACGTGCGAGTCCTCGCCACGGCCGGTGACGATCGTGACGGTGCCGTGCGCGAGGCCGGTCGGCACGGTGCGCGGGAACAGCGCCATCACCTGCTCGGGGTGGGCGCTGGTCGCGACGTCCCAGTCGCCGGGCGCCCGGCCCAGGATCGCGTCGCGCACGGCGCCGCCCACGGCGACGGCCTGGTAGCCGGCGGCGGCGAGCGTCTGGCACACCGCGCGCACGTTCGCGGGGATCGCCGCGGCCAGCCGCGCCCTCGCGTCGATCTCGAGCTCGGACATGGCCTATTCCGTGGCGGTGGCCGCGGCGCCGCGCAGCCGGTTGAAGATGTCGGCCGCGCGATGGCGGAGCTTCATCGCCTCGGCGGTGAGCCCGACGCGATCCTTGACCCCGGCGAGCCCCTGGTACGCGCGGGCGAGCTCGACCTCGTGCTTGACGGCGGCGAGGATGTCGATCGCGCGCCGGAAGTCGTCCTCGGCCTGCGCGGTGTGACCGAGCGCCGCCGCGACCTCGGCCTGGACGCGATAGCCGCAGCCGATGTGGACCCGCAGCCCGACTGCTTCGCTGACCGCGACCGCCGCGTGCGCTTCGACGTCGGCGGCCTCGAGGTCGCCGAGCTGGAGCTGGACGTGCGCGAGCCGCTGGTGGGCCAGCGCGAGCGCGACGCGGTCGCCCAGGCCCGCGGCCAGGACCTTGGCGTCCGACAGATCCTTGACCGCCTCGGGGCCCCGCCCCATCGCCGACTTGACCTCGCCCGCGCGCGACAGCACGTCGGCGAGCGCGAGCTTGTCGCCGGACTCCTGCGCCAGCGTGCGCGCCTCGCCCAGGAGCTCGAGCGCGAACTCGTGGTTGCCGTCCTCGGCGTGGACCCCGCCGAGATCGCACAGCGACTGCACGATGCCGACGCGGTCGCCGATATCGCGCCGCAGATCGAGCGCCTCGCGAAACTGGTTGATCGCGGCCTTGAAGTTACCCGTGTCGTGGTGCACCCGGCCGATGTTCGCGAGCGACAGCGCGATCGAGCGCCGGTCGCCGAGCGCGCGCCGGATCGTCAGCGCCTGGCGGTGGAAGTCGAGCGCCTGGCCGAACGCGCCGCGCAGCCAGTTGACCCGGCCCATGTCATCGAGGGTCGACGCGATCCCGCGATCGTCGCGCGAGCCCTCGAACAGCTCGTGCGCGCGCCGCAGGTGCTCCATCGCGAGATCGTACTTGCCGAACCGCCGGTAGCCGCGGGCCAGCCGGCTGTACGCCGCCCCCGCCTTCGCGAAGTTGTCGAACCGCCAGGCGAGCTGCATCATCTCGACGAAGTAGTTCATCGCCTCCTCGGTGCGCCCGCCCTGCTCGAGCACGTCGCCGAGGTTGTGCAGGGCATCGAGCCGCGCCGGCGCATCGACCTCGCCCAGCATGTGGAGGCCCTTCTCGTACAGCGTGCGCGCCTCGTCGGGCGCGTAGCGGGCGCGGGCCCGATCGCCGCCCTGCAGGTAGCAGTGGGCCGCGCGCAGGGCATCGCCGCCGCGCTCGTACAACACGGCGAGGAACTCGAGCTGCTCGTCGCTGCGCTGCACGGTCTTGGCCTCGAGCCACTGCGCCGCCGACAGGTAGTAGCGCGCGCGCCGGCTGACCTCGGTCGACCGGATGATCAGCTCGCGCTCGAGGTTGTGCTTGAACACGACCTCGGCCTCGCCGGGGATGCTCGAGTCGTCGGCGTCGAGCCGGAGCACGTAGTCGCGATCCGCGAGCGAGGCGACCAGATCGGAGACCCGCCGGCGTACGTCCTCCCCCTCGCCCCACTCGAGCTCGAGCGGCCCGGGCGGCCTGTCCGGCAGCTGGGTCTCGAGCCGCGTCATCGCGATCACCGCCGACACCCAGAACACGTTGCCGAACACCGCCGCCTTCTCGAGCAGGTCGCGCTCGTCGTTCTCGAGCGCCGCGATCCGCGCCTCGATCGCCTCCTCGATCGAGATCGGCAGCTCGGTCTCGGCGGCCTTGTCGGGATCGAGCGTCCAGACCGCCTGCCGGGTGTCGATCGTGCCGTTTTCGAAGAACAGCCGGACCAGGTGCTCGAGGAACGCCGGGTTGCCGCCGGTCATCTCGACGGCGGCCTGCGCGGTCTCGTCGGGGATCGCCGGCACGCGCGCCAGGAGGTTGCGGAACATCTGCTCGGCGTCGTCGGGCTCGAGGTTGCGCAGGTCGATGCGCTCGTGATCGACCGAGCCCTCCCCCCAGCCCGATGCGTGCACGAGCATGTCCGGCCGCGCCGCGGTGAGCAGCACGACCGGTGAGCCGCCCAGGCCCGTGACGATCTCGCTGACGAGGCCGAGCGTATCGCTGTCGGCCCACTGCATGTCGTCGAGCACCAGCACGAGCGGCGAGTGCGACGCGTCGATCTCGATGAACCGGCGCAGCGCGACCCGCCCGATCTCGTCGTGCTGCTTGGGGGTCTCGGTCACCGCGCGCAGGAACGCCGTCGGCGGATAGTCGAGCCCGAGGAAGCCGCCGATGAAGTGCAGCATCTCGCTGACCTGCTCGGAGCCCATCACCGTGCGGACCTCGTGCGCGAACCGGAGCCGCGACGCCTCGTCGGGGATCGGCAACAGCTCGAAGCGATCGCGGAGCAGCGAGGCCAGCGCGGCGTGGCGGACCGGCTTTCCCGTGGCATCGCGCTCCGCGGCGCCGTGGAACACGCGACACGCGCGCTCGTGGCTCTGGGCGAGGATCGGAACGAGCTCCTGGATCAGCCGCGTCTTGCCGGTTCCCTGGTTGCCGACCACCGTCACCAGCTGCGGCGCCTGGAAGTCGATCGCACGTGCGACCACATCCGACAGCGTCGCCAGCTGGTCGTTACGCCCCACGAGCGGGCTGCGCACCGTTCGCACGGGCTCGGGCGGCAGGTCGGGCTTGGCGACGCTGCGCAGGCCGGGGATCGGAGGTGGTGTCGCCTTCGCCGCCCCAAGCACTGGAGTCGTCGTTGCCGCGGGCCGGCCCGGTGGACGAGACGCTCCTGTCGACACTGCGAACGAGGTTACACCAACCGCGGTGAGCCGTCCCGACCGTGGCGATCGCGCCGTGTTCGGGTGTATCGTTTCACAAGGATGGGAAATCACCGGTCACGGACCGCCGGGATCGCGGCGATCGCGGCTTGTCTGGGCGTGACGTTCCTGGCAGGCTGCCCGACGGTTGACCTTGGGGACACGCCGACCGAGATCGGGCTGTGCAATCCAGCCGGTGGGGTCCAGTACTTCCAGGACCAGATCTGGCCGAAGTACGTCGTCCGCAAGATGGACAACACGTCGTGCGCGACCGCCAACTGCCACGTCGCTGGCGGCAACGGGCTCGACTTTCCGATGCCCGTCGATTACCCCACCGCCTACAAGCGCACCCAGATCTACCTCAACTGCGGAAATCCCGAAGCCAGCCAGTTCCTCACCAAGCCCCTCGGAGGGATCGATCCGCACAGCGGCGGCGACATCTTCGCGGACATGAACGACCCCGCCGTCCAGATCTTCCTCGCCTGGTTCAAGTGAGCGCCCGCCTCTCCTTCGTCGCGACGCTGCTGGTCCTGGCGCTCCTCTCGGCAGGGCGTGCCGAGGCCGAGGCCTACCTGCGGGTGATCGCCCAGAAGGCGCCGGTCCACTCGGGCCCGAGCGGCAGCTACCGCGAGGTGTTCATCGCCGAGCGCGGCCAGGTGTTCCAGGTCCTCGAGCGCGGCACGCGCGACTACTGGTTCAAGGTCGAGCTCGAGGACGGCACCAACGGCTGGATCCTCGGCGACATGGTGTACCCGTTCGAGGTCGGCCCCACCGGCGAGGACGGCGTGTTCACCCGGATGGGCAAGGCGATCAAGAGCACGATCCTCGGGCCGCCGCCGGTCGGCAGCGCGCACATCGGCCTGTCGTTCTCGGCGGGCCTGCTCGACAACGAGGGCCTGTTCCTCCTCCGCCCGTCGTGGCTCATCGATCCGTACTGGGCCATCGAGGGGTTCGCCGGGCTGTCGCCGCGCGCGGAGAAGGACGTCTTCCTCGGCGGCCTCGGCTTCGTGCTGCGCCTGATCCCCGGCGCCGTGATCGGCCCGTACGCCAGCCTCGGGCTGGGCGCCGCCCACATCCGCCCCAAGGCCGACAACTACGTCGACCCGGAAGAGACCCTCATGGCGCTCGGCGCCGGCGGGGGCCTCGAGATCACGTTCAAGAAGCAGATCACCCTGCGACTCGATGCGCGTAACTGGGCGCTGTTCAACCAGAACCACGCCAACAACGGCCAGGAGTACTCCGGCGGCCTGGCGATCTTCTTCTGATCACGGAGCACCCATGCGCGTCCACCGAACCATCGTCGCGATCGCCCTCGCTGCCTCCCTGGCGGGCTGCGGCCGGCAGGCCGTACGCGCCGCCGAGAAGGAGTTCCTCGCCGATCAGGTGATGGTGTTCGACGACGATCCGCAGGAGGCGGCGTCCGACGATCACATCCGCTCGAACCGCGAAGGCGCGGCGGGCGGCCACGGCGCTGGAGGAGGCGGATGCGGCTGCAACTAGCCGCGGCCCCGCTCGCGGGGCTGGCCACGGTCGCCCTCGGGGTCGCGGCGCCGGCGGCGTTCGCCGACGACCGCGCGGAGGTCTCGACGTCGCTGTTCGCCGAGAAGCGCGACGGCGGCAAGGGCGGCCTGACGGTGATCCACCCGCAGGCCGATTTCGGCATCGATCTGGGGCGGTTCGTCTCGCTCGACGCCTCGTACTCCGCCGACGCCGTGTCCGGCGCGACGTCGGTCATCTACCAGGCCGACGCGGTCAGCTCGGCGACCAAGTTCTCCGACACCCGGCAGGAAGGCACGGTGGGCCTCGGCTTCCATGGCCGTCGCTCCCGGATCGACTTCAGCGCGACGCTGGGCACCGAGCGCGATTACCTGTCGCACGCGATCGGCGGCGGCGCGTCGATCGATCTGCCGGGGCGCAATACGACCGTCGCCGTCGCCTACAGCCACAGCTTCGACCAGGTCTGCGACAAGGACAACGGCACGCTGACCCCGGAGGAGACCAAGGCGCTGACCGGCGCCGATCCGTGCAACAAGACCGACGGCGTGTTCGGCAAGGACAAGCCGGGCACGACGATCTGGCGCGACCTCTCGATCGACACCGCGCAGGTCACGGTCACCCAGAACCTGACCCCGACGATGAACCTCCAGATCGCCGGCTACGGCCAGGTGCTCGAGGGGTTTCAGTCTAACCCCTACCGCCGGGTGCGGATCGGCCAGAACTCGCCGCAGGAGCACATCCCGAACACCCGCGATCGGTGGTCGTTGTCCGCGCGCCTCAACCGGTTCCTCCCCAAGCTGCACGGCGCCGTGCACTTCGACGCCAGGTTCTACGACGACACCTGGCGGGTGATCGCCGGCGACGTCGAGCTCGGCTACTCGCAGTACATCGGCAAGAGCCTCCTGCTCCGGCTCCACGCCCGGGTCTACCAGCAGTCGGCGGCGAAGTTCTTCAAGGACGCGTTCTTCTATCAGACCGAGTCGACCGCGGGGGAGTTCTTCACCGGTGACCGCGAGCTGTCCCCGGTGCGGAACGCCATCATCGGCGGCAAGCTCACCCTCATCACCCTCGGCGGCGACAAGCCGGTCTGGGGCCTGTTCGACAAGCTCCAGCTCAACATCAAGGCCGACGTCCTGCTGCTCGACGTCCTCCCCGCCGACAACCTCGCCGATAACCCGATGGGCATCGACAAGCAGTTCATCTACGGCGGTAGCCTCATCGACGCCGTGATCCTCCAGCTGGGCCTGCTCGGAAACTACTAACGCGCCCGTCGAGCAACGTCTGGACCACCGTCAGCGGAACACGTAGACCGCGCCCGCACCTCCTGTGGTGTTGTCGGCCTGGTGGCCGTTCACCCCCGTGGCGGCGCTGTCTTCGTTGTAGGCACCGACCGCCAGCGTGTCACCGGATAGCGCGACCGTGTAGCCGAAGTAGTCATTCGCTCCGGTGTTCGAGGACTTGATATACGCCTGCTGGATCCAGGTCGTTCCATTGCGCACGAAGACATGGGAGCAGCTTGACCGCGGCGAAGGTCGGCGGTGCCATGGTGCCGCTCGACATGCCGACCGCACCGATCGCGCTGCCGCTCGGGTCGACGACGGTGCCGGCGGAACTGACCGCCGGCGGATTGTCCAAGACGTACCAGCTCCTGCTGGCGCAGTGGAGACCACGAGCTGGCCTGTGACCTGCGAACGCAGCTGGTTCAGCAGCTGCGGGACGCAGCTCACAGCCCTGATGCCAAATGGACGCTCCTTTTGAATCTATATTTTATTGATTTTTGATCGGAGCACGCGCGCCAACGGCAACTGCTGACTCCGCGACATTCGTGCGCGTACGCGCCACCGAACACCGCGCTGACCACGACTCGTCCTGACACCTGGCATGTGGTGATGGGCAGGGGCTGCGCAATCGAACCATGGCAGTAGAAAGCACCGGTTGCCAATGCGATTTTTCACGGGGGCGCAGACCTCGAGAGATGCGCGCGCGCTTCTAGGCGGGCCAAGGGCGCCGGAGGGTCCGCGTTGGGGTTGTACGCAATCCCATCATGGTCCCAGCTGGGACGCGACGAGCGCGGTGGCGCGGATCGATGGCCACACCAGTGTAGAACTTCGCGTGCCTCGAACTCGCTGTCCCACCTGGGACGTTGCATGATCGAGCGAGTGCGGCGTCGCGCCGCAGGAGCAGGACTACATGCGCATCCGCCTCCATTTTTGCTCCGTGTCCCAGCTGGGACGCGGTGTCATGTCCTGCGCGGCCCACTTCGACAACAGATCCATTCGGCGACGGTCGTCGCTCTTGAAGCGACCACCATGCACCCTCGCCACGGCTCGCCCCAAAGAGCTCCGCGGAGATCTGGGTGAACAACTGCCCGTCCCCCGCGGCCTGGCCGTGCCTCACGAACCGCCGGTTCCACCTCGCGTCGGCCCCACGTGGGGGCGAGCGAGCGCAGAAGCTGGATCACGCGCTCACGCCGCGCAGCTCACCGGCCGTATGTACTGCCCACAGCCTGGAGCCGCACACCGCCGCGCCCGCGCCGAGCACGACCGTCTACCATGGCCCCGCCCGGCTCTGGTGGCGGCGACTTCGGCCCAGGGCAGCAGGGGTGCTATGATGTATGCCATGTACCGCTACGGGGACGGCTCGCCCTTTCCGCTCGATGAGAACTTCATCGAGACCCTGACGGCAGCGGTCGAGACGTGTACCAACGCGTTCGTCCCGCTGGCCGAGCTCGATGCCCGGCGCGAGAAGGCCAGGGACGTCCGCCGCGAAGCCGACAAGGAGCTCGGCCGCCTCGCCGATCTCGAGGCGACCGTGGTCGGCGCGCTCGTTCCCTACAGCCCGGCCGACGGCAAGAAGCCGGGCCTGACCCAGCAGGTGGCGCAGAAGATCGCCGCCGCGGCCAAGGCCTCCGTCATCGAGGCGCGCCGCCAGGTCGAGGGCCGGGTCGCCGCCACCGAGGCGCTCGCCGCTCCGGGCACCTCGGCCGACGCCGTGCTCAAGGCGCTCCGGCCGTTCTTCGAGGAGCAGCAGCTGCCGAACGCCAGGTGGATCATGTCGTGGGACGTCCGCGGCGCCGAGCCATCGGCCAACGCCGTCGCGACCGCGGGCCGGATCGCGGCGAGCTTTCACCTGGCGCCGGATCCGTATCGCGCGCCGATCCGGGTCGAGCAGCTGTCGGAAGGCGTCGTCGTGCACATGATGAAGAAGGGCGTGTTCGGCAAGGCCAAGCCGGCGCCGATCGACCTCGGCAAGTACGTCCTGGTCGCGTTCGAGCGCACCACCGGTGAGTCGATCGCCACGCTCAAGGAGAACCCCAACAAGTCAGCCCAGGGCCTCCGGTTCGCCGTGACCGACGCCGGCGCGACCTGGGTCTCGATCACCGCCGCGGGTGACGCCGACGGCGATCCCAACCCGCTCGACAGCGAAGACGTCGCGCCGATCCGCCAGCTCACCGACCGCGCCAACGCCACCTTCAAGGATCTGCTCAACCGCCGGACCCTGGTCGACCTCTCGCTCGGCAGCAGTCCCCTGTCCGATCTCGAGGAGCCGCGGATCATCCCGCTCGAGCTGCTCGCCCAGCTGACGCCGCTGGCGCGGACGATCCGCGAGAAGAGCCGGATGAGCGGCGAGCTGATCTTGAAGCGCGACATCGGCGATGGCCGGCGCGAAGAGCTGTTCGTCCCGCGCGCGACCCTCGCCGGCCAGTTCGCGCGCCTGCCGCACGAATACCGCCGGCCGTTCGAAGACATGGGCATCACGAGCGAGGAGACCTCGCCCGCGATCCACATCTCGCGACCTCCGGCGCCTCCCGCGCCCCCACCGCCCACGCCCCCGGCGCCCCCGGCGTCCACCGCACCGGCCCGCCCGTCGGCCGCGAGCACGATGAAGATCGAAAACGACTAGCCCTCGGCCACCGCTACTTCAGCTTGCCGAGCGCGCGCGTCGCGGCCGACTTCACGTTCGGATCGCTGCTGTTCGACGCCTTCTCGAGCGCGGGCCTCGCCTTGGCGTCGCCGATCTCGCCGAGCGCCTTGGCCGCCTTCCAGCGCACCGTGCTCGCGGCATCGCCTTCCATGATCTTGATCAGCGATTCGATCGCGGCGGCGCCGCAGGCCGGCGAGGCGTCGACGGCGACCGCCCGCGTCTCCTCGCGGTCATGGTGCGCGGCCGCATCGAGCACCGCCTGACGCGCCTTGGGATCGGTCGCGCACGCCGCCGCGAGCGTCTCGATCGCGTGCTGGTGCATCGAGAGGCTCGTGCCCGCGAGCGCCTCGATCGCCTTGGCGATCCTGTCGTCCTGCGACACCGGCGGCCCGCCGAGCTCGAGCGCGCCGGTCGAGAGATCGAGCCTGGCGAGGTACAGCATCCGGCCGACGCCGCTCGTCCACAGCCAGAACGTCAGCGTGTTGCCCGCGATCGACGGCGGGCCGACCTTCGCCTGCCTCTGCTCATCGTTCTTCGGCGCGGTCAACAGCTCGCCGCCGCGCTGCTCGACGGCGAGCGCGATCTTCGCGAGCGTCGTCGGATCCTTGGTCGCCTTGATCGCCGCGCGCGTGACGTCGCGGCCCTCGAGGATCGGGCTGCCGAGGCCGCCCGCGATCGCGACGATCTTCGGCAGGTTCTCGGCGTCGAGCGGCACGGGGCGATCCGTGGTGAGCGCGAACAGCTCGAGGCCATGGACCGCGATGCCCGCGTTCGCGGCGTGATAGCCGGGGTAGGCCTGCTGGACCTGCTCGAGCGTGGTCTTCGGCTTCGTGGGTGCGGGCGTCATCGGTTGGGCCTTGTGGTCGTCGGGTTCGATCGCCGGGGCGCCCTGCGCCGTGCAGGACAGGGTCACGAGCAGGATCGAGGCGGTCATGCGCAGCATCAGCCGGTTACCTCGGGCGCGAGCATCGCGCGGTGATCGACGAGGAGGCCATCGGGAAACGCCTGCTCGATCAGCTGTGGCAGCTCCGCGAACCCGGCGAGCTCGTCGTACATCTCGCGCGGGACCGCGAACGAGCGGATCATGCCGTCGGGGTGCGTGCGATCGAACCCGAGCTGGGCGTCACGCACCACCGTGAGGTGGAAGTAGTGATCGGGCGAGAACGTATCGCGCAGATCGCGGATCAGCTGGATCTTGAGCAACTCGACGACGCGATCGTCGAGCCCGGCGTCGCAGATCACGAGCTTCTCGCGCAGCGACGCGAGGCCGAACATCAGCCGCCGCGTCATCTCCTTGCTCCACTCGACGACCATCGGCGGGGCTTGCTCGACCATCGCGGTCGTGAAGCTCTCGTCGGCGAGGGCGAGCCACTTGCGGCGCCATGGCAAGCCGTTGCTCGGCGCGATCGTGAACCACTGGCGGCGCGGGAAGTCGGTGAACGACAGCAGCCGGTCGACCATCGTCGGCATGCCGCACGCCGGACACGTGAACTTGTGGAACGTCCCGTCGAAGATCTGGCGGCGGATGTCGGGGCGCAGCGAGATGTGCAGGCCGTTCGCGACCTCGACGCGATACGCCTCGCCGCACGGGCAGCGGATCAGGGACGGGACGAACGTGCTCATCGATCAGACAGATCCAGAACGCAGGTTACCGATCGCCGGTCGCCCGGTCAGGTGCCGGGGGCCTTCGCAGTTGTACCGCCGTTCATCTGCTGCGGCGAGTAACCGCGATCGCAGATCTGCGAGATCATCTGTGCGGCGTCGGCGTCGCGCGCGCGCAACCGGCCGCCGACGGCCGCGCCCGGCCCGGCCTCGGTCTCCGAGTAGTAGACCTGGTAGCACTCGGCGAACCACTCCGCGGGCGCGCGCCACTGGTAGGCCGTGACCTTCTTGTTGTCGTGCGCCGCGGCGAGGAACGAGTACAGGGTGCCTTCGTCGCCGTACGCGCACTGGAAGTTGCGCGTGCCCTGCTTCTTCCACGACTCGTCGTACCAGGGCTGGCCGGTCCAGCGGCCGGTCTCCCACACCGCGCTCACCGGCCCTCCCGGATCGGCCGCGGGCGGCGTGAGGCCCTTGTTGGTCATCGCCTGCGAGAACGAGATCTTGGTCTTCCCGCTGACCGCGTCGATCATCGCCTGACGGTACTGATCGTTGGTCGTGCTGTTGCCGTACTTCATGCCGCCGCCGTTCGAGATGATCGCGTCGACCCACGCCACCCAGCTGTCGTACTTGATCCAGCCGCCCGCGGTCTCCTGGCGCATCCAGCTGTCCATGACGTTGAGCTGCGCGTCGACGGCGTGGCCGATCTCGTGGCGCAGCGTCGCGTTGAACATCGGCATGTTGACCGCGGGCGCGCCCGGCCCGGTGCCGCCCGCCTGGTAGACGTAGTCGTCGTTGCCGCCGACGTTGGTCGCGAGATCGTCGTCGGCCTTGCCGCCGGCCTTCGACGCGTCCCCGCCCTTGCCGTAGCCCATCAAGATGTCGCCCTGCGAGCCGTTCGCGGGGCCGGCGTAGTACGCGTTGCCGGGGCCGTTGTTCGCGTCGCGCAGGATGTTCATCAGGCGCGGGTTGTTCTCGACGGCCGCGGGCGGCAGCGTCTCGCACACCGCCCACATCTGGCTCAGGCCCTTCTTCGTGAACGGCTCGAGGTCGACGTTGTTCCTCACCCTGTTGCCGGTGTCGTCGGTCTTGTGCGTGTGGTCGTAGGTGCCGAGGCCGTGCGTCTGCACGCGGAACCGCCGCTCGAACATCGCCTGGCACTCGGCGTCGTCGGACGCCGGCGTGAACATCCACTGCCGCAGGTTCGCCTTCGAGCTGGCGCCCATCTGCGCGCCCGTCGGCAGGCCCTGCACCGTCGGCAGGACCTTCTTGCCCTTCAGCTTCTTGTAGACGTCATCGACGGCCGTCGGGTCCTTGACGGCGGTCGCGAGGAAGCCCGCGGACCCGAGCGTGCCGAACAGCGAGTCGATCTGCACCGGATCGTCGAACGCCTTGGTCGCCGTCGCCGGATCGCTGTTCTGGCGCGTCACCTGGAGCACGCCCGGCGGGCAGTGCTGCTGCACGAGCGTCCACATCGCCGCCCAGCCGACGAGCTCATCGTAGTCCGCGCGGCTGCACTCGGCGAGCAGCTGCGACCACTGCGGCGAGGTGAGCGTCGAGAGCTGCCCGACGGAGTTGAGGTAGAACACCGCCCACTTCACCTTGAGCTCGAGGTACGTGACGACGCGGAACCGCTCGTTCGCGTCACCGCACGACGTCATGATGCGCGTCATCTTGGGGCCGTCGGCGCGCACCTTGGCCTTCTGGTCGGGGTTGAGGTTGACCACCGCGTTGCGGATGTCGGTCGCGCTGCCGTGCCACGTGCCATCGACGAGGCCCTGCAGGCGATCCCACGGCGGCAGCATCTCGAGCGGCGCGTTCTTGAGGAACGACTTGTAGCCCGACGGGTACTGGCGCAACAGGTCCATCGTCTGCGGCGACGCGTACCCGAGCAGCCACTGCCACTGCGCCTGGTTGAGCTCGTCGAGCTTGCCGCCCTGGTTGAGCCAGTACAGCTTCCACCGCAGATCGAGGCCGCCGATGATGTTGAAGTACTCGAGGCAGTTGCCGCTGCCGAGCTTCTGCATGATGCGGCGGTTGAGCGCGTCGTACGTGTTGCCGGTCTTGAGCGCCGCCTTGTCGGCGCCCGAGAGAGCGCGCGCCTTGGCGAGCACCTTGTCGTCATCGACGGAGCCGAGCCAGTTGCCGTCGGCGGCGTCCTTCAGATCGCCGATCGCGTCGCGGTGGATGATCGACGGCGAGGCCGTGCCGACATCGCCGACCGGCTGGCCCAGGACCGCCTTCTCCGCCGCGGCATCCGCGCGGGTCTCGGCGCTATCTCCGGCGTGGCTGACGCCGGTCGCCTGCTTGGTCTGCACCGTGCCCTGCCGGCCGCCCTGCTGCACCACGTGGGCGAGTTCGTGCGCGATCAGCTTCTCGCCGCCCGCGCTCCCCGGATCGTACTTGCCTTGATCGAAGAAGACGTCCGAGCCGTGCGCGAACGCGTTGGCGTTCAGGTTCTGCGCGGCCTGGTTCGCGGCGCCATCGGTGTGGACCTTGACCCCCGAGAAGTCGGCGCCGAACGCCTGCTCCATCTTCGGCTGGATCTTCGGATCGAGGCCGCGACCACCGGCCGGCTGCGCATCCGGCAGCGCGGCCTGTACCAGCGTGCCGGTGCCGGGGCTCGGGCCATGGTCTTTGGTGCCGCCGTCGGAGCTCTGATCGGCGTTGCCAGGTGACGGGGATGCGTGACCGAAGGACATAAGATCTCCCAATGGCCTTCTACGGCCCCGGCGCCGGAGATCTTCCCTTAAAGTTCTCAACAGATACGCGCTAGCGCCTCGCGAGGTACACCGTGAAGGCGGGTGCCTGGCCCTCACGCACGGTGAGGCCGACGAGCTGGACGCACGGCTCGCCGGTCGCGCGCCGCACGATCTGCCACGCGTCCGCGCGCGCGCCCGCGGCCTCGATCAGCACCTCATCGGTGCGGCGCACCTCGTCGCCTCGCGCGAAGTAGTAGAACTTCCAGCTGCTCGTCGTGCCGGCGCTGCGCGCCGCCCAGACCTGCGGCCACGGCCGGCCGCCCGGCTCGAGGCCACACAGGCCGCTCCAGAACAGGTTGGCCGCGCGTGACACCGGCACGCGCGCGCGCTCGAGCACCCGGATCGCCGCGGCCGGCGTGCGCAGCCGGACGTAGACCGTCTCGCGACGATGCGCGCCCGACAGCTCGACGCCGACCGCCGCACAGGTGCCGAGGCCCGTCACCGCGAGGAGCTCGTCGAGCTCGCGCGCGTGCTGCGGCCACGCGGCGCGCACCTTGTCGGCCATGCGATCGCCATCGCCCGCGAGCGCCCACCAGCGCACGCTCGGCGGCGCGGCCTCGCGCAGCGCCAGGCCGAGGCCTTCGAGATCGTCGTCGAGCAGCGCGTCGCGCAGCGCGAGGTGGTCGGGCGCGAGCCGCGCGATCGCCCGCGCGACCGCCGCGCGCTGGCGCGTGAAGCACCCGATCCGCAGCGTACCGCGCGGATCCGCCACCGCGTTGATCGACCACTCGGTCAGCTCGGGCGCGATCGAGAACACCGGCTCGAGCTCATCGGAGCGCACCGGCACGCCGAGCGCGGCCGCGAGCTGCAACGTGATCGCGAGGTCATCCATCATCTCCAGGCTACTCGCTTATGCTGTCCCCATGCCTCCTCGCCGCCACGATCAGCTCGCCACCGCATGGAACGCGATCGCCCAGGCCGGTCGCTCGGGCCCGCTCGACGAGCGCACCTGTCGCCTGCTCGAGCTCGCGATCGCGATCGGCGCGCGCGACAAGGAAGCCGTGCGCGCCGCCCACCAGCGCGCGGTCCAGTTCGCCACGTTCGGCGAGGAGATCGACCAGCTCGTCACGCTCGCCGCGGCCACGATCGGCAGGGCCGCAACGCTCGCGACCTACACCTGGCTAGGGATCGACGATCCGGGCGCCGCGTCGATCACGCCGACCACGCCGGACGCGAAGCCCTCCGACGCGTAGCCCGCGATGCCGGGCCGTTCTGGTCTGGGTGCAGGTGTGCAGTGATGCACGACTGCCGCATGCACTGTCGCGCGACATCGCCTGTCACGCGCCGGCCATACGGCCTTCATGAAGTTTGGTTTTTTGCCAGGCATCCGCGCTTACCTGGACCGACGACCAACGCATGATGGCACCACGCAGGACATGGCCATGATGAAGCACGCCGCGATCCTCTGCCTTGCGGCCACCGCGGCGCCGGCCGTGGCCGACGACCATGCGCCGAGCTCGCTGCGGATGCGCGAGCCGCGACCGGCGCACACCCGGCGGTCGCCCGTCCAGCTCGGCCCGCGGGTCGCCCAGCTATCGCCCGACGCGCCGCCCGGCGATGCGCCCGACGCGCCGCCCGGCGATGCGCCCGATCCGCCGCCGCCGCCGCCGCCGCCCACGCCGGCGCCCACGGCAACCCCGCCGCCCGTCTTGACACCTCCGGCACCTGCCCCGAGCCCGCCGGCCAAGCGCACCGACGACAAGCACGCCGCGCCCGCCCAGGAAGATGGCAAGACCGAGGTGATCTCGGTGACCGATTCGTCGATCGAGCACAAGCTGTTCACCGGCCGCGCGCCGGTCTCGGTCGTGAGCCGCGCCGACCTCACCGCGTCGGGCCGCGCGACGCTCGGCGACATCCTGCAGGCGCTGCCGGTGCAGGCCAACGCCGGTAACGCGCAGGTCAATGCCGGGGGTGACGGGACGACTCGCATCAACCTGCGCGGCCTGGGCGCGCCCCGGACCCTCGTCCTGCTCAACGGCCGGCGCATCCCAAACGGGGGTAACGGCGCCGATGCGTCGGTCGACGTCAACGCGATCCCGCTCCCCGTGATCGAGCGCGTCGAGATCTTGAAGGACGGCGCGTCGGCACTCTATGGCGCCGACGCGGTCGGCGGCGTGGTCAACCTGATCACCCGCCCGCAGTACGAGGGCACGGATGTCTCGCTGTTGACCAGCACGTCGCAGCGAGGCGACGGCACCGAGTACGACGCCGGCTTCGTCACCGGCTTCACCACCGACGACAAGAACACCTACCTCGTGTTCTCGGCCGGCTATCAGCGGCACGACCCGGTGTTCGCCGGCGATCGCGCGTTCTCGGCGTTTCAGAATAGCTATGACTTCGCGAGCAAGACGTTGACGCGCAACGCTTCGCTCGCGACGCCCGGCGGCCGGCTCGACGTGTCGTCGATCGGCGCAGGTGGTGTCCAGCCCCCTGGCTGCACCTCGGGCGTGTGCAAGCCCGCAGCCGACGGTACCTGGACCGACTTCGTGGGGCCGCGCGACCTCTACAACGAGACGGCTTCCAACTACCTGTACACGCCGTCGACGCGCGAAAACGTGTTCGCGACCGCCGGCAACCGGATCAGGGACAACGTCGCGCTGTTCGGCGAGCTCCTGTACCAGCACCGCGACAGCTCCCGCCAGCTCTCACCGGTGGCGTTCGAGGCGGACAGCCCGATCAGCAAGGACAGCATGTACAACCCGCTGGGCGGCGATATCGTCGATTACCGGCGGCGGATCACCGAGCTCGGCCCGCGGCAGTACTCCGACACCATCAGTATGCTCCGGCTCGTCGTGGGGCTCACCGGCGAAGCCCCCAGCTCGTGGGAGGCGCTCAAGGGCTGGAAGTACGAGGTGTCGGAGAACTACGGGTACACCAGCTCGCTGGTCGGGACGGACGGCCAGCTGAACAAGCCCCGGGTCGCCGACGCGCTCGGGCCCAGCATGATCGACGTCTATGGCAACCCGATCTGTGTCCGTAAACCGGGCGATCCCACGACCCAGATCGTCTACATCATCCCCGGCCGGCCTGTTCCGCTCCCCTGCGTGCCGCTCAACCTGCTCGCGCCCGGCGGCACGATCCCGCGCGATCAGCTGAAGAACCTGACGTTCAACGACGCGGGCGCCGGGACCGACAGCCAGAACACGCTGCTCGCCACCGCGAACGGCCGGGTCGCCACGCTGCCCCACCACGGCGAGATCTCGCTCTCGCTCGGCAGCGACTACCGCTCCGAGCTGGGCCGGCAGGCCCCCCCGAGCGTGGCGAGCGCCGGCTACACGACCGACAACACGGCAATGCTCACCGAGGGCCAGTTCCATCTGCTCGAGGGCTTCGGCGAGCTGGCGATCGTGCCGATCTCCGGCCACGACATCGCGCAGCGGCTCGAGATCGACCTCGGCGTCCGCGCGCTCCAGCACGATCACGCCGGCTCGAGCGTGACCTACAAGGCCGGCGGGTTGTTCCGCACCATCCACGGCATCGCCATGCGCGGCACCTACGCGACCGCGTTCCGTGCGCCGTCGGTGCTCGATCTCTACGGGGGACGCACCGAGCGCACCCCCTACGCCGAAGATCCGTGCGACACGAGGCCGCCCAGCGTGGGTGATGGCACGAAGGCCCTCGATCCGACGGTCCAGGCCGAGTGCACCGCGCAGGGCGTGCCGGCCGGCAGCAAGTTCACCACCAGCCAGCAGGTATCCGTGACCGGCGGCAACCCCGACCTCACGGCCGAGACCGCCGCCACCGCCACCCTCGGCGTCGTGATCGAGCCGCCCGAGGTCAAGGGCCTCGCGCTCACCGTCGACTACTGGCACGTCGCCATCAACCACGCGATCGAGACCCTCGGCGTCCAGACCATCTTTGCCAATTGCTACGACCGCGGTGTACAGGCGTACTGCGACCAGATCCGCCGCGATCCGAGCACCCACCGGATCAGCTCGGTCGACCAGTTCCTGCAGAACGTCACCCGCACGGCCACCTCCGGGATCGACCTCGCGCTCTGGTACGACACCCGGCTCGCCACGCTCGGCCGGATCCACACGGGGCTCGAGGGTCAGTACCTCCTGCGCTACGATCTCGCCACCCCGGTCCAGGTGATCCACGGCGCCGGGTTCTACGATCTGGGCGCCTACCCCCGGTATCGGGCCAACCTGTCGGGCAGCTGGATCCACCCGCGCGGCGCGTCCGGCGGCTTCACGCTGCGGTTCGTCGGCACGTACAAGGAGTGCGCCGGCGACGACTGCAACAACGACCACAACCTCGCGGTGGCCTCGCACGACGTCGATCGCTATTTCAAGCTCGACCTGTTCGGCAGCTACGATCTGCGGCTCGGGCTGGGCAAGACCACGGTGCAGGTCGGCGTCAACAACCTGTTCGATGCCACCCCGCCGGTGGTCTACAACGCCGCCGCCGCCAACTCCGACGCGGCGACCTACGACTTCATCGGACGCATGATCTACGTCCGGCTATCTCAGCTGTTCTAGTTGCGCCGGCACGAGCGGGTGGGCATATGGTCGGGCATGGACACCGCGATCCTCGCCGCCAACGAAGCGTTCTACGATGCGTTCCGCCGAGAGGATCCGACGGCGATGGACGAGCTGTGGGCGCGGCGCGCGCCGGTCGCGTGCATTCACCCGGGATGGGACGCGTTGCTCGGCCGTGACCGGGTGCTGGCGAGCTGGCGGGCGATCATGGAGAACGGCGCGCCCGTGATCCGCTGCGTCGCGCCGCGGGTCCAGCGCCTCGGTGACGTCGCCCTGGTGATCTGCGAGGAGCACGTCGGCGGCGGTCGGCTGATCGCGACCAACGCGTTCGTCCACGAGGACGGCCACTGGCGCCTCGTTCACCACCAGGCCGGGCCGATCGCCAGCGGAGCGCCCGACACCACGTCCGTCGCGGCGCCGCACGACACCAACTGACCTCGCGTCTGGTCACCCGGCCCGGTGCCGCGGGTGACCGCTACGCGGCGAGCTGGACGATGCCGTCGACGACGCGCTCGAGGATGATCCGCTCGGCGAGCTCGCGGCCGAGCGCCTTGATCTGCGGGCCGGTGAACGCGCCGCCCGGGGCGCCGGTGACCGTCGAGGTCAGCGTGATGTCGCCCTTGAGGGCGCGATCGGCGTTGGCGAGCCGCTGGGTCGCGGCCGCGAGGGCGCCCGGCGCATAGCTGCGCGCCTGGGCCACGAGCTTGTCGACGACGAACGGCGGGACGCCGAGCATCGCGGCCCAGCTCGGCCGCGGCACGTTGGTCTCGCGCAGGGTGTAGACCAGGGACAGCTGGCGCACGTGGCGCGCGAGCATGACGACGACGCCGACGGCGCTCTCGCGCTGATCGCACAGCGACGCCACCGCGGCGAGCGCGCGCGGCCGATCGGCGGCGCCGATCGCGTCGGTCAGCTCGAACACCGTGCGCTCGCGGGTGTCGGCGACCAGCTCGTCGACGTCGTCGGAGGTCACCGGACGCGGCCCGGCGTAGAGGCCCAGCTGCTCGATCGTGAGCGCGAGGCGCGACAGATCGTTGCCCACGGCGTCGATCAGGCGGTTGATCGCCGCCGGATCGACCTGCACGCCCCGGTGCTTGGCCTCGGCGCGCACCCACGGCGCGAGCTGGCGAGGCGCCTCGAGCACGTGGAGGTAGCCCTTGCGCGACAGCTGGGCGTACAGCTTGAGCCGCTTGTCGAGCTTGCTCGCGACGCCGGCCACGACGGTCGACGGGTTGGGCTTGCCGAGGTAGGCGAGCAGCGGCTCGGCGTCGTCGGCGGCCATCGCGGACAGATCGCGGACGTAGATCATCCGGCGCGCCGCCATCATCGGCAGCGTCTGCGCCAGCGCGACGATCCGCGCTCCCGTCGGCTTGCCCTCGACGATGTCGTAGTTGAAGCCGCGCGCGGCGGGCGGCACCACGGCGTCGCGCAGCGCGGTCAGCACGCGCTCGATGAGGATCGGGTGCTCGGAGTGCAGCACGTAGATCGGATCGAGCCGGCCGGCGGCGATCTCTGCGAGTAGCTCGTCCACGGCGTGCACGCTAGCACGCGGGCCCCCAACCGGTCGCCTGCCGCTCCGGCAAGCGGGATCGGAAGCCACCCTGCCCCCCGCATCCTGCCAGGCTCACGGGAGCGACGGTCGCTCGACGATCAACGAGCCCATCGCCAACTGCCTCCCAGGGCGACGTTGCAAGTCTGCAAGCTTGCAAGTTTGCAAACTCGCAAGCCTGCAACTGGTTCCTCGCCGTGGCCTCTTCCGAAACGGCGGTCACGCTGCTCGATCCCGCGGGCGCCGTCCGCGGCAGGACCGTCCGGCTGGACGCCAGAGCCGCGATCGACAACATCGTCAGCTGGGTCGATCGCGGAAGTGCCTGACTCACGCGTTGCGTTGACATCCATGTCGGCCATCGTCGGCCATCGATGCAGGACGCAGGCTCGTCCCGATCGACTTCTGGAAGGTCGCTGAAGCCTGTGGCGCTCCTACCAGAGGATTCGCACCGGGTACCGCGCGATCTCCGCGTCGGGCGTGACGACGGTTAACCCGCCCGCGAGCGCCTGGCAGACCAGCATCCGATCGAACGGATCTCGATGCAGGGGAGGGAGCCGAACGAGCTGGAGCGCCGCATCTTCGTCGAGTGGAAGCGCGTCGATACCACGGGCGCTACGTTGCGCCGGTACGTAGCGATCAGGCGGCTCCGGCAGTGGCAGCCGCCCGAGCGCGTGCTTGACAGCAATCTCCCAGGCTGACACAGCGCTCAAGACCACGTCGTTGTCGGGATCGGCGAGCGCATCGCGCGCTGCCTCCGAGAGCTCCCCGCCCCCTTCGATCGCCCAGAGGAACGTGCACGTGTCGAGCAGAAGCTTCACGAGCCTCCTTCGAAGTCGGCGAGCAGAGCTTCCGGCAGAGGTTCGAAGAAGGTCTTTGGCATCGTGAAGCGCGGATCCCGGCGGAAGATCGGCCGGCGGGTCGTCCGGCGACGTGGCAGCGCGCGCAGCTCGGCGATCGGCTGGTTGCGCCGGCAGATCACGACCACGTCTTCCTCCCCGCTCTCGAGCCGCTCCAGGTGCTCCGAGAGGTGGGTCTTCGCTTCGTGGACGTTGAGCTTGATCATGGTCCCATTGTTAGTCATATAGTTAGTCCAGTCAAGCTGGTCCGTCGCTTCCACAGCTGGGTCGAGCGCGGAAGCGCCTGACTCGCGCGGCCGGCGCGGCGCGGTTGGCGATTGTCGAACTCGCCGCCGCGAACTCAGAACGGATCGGGGATCTGTGCAAGATGCCAGAGCTCGAGGAACTTGTCGCGGACCCAAGGGTGGAGCTCGGCGGCCACTCCTATCGGAAGAGCGGCGCTCCGGATCAGCTCCTGGACATCGACGAGATCCTTGGCACGATGGGGAGCCACCATCCCGGAAGCGAGCTTGAGCTCCAGGTAACATGGCATCGGCAAGAGCGCGAAACGCTCACCACGCACCGCCGTGATGGCCGGATCGGGGAACGCGATCGGTTTGGGCTTGTCGTCGCCGGGGAACTTGCCCGTGCTGAGCACATCCACGTGAACTCCGACCTCGGTGTCGAGCAGTTTGCCAGTACCGGGCACCCGCTCGGCGTAGCCCTTCCCAAGGTGCCGCCGCTTGAACTCCTGCAGATCCTCCTCCCTCATCACGAGGTCTACATCCACGGTGACGCGCCGGTGCCCATACTCGTTGAGTGCGAGGGCACCGATGATGGCATAGGGCAGCCCCTCGGCTTCGAGGATCTCCGTCAGCCGGTACAACGCCCGCTGCACGTCGGACTGCCCCATGAAGAACCTCCCGCAGTCATCCACGTTCTCGATGAACCGCTTTTCCGCCTCGGGTGACAGGCGTCCCGCTCCCCAAGGCCGTACGCTCGCGGTGGCCATCGCTCGTTCATAGCACATCACGCGGACGGTTCGAGCCCCGCCGAGCGGCCGTCCCACTCGAGAACCAGCCACCCCAGCCCATCCTGATCAACACGGCCGTCGTGTGGGCGCTTACCAGCAAGCGAACAGAACCGCGCCAGCGCTCGCCGGATCCGTTACATTCGTAGCCCATGGTGAGCTGGACGCGGGCGGACGTCGTCATCCTGACGGCGATCGAGCTGGAGTACGCGGCGGTGAAGCTGGTCGATGCCGGGGCAGCGCCGGGCAGCGGCTGGATCGAAGAGAGGTACGACGGGCTTCCGGTGGCGATGAGGGAGTTCGTCGGCAGCGGCCGACACCGCTTGAGCATCGTGGTGAGCCGAGCGCCGGACATGGGCAAGGGCGCAGCCGTGACCACGCTCCTGCCCCTGGTCAACGCGCTGCGGCCCTCGTGCATCGCGATGTGCGGCGTTTGCGCCGGTCGGCCAGGGAAGACCGCGCTCGGGGACATTGTGGTCGGCGAGCGGCTGTACGACTACGACGCGGGGAAGTGGAAGGACGTCGGGTTTGAGGCCGACGTGCGCACGTACAGCCTGCCCGCTCCCTGGAAGATCGCCGCCGATCAGTTCCAGCCGAAGGCGCGCTTCGGCAACGAGGACTGGTGGCAGCGGCGCCCGGTGCCCTACGAGTGGCAGGAAGCCTGGGTGCTGGTCAAGCTGCACGCGGGCGTCGAGAATCCAGCGGCGCTGCCCGAGTGCAAAGACCGTTGCCCGCAATGGTCCACCGTGATCAAGAATCTGCGGACTGCTGGCCACGTGAAGCGGGGCGCGCTGTCGCTCACGAAGAAGGGGACGACGCGGGCTGCTGACCTGGCGAGCCAGTACCCGCAGTTGCCGGACTTGTCGCCCGGCGGCGACTTCATGCCCTTCCAGCTGCATGTTCTGCCGATCGGCAGCGGCAGCGCCGTGCGCGAGGACGTCGCCGTCTGGAAATCCGTCACGAAGCACATGCGCAAGGCGGCGGCCCTGGAGATGGAAGCATCCGCACTTGCCGACATCGTACGGGCCCGCGCTCACCATGATCCCATCGAGGCTGTGGTCATGAAGGGGGTCATGGACTTCGCCAACGACGGCCGCGACGATCACTTCAAGGATTATGCCGCGCGGGCGTCGGCCGAGTGCCTGATCGCGTTTCTTCGCGACCAGCTCGCCGGCGGCGCGGCGGTCGGTGACGGCGAAACCGGCGATGGACGTGCCCTCCCCGGCGGCGGCATCGACGCACGAATCACCAGGACCAAGCAACAGATCGCCAGCGCGCTGGCCGGGCGCGATCAGATCGTTACCACGCTGGCCGGCAGCGTCGGATGCCCCCCGGACGAACTGGTCGACCGGCTGGTGCAGAAGATGTCGGCGGCCAAGCTGGTCGATCACCTGGAGATCGCGATCCGCAGCATATCTGCGAGCTCCGATCGCAAGCGTGACCTCGATGCGTTGTGCTCCGTCCTGTTCGCCGTGCTCCCCTACCTGGCGGACTGGCGCGCAGAACTGGCCGCGGGGCTCACCGGCAGTGATGGCGGCAGAGTCATCATTCCAAAGTTCGCAACCTTCGCCGTGGCCGAGGCGATCATGGCAGGTATGCACAGTCGCAATTGCGAGTTCGTACATCTCCCGGAGATCGGACTTTGCGGCGTCGCCATGGTGCATGTCCCCGCCACGCACCAGACCGCGCTGCTCAAGTCCATGGACCAGTCACGACTGATCGAAGGCGTGGTCGCGCAGCTTGCCCAGCAGCTGGGTATCGCCTCCGACTCGCGACCGGATCTCGTTCGGCGTAAAGTGGACGCTGCGCTTCGAGTTCATGCCATGGGGATCTACGAGGAGCCACTCCGCTACTACTTCGTGTACCGAGATGAAGCCGCGAACCCAGTGGGGGCTGACGCCGAGTGGGAGCTCGCGTTCACCGCCCTCGGTGACCTGCAAGGTGTGCCACGCCTAGCCCTGGTCCGCATGCAAGGTGAACACGATGATGCCGAACTCGCCATCGAGGCGCTCGTACGCGGCCTGCTCCAGAACGTTTCCCACAGTCGAGGTGACACCAGATGAGCGTGAGGTTTCTCACCATCACGGACGCAGCGGCGGATGACGCCAAGGACGAGGAGCCCATCGAGCTAACTCCCATGCGTGGGCACCACCGGCTCGCACATGTCCTCGATCGGCGTTCCCGCTTGGCGATCAACGCGGCGCTCGCCACCGGGCGGCCGCTGCTGGTCCGCGGCGAGCCTGGCGTGGGCAAGAGCCAACTCGCGCACGCGGCGGCCAGGGCGCTCGGTCGGATCCCGCTGCACCACGCGGTCGACGCTCGAACCGAGCCGCGGGACCTGCTCTACACGGTCGATGCGGTGGCGCGGTTGGCCGAGGCCCAGGTGATCGGTGCGGTCCGTGACGGCGAGCGCGTGGATGTTCCGGCCCGGCTCGCGGTCAGAAACTTCGTCCATCCCGGGGTGCTGTGGTGGGCGTTCGAGTGGAGCGAGGCGAACAAGCAGTGTGCCCTCGCAAAGGGACAACCCCAGCGCCGGCCCGAGGGCCTCCCCGACGGCGCTGGCACCGTGGTGCTGATCGACGAGATCGATAAGGCCGACAGCGCGATCCCCAACGCGCTTCTCGACGCCCTCGGGCATCGCAGCTTCGATGTGCCGGACTGCGGCACGGTCGCCATGAAGGACGGCGAGGAGCCACTGGTGATCATCACGACCAACGAGGAGCGATCGCTACCAGATGCGTTCCTGCGGCGGTGCTTCGTGCTTCACCTCGATCTGCCCGACGATCCCGCCGGCCTCGACACGACGAACATCCGCAAAGCGCTGATCGCTCGCGGCGAGGCTCATTTTCCCGTCTGCCGGCCGGAGATCCGTGAACGCGCCGCCGACCTGATCGCCGAGCGCCGGCTGGCGATGCGTCGGGATCGCATGCCGGCGCCAGGGGTCGCGGAGTACATTGATCTGATCAATGCCGTGCTCGCCCAGCGCGGTGACACTGACCAGGCGCTTGCGCTCCTCGACGAGATCAAGCCTTACGTGCTGCACAAGCACGCTCCACCGCCACACGCTCCGCTGCTGCAGGCGCGCAAGGCATGAAGGCTGCGGTCGGGCTGGCGGATCTCGCCCGCTTGTTCCACGTGCTGCCGGCCGAGCAGCGGGCCGAGCATGCCGCCTGGCTCGGATTCCATCGGCACGATCCGCCGGCCCAGGCAGACGAGACCCAAGGCGGCAGCGTGCTCGTCGAGCACGGGGCCGGCAGCACGGCGATTTCATCGACCGCGGCATCGACGCAAGAAAGCCTCGCCGAGCGCGAGACCGGGATGCGCTTCTGGCGGCTCGAGGCCGCTATCGACCGCGAACCATCGACGACCACGGAAGAGCCGCCTGGGCCAGGACTCACCTGGGCAGATCTCGAGAGCCCCGGATGCTCGCTATCGTCGGTTCCGCTATCGCCACCACTCTCGCCGTGGCCGGCCCTGTGGACGCGGCTGCGCTCGGCCCTGCATGGCTCGCTCGCGAGCCGTGAGCCGGATGTCGCGGCCCTCGTTCGCGCGTGGGCACGTGGCACCTGGGCCAAGCGCCTCCCCCGCTTGATGCGCCGAACGTGGGCCGCCGCCGCCACGATCTGGATCGATCGCAGCGCGCGTCTGGTTCCATTCTGGAGCGATCAGGACGCCGTGTGCTTGCACCTCGAGCGTCTGTGCGGCGCCAGCGCGCTCGATGTCCGCAACCTCGACGGGAACCTCCAGGCCGTGACCTGGGAGCGCCACGGCGATCTGGTCGGTCGGCGACGCCTCGACCCGACTGCGCCGCTATTGGTGCTTGGCGACCTGGGCTGTTACGGCAGTGACCGGGATCGGGCGCGCTGGGTTGCCACCGCACGTCGCTTGTGGCGCTATGGCATCCGGGTCGCGGCGCTGGTGCCCTGCTCACCGCAAGATCCGCGCTGGGACCGCGACCTCGCGCGGACGTGGAACGCAACGCCCTGGGAGCGGTCCGCGATCCGGAACGACGAACTCACCCGCGACGAGCGCGCGCAGCGCTTGCTCCGGCTCATCGCGCCCACGTTCCTCGCCCAGCCGGGGCTAGTCCGTGCGCTCCGCCAGCTCCTGCCTGCCGCCGATGCGGACGCCTCGACCGAGGTCGATGCCTGGCATCACCGCGACGTCAGCGCCGCGGACGTCACGGGCCTGGTCCTCGACGCCGCGGCCTTGAAGCGCCTGCGCGCCGAGTTCACCCAGCTCGCCCCTGCGCTGCAGGCCGAGGTACGCACGCTCATCGAAGCATGGCACCGCGATCTGCCGCCGGAGCTTCTCCATGCCGAGACCTTGGCCTGGTGGTCCTGGAACCAGACAAAAGCCCCGGGCGATGTGGAGCGTGCAAAGGCGTTCGCGCGCAGGGTTGCGGTTACCGCATGGACGGTGGGGGGCGAGGATGAAGCCCCCGGCCTGGCGCGAGACTACGGACTCCACCTGCTCAGCGCGATGGACGACACCCTCTACGCCAAAGAGCCCGCGCTCAAGAAGCTCTGGAGCGTGGCCCGTATGCACCTTCCGGGAGAACAGAGACCCGAGACTATCGCGGCGCACGAGGCGGTCACGCCGGGCGAGCGCCCGGTTGCGCGGTGGTGGGCGTTGCATCAGCAGGGCGACGCGCTGATCGTCGTGCGGGTGACAACCGGCGCGTGGTCGACCGGCTGTGGGCCGGGCAGCCCTGTCGCGATGTTCAAGGCCGCGGATCCGAGCGTGTGGGTGCGACGCGACAACGAGACCAGGCCGTTGCCCCTCGAGGAAGGCGCCACGATCTCTCGGCAACCTGGTGAGCGACTCGTGCTCGACACCGATCAGGGAAACGAGGTCACGCTCGAGGTCTGGGCGCGCGCGCCGTGGGCCGCGGCGGCCGGGCGCGACCGGTACGGGCTGTGGGCAGCATTCGAGGTGGAAGGCGTACAACAGCGGATGCGGTGGATCCCGCCCGGACGGTTCCTGATGGGCTCACCGCCGACCGAGGCTGGGCGATACGAAGGCGAGGGCCCGCAGCACTGGGTGACAATCACGAAGGGGTACTGGCTCGGCGAGACACCGGTGACCCAGGCGCTATGGCGCGCTGTCATGAAGTCCAACCCGAGTTACTTCAAGAGCGACGACCGGCCGGTGGAACAGGTGAGCTGGGACGACTGCCAGCAGTTCATCACGCGGCTGAACCGCTCGCTCGAGGACTTCGAGACCCGCCTGCCGACCGAGGCCGAGTGGGAGCGAGCGTGCCGGGCCGGAACGACCGCCGCGACCTGGGTCGGGGACCTCACGCTGCGTGGCGAGTACGATGCTCCGGAGCTCGACACCATCGCCTGGTACGGCGGCAACAGCGGGGTCGGCTTTGACCTGGACAACGGCTACGACTCGAGTGGCTGGCCCGAGAAGCAGCACCCGGACACTCCGGCTGGTACGCACCCCGTAGGACGCCTGCAGGCGAATCCCTACGGGCTGCATGACATGCTCGGCAACGTGTACGAGTGGTGCCAGGGCGCGCTGTACCCGTATGCATCCGAGTCAGCAGAGGATCCTATGCCGCCTGACCAGGGCTCGTACCGGGTCACCCGGGGCGGGTCGTGGCTCAGCTACGCGAGGCTCGTGCGCGCGGCGCACCGCAGCGCCTCCCCGCGCGGCCTCGCGGACGACTTCCTCGGGTTCCGGCTGGCTGGAGGTCAGGTGTCGGCGCCCAGCACGCAGGCAAGGGAGCCGCGGAGCGGCGACCTCGGACGTGGAGCGGGACGCGACACGTCCCGGGCGTCGGAGCGGGACGCGACGCCCCGCCGAAGAAAATTTGCCGGACCGAAGCTGCCGAAACCGCCGAAGCCTGCAAAGAAGAGGGGAGGATGAGGTTCCACTTCGCGGCAGTCCCGGTCCACGGCAACGCGGAAGTCGAGCGTGAGCTGAACGTGTTTCTTGGCTCTCATCGGGTGCTCGGCGTCGAGCGCCACCTGGTCGCCGATGGCGCGCAGAGCGTCTGGGCGATCTGCGTTTCGCACACCGACATGACGCCCCAGAACGCGGCCTCGCACGGCTCCACCGGCCCGCGCCGGAGTAGAGGCAACGGATGCGCCGTCGAACGCACGCCGACGATCCACCTGTCCGGATCCCGGACGTGGTAGCCATGACGACGCGAGCGCTCCATCCGCTGAAGGATGGCCGGGCGCCCGTCTGGGCGGTCGCGTGGGGAGAGGACAAGTACGGCGCGTTTGCAGCGTTCGCGGTCGGCCCTCCCGGCAAGCAAGTGGAGCAGCGGATGCGCTGGATCCCGCCGGGGACGTTCCTGATGGGCTCGCCCGAGACAGAGTTGGGGCGGTGGGAGGACGAGGGACCGCAGCACGAGGTGATCCTCACCCGTGGGTACTGGCTCGGAGAGACACCGGTGACCCAGGCACTGTGGGTCGCGGTGATGGGCGAGAACCCAAGCCACTTCCGCGGCGAACGGCCTGACGACCTGGAGCGACCGGTCGAAACGGTGAGCTGGGACGATTGTCAGGCGTTCCTTGGCCGGCTCAACGCACAGGTCGCCGGGCTCGCCGCGACGCTGCCGACCGAGGCCGAGTGGGAACGGGCATGCCGGGGGGAGACACACGGAGCGACCTGGGCCGGCGAGCTGTCAGGGAGGGAGAAGGCACCCGAACTCGATCCCATCGCCTGGTATCGAGGCAACAGCGATGAAACGACCCACCCGGTGAGACGCAAGGCGCCCAACCCATACGGACTTCACGACATGCTCGGTAACGTCTACGAATGGTGCGCCGATGCAGCAGAGGATTTCCATACGCCGTACCCGTACGCGGCCGGGTCTGTGGTGGACCCGGTGGCCATTGGACGAGGCTCGTACTGGGTTTACCGGGGCGGAGCGTGGGACAGCAGCGCGAGTTCCGTACGCGCAGCGAACCGCCACGCGGGCTCGCGCAGCATCCGCTACGACAACCTCGGGTTCCGGTTGGCTGGAGGTCAAGCGCCTGCGCCCCCGTAGCCAGCCAGCAAGCAAGACGATCACGATGTCGTGGATTGAAGCGATGCGCAACATGGACCGATGCCGGGGGTTGCCGTTCGTGACCTACGTAGAGATACAGCCGGGCCCGAGGCGCGCCGCGGTCACGCTCGCGTCGGGATCTAGCAGATCCGTAAAGTCAACTTGACAGTATGGGATCGCGCGCCATGCTGCTGGAGTGAGGGCGCGTGAAGTTGCAAACGGATCGAGGCCCTCGGCGGCCGTCAACTGCGGCAGAAGGGCTCTCACGCTCGCTTCTGCTGCCACTGCAGTCGAAACCACACAACCGTCCTGATGCACCCCGGCGATCTTGGTCTCGGGCTGCTGAAGGCCATCGAGAAGGGCCTTTACCCATGCCTCGCGTTCGGACCAACATGGCTGCTCCACTGAAGGTGGTGTTCGAGCCTGACGGCGGCGCGTGGCACGTCTACGTGCCCGCTGTACGGGGCTGTCGCTCGCATGGCCGCTCGCTCTCCGAGGCGCGGCGCAATATCCGTGAGGCGCTGGCGCTGTTCGACCGGGAGTGAAGCGGACTCTCACGGACGCTGAAGCTCGGCCAGAACGAGATCGGCATCGATAAGGTCGCCAGCGTCCGCTTGCTTCAGGCTGCGTTCAAGCGCTTGCTCGAATGCTGCTCGCTCCTTGGCGCTCATGGCATCCTCGGCAGCGTCATGGAGATAGACGCGGACCTCGGCTCCATCCGGCAGATCGACCGGCTCATCGACGACGATCCGGCCGTTCCTTACATGAGCTTTGAGCGAGGTCACGGCCTCAGTCTACACCAGCACGGGGCCACCCGCTCGCAACGTCTCCCACGGGCCGCTTCCGAGGTAGCGGGGATCACCGCGGCCGATCTCGTTGGCTGAGACGACCACAACGAGCTCGTGCGATCAGCGCGCAGGAGACCGAGACCGAAGCGTGCCGTATGATCGCAGGCGATCCGAGAGCCGCGCATCCGTTCCGGCTTGGTGCGGTTTCCGTGCCTCGGCGTGCGCATCGGCGATCGAAGGCGGCGCGGCGGTGATAGGCTCCGCAGCGTGAAGCTGTCACGGCGATCGTTCCTCACGGGTAGCTCGGCCGGTGCGCTCGCGCTGTTCGCCGGACCGCGGCTGGGCGCCGCACGCGGCCTGCTCACCGAGCCCAGGCTCGACGAGCTCGTCAAGCGCGCGCTCGAGGCTGCGACCAAGGCCGGCGCGAGCTACGCCGATGTCCGCGTCGTCCGGATCCGCAGCGAGAATATCTCCACGCGCGAGGATCGGGTCGAGCGGGTGGCGTCGAACGAGGACTACGGCGTCGGCGTGCGCGTGATCGCCGGCGGCGCGTGGGGGTTCGCGGCGACGCCGAGCGTGACGGCCGCGGACGCCGAGCGCGCCGCCCGGGACGCGGTGGCGATCGCCAAGGCCAACGCGCCGCTCATGAAGCGACCGGTCACGCTGGCGCCGGTGCCCGCAAACGTCGACGTCTGGCAGACCCCGCTGATCAAGGATCCGTTCAAGATCCCGCTCGAGGACAAGGCCGAGATCCTGCTGGCGATCAACCGCGAGGCAATGAAGGTGCCGGGCGTGAAGTTCGTGACGTCGCAGTTCGCGGCGGCCGCCGAGTGGAAGCTCCTGGCGTCGACCGACGGTGCGTACATCGAGCAGGAGGTCGTCCGGCTCGGGCCCGGCTACGCGGTGACCGCCGTCGACGACAAGCGCGGCGAGTTCGAGACCCGCGAGTTCCAGCTGCCGCCGCGCCAGGCCGGCTGGGAGTACGTCGAGGGCTCGTCGATGCTCGCGGACGCCCGGCGGATCGGCGAGGAGGCGGTCGAGAAGCTCAAGGCGCCATCTGTGGCGCCCGGCAAGAAGGACCTGATCCTCGATCCGTCGAACCTGTGGCTCACGATCCACGAGTCGATCGGCCACACGACGGAGCTCGACCGCGCGCTCGGCTACGAGGCGAACTACGCCGGCACGTCGTTCGCGACGCCCGACCAGCGCGGCAAGCTCCAGATCGGCGCGCCGTTCCTGACATTTTACGCCGACAAGACGACGCCCGGCGGGCTGGCCACGTGCGGCTACGACGACGACGGCGTCGCGACGCAGAAGTGGAACCTGATCGAGAACGGCGTCCTGGTTTCGTACCAGACCACGCGCGAGCAGGCCGGCTGGATCGGCGAAAAAGCCTCGCGCGGCACGTGCTACGCCGATAGCTACGGCTCGTTTCCGTTCCAGCGCATGCCCAACGTCTCGCTGGCGCCGGGGCCCAGAGAGCGCTCGATCGACGAGCTGATCGCCGCGACCGACGATGGGATCGTGATCGCCGGCCGGGGCTCGTGGTCGATCGATCACCAGCGGCTGAACTTCCAGTTCGGCGGCCAGGCGTTCTGGGAGGTCAAGCGCGGCAAGAAGACCCGCATGCTGCGCGACGTCGCCTACCAGGCGAACACGATCGAGTTCTGGCACGCGTGCGACGCGATCGGCGGCCCGAAGTCGTGGTTCATGGGCGGCACGCTCACCGACGGCAAGGGCGAGCCCGGCCAGATCAACTCGGTGAGCCACGGCTGCCCGCCGGCGCGGTTCCGGCAGATCAACATCCTCAACACCAACCGGCGGACCGCCTGACCATGTTGCCCCAAGCAGACACCCGCCGGCTCGTCGATCGCATCCTGACGCTGGTCCACGCCACCAAGGGCGCCGCCGGAATGGTCGCGGTGCGCAGCACGCGCGAGGGCAACACGCGGTTCGCCGTCAACGAGATCACGTCCACGGGCGACGTCGAGCGGCTGTCGATCTCGCTCACCGTGCAGTTCGGCCAGCGCTCGGCGTCGGCGACCACCAACCAGGTGGACGATCGGTCGATCGACGATCTGGTCGGCCGCGCGCTGCGGATGGCCCGGCTCGCCCCGGAGAACCCCGAGCAGATGCCGCTGCTCGGCCGCCAGGCCTACCTCACCCCCAAGGATCCCGCCGATCCGGCGACCGCCAAGCTCACGCCGGACGCCCGCGCCAAGGCAGTCGGGGCCGCGCTCGCCGCCGCCGACGCCGCGAAGGTCGCGATCGCCGGGTTCGTCGAGCACGGCAGCCAGAGCGTCATGCTCGCCACCAGCGAGGGGCTGTCCGCGTCGCACACGTGGACCTCGTGCGGGATGTCGTGCACCGCGCGCACCCCCGACGGCACCGGCTCCGGCTGGGCGGGCCTGGGAGGCCATCGCATCGCGAGCATCGACGCCGCGGCGCTCGCGAACACCGCCGTGACCAAGGCCACCTCGTCGGCCAGGCCGCACAAGCTCGACCCCGGGCGGTACACCGTCATCCTCGAGCCGGCCGCGGTCGCGAGCTTGCTGTCGTTCCTGATCGGCGCGTTCAACGCGCGGCGCGCCGACGAGGGTCGCTCGTTCTTCGCCAGGAAGCGTCCGGGTGACGCCCTGTTCCCGGCCGACATCACCTTGCGCAGCGACCCGACCGACGTCCCGCTCGGCGCGTCGCCGTTCGACAGCGAGGGCTTCCCGCTGGCTCCGACGAAGTGGATCGACAAGGGCACGCTGACCGGGCTGCCGTACAGCCGGTTCTGGGCCAGGAAGCAGGGCAAGCCGCCCACCGGCCAGCCCACCGGGTGGACGCTCGACGGCGGCACCGCCTCGCAGGCCGAGCTGATCAAGGGCGTCGCGCGCGGCGTCCTCATCACCCGGTTCTGGTACCTGCGCCCGCTCGATCCGCAGACCCTGCTCACGACGGGCCTCACGCGCGACGGTGTGTACCTGATCGAGAACGGCCGCATCTCGCACCCGGTGACCAACTTCCGGTTCAACGAGTCACCGGTGCAGATGCTCGCGAGGTGCGATGGCCTCGGCCTCCCCGAGATCCCGAGCGGCGGCGAGGGCAGCGGCGTGCGGGTCCCGGCGCTGCGCACCCACGAGTTCAACCTCGCGTCGATCTCGGAAGCGGTATGAGCCGCACGCCCCCGCATGGCCGCGCAAGGCTCGCCCGATGACCGCGGTCGTCGTCACGGCCGACCGCGCGATCGCCGATCGGGTCCGCGGCCCGACCAGCGTCCTCGCGGTCGACGGCGCGATCGTCACCGTCGGCGATCCCGGCGAGGTCGACGCCGATCCGCGCGCCGCGGGCGCCCGCCGGATCGACTGGTCCCACCGCGCGATGGTCCCCGGCACGGTCAACACCCACAACCACAGCTTCCAGTCGCTGCTCCGCGGCATCGGCGACGACCTGCCGTTCCTCGCCTGGCGCGATCAGGCGCTGTACCGCTACTCTCCCAGGCTCGGCGCCGACGACATGGCGACCGCGGCGCTGTTCGCGTTCGGCGAGATGCTGCTCCACGGCGTCACGACCGTGTGCGACTTCTACTACCTCAATAGCCAGGGCAACGACAACGCGTCTGCGACGATCGAGGCCGCGCGCCGGCTCGGCATCCGGATCGTCCTGGCACGCTGCTTCTACGACTGGGACGGCGCCCCGGCGGCGTACCGCGAGACGATCCCGCAGGCGGTCGCCCACTTCGAGGCGCTCGCCCGCCGCTACCAGGATCGAGCGCGCTTCCTCACCACGGTCCAGCCCGCGCCGCACAGCCAGCACGGCGCGACCCCGGCGATGATCGAGGCGGGCGCCGGCTGCGCGCGCGATGCCGGCGTGCCGTGGCACATCCACCTCGCCGAGGAGCAGTACCAGGTCGACCAGTCGCTCGAGCGGTTCGGCGCCCGGCCGCTCCACGCGGTCGCCGCGCTGCCGGTCGACCTGTCGCAGATGATCGCGGTCCACGGCTGCTGGTTCGACGCCGGCGAGCGCGCCCTGCTCGCCGAGCGCGGCGGCGCCCTCGCCTACTGCCCCGGGTCCAACATGTTCCTGGGCGACGGCGTCACCGATCTGGTCGATCTCGTCGCCCGCGGCGTGCGGGTGGGCCTGGGCACCGACGGCGGCTGCTCCAACAACCGCGTCAGCGTGTTCGACGAGATGCGCATGGCGGCGCTGCTCCAGAAGGTCCACCGGATCGACGGCCAGGCGATCGACGCCGAGACCTGCTTCGCGCTCGGCACGCGGACCGCCGGCGACGTCCTCCGGCTCCCGATCGGCCGGATCGCCCCCGGCTTCCGGTGTGACCTGGTCGCCATCGATCTCGACGATCCCTCGGTCTGGCCGGTCCAGGCCCTGGAAAAGAACGTCGTCTATTCGCTGTCACCTCGCGCGATCACCGACGTCGTGGTAGATGGTCAGGAGGTCGTCGCTGCGCGGCGGCTCTGTCATGTCGCACTCGATGAGATCCAAACCCGCGTCGGAGAGCTCACCCGGCAGTGGCGGCGCGAGTAGCAGCGTGAGCGGCAACCCGAGCAGCGACGGACCGGAGCCGGCGGCGGACCGCCGCGACGACGCAGGTCTGCCTGGGGCTGAAAAGCCGGGCTCCCGCAAGCCCGAGAGGCCCGAGAAGTCAGGAAAGCCCGGGAGGGCACCCGCCGACAAGCCGCGGGCGAGCAGCGGCCGGATCGAGATCGAGCTCGAGATGTCACGCAGCCGCTCGATCAGCTGGACCATCCTCGGCCTGACCTTCGGGGCGCTCCTGATCTGGAAGCTCGGCACCATGGGCGTGTGGGGCGGCATCGTGCTCGTGGCGATGGGCGTCTACCACGCCTGGATCTTGGCCCAGACGTTCCTCTACCCGCCCGGGACGATCATCGTCTCGGATCGCGAGGTCTCGCTGCCGCGCGGGCTGCACATGCCCCGGCCGGTGCAGGCCAAGCTGCAGGACATCACCGCGGTGTACTTCCTGCGCCGCTCGGTGCCGTGGAACCACGCCGCCCCCGTCCTGGTCATCGAGCTGGGCCCCAAGGCAATGGCGTTCCCGCGCGACTGGTTCGCCTCGGAAGCCGATCAGCGCCACATCGTCCATGCGCTCATGCGCGACAAGCTGAGCGGGAACGCCGGTGCGGCGGGTGACAGCGACGAAGACGACGCCGACAAGCCTGCCTGACCAGCGCCGTCAGAACTGCACGCTGGCGGTGAACACGTTGTTGTCGTAGTCCGATTCGGGGATCGTGTGCACCGGGTTGACGACGATGCGCAGCGTGTACGTGCCCGACGGCAGGTCCGTGACGTCGATCCACTGGCACGGCAGGTAGCGGCTGTAGACGTCGGCCCAGCCGCGCGAGATGCCCTGGTTCAGGCACGAGTAGCCGGTCGGCGGCGCCCCCGGCTGGACCTGCTCGCCGTCCTCGAGGCAGAACGACTGCTTGCGCGCGGTGAGCACCGTGCCTGTCGTATCGATCAGCTCGTAGCTGGCGTAGTTCGCGACGTGGTGGTGCATGTGGCACGGCGACCACTGGAACACCGCGTTGCTCTCGCCGGGCGGCGGCGGCACGCCGACCACCAGATCGCCGGATCCGCGGTTCGCGGTCACGGTGTCGAACCGCAGGAGGATGCGGGTGCCGGCCCCACCGACGCAGCCTTCCATCACCGCGCAGTCATCGGCGGCGAACAAATCGGCGGTGACGACGAAGGTGCTGGCCATCTCGCCCGCGACGAACTGCAGATCCGGAACCCTCGGGGCCGCATCGAACAGGGAGGCATCGACGAGCGCGTCGGGCGCGTCGAGCGAGACCGGTGCGTCGCGCGGGGCGGCCCCGACATCGCCGGGAGGCGCGCCGTGCGTGGCCGCGGGGGCTCCGCAACCGGGATCCAGGCCGCCGCCGAGGACAACGATCGACGCGGCGAGCCGGCGCGACACCGTCGGAGCTTACGCCCGTTGCAGCCGCATCACCACCTCGACGTGGGCGGTCTGGGGCATCACGTCGAGCGGCCAGGCGTCACTTGCGCGATACCCTGTGAGCCGCGCTGCATCGCGGGCGAGCGTGGCGACGTCGCACGAGACGTACACGATGGTCCGCGGCGCGGCGCGCAGGATGCCCTCGATCGCCTCGGCGGCCCCGGTCCGCGGCGGATCGAGCGCGATCGCGTCCCACGGGGCTCCGGCTGACACCTGCGCGAGCACCTCGTGGACCGGCCCTGCCTGAAACCCCGGCGGCGGACGCGCGGGCGCCACGGCGTCGGTCGGGGTCACCTCCCAGCCGTCGGCGGCAAACCCGCGCGTGAAGTTGCCGGCGCCGGCGTACAGCTCGAGCAGCCGCCCGGGGCCAGGGCCGAGCGCCGCGCGGGCCTGCGCGATCAACGCCGCGTTACCGAGCCGGCTCGCCTGCGCGAAGTCCCACGGGCCGCCCCACAGGCCGGGCTCGATCTCGAGGACGACGTCGCCGTGCACCGCGTCGCCCGCGAGGATACCGGCGATCCCGGCGCGCCCGATCAGCCGCGCGGCGCCGCGCCAGGCCCGCTCGGTCGCGACCGCGATCCGGCCGTCGTGCGCGCACAGGAGCACGAGCTCGCCATCGGGCGGCGTCGCGGCGGCGACCAGCGCGTAGGCGGCATCGAGCGCCGGTTCGAGCTGCGGGCAATGAGCGATCGGCAAGACGCGCTGCGACCCGAGCGCGTAGAGCCCGGCGCGGCCCCGCTCGACGTGAAACCGCGCCCGCCGCCGCCAGCCGAGCGCCGGACCGGGATCCGCGATCGCGTGGATGCGCACGCCCTCGAGCCGGCGCAGCGCCCCGGCGACGATCGCCTGCTTCGCCGCGAGCTGCGCGGCGCGCGTGACGTGCTGCCACTGGCAGCCCCCGCAGCGCTCGAGGAAGTACCGGCACGGTGGCTCGACCCGCGTCGGGCCCGGCGCGCTCAGGTCGACCAACTCGCCGCGCGCGAACGACGATGTCGCGTGCACGATCCGCGCGCGCAGCCGATCGCCCGGCGCCCCGCGCGGCACGAACGTCACCCGGCCGGTCGCGTCGCGGCCGACGCCATCGCCGCCCGCGGCCAGCGCCGTGATCTCGAGATCGACCGTCGCCGTCATCGATACGGACCTGAACGTGTGGCAGCATCGATGGGCACGGGGAAGACCTGCGTACCACGCGGCAACAGCGTGCGCTTGTCGGCGCGCCCATCGCGGACCGCGATCTCGACGGTGCCGGCCGAGCCGATGTACGCGAGCATCTCCCCGCGCGCGACGTCTTCATACGTCCCCACGAGCGGCAAGGTCAGCCCCGCGACGACGATGGCGAGCCCGGCCTCGGCCTCCGGCAGATCGGTGACCAGGTTCCCGAACCGGTCGACGTGGATGATCCGCCCCACCCCGCGCTCGCGCGCGCCCCACGGCAGCTGGCCGGCCAGCTCGATCCTGGGTCCGGCGGTCGCCGGCTCCTCGCCCGACGCGATCGCCGCCGCCGTGCGCGCGAACACGTCGCGGCCGTGAAACGTCCGGCTCACGTGCTCGGCGCGAAATCGCTCGTTCTCGATCGCGTACGCCTCAACGCCCCGCTCGGCGCCCCCCAGGGTCGCCCGCTCGGCCCCCCGCTCGGCGACGTACGCGAACACGCCGTTGTCGGGCCCGACGTACCAGCGACCGCGCGCCCGCAGGATCACGTCGCGGCGCGCCCCACCGACGCCCGGATCGACGACCACGACGTGGATCGTGCCGTGGGGAAACTCGGTGGTCGAGGTCGCCACCACCCACGCGCCGTGGGCGATGTCGCCCGGCGGGATGTCGTGCGCCAGGTCGACGATCACCGGCACCGGGTGACTCCCGGCCAGGCGCAGGATCACGCCCTTCATCGCACCGACATAACCATCCGAGGTGCCGAAATCCGTGGTCAACGTGATGATCGCCATGGCCGCCAGCGGTAAGCATATAACCGATGAACAAGGTCTTCCCGGATGCGAAGGCAGCGCTGCACGACGTCTTCGATGGCGCCGTGATCCTGACCGGTGGCTTCGGCCTGTCGGGTAACCCCGAGAACTGCATCCACGAGCTCGCGCGGCAAAAGGTCAAGAACCTGACGATCGTGTCCAACAACTGCGGCACGACGGACAAGGGCCTCGGCGTCCTGCTCGCGCAGGGCCAGGTCGCGCGCATGGTGGCGTCCTACGTCGGCGAGAACAAGATCTTCGAGCAGCTGTTCCTCTCGGGCCAGCTCGAGGTCGAGCTGTGTCCGCAGGGCACGCTCGCCGAGCGCCTGCGCGCGGGCGGCGCCGGGATCGAGGCGTTCTACACGCCGACCGGCTACGGCACCCAGGTCGCCGGCGGCAAGGAGACCCGCGAGATCAACGGACGCCACTGCGTGCTCGAGCACGCGATCCGCGGCGACTTCGCGATCGTCAAGGCGTGGAAGGGCGACCGCTGGGGCAACCTCGTGTTCCGCAAGACCGCGCGCAACTTCAACCCGCTGTGCGCCCAGGCCGGCAAGGTCACGATCGTCGAGGTCGAACAGCTCGTCGACGTCGGCGAGCTCGATCCCGACCATGTCCACCTGCCCTCGATCTACGTCCAGCGGATCTTCCAGGGCACGAACTACGAAAAGCCGATCGAACAACGCACCGTCCGGCCGCGCGCTGGAGCGAGGAGCTAACCATGCCGCGTCTTTCATTCCGCCTGGCCCGCGATCAGATGGCCCGCCGGGTCGCCGCCGAGCTGCGCGACGGCTACTACGTCAACCTCGGCATCGGCATCCCCACCCTCGTCGCCAACTTCCTGCCCCCCGGCATCGACGTCGTGCTGCAGTCCGAGAACGGCCTGCTCGGCATCGGCCCGTTCCCCGAAGAAGGCGACGAGGATCCCGACCTGATCAACGCCGGCAAGCAGACCGTCACGACGATCAAGGGCTCGGCGTTCTTCGACTCCGCCCAGTCGTTCGCGATGATCCGCGGCGGCCACGTCGACGTCAGCGTGCTCGGCGCCATGGAGGTCTCGGCGCGCGGCGACCTCGCCAACTGGACGATCCCCGGCAAGATGATCAAGGGCATGGGCGGCGCGATGGACCTCGTCGCCGGCAGCCGGCGCGTCATCGTGATGATGGAGCACACCACCAAGGACGGCGCCCCCAAGATCCTGCGCGACTGCACCCTGCCGCTCACCGGCGTCGCCTGCGTCCACACGATCGTCAGCGACCTCGCGGTCATCGACGTCACCGCCGAGGGCCTCGTCCTGCGCGAGCGCGCCCCCGGGATGTCCGCCGAAGACGTCGCCAACGCGACCGGCGCGCCGCTCATCTGGACCGGCAGCGTCGCCGAGATCAAGGCGTAGCCCGCCCCGCCCGAACCTGGTCAGCACCGCGTATCGCGCCGGGTGCTGTGTGAGCCTTATGTTATGCTTATGTTATGTCCATACGCAGGATGACGCTGAGCGTGCCCGAGCGGATCGCCGTCCGGATCAAGAACGCGGCCGGAACGACACCGGTCTCGGCGTGGGTCACGCAGCTCATCGAGGAGCACCTCGACGACCTCGAGCTTGAGCGGCGGTGGCGCGAGTTCTATCGTGACGTCGCACCGACCCGCGACGACGCGCGCCGCGCCGAGGCCAAGTTCAAACGACTCGTCAAAACCGCACGGCGCCGGCGCGCCGCATGAGCGAACGACCTGGCGTCATCCTCGATGCGGGGGCGTTCATCCAGCTCGAGCGGCGAGATCGCACGATGGTCAAGCTCGCGCAGCTGTTCGCTGACGCGCGCACCCCGCTCGTCACGTCGGCAGCGGTCGTGGCGCAGGTGTGGCGCGGAGGCGAGCACCATCAGGTACCGATCGCGTTCCTCCTCCGCCGCGTGAAGGTTGTCGATCTCACGTATCCCGTGGCGAGGTTGCTCGGTCGCATGCTCGCCGTCACCGGCACATCTGATCCGATCGATGCGCATGTCGTGTTTCTGGCGCGCGACTACGGCTGGCCGGTGCTCACCTCGGATCCGGATGATCTACGGGCGCTCGATCCGGGCATCGTGGTGGAAGAGATCTGACGATCCGCTTTCCGCATCCTGCAGCTCCTATCTCGCTGTAGGCGCTCACCGCTCAGAGCACCCGCCGCGCGCGGGGCTTGAGCCCTTCGAGCCGAGGCATCGATGTGCGCTCTCCTACCACTGATGGCGCCATCGACAAGCCGGCATATGTGCAGCGCTACGCAGCATCCACGAACCCACTGGTCAGCGGCTGTAACGCGCGCGCACGGCCTGCATCTACCGTGAATGTTCGAGCACAGGCAAGACCGCCGGGCTCCGCGGCCCGTGAGCCCAGCCGGCCGCGCAGATCCGAGTGACTTACCCATATGACAAGGAGATGACCATGGCCCGCGAACTTCACGTAACCAGCCCCATGATGACCGGTCCGGATGTGCTCGAGGTCCAGACCAAGCTCGAGACCGTCGGCTACTCGCCCGGCGAGATCGATGGCGTGTATGGTCCGGCGACGGCCGGAGCTGTGCGGGCGTTTCAACGCGACCATGCGCTCAACGTGGACGGCATCGTCGGTCCGATCACGGTCGGCGCGCTGGCGGTCGCGACGGCCGGTCAGCCTCATCAGGCCGCGAGCCAGAAGGGCGGCCTCGCGCTCGCCGAGGCGATCAAGCACATCGGCGTGACCGAGGATCCACCCGGCTCCGACCGCACGATGTTCGGCGAGTGGTTCGGCGTCAACGGCGTCGCGTGGTGCAACATCTTCGTCAGCTACTGCTTCCGCGTCGCCGCCAACTACACGATCGCCGACGGCTTCGCCGGGAAAGCCGACGGCGTCTATCCCAAGGGCTGCGCCTATGTCCCGACGACCGAGGCCTGGCTGCGCACCACCGGCATGTGGCTCGGCCGCGTCCCCCCGCTCGGCGGCGATATCGCCATCTACAACTGGAACGGTGGCGAGCCCGACCACATCGGCATCGTCGAGAGCTACCTCGGCGAGGGCAAGTTCAGGGCGATCGAGGGCAACACGATCGTGACCAACAACTCGAACGGCGGGGAGGTCCAGCGCGCGATCCGCTACCTCTCGCAGGTCGACGGCTTCGGTCGCATTCTGTGACCGCATCGGGTTCAAGCAGATGAAACACGAACCTCACCCACTACCGTCGAAGGTGCTGGCACGAACGCGGCGTCGCCGCGCGCAAGAAAGCGACGAGGATCCGGACCTACTCAACGCCGCCAAGCAGACAGTCACGAGTTCCGCGGCCCGTGAGTCCAGGGTGCCGTTCGAGTGATCCATCCAATACGACATGGAGATGAGAGCCTCAGATCTCGTCGATACGTCGTCCGCAACTTGCTCAGCGCATGCCGGCCCGCATGCCCGACCATCGGTACGAGCTATACGCAGGGCGCCGCCATCTTGCAGGGCCACGGCGATAAGATTCCGTTTCGTCGTCCTACCGGAACGCACCGAGACCCTCCCAGTACTCGATCGCTCCAGGCCATAGCAAGTCGATCGTGCCGAACATCCGCTTCAGCCCGTTCTCCCCCAGCACTGCATCCGTGATTTGCGTGGAGTCCCGATCATCTCTCTTTAAGATGCCGAGCTCGCTTAACAATTTCAGCAGTCCCAATGAGTCCGCATCGATCACAGAATTATAGTCGTTAGACAGCTTCGCCTTCGCGTCGATCTCTGTCTGTATTTTGTTTGGATCGAGCAGGCCGCTGCGAACGATGCCCGCGACCCAAACCCGCCCCGATCCTGAGGTTGGCACGTACTTGCCACTCTTGCGCGATTGAATATTACGTGTGCTGAAGTTGAGTTGATCCTTGCTGTATGCATTTCGCTCGACGTCCTGTCTTGCAGCGTAATCGTCTACCGGAACCTGCGCTGCATCAATCTGCGGCTTCATCTCCTTGAGGTAGCTATTTGCGAGTGTCTCGAAGTCACCCCAGCCTTTCTGCGAACCGAACACCGCCCGCAGTTCATCAAGATTGATTGAGTTAATATTCACCTTCTTGTCGAAGAACACCGCAATAGACTCGTTTGTGTTGCGCTTGACTGGAAAGTCAGATGGATACGCAGTCTTAAGCGTAGCCCTCAGCTCCTTATTCCCTACAGTCCATGCTATATAAAAGTTGCGCATCTTGCTAAGAAATTTGTTCTGCGCAAACTTCACAAGCGACTTCACGCCCCAAGTGAGACGATCGTAACTATTACCAGTCTTCGATTGCTTGGCATAGTCGAATTCCGGCGGCGGCATCTCGCGTTCGATCACCTCGACGCGCGTGGCGCGATTCTTCGCATTGCCTGAGACGATATACACTGTACTGAGTAACGTGCCGGCCGCGGTATCAGCAGTGGCAGGCCACCGATCGATTACCGGCTCCTCTTTGATCACGGTAGCTACATGGCCGCTCAGCGGGCTCGATGGGCCAACAATGGTGAGATAGTCGCCCGGCTTGAGCGGTATATAATAGACTTCACCTCCCTGGAGCTTACCATCTTCACCTTTGCCGCTGGTCATGCCACGCCAGTCGGGCGCGTCGCTCTTAGGCGTGCCTCTAGATCCAGCTGGCTGGCTTCCTGGTTTCCGCATGAACCAGTTATTGAGAAAGTAGCTGCTCTGGGCAATCACCTCGGCCTTGAACGCTTCCGCGTGGAACTTCTGCTTGTCAGCGTCGCTGGCCTTGGCGAGCTTGCGCGGGTCAGCAAGATGGATTCCCGATCTCAAGTGCCAGCGCCAGCCTTTCTTGAGGAGGGCCAGTGTCGCAGCGTTCTGTGACGCAGGGCCGCACCAGTTGCTGACGATGGCATTCGGATCGCCACCAAGCATGCGTGCTCGATCGTTACCTCGGCCGTCACCGACCCGACTGAACAACTCACCGACGTTGCCCGGCACGGAACCATGATTGAGCGAACGATACCAGGCTCGGAAGAACGACTCGAGCAGGTGCTGCGCCACCTCGCTTTCCATGTTCCATTGCGGGGAACCCTTGGGGTTCGGCTTGGCCACTTTACCCGGTCGCTGCGGATCGGTGATCGGTGTCTGAATAATCAGCTTCTCCTGGTACTCTTTCACCCATGGCGGCAGATTGCGGATCGCCTTACCTCCACTATCCCCACTCATCTGCTGCGGGATTGCACTGTCTACGGAAATTGCCCAGCTCTTTAATGAATCATCCAGCAATATTTGAAGATGGGGGTTTTCAAATGTGAACTTACGAGTCTTCTCTTCATATTTATAATTACCATCATCTATATATTCGCCAGCCAGCAACCTTTCCTTGAGTTTGTCGATCGACACTTGCTGCTTGTCGACACTCACGTCACTCGTGGCACCAGGGTCGCGTTCGCGGAGCAGGACACCGCGCGACATGCGATATGGCGCCGCGAGGCTGAAACTTTCCCTTCTGGGAGCCACGCGCCCTGAAGCTGTCGGCTCAGAGGCGAATCGTGAGGCAGTGGCTTTCGCCTCGCGCTCGAGCGGCTCGTCGGGGTGGCTTATTCGCTGGTGACCTACGTCGGCACTGGTGCGTCCCTGTTGAGCCTGAACGACGTGCGTGAGTTCGTGGGCAAGGAGCGCCCTACCTGCCGCATCGTCCGGCGCAAACGCGCGGTCCGCGAAGTAGATGTCTTCGTGGAGGGTGAACGCGTTCGCGTGTATCGCACGTGCTGCACGCGCAGCGACGTCGTCGACATGCACCCGCACGCGCGCAAAGCTGGTGCCGAAGCGCGCCTCCATCCGTGTACGTATCGTGAGCGGAAGCGACTCGCCGCCACCGTGCCGACGGAGTGCTTCTCCAACATCGGCGTCGGCGACGCGATCCGCTTCATCGTTCAATGCGGCCTCTCGCTGTCCAGAGACCGCGCGCTGCAGCACTGTTTGTCTTCGCATCACGCCAACTGAGGGTTGTACTGAGCGGGCCGCGGCCGAATGATGCGCCCGTCTCACTTGGTTGCCTCCATCCTTACAGTCTTTGCCAGCACTCTGCCGAAGTACACATTGACCGAGACCACCTCGCTGCTGGAGTTCGTCCTCAAGAGGAATCGGACTTGGCCGAACACCGTCTCCTGCTGGCTCCGTAGGCTTGCGGCCAGATGCAGGTCCGCGGTTGTCCTACCGTCGGCTTGTGCCTGGCGCAGGGCCGCCAGGGCGAAGCGTGGCAAGACACCCAACCCAGGCTGGTTGCCTGCCGGCTCGGCAGACGGAACGGGGGGGGCTGCTGAATCCGCGGTTGGGGGCACACTTGGGCTCCCCTGGGAAGCGGGCTTTAGCGTTTCGTTACTGGCGTTCTCTGGCTTCGCATCCCCTTCCTTTGGCACCTCGTCCACTACAGAGTTCAATCTCGGCTTTTTGTCTCCCCGTATACTGTCAATCACTTTGTCGATAGGAGCCCCAGGCAAGGTTTGTGTTTGAATGTTTTTACTGGCCTCTTCACCAGGATCCCTGCGTCCCGCAGAGGTAGGTGCGTCGCTCGGCCCCATCGTTGGCTGGTTCTTGTCGGTTCCCTTGCGGAGCGTCTGTGTTATCTGCTCCGTCAGGCGCTTTTTCTCCACGACGGGAAGCCTGTGCAGCTCCGAGAGCGGCTTGCGCGGGAACGGCATCGGAAGGACGTCGGTGATGGCCTTGGCCAGCGGTCCGGGCTTTCTCGGACCGCGCTCCAACACGAGCCTGATCGCTTCGCGCACGTCGTTACGCTGGTCTCTACGGGGTCCCGGCAGGGCAGGTCCAAAGTTCCCGAGGTTCATGAGCTGCGGGGCAATCTTTTCGACATCGACATCGCCGAAGGAAGTCTTGGGGGCATCAGCCTCTAGAAACGCCTTAATCATACGCTCCGCTTCGGCCCTGTCCGCGTCTGAGGACACGACGACTTGGCGTTGCACTGCAGGCACATTCGTGGCTTGTGCTCGCGCGGGCATGGCACCACTTCGAGAAGGTCGCGCTGCACCTTGTTGCACCACGTGGGCCAGCTCGTGCGCGAGGAGCTGCCTGCCATTCGCGCTCGTTGGGGTATACTCGCCCAAGCCGAAGACGATGTTCCGCCCTATGGTGTATGCTCGCGCCTGCAGTCCCTGCGCTGCGTGAGCCGCCGCACGGTCTGCATGCACACGCACCTGGCTGAAGTCGTGGCCGAAACGCGGCTCGAAGTAAGACCTGACCGCCTTTGGGAGCGGCTCACCGCCGTGCTCGGTTCCTGGAAGTGCGTTTCCCGCATCAGCTGCTGCCTCGACAACCGACGAGGACGGTCGCTCGGCATGGAGCGGCGGCGGCACGGCCATCCGTAGCACTTGATCCGCTGCTTGGTCGGCCTCGCGCTCATATGCGTCGCCCGGCGAGTTGACGGTCGACTTACGCTGGATCCCCGGCGGCATGACGGGGATGCTCGTCAGACCGAAAGGTTGATATTGCCCTTTAGCAATAGAAATATCGCGACCGATCGTGTCCGCAGATGCTTCGAGCAGACGTGCCGCAGCGGTCGAACCCACCTCATCGCGAATCCATGCTCGGCTAAAGTCGTGACCGAAACGCGACTCAAAATGAGAGCGAAGGTTCCGACGTAAAGGACGTCCACCCGTTTCTTTTACATTATTTTTCTGCGTAGTAGATTGATTTCCATGCCTTGATTCAGGAGAATGCACAAACATGGCCAAATCTCCATCTCTCGGGCGCTCCCCACAGCTCGCCCTGTTCGTCATTTGTATATTGGTCATCATCAACACAGAACAGAATAGATACTGGCGTCATCTCAGTTCTGGGCCGCTTTGGCAGCCGCACGATGTTTGGAGTGCGGCGAGGCAAGCGTCGGTTGCATCCGCGTAGGTCAGAACGGAGGAGAGACCACATTTCATTTCTGCTTGGGCTCGTTTTTTTGTGGGTCGACAATCTGGGGTGATGCGGACGCGGGCGCGGGTTGCGACGGCGCGGGCGGCGGCGGCTGGGGTTGCGGCGGAGTCAGACTCGGGGGCGTGGGCGCAGCTCTCGTCGGCCCGGCGTTTTCCGGCGTGGTGACCGGGATCAGCGTGCGGAGGCAGCTGGATACGTTCCACGCTGAACCGTTCCATGTCAGCCAGCCGAGCGGCGCATAGTGATGCTCGATCCCGCGCGGCGGCAAGAAGTCGGCCGTGGAGCCGGTACGCGGCCATTCGATGTCGCCGGTGGCGACACGCGCAGGGATCAGCCAGTAGTCGCCGGTGCGGTACTGGCGCGTGCTCGAGGACCGAGGCGACGCAGCGGGACCGAACTGCACGCGGACGCCATCCTCGAGGTCGATCCAGCTGGTGTCCGTGGGGATCGGGATTGCGCCGTCCGCGAGCACGATGTCGTCGTTCTCGGTCTGGTTCCAGCGGCGGACCTTGGGGTTCCGCAAGCTGGTCGTCCAGGCTAGCGATACTGCGGCCGGCACGCTGCCGGGATCGACGCGAAGGCGGTTGCCATCGACGCTGGACAGATTGACCAGGACGCCGGGCTCGCCGTGCAGCTCCTGGGCGTCGTCCGACAGCTCGACCCAGGTGCCGGCGGAGAAGCCACGCGCGCTGGCGACGAGGAGATCGTTACCTTCCGTCCCGAGCCAGGCGGTGGCGACGCTGCCGTTGTCGCGCGACCACTTGAACGTCGGCCCGTCGGATTTCTTGACGACCTGGCCGTTGACTGTATCGATGGTGCCTCCGCGGTGAACCTCCACCCGGTACAGCTGGTTCTCGGCGCCGCGATAGCGGGCGTCAGGCGCAACCACACAAGGATCCTTGATCTGCTTCCCTGGATCGACCCCGGCGGCCATTTGGCCGGAAGAGATCTTCGTGAGTGCCCCGAGCGGGGTAGTGCAATCACGGTCGTTGGCCGAGATCCCGATGCCGAGCGCGGTGAACGCGTCCTGCGACAGCGCCTTGACCTGCCAGATCACCTTGGCGCGGGTACAGGTGTCGGGACCGCCCAGGGCGACCTCACGCATACGATCATCTTCGACCGGCGTGATGTGCCGCTCCCAGACATCCAGGTACAGCCAGAACACGGTCGTCGAGGGACTCGACCTGCCAAGCTCGGCCGGTAACGAATCGCTTTGCGGGAGTGGGTAGTCCGGCTGGCTGGCGTACGAGCAAGCTCTCTCGTTCTCGCAGAGGATTCCGTCCACGTAGTAGCGTCCAGGCCCGATGCTGAGCGCCGGAGGCGCCGGTGGGTTCGTGGTTGCTGGAAGGACGTCCAGCTTGAAGCCCAGATCACCGTCCGCCGGGCCGCCGAAGGGGCCGATCAGATCGCGGGCCAGCGTGCGCACGTAGTGCAGCAGGATCGCGGCCTGCTCGTTCGGGTCGGCATCGATCGTGACGCGGCCCTGCTGCATGAGCACGCGGCTGAAGTGGTTGGCAACGTCGAACGTGACGCGGGAAAAGTCGCCTTTCATCGGAGCTCCTCAATTCGGTGAGCGATCAGCTTTCGAACACGATGTCGACATCCATGCCGGCAGGTGTGTACTCCTCGAGCCGGGCGCGCAGGTTGGCCTCGCGCTGCGGCTGGAACAGATCGTGGAACGCGCCCATCTCGGATTCGTCGTCGGCGCCGCGCACGATCTCGGGCGCGCAGCCGGGGCCGAGCTGGGCGTAGGTGGGTTTGCCATAACGCGCGCTGCCGAGCTGCGGCCGCACGCGCAAGAGCTCGCCGGCGATCTCGGCCGCCTGCTTGATGGGATCGGTCACCCGGTCCTTCACGGCGGCGATCACGCCGTCGGGCTGGCAGCGGTAGCGGCGCGGCGTGCGGCAGCCGGGGGGAACGTAACAGAAGCGCATGCAGCCGATCTGCCGGCGGGCCACGTTGACGCAGTGGTTGAAGAGGCAGTTCTCGGCCAGCTCGATGGCGTGGACGTCGATGATGCCGAACACCGTGCTGCGCCGGATGGTGAGCGTGACGTGGGCCCAGGTCGAGGCCGGCGCCGCGATCGCCTGGCGCGACCCGCCGGTGGCATCGATGATGCTGTCGCTGATCGCGATCGGGATGGGATCGATCTGGACCTCGTCCTCGTGGACCTGGATCGAGCCGACGATGCTGTGCTCGATGCGGACGCGGGTGCGCAGGTTGGTCAGCTCCAGGCTGGGCTCGGCGGGGCGGCCGGGTTCACAGTTGCAGTCGATGTCCCAGCCGGGGACCAGCGTGCAGTGGCGGATCACCAGCTCGGCCGCGCAGACCGCGCCGCGAACGCCCGTACCCTCGTCCGCGGTGCCGGTGATCTGCACCGGCCGCCCGGTGACGAGCAAGCCGTCGAGGGTGAGGCGGCTGTCCGGCGCCATGGCGACCGCGAAGGCATCGGGCAGGTCGGTCTGCCAGTCGATGATGCGGATCACCGCCCGCGCGCGATCGGCGGCCCGGATCTGCAGGCTCTGGCCCGCGCCGAGCTGGATGTTGAGCGGCTCGACGTAGACGCCGCTGGCCGCGAGCTCGATGACCGCGCTTGGCGGGCGATCTTGCGTCCATTGCCGGAGCGCATCGCCGATGCGCCGGTAGGCTTCCTGCTCGCCGACGCGATACAGCGTGACGGTGCCGCGCGGCTGGATCAGCGGACGCGAGTATTCGCCCCCGCCCATGTCGGCGGAAAAGCCGTAGTGATAGCTGACGCGCAGGCCCTTCTTGGGCAGCTGGCCGCGCGGGAATACCAGACGCCCCAGCACCGGATCGACGGCGATGTGGCGTGCGGGCGGCGCGTAATGCCAGCTCGACAGGTCGGCAGGTATCAGCGCAAAGGTCGGTACCGGCTGGTCGGCCGGGAATCCCGCCCAGCCTTCCGCCCAGATCGCCAGGCTGCGGCCGGCGCCGTAGTAGTCGCCCGGGCGCCTGTCGAAGGCCCGCCGCCGCATCGGGACCGGCAGGTTCAGCTCCTCGGCGATGTGGGTGGGATCGGTTTCGGGGTCCGGGCGGACGTAGAGCGGCGTGTCCTGGCCCAGCACGCTGAACGTGAAGCAATGCGGGCCTACCTCCTCCGCGCAATGCGCGGGCATGGCGGTGACCGAATAGCTCTTGAGCCGCCAGACGAACGCGCCGACGCTGGGGAGGTTGTATCGGCCGCGCGTGCGGTGCGCGTTGAGGCGCCGGACGTCGACCGAGTGGGCCAGCGAGCCGAACGGACCATCGATCCGCTCGAGCGCTTCGACCTGGCGCAGGTCGGCGGTGCGATGGCGATCGAGGTGCAGGTGGTTGACGTGCTGTGCCCAGCCGAGCAGCTTGAAGAACTCCACGGCGCGTGCCGGCCAGCCCGCGACGTCATTGGCCAGCTGCTCCAGGAGTGCCAGCGTGCCTTTGCGCCGGCGGGACGCGATCAGGTTGGCGATCTCACGCCGCGGAATCAGCACACGACCGAGGGGGCCATTCGCGCTGCCCGCCGGCCCCGCCTCGACGGCCGGCCGATAACCGACGAGATCGCCGAGATACGGCACCGCCCAGTCGTCGGCCGTCTCGATGAACCAGTTCTCGTAGAGCCGGGCGATGTCGTCCTCGACGACGTTGACCTGCTCGGCGATGATCTGGAGCAACGCCTTGAGCGGATAGCCACGCTCGGCGTCGCGCATGCGAAGGATCGCGGGCAGCAGGGCATACAACCGATCGCGTCGCGGATCGCCGGTGTCGGCGGCGACGGGAGCAGCGGGGCCGATGGTGGTGGTCGTCATGGCAGTTGATTCAAGATGAGGGTGTCCGGGACCGTGGGAGTGAAGATGACGAGCTCCGCGGGCCGGAGCACGCCGTGCTTGGTTCCGCCCGGGAATGCATCCACGCGATCGTCGGTGAACCATCCGCGGACGGTCCGCTGGATGATCTTCCTGACGGCATCGGTGATCTCATCCGGCCCCCGCAGCACGCGGGTCTGCGTCTGCTTGTCAAAGGTCTTCTCGGTGACGCCGCCGAAGGCGTCGATGTCCACGTAGGCGACCCCCGGCACGCCCTGCATGACGCTCAGGACCTCGCAGCGCAGCGCGGGCTGCCCGAGCGCGCGCTTGCCGAAGCCGAACGCGTCGAGGAGCCGCGCGCGCAGCGCGGTCGCCACCGGCTCCCACAGGTAGTCCGGCAGGAGCTTCACCCCGGCGCTCAACACGAGCGCGGTGAGCTCGCGGCGGACGACCTGCACCGGCAGATCTGGATCGCCGAGCTTGCGGAGCGCGGTCAGGAGGTTGCGATAGAGGTCCGAGCTGGGATCGATGGCGATGTCGTCGGCCCCGGCGATGGTGAGGTGAATCAGCTGGCGCCTGCCATCGCTGGCCCGCTGCGCGATCGCCTTGGCGATGCCGGCGAAGCTCCGCGTGAGGTCGGCGTAGTCGGCCACCGACACCAGACGATCGAGCGGCATGACCGACACCGGGACGTTCTCACGCGCCAGATCGCGCGACTCCTTGTCGGCGCCCCCCGAGGCGCGCAGCGGGTTTATCACCGACATGACGCCCAGCGGACGGGTCTGCAAGAGGCTCACCTGCTGGGCCTTGACGTTGCCGCCCACGCCGATGCCGTTGCGGTACACCGAGGTCACGTTCTGCACGCCGGTCGGCAGGCGCGCGCCCTGCACACCATCGCCGAAGGTGAGCTGGGTGTTGCCGGCGTCGTCGGTGGCGGTGACGAAGCGGCGGTCGCGCGGGCCGAGCCCGGCGAGCGAGTCGGCCTCGTGCCACTCGACGTTATCGACGTACACGTGCAAGGTGCTCTCCGCACCCGCGACGGTGGGCGCGGCCACGAACGTCAGCGGAGGCTGCTTGAGGGTGAACGACTGCAAAGGCTGTGCGCCGTCGCCGCTGCCGAGGATCTCGTTGCGGGTCTCGCCGTGGGTCGCCTTGACGACGTTGCCGTAGATCGTGAGCGTCTCGCGCTTGTACTGATAGGCCGTCGGGGTGGCCAGGGTCAGCGTGGTGTGGGTCTGATCACCAGGTAGCGCGGTATCGAAGCCCTGGCTGACCGCAGAGAGCATCAGGAGCTCGGCGGACGGAACGCCGCTGACGCTGGGAATATCGGCGCGCTCGCCCGAGAGGATCACCCAGCGCCCGGACTTGAGTTCGCTGTACAGGGCGCCGAGCTCGATCTGCGTGCCGCCGACGGCGTCGCTGATCGGCTCGTCGACCAGCGTCAGCGGCTCGCTCTGCGCGTAGATCTGGGTGCGGCGCAGGGAGGTGATCTTGGCCTTGCTACTGGGAGGGGACTCGATCTCGCTGATGGTCGTACGCCAGGTCCTTCCGTCCTTGGAGGGACAGAACACCAGCTCGGTCGACGGACCGCTTAGGCCGTACTCCGAGCGCGGGGACACCGACACCTCGGCCACCTGCAATACTTGCCGGCTCTGCGGCACCGGTTCAGCTACGGTATCGCGAGTGGCCGGCGGCACGTAGCTGCCGATGTGCGCTAGCACGTAGCTACCTGGCGCGATCGCCTCGTTCGCCTGATCCAGAAAGGCGTTGTCGTCGGTCTCGTCGGCGGCGTAGGTCCAATCGTCTTGCCCGGCGGGGATGCCAGCCGGATTGGTAACGCTCTTGGGAATCCTCGGCGCGCCAGCACCGAACAATGTCGTTCGTGCGCGCAGCGCGTACACGTTCTTGAGCGACGGCACAGCGGCGTTGACCTTGGCCCCCGACCAGGCGCGGTAGAAGGTATCGCGCAGCACGGGAGCAAAGTGCACCAGCAGCTGCGAGCTGGCGTCGGCCTGCGGAGTCTGTGGCGAACCGACGCCTTGCGACGTCCTGCTTGCCTTCGTGCGCCGCGAAGCAGGCGGCTGCAACGCGAACGACGTGGCGAGGTCTCGTGGCAAGTGCAAGCTGCTCGCGGCCTGCGGCACGGGGGGAATCAGCAGCTTCTTGATGAACGATCCAGGCTTGGTCACCGGCGTGTCGCGCGCGCTTCCCGGCGTCAGCAGCTGGGCGATGCGCCTGGAGAGGTCTAGCGCCAGATCGTAGAGCCTTCCGGTCGAATCAGGTTTGATGGCCATCCAGAGGCGTTGGGCCCATTGCGCAGGATCGCCTGGCACACCGAGATAGACGTCGCTCAGGAAGTTTTGCACGGAGCGAATCGCGCGCTGCTCGGCGGATTCGCTGCCCACTTGATCGCGGTCCTGCTGATCGTCTTGCAGCTGGACGATGCAGGACGCGAGGAGCGCGGCGAGGGCGATGACCTTGCGATCGATCGGCTGCAGCGCGATCGCCGTGCGATGATCCGTGAACTGCGTATCGACCGCTGCCACCGAGCGCACCACCGAGGTGCTGCCATCCTCGCTGAACGTCAGCAGCAGCTTGTCACCCGGCCTGAGGTTGGTGGCCACGCCGTCGACGACGATCGTCTCGATGGCCAGCGCGTTGCGCTCGGCCAGCAGCACCTGGAAGACCTCGTCGGCCGTGACGTCCTTGTCGTCGAGCGATAGTGCGGTGTCGAGCGTGATGTTCTGCGGCCGGTGCCGGCGGACCTGCAGGTTGTTCCAGGCCGCGCGCGCGACCAGGTCCTCGCTGGTCTCGAACGACTGCGGCGACTCGCCCGGGGCCGGCACGCTCTGGCTCCGCGCACCGGCGGCGATGGTCGTCGGCTCGGTCTGCTTGTCGTCCAGCGTGTAGGCGAGGTAGACCGTCGCCGCCACGCCCGGCCGCAGCACGTAGCCGACCAGGCGCGCGAGCTCCAGCACCGAGCGGCGCTCCGTCGCGGTGCGCAGGAAGCCCTCGTTGGCGATGCGCTCCTGGTAGAAGGTCAAGACGTCGGCGACCGTGGCCCAGCCGTCGAGCAGCGCGATCGATAGATCGCCGCGGTCGCGCGTGGTCAGGCCCTGCAGCGGTCGCCAGGTCTGCACGGTTTGGCCGTCGGGGCCCACGCCGTCCACGCGGATCGCCGACAGCCGCGCCTGCATGGTCTCGAAGAACCGCGCGTGCGTCCCGACCCGATAGGCCAGCGAGTCGAGCCCAGGGCGGTTGTAGATCGCGGCGGGGGTCAGCTGCGCGACGCCTTCGCAGCAGCCGCAGGGTTGCGCCGCGCAACCGCAGGTGCCGCCGCTCATCGCCCACCTCGCATGATGAGCGCCAGCTGGCCGTGCTCGGGATGGTTGGGATCGTTGTCCAGCTGGGCGATCTCTTGCCCGCCGAGCGGCAAGAGGCCGGTCTCGAGCTCGCGGTTGGGTGGTTCGAACAGGCGGCGCAGCTCGATGACCGTCGCGCACTCGACGCCGGTCACGGCTTGCGCCACCGCGACGATCCGGCTCAGGTAGATCGCGTCGCCGAAGCTGAGGTTGTCGGCATCGAAGAACGCCGCCGTGCCCGCTGTGCCTGGAGGGCTGCAGAATCGCGCGAGCAACGCCGCCTCGACGTGCCCGCGGTCGTACCCGGGTCGGACGCAGACCTCCAGCGTCAGCTTGATGGGAACCAGGACCGCCGGCCCGACACGCAGATCGTGGCCGATGCGGCGATAGCGGTACAGATCGCCGGTGATGGCGTCGATCAGCGTCGCGTCGGGCGGTCTTCCGCCCAGCGGGTCGACCGCGACCTCGGCCTCGTACCAGCTGCCGTTCCAGGCCAGCTGAGCGGCGGCCCGCTGCAACGCGGGGTTCCTCGCCGCCAGGCTCGCGTAGTCATCGGCGGTGATGGCCCGCTCGAGCCGCTTGCGGAACGCGCGCGGCGCGACCTGCTTCGCCTCGGCGATGGGCTCGGGCTCGGTGCCGCCTTGCGCCGGCAATGGATTGCGCACGCTGAGCGAGACGCCGGCGAGCTTGGTGTTGCGCAGGACCAGTCGAGAGATGGCCTCGGCGCCAGCGTTGCCGCGCACGCCGCACCCGACGCGGTAGCGCGCGTGGAACGTCGACCCGGCGGCGGGCGCGCGCCCGAGCTCGCCGGTTCCGAACCGGAGGTGCGCGACGCCGTCGTTGTCGAGCTCGACGACGAACTGCCGATCGTCGGGGCCGCTGCTCAGGAGATCGGGCGCCGCCGTCCAGGTCGCGCCCATGCTGTCGGTGAGGGTGACCACCGGGATCGCGGCGCGCACGTCCTGGACCAGCGCGCGCGCGGCGGGACCCATCGCCTCGGGCAGCGGATCTCGGAACGTCAGCGGTGTGCCACGCAAGGCGGGGCAATAGCGCCCGGCGCGGATGGCGACATCGGCCGGTTGTCCCTCGCATTCGCAGCAAGCGGACGCCGTCACGACCGGGACTGGTTCGAAGTCCGGATCATCGACCGTGCGGCCGTGATCAACCAGGACCACGTTGCCGCGCGCGACCGAGACGTTGCTCAAGTAGACGCAATCGGGAGCCGCGCCGATCGCCGACACGCAGAGCGGAAACGGCAGCGCGTCCTCGGGCGCCCAGCGAACCTCCAGCACCGGAGTGGGCAGTTGTACCTCGCCCACCGCGATCGGATACACCGGATCCTCGGCCGCCTGAACGCTGGTGATGCGCACGGCGTGGCGACGCCTCGGATTGGCGTCGGGCGGGACACCGGTCCGGGCGCCGATGACCTCCTCGAGGATCAGCACGTCGCCGGGTTGGATCGACAGCACCCTCCCCCACCCCGACTTCGCCGCCGCGTCCGGCCGCCAGCCATCGAGCAGGCTGGCGCTGGTCGCGCCCCGGGGTAGGCAGCATTCGCGGCGCCCCCAGGTGTAAAAACGAAGCTCGTTGTGCGCGGCGCGCAGCCGCAGCGGCCCGCCGGCGCCCGACACCATCGGCTCGAAGTACTCGTAGCCGTCGCTGAAGCTGGAGTCGAGATCCTCGGCGCTCACGATCGTCTGCAGCATCGGTGGCGCGGCGTTGAGGCCGGTGACGAACGCGACGTCGGTGGGCGACAACTCGAGATCCGCCGAGGTCGTGATCGCCACCCAGGCGCGCGCGTTGCAGCCCTCATGAAGTCGATAGTCGACCAGGCGCGCGTGCCGGCGAACCGAGATGCGCTGCCGCGCGGTTCCGAGATAGGCCTCGGTGGCGACCGCGTCCTGGTAGTAGCTGAGATAGTCGCCGGCGTAGGCCAGGATCTCGACCAGCGTCATGCCGAGATCTGGTACGTGGCGCTCTGTCCAGCCCGGCACCAGCAGGGCCAGGCGGTCGAACATCAGCTGGCGAAAGCTGGCGTAGTCCTTCGCCAGATAGTTGATGCGCGGTTCGTCCAGCGCCGCCGGGGCGCACTCACGGACAGGCCGGCAATCGAGATCAGACCGGCAATCGATCGCGAACGAGAACGACGCGCGATCGTAGTGAGGGTCGATGCCGCCGACGCCGACCAGGCGCAGCGTATAGGGCGACAGATCGCCGCGACGGTCGAGCGCCACCACCAGGTAGTCGTCGCGCTCCGGATCGGGATCGACCTGCGGCTCGACGTCCACCACCTTGATCCCGGTGATGCGCTCGCCGCCGTCGACACGGAAGAAGCCTTCCAGCCCGGCGCGGTCCGTACTTAGCTCGGGCGGCAGCTTGCCCAGGAAGTAGACGTGTAGCGTCGGCCGGTCGCCTGCGACCTCGACATGGTCGAGCCCATTGCGGCCGGCGAGGCGTCGCACGGCGTCGCGGCGTGCGTCATGTTGGCAGATGATGTCCATGTTCCACTCCTGCTCACACACGCCGGCTGAACGTGGCGGTCTGCTCCTGACCGAGCTCGCGCACCAGGTAGATGATATCGACGGTCACGGTGGAGTCCTCGGATCGCACCTCGAGGTCGCGGACCTCGATCACGTCGCCCAGCCAGCGCTGGAGCGCTGCTTGCAGCGTGAACTGCACCGTGGCGGCCAGCTCGGGGCTGTTCGGCGTGAACACCAGCTGCAGGAGACCGCTGCCGAACTCCGGCCGGTTCACCCGCTCGCCGGGGCTGGTGAAGATCAGGAGCTCGATCATGTCGCGCACGTGATCGGCGATGCCGGGGTCGGTGGTCCGCCCGCGGCTGTCGAAGCGATAAGGAAAGGCGATGTCCATGGTGGTCTCCCTGGGCTCTTCAGGTCGCGATCACGCGCGGCTGGACCGCGCTCACGATCGGCGGCCCCTGCGGAATCTGCTCGGCGCTGAGGCACAGGCCGGGCCCGGGCCCCGGCGCGGGCAGCAGCATGGCCGGCACGCCACCGACCAGCACCCGCGCCGACGGCATCAACCACTTGATCGTCACGCACGGCTGAGGCTTGGGCCCGGCGGGGGGCGGGATCTGGAACGGGCAGCCGGCGACCACGATCTGGCTCGCCATGGTGGCCACGGGTTGTCCGCTGACCAGCACCCGCGCCTGTGATGGTGTGATGGTCGCGGGCGCGGCGTGCGTGCACTGGCAGCCGGCGTTGACGTGAAGAGCGAGTCCAGGCATGGCACTACCTCCTAGGTGATGGTCAGGGCCCCGGCGTTGATATCGATCACGGGGCCGATCATCGTGATCGTCGCGCCCTTGCCGTTCGAGATGTAGATGCCCGAGTCGTTGACCACGATCATGGCTCCCGTGGTGCTCTTGAGGATGATCCCGCCGGTAGCGGGGGATGGCGGCATATCGCTGATCATGAACGTGTGCTGCAACAAGGACTGAATGACGATGTTCGGATCGGCGGGATTGCCCAGCCTCGCCAGCGGCGGAATGTCTGACGGCAAGCCCCAGCGGCAGCCGATCCAGACCGGGTAGTCCGGATCGCCCTGCTCGAACTGCACCCAGACACCGGCGCCGATCGGCGGGACCATGTACACCCCCATCGGGGGCCCCGTCGGCCCGGCCAGCGGGACGCACGGCTCGGCCCAGGTCGTCGGGATGAAGCTCAACACGTCGGGCACCTGCAGCAGCAAACGCCCGCGCTGCATGGGGTCGACGTTGATGGTGACCGTACCTCGATAGAGGCCAGGGTAGCGGCCGCGCGCTGCGCCTTCGTTCATACCGGCACCTTGGGTGTATTGGAGATGAGGCCATCGCGGCTGAGCTGGAAGCTCTGCTTGTATTCGCCACGCTTGAGGTCGTGGGTGACGCTGTCAACGTAATAGAAGCCGTCGTAGGCAATCCCCGCCCCACGCACGCCCACCACCATGCGAGAACGCAGCACGTGGCCGTAGCGCAAGACGTTCAACGTGCCTGACGCGGTGATCGAGTTGGTCGATCCTTGGAGCAGCCGCCCCATCATGTTGTTCAGCGCCTCGATCACCGTCTTCCGCGCGTTGTCCGCGGGGAACGTGATCTTCGCCGGCGGCACCGGCCGCAGGCCGAGCGGAGGCTGGAAGATGCTGACGTTGGGGATCGGCACCGGGATCGGGATCTTTCGGGTGATCGGGTCCATGAGGGTGACGACGAGGACCTCCTTGGCCTGGCCATCGAGCGAGAAGCTCAGTGATTCGACGTTGGTCTCGGCGTCCATGTTGACGTTCAGCGCCGGTTGCGGAACGGGGATCCGGATATCGGGCCCGAAGTAGGCAATGCTGCGCCCGGGCACCGGCCCCGGCTCGACGTAGAACACGTGGCCGGTCTGCCCGGTCAGCTTCCTGATGTGTGACAGATCGGTCCCCGACTGCGAGGTGGTCCGTTCCGTCGGTGGCACGAACTCGGTGAACAGCGACGGCAGCGCGATCGGCGTGACCCCGAGCGCCAGGTACGGCGCGAGGACGGCGTAGACCTGCAACGTCTCGTTCATGCCCGGAAACGGCCGCTTGAGCTCGATGATGTCCATGAGCACGCTCAGGTCGGACCCGGTGATCGTCAGCGTCGACTGGCCGGGCTCGTTGCTCGGCGTGAGCTCTTGATTCGTGACGATGCCATCCATGATCACATGGGGCAATCCCCCCATCGTGACGGTCAGGATCACGCGAGTGACCATCGGGTCGAAGTAGCCAGCCGGCAGCATCGTCGTCAAAAGCGGCGAGCGCTTGCTCACCGCGAACGTGAGCTGAAAGCCGCTCTTGTCCTTGCCGCTCGTCACCTTGGCGCTGACGAACGCGTCCATGACTGCCTGCGGCGCCGGTACCGCCACCAGCGGCCCGATCATCAGCGTGAGGTGGATGCCCTGGATCATGGCGGTCAGACGGTCGGCGTACCTGGGATGCCCTCGGGCAAGGTGATGCGCAGCGAGCGGCCGGCGCCGGCGAGCTCGTCCGGCCGCATCGCGTCGTTGGCGTCGCAGATCCGCCAGTACGCCTCGGCGTCGCCGAGCTCGCTCGCCGCGATGAGGTCCATGCGCTCGCCCGCGGTGACGCGGTGTGCATGCAAGAACGCGAACCGGTCCGACGGCGGCAGAAATCGCCGGGTGAGATACGGCGTCTGCTCGCCGCCGGCGCGGGTCAACGCGACGATCGGGATGCCGTAATAGCGGCTCGTGGGGGGGAAGTTGTAGGTGCTCATCGCTTGGCTCGCTCGTCGGTGGGTCGTCCTGGGTCACGCGATGCCCGGGATCCCCAGGGCCGAAAAACTTCCGGCACCGCGCTGGTGCGCCAGCTGCTCCTTGGCCTGCAGGTAGGCCATGAACAGCGAGCCGCCCTTGGCATCGAAGCCGAGGTCGTCGGTCGTCAGCACGCGCATGCCGAGGCTGATCTTCGCGCGCATCGGATTGAGGAAGGTGTCGAACGCTTCCTCGGTGATGCTGAGTTCGGTGATCCGCACCGGCACGATGCGCTTGGGTCCGAACACGAACAGCGGCAGCGGGGCTTCCTCGGGCGCGATCTCGAGCGAGCCGGACTGTGCGTCCCGGTGATTCGAGGTGAGGTGATCGCTGGTCGGATACACGATCGTCTCCAGCGCCGCGAGCTGCGGATGGAGCCCCGCCTCCCTGGTCTGCTTGTCATTCGATTCCAGATCGTCGGTCGCGTCGATCTCCGCCTCGACCTTGATCGTCTCGGTGGGTGGGCCCTTGAGCCGCAGCGCCTCCAGGTGATCGCCGCTCTCTGCCCCGACGCCCCGGATCTGCAGGGTACGAGTCATCGTGTCGGGGTTGTATTGCAGCGCGATGATGCGCAAGACCCTGCCGGTCCCTGGATCGACCAGCACCAGGCCGCCGCGCAGCAGTCGGGGGGAATCGGGGAATGCACTCATGATCGGCCTCGCGGATCGGCGGCTTGCGGAGATCCGCTGTTCAACGACGTGAAGACGTTACGGGCCACCGCGCGGCCGAGCTGGGACGGCCGCGTCGCGTCCCACCGCACCGGCGCCGCCGCGGCAGGCTGGGCGGCTCCCGCGCCGGGCCATGCGCGGACGTCACCGCCGTGGGCGATCAGGCGCGCCAGCTCGCGCTCCAGCGAGGCTTGCATGCGCACGGCCTGCGCCGCGGTGAGTGGCAAGCCGTCCAGGACCAGCCGTTCGATGTGCAAGGCGATCGGGGGGCGACGCGCGGTCATCGGAACTCCGCCTCGGTGATCGGCTTGTCGAGCTTGCGCAGCTCGGATCGCACCGCGGTCAAGATCAGCGGCGCCGTCACCGGCGTCGCGCGCTGGGCGGCCAGGAACGCCGCGTTCAGCGCCACGCTGTGGATGTTGCCGCCCGACAGGTTGAAGCGCGCCAGGCGATCGTAGTCGAGCCCCTCGCAGGGGACCTCCGGCGGCAGCGCCTTCTGCCAGATCCGCTTGCGCTCGGCGGGCCCCGGGAACTGGAAGTTGACGATGAAGCGCAGCCGCCGCAGGAAGGCCGAGTCCATGGCGCCCTTCATGTTGCTGGCCAGGATCGCCAGCCCGGAGAATGCCTCCATGCGCTGGAGCAGATAGTTGATCTCGATGTTGGCGTAGCGGTCGTGGCTGTCCTTGACCTCGCTCCGCTTGCCGAACAGTGCGTCGGCCTCGTCGAACAGCAGGATGGCGCCGCCGTGCTCGGCCGCGTCGAACAGCCGGCGCAGGTTCTTCTCGGTCTCGCCGATGTACTTGCTGACCACCGCCGACAGATCGATGCGGTACAGGTGCAGCCGCAGCTCGTTGGCGATCACCTCGGCGGCCATGGTCTTGCCGACGCCGCTCTCGCCGGTGAACAGGACGCTGATCCCCCGGCCGCGCGTCATGCGGCGGGCGTAGCCCCAGTCCTCGTAGACGCGAAACCGCTCGCGAACCTGGCCCGAGATCTGGCGCAGCAGCGCGGTCGCTTCGGCGGACAGCACCAGATCGTTCCAGGTCGCCTTCGGGACCAGGCGCTGCGCGAGCGCATCGAGCCGCGGTTGGGTGAGGTTGCGGCACGCATCCCAGACGCGCTCGGCGAGCGGTGTCGCGGTCCGCGTCGATCGTGCCGCCAGCTCCGCCGCCTCGCGAATCTCCTCGATGTTGAGGTGATACTGACCCGCGAGGAGCTCCGCGGTGGAGCTCGCCTCCCCTCCAGCGCCGCCCTCGATCTGGTGCAACACGGCGATCCAGGCGTCGCGTTGCTCGGCAGGCGTGGGCGGCTCGACCTCGATGGCATATCCCTGCGAGGCTGCTGCGCGCACCGGCGAATCACGCAATGCGGCGAACACCAGGCCGATGTCCTGCGCGATCAGCGCATGAAACGCGGCCGTGAGCTCCGCCGGCGCTGTATCCAGGTCCTCGGCGTCGATATAGAGCGCCACCGGCAGGAGCGCGGTCTCGCGCTGCCAGAGGCGGGTGAGGGTCTCGACCTCGCCCCGGGCGGTGGGCAGCACCTCGAGGCGGATGCGGTACAAGCGCCGGTGCAGCTGCTCACAGAGCTCGAGCGCGACCGCGAGCTTGCCGCCTGCATTACCACCCAGGAGATGCACGACGGAAGGCAGCGATTCGCCGGCGCCGAGGCGCAGCCGCTCGACGAGCGAGTCGGCGGCCTCCTGCTGCGATGGCGCGAGCTCGGGTCCGCCGCCGTTCGCGCGCCGAGCTCCGGAGACCAGGGTCACGAGCGCGGCCACTCGTTCGTCGAGGACGTTCAGGCCCTTGAGGAAGCTGACGATCCGCTCGTCGGCTCGCAGGGCGGCCGCGGTGAGGGGCGTCGCGCCCGGTTGATTGATCTCCAGCAGGCGCGCGTAGCGCAGCGGCCGATGCGGCGAGAGCGCGTCCCAGGTCGGATCGTCGAGGACCCTCAGCGCCAGGCTGAACGTGGGAAACCCACGCGCGACCCCGCCCTGCGTGGAGGCAAACAGCAACTCGGTCGCGGGATCCAGCTCGGCGGCAGCGCACAGCAAGACCGTGTCACGCTCGAACGCGCTGAGGCCCAACCGCTCGGCCAGGAGCACCAGCGCCGGCGGTGGATGGATCTCGGCGGCGGCCTGGCGCCGCGCCGCCGCTTCGGCCAGCGCAGCATCGCCGGTTGGCGCGACGGCGTCGGTCGCCTGCGCGGGAAGCGCGAGCAGGCGCAGGCGCAGCCGCAGCCAGTGCAGCGAGGCCGCCAGGTACTCATTGTTGCCGTCGAACCAGTCGGTCTCGGTCATGACACCGTCACCATCTGCTGTGGATCGAAGTCGAGCTTCGGCGGCGATCCGGACATCGTGATCGGTAGGCTGTCGATCCCGTCGACGCGCAGGCGCACCAGGTACGTGCCTGCTGCCACGCCGGGGACCGTGAACGTCAACGTGGTCGGAGCAAGCAGATCCGGCGGCGTCGTGATCGACGCGGCCTTGATGGCGGTGTCGCCGAACAGCAGCCGTACCTGGGCCTCCTGCTCCGGCCGCAGCCGCGGCGTGCACGTCACGGTCAGGCTCACCGTCCCGGCCGGCGCGGTCGGGGGAGTCACCGCGATGAGCGGCGCGAGCGCGATCGGCACGCCGTTGGTCATCCAGACCGGCAGGCCCGGCTCGGCGATCCGGATCGCGGCGGTGTAGACGCCGATCGCCCACCCGCTCATGCCACCGGGCTCCTCGGCGACGCTCGGCACATGGGCCGTGAGCTGACCGGTGCCCGCGCCGGAGGTCGTGATGAGCTCTCGCTTGATGTCGAGACGCACGTTCTCGAGCTGCAGCGTCGCCGCGGCCGAAGCCAGGTTGGTCCCGCTCACCACCAGGTCTTCGCCGAGGCGGATCGCGGGCAGCAGATCCGAGGCGGCCGGACGGATGCCGGCCAGCGCCGGTGCCGGCACGCCTCTGGTCACCGGCCCGCGATCGTCGGGCCCTCGCCTGAGCACCGGCGGTGCCGACGTCGTACGAGCGTCGCTCTGGATCAGCACCACCGAGACCAGGTAGGCCATCGACGGGCGATAGCGCGCTTGCATCGCGGTCCAGATCTTCGAGAGGTCCTCGGTACCGAGGTAGACCGGCGTGATCTTGAGCAGCTCGATCTGATCGGCGAGGTCCACCGCCGAGAGCTTGCCGAACGGCCCCGGCAGGAGCGTCCCGTCGATGGCGGGCTGCGCGGTCAGCGCCGTACGCAGCTGCTGCCGCGTCAGCACCGGGTTCTCGTGCAGGAGCTGCATGGCGTATCCCAGCAACACCTCGGCGTTCAGATCCGAGGCGCCGTACGCGGTCAGCAGGTAATGCAGATCCAGCGCCAGCGGTGGGTTGCTGATGCGCGTGCCGCGGCTGTCGCGCGACGGCAACCCGGCGTTGCGCCAGCCGGCGTTGGCCGTGACCTGGTACAGGAACACGTTCAGCTGGTTCGGCTCGGCCTGCCCGGTGGTGATCCGATCGGGCGGTTGCGCCGTGACCGTGAAGCTGCCGATCGACGACAGATCATGATCGATGAACCCGTTGTTCAGCAGATCCTTGAGCGACGCCGAGACCGCCGCGATCGCGAGCGCGCTGCTCATCGCGAACCTCGCGAACCTCGCGAACCTCGGCGCTGCCCGGTCAGGTAGTCATCGAGGCTCATCCGGGGCCCCGCTGGGGACCGGCGGACCGGCGGGCGCTCCGCGGCTGGGGCGCTCGCTCGCACTTCGATCCGGCCGATGGTGACGTGCACCGGGGCAGGCGGCTCGCCGTCCCCGTTCGGTCGTGGGGCGCGCCTCGCCGACGATTGCACGATCGACGCGGGCAGCCCTGGAATGTGCGCCCCCGAACCAAGCAGCGGCACGCTCGGTACCGCCCGCAGGTCAGCCGGGATGGGCGGCGCCGGTGCGGCCGCGAATAGCGCATCCACCGCCGCCGGATCCTTGCGCGCCCGCGATGGGCCACGAATGACGCCGTCCGCGCGCCCGGCAAGGTACGGCGGTGCCGCGACCCGCGGCGGCATCGCCAGGAGCCGCCGCTCGGAGGGCTGAGCCTGCTCCCGTGGCGCGGGGGCGGACCTCGGGTCGCGCCGCGTGACCGGATCGCGCTCGTCGAGCGGGGCGACCGGCTCGCGCTCGCCGTGCGGAGCTCCGGCGGCAGATGCCACCCGTGGTTCGTTGCTGGGCGGTCGCGACGCGCGGAACGCCGCGCCGCGATCCGGGGGCGCCGCCTCCGCCGGGTCCTCGAGCCGAGGTGCGTGTGCGCCCGGATCACGACCGGTCGCGCGGTCGCGGCCCAGCGCGCTCGGTGCATCTTCTCGCTCGATCGGATCGATGCGACCCTCGAGCTCGTCCGGCGCTGCCGGCGCGATGCCTTCGATCGCCACGCCGCCCTGCCCCGCCATCGGCTCGAACAGCGCGCGCGGACGCCGCTCCAGCACCGGCACACGCCGCGTTGCTCGTTCGACCAGGCCGGCGAGGAACTGGTTCACGCGCGCACCATCTCGACGTAGAGCTGGCGGCGAGCCGGAGACAGCGCCAGGATCTCGCGCTCGCTCCAACCGTAGGCACCGGCCAGGCTGTGGATGTCGGCGAGCATGCGATGGGCCCAGTCCTCCAGCTCGCTCCACAGATAACTCGTGATATCGAAGCTCGCTCGCCACGCATGCCCGCAGCTCGGACAGGTCAAGCGGAGGCAGATCTCCGCCTCCGGATCTTCGCGGGTCATCTGCTCGCCGAGCCGCGCGAGGATCGGGAGCGGCAGCGCGATCGGATCGATCGGCTGATGAGCTTGCTGCGCGGAGAGGACGCAGCGGCGCAGCAACTCACGCGTCGCGGCCTCGGTGTCGATCCCGCCGGCCAGGACCTCCAGGAGGTCCTCGCTGGTCGGCAGCCGGTAATCGATCTCGTAGTCTTGCTCGCTCAGCTGGCCAGGCGGCTGGATGACCGGCGCGGCCGGTGCGCGGACCCGGATATCGCCGACGGCGAACGACGACTCGAGTCGTTCGGTGCAGCGCGGACAGCGGGTCGTGGTGCCGAGCTCGGCCCCGAACAGCGATTCATGAAGCCCCAGCAGACCGCAGTCGCGCTGGCCGATCGGCGCGCTCGCCCAGGTGCCAGCGCCCACCTCGGGCCAGGCCGCATCGAGCATCGCCAGGGCTCGCTCGATCGGGTGCTTGTGATAGCTGCGCTCCCACACGGAGAGCAGCACGGCTGGGCTCAACATGACCATGGCGTTCACTCAAGGCCCGTCGGGGAGGGTCGGCTCGGTCGGCTCCGGAGTCTCCGGATCGCGCTTCCAGCCTTCGTTCTCGAGCTTGATGTGCTGGATCGCCACGGCGTTTGCGTTGGCGTCGAGATCGGGGAGCGCCTGGTACTCCGATACCCAGCAGCGATAGACGAAGTAGCGCAGGGCCAGCTGGCCGGCCTCGTTCAGGACCTCGATGATGATGTCCTTGCGGAAATCCTTCAGCGACGACTCGGCGCCGGGCCCGCCCTGGAAGTTCCAGACCTTGCTGGCCCAGTGCTCGAACTCCGGGTCGTGGGTCACGCCGCGCTCCAGCGTGATCGCCTCGTACTCGGTGCGCCCGGGTGACTTGCGGCTGGTGCTGGGATCGCCACCGTCGCGATGCTTCACGACCTCGGTGGTGCGCTTGAGCATGCTGACCTTGCTGATCCCCGCGACCGGCGTGTTATTGCCGACGAACTTGACCAGGAACTTGAAGTTCTTGTACGGGTCAAATCGCTGCGCATTGACGGTAAACTCTGCCATGGCGACTCCCTCGCGCTTGTCGTCGTTCAGACTTCGATTTGTCCAGCGAGCTGCTGGAGCTTGATGATCACGAACTCGGCGGGCTTCAGAGGCGCAAAGCCGACGACCACGTTGACGATACCGAGGTTGATGTCGGTCTGCGTGGTGGTCTCCTTGTCACACTTGACGAAGTAGGCATCGCGTGGCGAGCTGCCCTGAAACGCCCCTTGCCGAAACAGGTCATGCATGAACGCGCCGGCGTTGAGGCGGATCTGCGCCCACAGCGGCTCGTCGTTCGGCTCGAACACGACCCACTTGAGCCCGCGGAACAGGCTCTCTTCGATGAACAGCGCCGTTCGGCGTACCGGGATGTACTTGTACTGGTCGGCGAGCTGATCGGCACCGCGCAAGGTCCGCGCGCCCCACACCACGCGCCCTCCGATCGGGAACGCACGCAGGCAATTGACGCCGAGCGGGTTGAGCTCGCCGTTCTCCGGGTCCGTGAGCGAGACGCTCAGCGAGGGCACGGCGGTCAACGTCGCATCCAGACCCGCCGGGGCTTTCCAGACGCCACGCGAGGCGTCGGTGCGAGCGAAGATCCCGGCGATCGCCCCGACGGCGGAGAACACCTCGGCCTGGTTGTTGCGCAGCGGGTTGGGGTACTTCAGGCGGGGGAAGAACAAGGCGGCGTTCGCGCTGCGCGTGCCGATGGTGTCGTTGCTCGGATCCGTGAATTCCTTGGTGGCGATCCCGAGCTTCGTCCAGTTCTTGGGCGAATCGAGCAGCAGCATCGCACGCCGCTTTTCACAATAGGCCGCTGCCGCCGCGACCAGGTTCGGCTCGACATCGATCGCATCCACCGGTGCGTGGAATGGTGGAATACACAGCAGGTTGAACAGATCGACCTGCTCGAGCGCGAACAGCCCCTTCTTGTCGGTCTCGCCGTTCGGCGGCAGAAAATTCGGCACCGTCAGCCAGAGGCCGTCGGACACGGCGCTCCTGGCTCCGGCGATCGCCGTGTTGAGTGCGTCGGCGGCGGCAGACTTCGCGGTGGTCTCCGCGGTGGTATCGGCTCCGGGCGAGGTGTTTTGCTTGCTGGTGAGCGCCGCCTGGGCCTTCGCGAGGGTGTCCTCGTTCGCACCGAGCACGTCTCGGCCCGGGACGAACACGGCGCCTGGGTCGGGCACACCTCTGTAGCGCAGGAGATCCGATTCGGCCTCCAGGACCCGGTTCACCCGGCGGGGGCTGTCCTTGACCGTGAGGTTCAGGTGTCGTTCGCTGCGCCCGGTCGAGGTGTCGGCCACCGTCACGTTGAACAGGTCGGCCTTGCCAGGTAGCCCCAGCTGCACGGCGACGGCGTCGGTCGTGTTGGTCACGTCGACCGTCACGCGCAGGGCAACACCCCACGTACCCTCGCTCGCGGCGATGAACTTCAGCGCGCCGACGTCCAGCGGCGCGAGGGCGGCAACCTTCGGGTCGGGATTGTAGATCCGGACGACCACCGCCGTGCCGCCGCCGTTGAGGAAGAAGTCACGCACGGCAAACCCGAGCGCGTTGTCGGTCCACAGGCCGCCAAACGTGGCCTCGAAATCGCCGAAACTGGTCAAGACCACTGCTTGATCAGTAGGTCCGCGCGCAGCTCGGCCGACGAACGCGGTGATGGAGGTCGCCACGCCGGTAATGGTCCGAACACCGCTCGGGATCTCCTGAACGTAGACTCCCGGGTAACTGGTCGCTACAGGCACGATGACACCTCCCGCATACGAGAATGGAGCTCACAGCTGCCCCACGTTGTTGGTCGACAGGCACTCCGCTCGGCGCCTGCTATGTCCGCATCGATGATCCGACGGTGCAGCATCCATGCCGTATGGCAATCCCGCGGAATTGGTGATATCGCCGTACGCGTATGGCAGTGCGCCTGGCGCAAAATGATCTCAGGTGGCGGCTCCGTCGAGGTTTTCGGCGCGAGATCCAGGGGTTTGAGCTGAGATGTTTTTGACCCAGGGCGTGAGCGATATTTCATCGCACCGGCAGAGCGGCCCAACCGTGCCGCGCGCGGGCTTCGCGCGCGGCGACCACGGCACACGCCGCGCCCGCCGGCCGGATTGGCGCGGATCGCAGCAGGTCCTGCTCGGCGCTCAGGGCCGGCCGCCGACAATGGCGGCACCCGACGCCAGGGCCTGGCCGCAGTGTCTGGATCGACACCGCCGGTATCGGCGGCGATCGCCTACGCCGGGTGGCGCGAAGGTTTATTGATCAGTCGGCTATCTCGGTCTGAATGCGAAACTCATCGGTGTCGATACCGTGCTTCTTGACCAGCTTGTTGAGGGCGCCGCGGTCCTTGCGCGAGAGCCGCGCGGCCAGGCTGACGTTGCCATGCGCGAAGCCCAGGAGCTGCCGCAGGTAGGTCTTCTCGAACTCGGATACGGCCTTGGCCTTGGCGTGCTTGAAATCGACCGGGTGGTGCACGCTGGCCCCCGTGGGGCTGGTGCCACCGGACAGCGGCCGGAGGATCGTGAGCTCGTCGCCATCGCCGTCGTGCATGAGGAACTCTCGAAGAACGACGCCTTCGAGCTCGCGCACGTTGCCGGGCCAGTCGTGTGCCTCGAGCACCGCGCGCGCCTGTGCCGACAGCCGGCGCGGCGGCCGCTGGTGCGTGCGGCTGAGCCGTTCGAGGAAGCACCGCGCCAGCAGCGTGACGTCGCCCGCGCGATCACGCAGCCGCGGCAAGTGGAGCTGGAGCACGCACAGCCGGAACAGCAGATCTCGGCGAAACTGCTGGCGCTCGACCAGCTCGTGCAGGTTGGCGTTGCTGGCTGCGACGATGTGCACGTCGGCGGTGGCCACCGCTCGGCCGCCCACCGGCAGGTAGGTCTGATCCTGCAGGAACCGCAGCAGCACGACCTGTGCGCGCGGGGTCATCGCCTCGACCTCGTCGAGGAACAGCGTGCCTCCGCGTGCCTCCGCGACCAGGCCGTCGCGCCGTTCCCGGGCGTCGGTGAACGCGCCCTTCTCGTGACCGAACAGCTCCGTCTCGAGCAGGTTGTCGGGGAGCGCACCGCAGTTCAGCGGGATGAACGGGAAGTCGCGGCGCCTGCTGAGCTGGTGAATCGCACGCGCGACCAGCTCCTTGCCCGTGCCGGTCTCGCCCTCGATGAGGGTCGTCGCATCACCATCGGCGATCCGCCGCAGCAGGTGAAGCGTGGCCTTCCAAGCCGGAGATTCTCCGACGAGGTCGAGCAAGGCGAGCTCCTCGAGATCCCTCCGCGGGGGTGTCTGCCCCCCCGGCTCAGGCGACTTGCGCATCCACCCTCCAGGACGATGCCGGCGCGCCCGCGAGCGAACCACAGGTCGTGACGCTCCACTCGCGACCCAAGGGTCCCGTCATACCCACGCCTTCGTTGTGCGTTATCGTCATAGACATCTCGTGGCTCATCCACGAGCCATGGCTGACGCGGGTCTCTGGCTCGTCGGGATGGTGGATGCAGCAGGGGGTTGTTCGTTACCGAGTCCCTGCTATCAGCCCAACCTACGTTGCCCTACGTTGCCCTGGCATCGTCTTTTCGGGCTGCCCGGCTACTTGCACGGCGGGCAGGGTTGCCCACCGCAGCTCGCGTCGAACGGATTGAACTTGTCGGGCGGCTGGCACTTCTTCACCGGCGGCGCCGGCGGCGGCGCCACGGGCGGCGCTGGCTGTTGCGAGGGCGGCACGTGCGGCCGGTTCTCGTGCGCTCCGTCGTGAGGCGCGGTGTGCTCGCGTGGCCCGGGGAGCCTGGGATCGTGATCCCGGCCCGGCACCGGCGGCTTCGGGGCGACCTCGTCGGGGAGCGCCGTCAGGGTCAGCTCTCGCTTGTAGTCGCCGCTGAGATCGATCGTGGCCGTCGCGTCGGCGAACTTGACGTGGCGCAAGGTCAGCGTCGCGATCCCGGTGCCGCGCCTGATCCGGGTATTGAGCGGCGTCACGCCGAGCACCTTGTCGGCGAGCGTGACTTCGGCGCCCGGCGGCACCGAGGTGAGACGAATGCTGATCGAGTCGTCGCTGACGGTCGCCGCGCCGGGCTCCGGGCCGCTCGGTTGCGCCGTCGCGCCGGGGCCGTCCGATCCGGGTTTCACGACGTTGGCCCCGGGGGTTCCCCCGGCCTTGGCGGCCTCCGGGGTTACCAGCACGGGCTTCGCTTCGCCGCTGCCGGGCGGATCGCCCGCGGCGGTCGGCGACGATGGCGACGCCGGGCGCGGGTCGTCCGATCTGCCATCGGAGATCCACATCACGAGCAAGGCGACGACACCGACGAGCACGACGCCGAGGCCGATGTACAGGAGCCGACGGCTCGGATGGATGTCGATGTCCCCGTCCAGATCGGCCGGCGGCTGGTAGCTCGGATACGAGACCTCGCTCTGGCTCGCCCCCGGCGCCCCCGTGTAGCCCTGTCGCGTCCTCGCGATCAGCTGTGAGCCCATCGGGAGCGCGCCGTGCGCCGGTCCCGACCCCGATCCGGGCTGGGCCCCGAACTGCAGCGGCGGAATCGGGTGGCCGCTCGGGAGCTGCGGCGCCATCGGCGGCAGGTGCGGTGACGACACGCGGCCCTCCGGCTGGGGCGTCGCCACGGCATAGACCGGCGGCATCGGCGAAAAGCCCTGCGCATTCCACGGGACCGCGGCGGCGTTGCTCTGGGACACGCCTTCACGGTGATGCGGTAGGTGACTTTGCGACTGACGATCTTTCGATAGCCGATCTTGCGAGGGCCGGTCTTGCGGCAACCGCGCCTGCGAGGGGCGGTCTTGCGGCAGCTCGGTGCCCTCCGGCGGCAGGTGCAACGGCGCCTCCTCGTGGCTCATCGGGTGCACCGGCGCCGGCGAGGACGACGACGGCGACGGGCGAGCCTGCGAGCCGCCACGCGAGCCGTTGGTGCTCGAGATCGTCTGCTCCCTGGGCTGCAGCGCCTGGTCGCTGCGCCCCGCCACCAGCCACGGCTCCTGGATGTCGCCGAACATGTCGCGCATGAAGCGCCCGAGCGACATCGTCGACAAGGACATCCGGGCCGCGACCGCGAAGCTCTCGATCGCCTCGAGCAGCAGCCCGGCGCTCTGGTAGCGCTGGTTGATATCGATCGCGAGCGCCTTCATGACGATCGCTTCGAGCGCCTGCGGGTAGCCCTGCACGAGCCGCGTCGGCCGGACGACGTCCCCGGTGACGATGCGATGCATCGTGTCGAAGTCGCTGTCGGCGCGGAAGCAGCGGTGCTGCGTCGTGACCTCGTAGAGGATGATGCCGAGCGAGAACACGTCGCTGCGCCGGTCGACGTCGCGGCCGCGACACTGCTCCGGCGCCATGTACGCGAACTTGCCCTTGATGATGCCGCTCTGGGTCTCGACCGAGCGCGACGTCGCCTTCGCGATGCCGAAGTCGAGCAACTTCACCGAGCCGTCGTAACCGATCATGATGTTCGACGGCGAGACGTCGCGATGGACGATGCCCATCGGCGTGCCGTCGCTGGCGCGGCGCTCGTGCGCGTGGTTGAGGCCGGCGGCGGCTCCGGCGACCACCGTCAGCGCGAGCTCGAGCGGGACCCGCGTACCCTCGCTGCCCGCCTTGGCGAGCAACGCCCGGAGATCCTGGCCGTGGACGTACTCCATCGCCAGGAAATGGATGCCGCCGTCTTCCCCGACCTCGAAGACCTGCGCGACGTTCTGGTGATTCAACGACGCGGCAAGTCGTGCCTCGTCGAGGAACATCTGCACCGCGGTGTAATCATTCGCCCGCTCGGGCAAGATCATCTTGAGCACCACGTGGCGCTCGAAACTTCCAAGGCCAGTGGATCGGCCGATATAGATCCTGGCCATCCCACCAGAGGCGAGAGGAGAGAGGATCTCGTACTTCCCTAGACGGGTGGGTAGCCCTCCTGCAGTGGCTACTGCCGACACAAACAAAGCGTTTCACCTGGAGTCATGGGAGTCAACCAAAACGCTCCCGGCCTCCAAGGAATTCGGGCATGTGGGTTCAGTTGCGCGAGGTACCCGCCAGTGTCATGTGGGACACACGAAATGTCGGCGCCGCTGTCGCGCTGCGTAATTCGAGATCGTCCGCTACTGCATCGATTCTCTTCAGGATTTGATCGAAGTTCGCAGCGATCGTAACCTCGCTAACAGGAAACGTCAGCTCGCCGTTTTCGATCCAGAACCCCTGCGCCCCACGCGAAAAGTCGCCGGTGACAGCGTTGAAGCCCGGCCCCATCAAATGGGTGACGTACAACCCCTTCATAGTGCTTCGCAACAGGTCCGGTCGCGACATCGCGCCGGCCTGCATGATGAGGTTCGAGGTCGTCGGTCCTGCGACACCGCGCCCCGCCGACCCGGTCGACTGCCGGCCCAGCTTGCGGGCGCTGTACACGTCGCACAGCACCGGGCACAAGACACCGCGCTCGACCACCGGGTTCTTGCGGGTCGGCAGGCCGTCGCCGTCGAACGGCCGCGAGCCGAGCCCGCGCGGGCGCAGCGGATCATCGATGATCGTGACCAGGGGCGACGAGATCAGCTCGCCTTCCTTGCCCACGAGGTAGCTCGACTTGCGCCAGAACGATGAGCCGTTCGCGACCGAGAACACCATCCCGACGATCGAGCGCCCGATCTCCGGATCGAACACGATCGCGCACTCCTGGGTCTCGACCTTGCGCGAACCGATCGTCGCCACGGTCCGGCGCGCCGCCTCGATCCCGACCGCCTCCGGGGGCTCGAGCCCGGCGAGGTACCGCGAGGTCGTCCACCAGTGCCCGTTGCGCTTCTTCGGGTTCCCTGGATCCGTGCTGTCGTCGCACAACGGAACGACCACCAGCGACGCCGAGCTCCCGCGATAGCCGCCCAGGAAGCCGCCGCTGGTCGCGAACGCCGACGCGCCCAGCCCGCGAGACCACGTCGCGCCCTCGGAGTTGGTCACCCGCGCGTCGGACTTGCGCGCCGCGGCCTCGCCCGCCATCGCCTGGCGCAGCGCCCACGCGGCATCGACCTCGGCGAGGTTGGGATCGTAGAGGTCCAGCTCGGGCACGGCCGTGGCGAGCAGCGCCGGATCCGGCGGCAGCGCGAACTCGTCGACCTCGGCGAAGTCGGCGAGCGTCACGGTCTCTGCACAGAGTGCTTCGAGCGCCTCGCGCCGTAGGTCGCTCGTGTACGTCATCGCGCAGCGGCCGCCGCGGAGCACGCGCAGCCCGAGCGACCGGCTGCCCGCCTCCTGCACGAGCTCGGGCTCGCCGAGCCGGATCTTCGCGGTCAGCTCGCTGCTGTCGCGAACGAGCACTTCGGCATGATCCGCGCCCGCTCGCTTCGCGACCTCGACCGTGAGCTGGGCGACGTCGCGCAGCTCCTTCATCGTCTGTTCCGACACCCCGGCGCCGGAAGCACTGCCCAAGAGATTGCCATGACGTGCGCTGCTCATGCCTGGGTTCCTCCGACCGTGATCGACGCGATGCGCACCGTCGGCGTCCCGACGTTGACCGGCACGCTCTGGCCATCCTTGCCGCACATCCAGACGCCATCCGACAGCTGGTAATCGGCGCCGAGCATGTCGACGCGGCGAAGCACGTCCGGACCGTTGCCGGTCAGCTGCACGCCCTTGAGCGGCGCGGTCAGCTTGCCGTCCTCGATGAGGTAGCTCTCCGACAGCGCGAACACGAAGTCGCCGTTCGAGATGTTGACCGAACCTCCCGAGAACCGCTTGGCGTACACCCCGCGCTTGACGCTCTTGATGATGTCGTCGGGGTTGTCCTTGCCGCCGAGCAGCGACGTGTTGGTCATGCGCGGCAGCGGCATCGATTGGAACGACTCGCGCCGGCCATTACCGGTCGGCGTGAGCCCGAAGTGCTTCGCGCTCATCCGATCGTGCATGTAACCCACGAGCACGCCGTTCTCGATCAGCACGTTGCGCTGACCGGCGTAGCCCTCGTCGTCGACGTTGATCGCACCGCGCGCGTTCGAGATCGTGCCGTCGTCGACCACGGTGCACAGCTCCGACGCGACCAGCTTGCCGAGCTGCCCGGTGTAGTTCGACGTCTGCTTCCGGTTGAAGTCCGCCTCGAGGCCGTGGCCGACCGCCTCGTGCAGGAGGATCCCCGAGTCGCCGGGGCCGAGGACGACGGGCATCTGGCCCGCCGGTGCCTCGCGTGCGTCCAGCATGGCGATCGCGACGCGCGCGGCCTCGCGGCCGTGCGCCGTGGCGTCGTGGTGCGCCTCGGCGAAGTAGTCCATGCCGTAGCGTCCGCCGCCGCCGCCCGAGCCCGACTGCCGCTTGCCATGCTCCTCCGCGACCGCCCCCACGCCGAACTTCATCAGCGGCTGGACGTCGGACGCCATCCGGCCGTCGCTGGTGAACAGCAGCACCTCCTTGATCTCCTCGGCGAACGACGCCTGGACCTTGACGATCCGCGGATCGTACGCACGGGCCGCCTTGTCGGCCGCGCGGAGCAGCGCCAGCTTGTCGTGCGTTGACACGACGATCGACGGCGTGGGCACGACGTAGAAGCTCGGCAGCGCGACCTGCAAGAGCGGGGCGACGCCGACCGGCGCGTGGCCGCCACCCACCGCGATCTGGCCGGCAGTGCGGGCCGCGTGCGCCATCTTCTCCCAGGCGAGATCCTCGCAATACGCGTAGCCCGTCGCGTCTCCCTTGGTCACGCGGACGCCAAGGCCGAGCGTGATGCCCCGGCCGAGCGTCCGGATCTGCTCCTCTTCCAGCGCATAGCTCGCCGAGACGCGGAACTCGAAGTAGATGTCCGCGTAGTCACCGCCGGCCTCGAGCGCGAGGCCGAGCAGGCGATTGGCCAGCTGGGCATCGATCGCGCTGGGACCGCCAGCCGAGAACGGCGCGCGCAGCGCCGCAGGGAGCGTCGTCGTCATGACGGAACTGTAGCGCGGCGGTCCTCGCCCGGCCCTGCTCGATCAGCGAGTTTCGTCTACGGGGATCAGGGGCTACCTTGGCGTGAGATATCACCGCATGGTCGTCATTTCGCCTGCAACACGGCTTACGGCCCCCGTGCCGCCGAATGCGGCACCGCCACGGGCTGGTCGCGCGGCGAGGCGATCAGGCCTTGCCGTCGCGGCCCGCCACGTTTGCCAGCGTGCCCTCGGCGGCGAGGACGGCGGCCTTGATCTCGGCCTCGGTTCCGCCGAGCCACAACCGGCCGAACGCGCCGAACGTGATCACTTCCATCAGGTGAATGTTCGCCGCCTTCTCGGCTTCGTTCGCGGCGAGCGCGGCGTACGCCGCGGGGAACACCTCGAGGATGTAGAGCGTCTGCCCGGACATGATCATGTCGCCGTGGCGCATCCGGTTGATCAGCTGGCTCTGCTTGCCGTCGATCCCGGTGATGATCTGCGACGAGACGATCCGCGGCTTGATGCGCTCCTCGCGGACCACGCCCATGCGCGACAAGATCGCATCGACCGCGGCCTCGACCTGCCCCTTGTCGTCGTTGTGGAGCTCGAGCATGCCGTACGCACGCTCGACGATCTGCATGCCGGGCCGGCACGTCGTCGCCTTGAGCGCCACGTCGGTCAGCTGGTTGATCGCGATCCCGGGCGAGATCTCGATGAACAGCGCGGCCTCCTCCTCGAGCGGCATGAAGCCGGAACACACGGTCTGCAGAAATCCGGTCAGCTGCGGTTGCAGCGAATCGAGGACGGCGAGCGCCCGGAGCTCCATCGCAAGACGCTATCACAGCCCGATCACCGCAGGTGTCGGCCACCCACGAGCTCGGACGGCGAGCGCGAGATCACTTGTTGCGACCACGCGGCCGTGGACGCGGCCCGAAGCTCCGCCCCTGGCCTTCCGAGCCGGCGCCGGTATCGTCACGCGATCGCCGCCCGCTGCGGCCTTCTGCCGCACCGGCGTCGCGCGGACGAGGCGCTTCGCGGTCGCGATCGGCTCGCCTGTCATCCGGGCGCCGGCCGGATCCAGCGCGACGGTCGCGCGCGCCAGCTCCGTCGGTACGGCGCTCCCAGCGGCCTCCGGGGGAGGCGCGATCACCGCCGCGATCTTCTCCGGCGCCCCGCGCCGGTCGTGGCCGGGTCGGACCGAACGAGCCACCGGGTCGCGGCGATCGCGGTGCCGCCGCGCGATCCCCGCCCGGCCTGCCACGCCCACCGGCGCCCGCGGATCCGCCACCCCGGCTGCGACCGCCACTGCCTGTAGGTCCTCCACCCCGGCCGCGCTCGCTGCCTGTCGATCCCCCTCCCCAGGTCCGGACACTGCTGCCCGCGGGTCCTCCACCCCGGCTGCGACCACTGCGGCCGGCAGGTATTCCGCCCAGGCTACGGCCACTGCGCTCGGCAGGTCCCCCATCACGGCTGCGACCACTGCGCTCGGCAGGTCCCACATCACGGCTGCGACCACTGCGCTCGGCAGGTCCCACACCCCGGCTGCGGCCACTGCGCTCGGCAGGTCCTCCACCCCGGCTGCGGCCACTGCGCTCGGCAGGTCCTCCACCCCGGCTGCGACCACTGCCGCCCGCAGGTATCCCGCCCTGACTGCGGCCACTGCTCTCAGTAGGTCCCCCACCCCAGCTACGGCCACTGCTCTCGGCAGGTCCCCCACCCCAGCTGCGGCCACTGCGGCCGGCAGGTATCCCGCCCTGACTGCGGCCACCGCTCTCCGTAGGTCACCCCCCCCGGCTGCGGCCACAGCGGCC
>Ga0308175_100000080_pt1 | contig 77275 bp, 61 predicted proteins | sample PhyCR1_3_FD_203893 | JGI IMG/M metagenome (GOLD analysis project Ga0308175, IMG submission 203893) | Soil microbial communities from UC Gill Tract Community Farm, Albany, California, United States - DLSLS.C.R1 | ecosystem: Environmental > Terrestrial > Soil > Agricultural land | place: USA...
TATTGGAACGCAAAGAATGGCTGTAAAGAAGTCTTTCGGCAATAAACGGTGTCTTTCTAACGACGTACAAAAATCCGCCGCATCAGTTCATCCAGTTCGGGATGCAATTGGCGAAACGTTTCCGGCTGGCTAAAAAAATATTCTGCCAGTACCGCAAAACATTCCACCGGGCTGGTGGCGGCGTAGGCATCTATCTCCGAGCGGCCGCTTCTGACGTCCTGCATTGTTTCTTCCAGCAATGTTTTCCAGCGCCCAACGTATTTGCGTTCCAGCAAAAGTTCGGGCACACCGTCCAGCGTTCCGTCCATTTTATCAACGAGGTGAACAAATTCATGAACGGCCGTGTTTCGGTTACTGCTGCCATTGATGAAGCCCTGCCGCAACTCCCATTTCGAAAGAATCATCACGTTCTCCAATCCGCCCGAACCTACCATCCCCGAGATCGTTCGTTCGCGGCCGTGCTGTTCAAAATCGGTGTTGAAATTGCCGGGATAAACCAAAACCTCCCGCAGGTTTATGTATTCCCAATCGGGAATAAAATAAACAGGGATAACAGCCGCCGCGCCAATCAGCACACGATCGAGGTCTTCCACATCGGCATTGGCGCCGGTAATTTTTACGGTTGATAAAAAGCGCTGGAACTTCTCTTCAAACTTTTTCCTTCCGTCTTCGTCAAGGCCTGCATAAAAGGAAACATAATCGTTCAGCAAATCCAGGTAATGATCGGGCAGAATGAAGGCAGCCGCTTGTCTTGTGCGAAACACAAGCAGGATCAGCAAAACAACAAGGGCCAGTACGAAAATAATCTGTAACACCGTAACCATCGGCGTTGAAGATACTGTATGGATGGCAACGAGAGTGAATAGTGAATGGTGAGTGCGGAGACATGCGACTCACCATTCACAACGGTCTCTGTGCGGTTTTATTTTTTCGTGTAATTGAACATCCAACGAATGCCGAACCTGTCAAGGCATGTGCCCCACAAAGCACCCCAGAACTGGTTCTGCAAGGGCGAAACGTCGCTGCCGCCTTCCGAAAGCGCATTGAACAACCGTTCGGTTTCTTCTTTAGAATCGGGTTCAAGATTGATGGTGGTGTTGTTGCCGATCTTTAGTTTGTGTCCCATGCTTTCCAGCATGTCGGTGCCCATGATTTGCACGCCGCCCAAAATGGGCAATGCTACGTGCATGACGGCGCTTTTTTCGGCTTCGGGAAGCGCCGGCATGTTTGGGTCAGCAGGAATATCCCGCATGTACATAAAAGGCGATGAATAATTGGTTTTAAAAACAGACTTGTAAAACTCGAACGCTTCTTTCGTGTTGCCCTGGAAATTAAGATAGATGGAAACGCTGGCCATGATTGATTGATTTTGGCGGTGAAGAAAATGATTTTGTTGTGCACAAAGATGGCTGAAATTGAAAGCGAATGCAGGCCCAATTGCGACAATTTTGCGGGGCGATTGCGCAGGGCAAATTGTCGTTTAAGGCGACAAAAGGAAGTCATTGAAAACATCATCGGTACCGGTTGTTGGCGCCTGGATTCTGTTACCAACCCAGGCAAGAAATTCACGCAAGGTTCTTCGTTCTTCCCGCCAATGTTTTACCGATGTATCGCCAGCCGATTTGGACAACTTTTCGCCGCTCTCGTTCATTAACAAAGGATGATGATAAAAACGAATCGCGGCAAACCCTTCTTCGCCCAGTTGTCTTGCCAAAAAAACCTGTGCAAGCGTAGAAGGCCAAAGGTCATGGCCGCGAACAATGAAGTCAATGCCGAAGTGCAGATCATCTACCACCGAAGCCAGTTGGTAGGCAGGCAAACCATCTTTTCTTCGCACAATAAAATTTTTCATCTGAGCAGGCAATTGCGCAATCGTTTCATTCCCGTCAATTGTTCTTACCAAAACAGGATTTTCGTTTGTGCGCAAGCGCCAGCTTGCACCCTTTTCATTCAGCGATAAATTTTTTTGAGAGCAGGTGCACGCATCGCTTTGCGTTCGCGAACAAGTGCAGGCAAAGACCGCGTTGACTTCTTTTAATTTTTCCAATGCTGCTGCGTATAAATTCAGGCGGTAGCGTTGCGACCATTCGCGTTCAAATTCTTCTACGCTTTGCGGGCCTTCCTCCCAATGAATGTTTAAAAAGCGAAGCGTTTCAAAAACGTCCGTTGCGTAGGCTTGGCGGTAGCGTTCGCGGTCCAGGTCATCTATGCGCAGCAAAAGTTTTGCACCGTGCTTTTTCGCCAGTGCGGCCGTCAACAAAAAATTTAATGCATTGCCCGCATGAAGATAGCCGCTGGGTGTAGGCGCTATGCGTGTTTTAAAAAAAGGAACAGCGGAAGGCATGGTCAAGTTTACAAAGCCTTGCGCAAACAAGCCTGTGAAATTTATAAGGATGCCTCGTTAAAGGATGGTTTGCGCCGTTATTTTCGGCGCACCAGCTTCTCCTGTTGCGTAAGGCCTGTGGACGGAACGAAGTAGGTTCCACTCATGGTGTTTCCATCGTCGGACAGCGTGAGCCGCAACGTATAAGCAACGCCCAATAACGATAAGTTCATCACGATGCTTTGCCCGTCTTTTTGGCCCGTGCCGGTGCCAATCGCCTGGCCCGCCGTTTGCGCCTCCGCCGTTATTTGCGAACCGTTTTGGGTTAATAACAAGGTTGCTGTTTGCCCTTCCTCCACCTCATCCCAAACGCCGGTAATGCTTTCAACGGCGTTGTTGGTTTCGCCGCTTGAGGCAGCGGGTAACGATGTTTCGTTCGAAGAAGAACCGGTGTTTGAGGACAGGTTTTCCATTGGCTTGGTTGCGCCTGATTGAGATTGCGTATTGCCGGCTTTTTTTTCGTCCTGCATCAATGAACCGATTACGGCAAACACCACAAAGCAAAGCACAAAGCCGCCGGCCACGTACAACCAGGTTTTTTTCTTTGTGGGTTTTGCCGCCGGCGAAGAAGCGCTTTGCAAGGCCGCCCTTTTGGGCGGAATGCCGGCGGTGTTTACCAAAAAATTAATCAGTTGGTCGGTATCGTAGCGCCAGCGCTTGTTGCTGATTTCGATGGATTGTCGCCGCAACAAGGGCTGCAAATCTTCGGGCAATTGCTCTGCGTTTGGCAAGGTTCCGCCGTCCACCAAAACCGGCACCACGCGAACGTTGCGTTTTAGTGCTGTGCCGACTTCCAACCGTACCCAGTCGTTGGGATTGTTGATGCGTGGTTCGCTGCCGGCATTGCCAAGCCAGCGCGGACCGATGACCGCCAAAAACACATCGCAAGCGCCAAGCGAACGTTCAATGGCTTCGGTGAAATCGGCGCCGGGTTCTAGGTTCTCGATGTCCATAAAAATTTGGTCGTCGGAAAAGTGCTGTTTTAGCGCATCCACCAGGCGGCCCGTTTCCCCGGCGGTATCGCTTACGCGGTAAGAGACGAATATTTTTTTGCTGGGCGTATTTCGCAGCGGCATAAAGCAGGCGTTGTCGGGTGAAGGAAGCGTTTGTCATTTGAAAATTAAAACAAAAAGGCGACCCTGGAAAGGGTCGCCGTGCTACATGAGAAAAAGTCTGCTATGCTTTACTGATGGTTTTGATTTGTTGCCAGGTGCCGCCGGCTGCGTTCAGCGTAATTTTCTTGGAAGCGTTTTCCAGCGTCAGCACATAAGTGGCGCCGTTGCGTGCCGAGGTTTCCTGTACGTCGCTGATCCAGTAACCGTTCAGGCGGTTCTTCAAGCTCAGTTGCAAGGCCGTGGGCAATTGCGTGGAAAGAATGTGCTTTTGGTAAAAACGCAGTTTGCCGGTTTGCGAATACACGGCCGTGATGTATTGGCCTTTGTGCTCAAACTGTACCCGGCAACCTGCAGGTGTGCAGTTCCATGAGGCGTTTGCGTTTTTGCCGTAGGCGGCTTCAAAAGCCTGTACGGCTGCGGGTTCTGTTGGCTTGCTGTGAACCGGTGTGCTTTTGGCAAATAGGCTTGCTGCCAGCAAAACGAGAGTGAAAAACTGTTTCATATTTTTTGTTTTGTGTGTGTTGAATTGCATTGACCACACAAACATAAAACAGCACAAAGGCCCTTGCCAACCGAAGATGAACGAACTGCGGTTTTGCTTTTCCCAATGGCGGAAACGGGCCGACGAAGCGTTTTGCAAAGCGGGATTGAAAAAGAAAACCCGTGCGAAACGTTGAGGTGCAACGACGCACGAAGTGCAGGAAAAGAATGGAATTGCGATAAAGATTTTAAGGCCAGGCTTACAGAAACCGGTTGGTGTAAACGTTCTGCCGGAGACCGTTTAAAATCAAAAGACCGTCTCTTGTAAACGAGACGGTTTCTTCTTGAATTTTTCTACCAATGTTTTATTGCTTCACGAGTTGTTTGGAAACCCACTTCTTGCCGTTAAACGCCTGGATGGTGTAAACACCGGCGGGCAGAGAGGCAAGGCTCACTTGTTCTTTTTTGTTCTTGCCGCTGTACTTCGTTTGTTTCTTCAGGTTGCCGCCTTTGTCCGAAATCCGCACTTCGCTGATCGCTGACCCGTCTGTTGTTTCAACGGTAACAACGGAAGTTGCAGGGTTTGGCGACAGGCTAAATGAATAGTCGCAGTACTCGTGTTCCCAATAGCCGTCCGATACGCCGCAGTCCGAATTGGAGACGGTTAATTCATAAATATCGCCGTCGTTGACGGTGGTAAATATCTTTCGAAGGTGCGAGTAAAAGTTGCCGTTGACGTACCAATTGTAGGTGACGGCTTGCTGAAAGTTGTTGCTGATGCCCTGGCCTTCCAAATCGCAGCCCGTCATGGCAACGCTGAAGAACGGCGTGGCAAGGCCCACGGGTATGTCAATGCGTTTGGTAATGACCGTTGACGAACAGGGAAGCGTAATATCAGCCTGCACGTAGCCACTGCCGTTGCCGGTACTGTTGCGAGTGACGCTTGCGCCGGAATTGGTAGGCGTGCCGGAGAAAGCGATGTTGGAACTGGATGACCAAACAACCGAAGAACCCGAAGGCACGTTCTGAAGCGTAAACGCATACGTTCCGCCACAAATATTCGAAGCCGTTGTGGTAAGGTTGGGCTGTGGCCGCGAAATCGGAATTTGTCCCGGAACCTGTCCGTTTTGCAAACCCGATGCACATGAATTGGTTGGCCGGATTAGTATCACGCCGCCATCTCCGGTGGTTGCATCAGGCGTGATTGATACGCCACTGCTACCGGCTATCCAATTGCTGCCTGTTGAGGTAACGCCATTCAGAACCCAACCGCTCGGCAATTGGTATTCGTATGTTGTTATGGAACCGAAACAAAGAGTAGGACTTTCAAAGTTAGTACCCCATTGAACATTGCTAAATGACACAGTAATGTTGGATGTTTGACAAAGCGGAACGTTGATGGTTGCTTGATTCGGCACTTGCGAACAACTGATTGAAAAGAATAAAGATTTGATTTTTTTGAAGTCGAAATCATAAGAAGTGCCATCAGTGTAGTTGATACGGAATGTTTGCTTCTGATTTACATCACCAAACTTTCCTTGAATGTAAAGGTACTACCTACTGGGCTTGACGGAAGTTGAGTAACAACAGCGGAATTAACACCTATCATGCTCGAGTAGGTTTTTGGGATAGTTACCGTAAAAGTATATTCGACATTAGGACAATATTCATCAGTTATTGCCGGTGTTATCGATTCGGCAATAACTATTTTCATCATAATAAGGCAGATAGTTACGAGGTAAAAACGTTTCATGAGTTTTGTTTCAGAGTTTTCTTAAATGAAGTGTAAAACCTACGGATGCTTGAAATCCTTTTTGTTTGCTATCAAATCCATCTTGAGCGTTATCAATTGATAAAATTTTCTGGGCATAACCAAGCAATATTTCTACGCCAGCGGTTTCATTGAAAAAGATCTCACTTCCTCCCATTAGAGAAAATGTATTGTTTTTTCCTTTGCTATGTAATGATCCTAATCTTTGATAGAAACCGAATTGGTAGCTTACGTCTGCGAGTATATTAAATTGTTGGTCACTCTTTAGAAAATAGTACCTAACAAATGGACCTATTCCTAACCTATATGAATTGGTAGATCCCCCACTTCCAATACTCGTTCTTATTGCCTCTCCTTTCGTTGATGAGAAGGAAGGCCTTAAACCAGTTGCAAATTTGTCGGCAAGAAAATAACCAATTGATGCAGAAACATCAATATTTGTGTATTTAGAGGTTTCACTATAACCAGATGTATTATAATCTTCCGTATAGGAATAAAAGGAGCCTGCTCCTCCCGCAAGCCATGTGGTTTTATTTAGCTGACTTTTTGCGGATAAGCAAAGGATAAAGGAAATGAGAAACGAGATCGATTTTTTCATACTTGTAGATTTAAGAATTAATAAAAAGAAAACGTAAACAGGCGGGCTGTGCTCCCGGAGCAGTTGGCAGTTTTGGGTTCGCATGTCGGTTAATTGCCCGGCCAAAAGCAGTGTTCTTTTCGGCGGTTTGGTTAAGGTGGTTGCTTGTTGTTGTTAAAGCAACCAGAGACGTAAATATAAAAGCACAACCAATTGCTTTTGCCATCCTGTGCAGTAAGTTTTTATTGCTAAGTGTTTACTATTATAGGTGGTTTCGTAAATAAAAAGTTGACAGGTTCATTGTCCGGCAAGCCCGCAACAACAGCATTGAAGATTGGTACTTATAAAAGCCTTCGCTGCAACGCTTCGGCTTCGCTCAGCGTGACAACGCAGAACCCAAAACGCTGTTTGTGTGAATGGGTTAAAACGCCACCGGGCATCTTACTGCCGCCGCCGAAGAATTGCGAATGTTTAAAAAGGTTTTGTACGAAGCCGTGAGTTCAAAACCGCCGCGTGCCGATGAAGCCGAACGCAGTTTGCTTAGGTTTACATCGTAGGTTAAACCAACGCCGAATTGATAATAATCCAATTTAAGCAAGGGCATCACGGCATCGTTCCATCTTACAAATGCACCGGCCGATAAACTCACGCCGTAGTCTTCGTCTTCCTGCAACACGTCGTGCTTAAACATTAAGCCGCCTTGCGTTTGCGTGCTGCCGCCTTGTGAAAAGCCATCTATGTAAACAATCACTTTGTCCGCATCTGAAGTAGGAGCGGAAAGACCTGCATTGAGCATGTATTTGCGGTTTAGCTTCACGTCTTTTGCACCGCTAAAAGCCACCAGCGGCTGAAAGGCATGAAACATGGAGCCGCCGGCATAATACTTTACGCCGTTGCCAAACACAGAGCTGAACAAAAGCCCTGCGGAGAGATCGTAATAGGTAAGATTGGTGTTGGTGAACACTTGTCGCGTAGGATTGGTGGCGCTGTACGATCCGTTCACAAACTGGTCGTCGAAACTGAGTTTGGACGCATCAAAACGTTGTTGCACCGGCCCGCCCAAAAAGCCCGCGGAAATGTAAGTATCCTTATCGCCGTTGAGCGAAATGTGAAAGGTCAATGCGGGAAGAATCGCCGTTTTGCCCAGTTTCGAATCACCGGCAACGTCATTGGTTACTTGTAAGCCAAGCGCCATGTAATTCACATCGGATAAGCGAAACTTTAATTCCGTGCCGAGTGCTTGTGTGCGATAAGGAACGGTTACACTTCCCCACTGATTCCTGAACGCCGACGTGATGCGCAAATCGCCGTTGAACAAACCCGATAGCGCCGGGTTGCGCAGCAGCGGCAGTTCGTAAAACTGCGAGAAGTTGATGTCTTGTGCAGATGACAGAAGAGTGATGACGGATGACAACAAAAAGAAAAACACTCGTTTTCCAGCTTCATCCATTTTTCTTCGCTTTGTTTTCTTCGCTTCACTTTTTGATGTTCTCTTCGACATAGATTGTTTTGCTTAAAGCACACTCACCATTCACTCTTCACCACTCACTATTTGATGATGGACACATTGCCTTTGTAGGTATAGCTTGCGCCGTTTTCGCACACCGCTTCGCAGGTGTACACAAACACTTCGGGTCCGTTGACAACGCCTCTTACTTTTCCGTCCCAACCGTAATTCGGGTCATTGGGTTTGAAGTTTGTCCGTTCAAAGATGAGGTCGCCCCAACGGTTGAAGATGCGGAAGTACTTCACCATCACAATACCGCTGGCCCTTACCGTCAGCACGTCGTTGATGCCATCGCCATCGGGTGTAAAAGCGTTTGGAATAAACACTTGCCCGTCTTTGCAAAAGACTTTGATGCTGATGGTGTCACTCGCCGAACAACCGTAAGGCGTAGTGACGGTAACGCTGTATGTAATGTCTTTTTTAATTTCTGCAATCGGCAATGCACAATTGTTGCACGAAAGGTTTGTGGTAGGCGTCCAGTTCCATGTTTTAATCGGTCTGTTTGTGATAACAGGCGTTAACGGATACAAGGTGCCTGTTGCCAACGTTTGATCGGGGCCGAGACTCACGGTTGGATATTGTCCAATGGCAACGGTAACGTAAGCCGTGTCGGTAAAGCAATTGAAGCCGTCGTAACCAACAACACGATACCTCGTTGTTGCCGCAGGTGAAGCCGTTGGATTGGAAATGTTCACGTTGTTCAAACCAATGGCCGGTGACCAGCTGTAGAATGTTGCACCGCTCGCCAAAAGATTTACTGATTGTCCAATACAAATAGAATCGTCTGGTGCAACAGTCATCTTCAGCGGTTGCACAACGGTGATGACAACCGTGTCCCAATCGGCGCAGCCAAAACTGTTTTTGCCTTCCACTACGTAAGGCGTCGTTACGGTTGGCGAAGCAATTGGGTTCGGACATGTATAGCAACTCAAGCCTTGCAGCGGAAGCCATTGCCAGATAGATGCACCGATGGCGTTTAACTGTACCGTATTGCCCTTGCAAAGATTGAGCGGCGGCGTGGCCGTTACCACCGGCGAAGGATTGATGCGAACCGTGTGATAAGCCGTATCGTAACAACCGTTCACTGTGCCCGCAATCAGTTGAACGTTGTACGTGCCGGTTTGCGTGAAGGTGTAATTGAACTGCGGCCCCGTGCCCGTTGCGCCGTTTGATAAATTCCATTGAACAAGATTGAGCGGGTCAACCGTTTGCACCAGCGCATTGAACGCTATGCTTCTTCGCGTACAGGCTGTGTCTGTTGCGTTGATGGAAACAATCGGTTTGCTCTTCACCAATATATCAATTTGCTTAGAGACCGTGTCGGTGCAACTGCTGTTGCTTTGCACAATCATTTGCACCGTGTACCGGCCACTTGCGGTGTAAACGTGCGAAGGATTGTTGCCTGCTGCGCTTGTGTTGTCGCCAAAGTTCCAGGCAATGCTTTTGCTACCAAAGAACACGTGTGAAGTATCGGTAAAAGTCAACGTTGTTGCGCCGCAAATTTCATTCTTTGCGAACGTAAAGCCCCCATCCACTTTATCTACCTTGACGGTATCAATGCCTTTGAGCAATACGTTGCAACCGCTGCTTTGAAGAGTAACCTTTGGCAGGTAATAACCGGGATTGTTGTAAGAATGAAAAACGGTTTGCTGCGTTGTGTTCAACACAGTGCCGTCGCCAAAATCCCAGGCATACGTTGAAGCGCCGGTTGCCACGGCCTGGAACTGCACCGCCGATGGCGAACACACGTAGCCGTAGTTGTATTGCAAGGTTCCTTTTGGCCCAAGCACGTTAATCATTTTTGTTGTGATGTAGGTGCAGCCGCCCGGAACTTTTACCGTCAGTTTTACAAGATAAGTTCCCGCGGTTGTATAAGTATGAACGAGGCTGTCGCCGGTTGCCGTTGTGCCGTCACCCAAATCCCAAACAGCCGAAACAGAAGGCTTGTTTTTATTGACAAATGTTACCGTGAACGGCGAGCATTGTCCCACCGAATCGCTCACGGTAAAGAAGCCCGTTTGCGTTGTTGATACCGTGACCGTTTGCTTCGCACTGTCCGTACACACATTGCCCGATGCGTTGTTTCGAAATGCAACAAGCGAAACAACATAGCTGCCCGGCGTTGTGTAAAGATGAAAAGGATTTGTCAGCGTTGACGTGTTGCAGTCGCCAAAGGTCCAGAGATAAGCCGTGGCGCTGTCGGACTGGTTGAGGAAACGCACTGAATCGCCAATGCAAACAGAAAATTTATTTGCGGTAAAAGATGCTTTTGGCTTTGGATAAACCACGATGGTTTCGGTGGTAGTTGTATCGCTGCAATTGTTGATGGCCTGCAGCCGAACTGTGTAGGTTCCCGGTGAAAGATACGTGTGCTGTACCGTGTCAACATTCTTCGTCGTTGTCGTGTTGGCGCCGTCGCCAAAATTCCAAAGAAAGACCGATGCACCTTGCGAGTTGTTGATGAAAGAAACGGGGTGCGGCTCGCAACCAAAATGGTCGGTGCCGTTCACCGCAAGGTTTAAGCGAATGCTGTTGGGCGCAACGATGATTGAATAGGTTAACGAATCGGCGCCGCATTCGTTAACGGCTTTAAGCTTTACGTAAAAAGTATCCACCGCGCCTGTGACAAAGGTGTGTTGGACGCTGTCAGGATTCGTGGTAGACAACGTAGTGCCATCGCCAAAATTCCAGAAGTAAGTATTGTTCGTTCCCTTCGACGTGTTTTTAAACGTCACATGCATTGGCGAGCAACCAACGGTTTTTGTTGGCGTGAACAAAGCTTTAGGCTTTGACTTTACGCGGATGTCTTTTGACACTGTTACCGTATCGCATACCGAAAACACTTTCAGTTTGACTTTATAAATCGTGTCGCCGTAAGCCGGATTAGGTTGAAAGATTACACTCGACGGTTGCGCTAGCGACGAAGTTTGGCCGTTGCCAAAGCTCCAGAAGTAGGTAAACAGTTGCGTATTGGGCGTCGTGTTCTGTATCTGTACGGTCAATGGGCCACAGCCCACCGTATCGCTAAGGTTAAACGAAGGATGCGGCAGTTTATACGTATAGAATTTTCTTGAAAGGCTGTCGTCTTTGCAACCATAAAGCGAGATTGCCTTCAATTTAATCGTTACCGAATCATCTTCGTTTACGATAGTATAGCCGGGGAATGTTCCGCTCCCAATCAACACGCCGTTTGCAAACCATTGATAGCTTCCGTTCTGCGCCGGATAGGTTTGCAGGTTTACATTAGCAGGGGAGATGTTGAATGGCGGACAGTTCAAGGTATCTTTTGGCAGGAACGATGCTTTGGCATCGGGGCGAACGGTGACGGTGACCGCGTTGCTGGTGCTGCTTTGCGGGCCTGTGCAAAGCGAGGTGGTTACAATCCTTCTAAACTGCGTCGTCAATGCGAGCACGCCGGGAGAAAAGTCCTTCGCTGTTGCGCCACCGATGACAGACCACGTGCTTCCATTGTCGGTGCTCTTTTCCCACCGGTAATCGTAAACGCCGTTTGCACCGGCTGGAACAGAACCGATCAGGGTCGAAGCGGCCGTATTCACGCAAACGGCTTCGTCTTTTTGCACCGTGTTGTTCGATACCGGCGGCTGCACAGCAATATAAACCGACAAGCTAAACGACTGGCAAGGATTGCTGCTTACTTTTCTGCGCAGATAAAGACTTGTTGCTGGTGCAATGGTAATGGAGGCGCTTGTCTGCCCTGTCAATGATGTCCATGTAAGGTTGTCGGCGCTTTGCTCCCATTGATAGGTATAGGTTCCGTTGCCACCTGAGATGGTTGTGCTGCTGACGGTTACGGATTGTCCGTAGCAAAGTGTTTTCGCCACCATGTCAATTTCGTTAACTAATTCCGGGTGTACCGTCACCGGAACGCTTGCTGAGGGTGAAGGGCAGGCGCCCTGTGTTGATGTTGCAGTAACCGCGTAGGTTCCGGTTGCTGCCTGTGTCGCGTTGGTGATGTTTGGATTTTGCTCGTTGCTGACAAAACCACTCGGTCCGGTCCACGACCAGGTCATGGTGCCCGGTGTAGCCGTCGAAGCCGTTAGGTTCAATGTGCTGCCTGCACAAAGCGGCCCGTTGCTGCCGACGGTCGGCATTGCCGGTGTTTCGTTCACAACCACGTTTACCACTCCTGCAGCCGATACACAACTGTTTTGCGTAACCGTTACGGAATACGTTCCGGATGCAGCAACAGCGGCGTCGGCAATGAAGGGATTCTGTTGGTTGCTGACAAAGCCGTTCGGTCCTGTCCATGACCATACAAGATTACCCGTAGTTACGGTACTTGCATTTAACAGGAGCGTTGTGCCGCTGCAAATCGGTCCGGTGCTTCCCGCTACCGGCAATGCCGGTGGATTGGGATCGGTAAGCGTAAACGGCCCTACGGTATTAGAAGAACAACTCGACAGCGAAACGCTGACATTGCTATATATACCCGCAGTAAGGTTAGAGATAATTACATCACCGCTTGTATTAGCCATCACTGTTGCCGTTTGCGGCGTGCTGCCTTTCGTATAACTCACCGTATAAGTTGCACTAGCCGAAAGCCCTTTTACTATAATGCTTCCTGTAGCGGTGTTGCAGTTTGTTGGGTCTGTGCTGTTTGTTCCGGTAATGACGGGCGTTGGATTAACAACAACATTCATTGTGCTTTCAGCGGAAGGACAGCTACCCGTTGTAGCCGTAACGACAAGTTTGTAATTGCCAGTTTCCGCAAGAGTGGCATTGGCAATGGACGGGTTGGGAAGGCTGCTGGTAAATCCATTAGGCCCATTCCATGAATAAGTAAGTGCCCCGGTAAAACTTGTAGTAGAAAATAGCGTAATCGGATTGCCTGTACACACAGGCGTGTTGCTCGAAATGGCCGCTGCGGCAGGCGTTTCGTTCACAACCACGTTTACTGTTCCCGCTACCGAAATACAACCATTGAGTGTTGCCGTAACGCTATAAATGCCGTTGGCCGCCAGGCTTACATTGTTGATGGAAGGACTTTGTGCGTTGCGTATAAAAGCGTTTGGCCCTGTCCATGACCAGGTAATTATTCCGGCTGTGGTAGTACTGGCATTAAGGGTTAAGGTATTGCCACTGCACACCGGCCCGCTGCTCGTAACAACAGGTGTAGCTGGCGGGTTCGGGTCAACTAAAGTATAAGGTCCTACCTGGTTTGATGCGCAACCGGATAAGTTAACACTAATGTTGTCGTATGCACCGGAAGAAAGATTATTGACGATGACTACGCCGCTTGCATTGGCCGTTATGGTTCTGGGTGTTTCAGCCGTTCCGTTCTTCGTATAATTCAAGGAGTATGTTGCGCCGGCTGTAAGGCCGTTTAGTTCGATGCTTCCCGTTGCTGCATTACAGTTCGTTGGATTGTTGGCAACAGCACTTACAATGACCGGTGTTGGATTCACCACTATCGTCACTGTTCTGGAAGCAGAAGCGCAAGCACCGGTTGTTGCCGTTGCAATAACGGTATAGTTTCCTGCATCGTTCACCGTTGCATTGTTGATGGTAGGATTTTGCAGCGTGCTTGTAAAACCATTTGGCCCTGACCAACTCCATGTAAACTGACCCGCAAAATTGCTGTTTGCCGAAAGATTGATGGCAGTGCCTGTGCAAACGGGAGAGTGGCCGCCAACGGTAGTAATTACCGGCGTTGCGTTTACGACTGCCGCCACTGTGCCTGCTGCCGAAGCACAGCCGGCCACCGTTACCGTGAGTGAGTAAGTCCCGTTGGCTGCAACGGTAGCGTTCGTGATGGTTGGATTTTGCAGATTGTTGCTAAAACTGTTGGGGCCTGTCCATGTATAGACAGCACCGGTAACGGCCGTCGTGCCGAGTGTCAGCGTGCCGCCCTCGCAAATGGGACTGTTGACGGTTGGCACAGGTGTAGCGGGCGGGTTAGGATCGGACAAGGTAAAAGGACCGACGGCATTGCTTGGGCAGCCGCTTAAAGTAACCGTAACGTTATCGTACGTACCGGCAGTAAGGTTACCAATGACAAGTGTGCCTGTTGACGAAGAAGTACCCGAACCCGTTGATTGGGCAACACCGTTTTTCCGGTAGTTATACGTGTAGTTTGTATTGTTGCTTAAGCCGGAAATGGTGATCAAACCCGTAGCTGAATTGCAGGCTGTAGGGTTAGAAGCAGTGGCAGTAATGGAAGGTGTTGGTTTCACCGTAATAATGGTCGAAGCCGTAGCTGATGTACACGTACCAAGCGTAGCGGTTACGGTGTAGGTGCCGCCCGATGCAGTAGAGGCGTTGGAAATACTGGGATTGAAAACGGGGCTTGTGAAACCGTTGGGGCCCGTCCAGTTCCAGCTTACACCACTGGTGCTTGTCGTTGCATTTAAATTAACTGTGGTGCCACTGCAAACAGGACTGTTAGGGACGATGGTTGGTGTAACCGGTGTTTGGTTTACAACAACGGTAACGGTACCAGCAGGCGATGAACAACCGGCCAGCATTGCCGTTACCGAATAGATACCGGCATCTGCTATGGTTATATTGGATCGTGTTGGACTTTGTACGGTATTGGAAAAACCGTTGGGCCCTGACCATTGATAGCTCACGCCGGAAGTGGCGCTGTTGGCTGTGAGGCTCAATGTTTGGCCGCTGCACAAAGGCGAGTTGCTCCCGGCTGTGGGTGTAGCCGGCGGGTTTGGATCGCTGAGGGTAAAAGGCCCAACGACATTGGATGCGCAGCCGCTCAGCGTAACCCTGATATTGGCATAAGTGCCGGCAGCAAGATTGCTAATGGTGATGGTGCCGCCTGCAACCGCTGTTTGATTAGTTGGTGTAACCGGTGTTCCGTTCTTGTCATAACCAACTGCATAAGTTGAGCCGGTGATTAAACCACTGATGACGATTTTACCTGTTGCCGATGCGCAACTGGTTGGGTTGGTAAAGGCGGCGGTGATAGAAGGCACAGGCTTCACCGCAACGTTGATGATGGCTCTTCCGCTTTCACAACCTGTTGTTGTATTTATCTGGCTCACATAATAAGGCACACTGCCTACTGATGATGTAGAAGGTGTAGGTGCCGTTGTGCTGCCAGTACCGCCGGTTGCAGCCGTGTACCACAAAAGCGTATGGCCGCTTGCCGCCGTAGCTGTTAACGGAGCGGCTGTTTCGTTTTGACAATAATTAACCGGAGTGGTAACGGTTGGATTAGCTGGTTTGGGATTGACGGTGATGGTGAAGGAAGACGAGTTGGTACAACCGCTAGCGTTTGCTGTTACGTTGATCGTAGCAGTTAGTGCGGACGCGGTGCTGTTTGTTGTTGTAAAGGTGCCAATCGTATTGGCTCCGGATGGAGAAGGCAAGTTGATAGATGGGCCTGATGCGCTCCATAATATGGTAGCACCCGATGTTGTGCTGGTAAAGGTGTAAGGCCCGGCTGTTTGCCCCGGGCAAAACGTTTGGTTGGTAGGAATTGTTAGAGCAGGAACGGGATTGACGACAAAACTTTTTGTATCCGATGCAGAACCGCATTCGTTTGATACGGTTAACGAAACCGTATGTATTCCCGGCGTATTGAACGTTAGGCTTCCAGGGTTGGCTGTTGTGATGGGCGCACCGCCGTCTATTACCCAGGAATAAGTAAGTATTCCGGTGCCGCAGTTGGTGACGTTCGCCGCAGGCGTGAAGGTGGTTGCGCCGCAGGCATTGGGAATGGTATTAATCGTTACCGTAGGCGGTCTTTTTATCACAACTGTTTTAGTGCTGTTAACTGTTCCGCAAGAGTTGGTGACACTAAGTTTGATGGTGTACGTGCCTGGGTTCGTAATTGAAAAAGACGGATGAGTGGAGGAAGCATTGGCGTTGTTGGCAAAGTTCCAGTTGCTGGTTGTGCCGCAGTTTGATGATGTGTAGGTCACTGTCCACTGATAAGTTGCAGGCACACAGTCATTCAGCGTGCTGGACGTATTTGTAGCGGCAACGGTCAGCGGTGCGCACCCTTCTGTTTTGTCGAGTGTAAAAGAAGCGGTGGGAGCGGCAACGATGCAGATGGTTTTCTTAACAGTATCCTTGCCACATGAGCCTTCAGCTATAAGCATAACTGTATATACTCCGGGCAAAGAATATGTGTGCGATGGGTTTGTAGCAGTGGACGTATTCTGTGAGGAGTTAGGATCGCCAAAGTCCCAACTATACAATGTTGTGCGATCACAAGTGCCTTGGTTATATCCTCCGACGGTTGCATTGACAAAATTCACAGACGTATTCGCGCAGCCCGATGCCGGTGTTGTAAATCCGGCAGTTGGCTTTATGTAAACCGTGATGTTGTCCACCGTAGCCGTAGTAGATTTACAGCCGTTGGTGGCAGTAACCTTCACAATAAATTGCCCGCCTGTTTTTGTACAAGAAGTAGCATTGAAATCATGAAAAATAGAATCAATCGTAATGTTTGTCCATGTCACCAGCGGAGTGCCGTCACCAAAATCCCAGGTGTAAGTAGTGCCCGGTGAATTTAGCTCATAACCTTTCAGCTTAAACCAAAAGCCGACCGGTGCGCAACCGGTTGTGTTTCCTGGCGCCAAAATACCAACAGCGGGATTCGACTGGTTAACTACTTTGTAGGTCTTGCTATACGTGCAACCATTAGTCCCGGTTACCGTAACCACCAAATCAAAAGTGCCCAATTGCGTATAGGTGTGCGGCAAAGGGAAATTGGCTGCCGTTAAATTGCTTTGTGTGTTTCCATCGCCCCAACTCACCGTATAACTTGCAGCGCATGAAGGACTGGGCGTATTGAAAGCAAGGCTGATTGCAAAATTGGGATTGGTTGTCGAGGGAGAATTTTTACAGTTGCTGAATTGATTAAAGGGATTGGCAGCATCCTTCATGTCTATATCAGGCACCTGCTTTACATCCACCAGATTTGTTACAGTATTCGTGCAACCATTGGCGTCGGTGACCTTGAGCTTTACGGTAAATTGCACAGTACCGCAGCCAAATGAAGAATAGCTGTGTGTCGGGCTTTGCTGGCTTGACGTGCCGGCATCGCCAAAATCCCAATCGTATGTAAATGGGGCCGTGCCGGTCGTTATGTTCGGCGTAAACTGAATTGAAGTGCCAGCGCAAGCATTGTTGTTCGTAAATGAAAAATTAAATGCCGGTTTGGGATTTACCGTTACGTCAACCGGCGTGAGCGCCGCGCCGCCGGAAAGTGAAACACTATAACTGCCCGATGCAGTCACAACAAATGTTGATGAAGTTGCGCCGGAAATATTTGCTCCGTCTTTTATCCATTGAAAAGAAGGATTGCCGTTTGCTCCCGAGACGGTTAGCGTCACACTTCCACCTTCACAAAAAGTAGTAGCGCTACTTGGAGAGATTGTTTGTCCAAAGACAATGACGCCTGAAAACAGGCACAGAAGTAAACATAGAGTCTTCCTCATAGAAACAGATAGCGTTGGTAAAGGGGCGCAATATAGAAAAAAGAAGATGGAAGTCAAACCGGATGGAGCTTCCACAGTTTCATCCAACTTTTTTTGTGTTTTGTCGAAAACCAATCCAAGCCTGATTTTGCGACACGATTCATGCATAAATTTAATACGTCTCTACCCGCCCTTTCTTCACCTCAAACGCTTTGCTATGGGAAACAAAAATTTTACACGAAGGCATTTCTTTCGTTCGCTTGCCGCCCCGGCTGACACTGACACCCAAGACGACCCGCTGTTTCAGAAGTACAGCCGGAAAAAATTAACCACGCGGCACTACAGCACCCAAGAAATGCAATTAAAAGTAGGGGCTGAAGAAGATGCAAGCGCCGCGCAACGCACGGGCAATCCCGTTACCAGTGGCCTTAATCCTTATACCGGCGCCTGGACCGAATGGGAAGCGCTGCACCTGCTGCGACGCACCAACTTTGGCTGGAAGAAAGCCTGGGTAGATGCCTTGCTTCCGCTAACGCCATCAGCCGCGGTGGATGCGGTGCTCAACATCAACAATACCCCGCCTTCGCCGCCGGTAAACTGGTATCAGAATATTTCCGGCAACGCCGACGAAAACAACCTGGCTTATGGCGCTGATTGGACGGCCGATTTCTTCACCACAAGCTCCGTGGGGCAAACCACCAACAGCAACCGGAATAGCGGCATGCGCCGCTGGCTATTTGGACTTGCGCTCAACGGCGATCAAACCATCCGAGAAAAAATGGTTTGGTTCTGGTATCATTTTATTCCCATTGATTTTGATACCATTTACCAATCGTCCAATGCGTACATCAACACCAATTCCGCACGGTTCTTTTATCGCTATTTCAAACTCTTTCGCGACAATGCGCTGGGCAATTTCAAAACGCTTATCCGGGCCATCGTCGTAGAACCCGGCATGATGTATTACCTGAACAACCAGCAAAACAGCGCCACGGCGCCCGATGAAAATTTTGCACGCGAGTTAATGGAACTTTTTACGCTGGGCAAGGACGATCCAAACAACACCTATGCGCAAAGCGATGTAGTAGCGGCTGCACAAGTGCTTACCGGCTGGCGGGTGCAAAACATAAACACCGCGAATCCCGCTACCAATTTTGTTTCGGGATCGCACAAGCAGGGCAACAAAACTTTTTCTTCGTTTTTCAACAATACGGTGATCACGGGTCAAACCGGAGCCGCTGGTGCAAACGAACTTGATGCGCTCATCAACATGATTTTTTCAAAGCAGGTAGAAGTAAGCAAATACATCTGCCGCAGGTTGTACCGCTATTTTGTTTATTACGATGTTGACGCCAACGTGGAAGCGAATGTGATTACGCCGCTGGCGCAAACCTTTGTGAGCAACAACTGGAACATACAGCCGGTATTGAGCCAATTGTTCAAGAGCGAACATTTCTTCGACATGGCCAACCGCGGTTGTTACATTAAAAGCCCCTTCGATTTGGTGGGCGGCGCCATAAACATGCTGGCTTTGAACACCACCGATGTTAACACCGAATACCAATACCGGATCTGGAGCAAATACAACGACGGTTATTGCCTGAATATGGAGCAACAGATGGGCACCATACCAAACGTTTCGGGATGGAACGCTTATTATCAAACACCGGCCTACCACGAGTATTGGATTAATTCCAACTCCGTGCAAAAGCGCTTCACGTTTATCCAGGACATGTTTAACGGGCATACGGTGGGCGGTGTGTACAGCGGCGGAACTACGTTGCGTTCCTTTAAAGTTGACCCGGTGGCTTTTGCGCTTTCATTTGGCAATACGGTTGCCCGCGATCCCAATGCACTAACCGCCATTTGCATAAAATATCTTTTGCCGATTGATTTAAGCCAGGGACAGAAAGACCAACTGAAAGGCTCAACCTTGTTAAGCGGACAATCCACTGATTCGTATTGGACCACGGCTTGGGATACGTGGTACAACAACCAAACATCGGCCAACCGCTCGGTGATTGAACCGCGGTTGAAGAATCTTCTTTCGGGCATTTGTCAACTGGCCGAATATCAATTAATGTAAGCTGTGAGTGGTGAGTAGTGAATAGTGAATAGTGAATGCCTGACTCATTACTCACCACTCACGATTAACCATCCTTTCCTTCAAACAATCAACACATGAAACGCCGCGATTTTATAAAAAACACGTCCGCTGCTTCGGTTCCGTTGCTTCTCAACAACATCCCGCTTTTTGCTTCACCTTCTACCGGCAACAGTCTGCTCGACGTGCTGGCGCAAAGTTCGCAGAGTTGTGGCAAGGTGCTCGTCATCATTCAGCAAAACGGCGGCAACGACGGGGTGAACACCGTCATTCCCCTGGACAAATATTCTAACCTGCAAAATGTTCGCAGCAACATCCTGCCACCGCAAGCCAACATTCTTGCACTGAATGGAACAAGCACCACCGGCTTAAATCCGGCCATGACCGAGATGCGTGATTTGTACAACAACGGCAAGCTTGCCATCGTGCAGGCGGTCTCTTATCCCAATCCAAATTTCAGTCACTTTAGAGCAACGGATATTTGGTTTTCCGGCTCCGCATCCAATCAATATTGGGATACCGGTTGGTTGGGCAGAGAACTTGATACGACTTACCCAGCTTATCCACAGAATTATCCCAACACGCAAGCCCCCGATCCGCTGGCCGTTCAAATTGGTTCAACCCTGCCGTTTTCTTTACAAGGCCCGGCGGTGAACATGGGTTATAATGTTACGGACCCGAATGCGTTGCTAAACGTGATTAACGCTACGACTGACCCGGCGCCAAATAATGATTACGGTCACGAACTGACGTTTTTGCGGTTGATGAAAGACCAAAGCAATGTGTACCGCGGCCGCATCACATCCGCTTACAATGCGCAGCAAACGCTTTCAACGTTGTACCCGGCATCGGGTAATACGCTGGCCAATCAATTAAAGATCGTGGCGCGACTGATTGGCGGCGGACTGCAAACGCCGATTTATATTGTCAATCATCCATACTCGCACGACACGCATTCGGCGCAAGTCAATTCGGATTTGATCACCGGTACGCAGGCCAACAACTTGAGCATTCTGTCGAAAGCTATTGTTGCTTTTCAAGATGACATAGAAAAGATGGGAAAGGGAGCCAAAATAACGGGCATGACCTTTAGCGAATTTGGCCGCCGCGTGATGAGCAACGCCTCTGTGGGTACCGATCACGGTACGGCTGCCCCTGTGTTTTTTTTCGGGGCTGCTCTTCAGGCAGGCATCATCGGCACGTCGGCGTCGTTTTCACTTAACGGCAGCGGCAACATTGATGTAAACTCACAAGTGAACATGCAGTACGACTTCCGCCAGTTGTACGCAACGGTTATGCAGGACTGGCTTTGCTTAACCGCAACCGAATCGGCAACCGTGTTGGGAAGTTCGTTTCCCAAGCTGCCCATCTTTGCGGCGCAGGCGCCGTTGCCGCTGGAAGGTGTTTCGCTCACGGGACAATACTATCAGGGTCAAAGCCGGTTAAACTGCCGTGCAGAACAAAACGGGAAATACCGTTGGTATGCGTTGGAATTTTCAACCGATGGAATTCAGTTTGCCGAAGTAAGCCGGCAAACAAATACAAGCCTTGCCGCTACGGCAACCTATACGTACTTGCATACAACATCGGCACCCAAAATGTTTTACCGCATTGCCGCGCAAAACCTACAAGGCAAAACGGATTATTCAAACACCGTCTTGTTGCGTTCCTCCGACAGGCAACAATTGATACGCGTCTTCCCCAACCCGGTTCAGAACAACAATATCCACGTTGAATTTTTTGAAAAAGTAAGCGGCCCTGTTGACGTAACGATTTACGATTTGATGGGCGCCAAAGTTTATTACAACCGCTTCAGCGGCGTGCAAAACAGTTTGGCCTTTCGCGTGCCGCCTTCGTTCTCGCGGGAAACGCATTACATACTCGAAGTTGTTTACGGCGACACCAGGGTAAAAGAGCAAATTATTTTCAGGTGAATTGAGAGAGGATATTGAGATATTAGGATATGGGATATTGAAAACTAAAGGACAATTCACAATATCCTAGTATCGCAATATCTCAATATCCTAATATCGCATTGTCGTTACTTCAGGTCTTCTTTCGGTGGCGCAAAAACAAAAACAGGTTCGGGCGCCGGTTCTTCACTTAACAAACGTTCCACTTTGTTGACTAAATATTCCGATTGAAAGGGTTTGGCCACGTAATCATCGGCGCCAAAGGAAAGCGGGCCGCTGATGGGATAATTATATCCCGACATTAAAATGACTTTTGCTTTGCGGGCGCCTTCGGCGTGCTTTATCTTCCAGCAAAGCTGGCGGCCATCGTCGCCGGCAATGTTTATGTCAAGAATAACCAGATCGGGCCTGAACAAGGACAGCACGTACTCGGCTTCGGGCATGGAAGCAGCGGATTCGATGAGGTAACCGGATTTTTGCAGTTTGCGTTCCAGCAACATCAACAGGTCAATGTCATCATCCACCAGCAGGATGCGCTTTGTTTTGTGTTTTTCTGTTTGCATACACCAACTTTAAGGTTCGTCAATAATTGGTACGGTTCTCAAAGGTGGCACGGATAGAAGGTAGCTTTCAGGGGGCGGATAAACAAAAGAAACCGTTGTTTTTCACGTATTGCAACCGGTCCTCTTCTTAGAATAAAACTACATGTATAGATGGCGACAATCAAGCGAAAATTCAACCGAGTTTACAAGCCGTGTATTTACGGAAAGTAATGATTTTATTTCGCGGGACTACGCAATGAAAGCCGTGTTTTTACGGAAGAAAAAAATTTTTTAAAGCAAAACCGCACAAAATCACCTGTGCATAATTTTTTTTCTTCTGGCAAAAACAAAACACAAACTGCGAAGTGAAGCCATCTTTCTTTGTCTTCAGAATTGAACAAGGCTTGTGCAAAACTATTTCCCCAAAAAGTCTTTCCCGTGCTTTCTACCTTTCAGTAAAACCACACCTGCCACAACCATTAAAACAAATGTGCCATGACCGGAGAACGCAACTTGCTTCTGCATGATACAGCAATTGAAAGCTGGAACGAAGAACTGGCCCGCGCAAAAAAATACAAGGAAGCCACGCAAAAGCGAAAGACCGAAAAACTGGTGAGCAAACGAATTGAAAAACTCAAAAAAGCTTCGCAGGTGGGGCGGCTGAAGATAGAACCATAAAAACGTTGGAAGTTGGAGGTTGTATGTTTGAAGTTCAAAGTTAGAGGTTGCGTCAAACATCAAACGTCGAACATCGAACGTCTGTGAATTATCTTTGCCGCCACAAAAAAATACGCCCATGTTACAACTGGCCGTTTTGCGCAACAATCCACAGGAAGTAAAACAACGTTTGGCTGTCAGGAATTTTAAAGAACCGGAATTGGTGGATGCAATCATCTCATTGGATGATGAACGCAAAAAACTGACCTTTCAGTTTGACGAAACCAAGGCAAAGATCAACGCCGCATCAAAAGAGATTGGCGGCCTGATGGCAAAAGGCAATAAAGAAGAAGCAGAGGAAAAGAAGAAAGAAGTAGAAGGTTTTAAAAACACATTGGGTCCAGTTGAAGAAGCGTTAGCCAAAGCGGAAAAAGAATTGAACGAACTGTTGGTGCGGTTGCCCAATCTACCATCATCCAAAGTACCCAAAGGCACTTCGCCCGACGACAATGAGGTAGTGCGCACGGGCGGCAGCAAACCGCAACTTTACAGCGGCGCCGTACCGCATTGGGAACTGGCAAAAAAGTACGACCTCATTGATTTTGAATTGGGCAACAAAATCACGGGCAGCGGCTTTCCGGTGTACAAAGGCAAGGGAGCGAAACTTCAGCGGAGCCTCATTCAATATTTTCTTGATTACAACACAAGCGCCGGTTATACCGAGTATCTGCCGCCGTTTATGGTGAACGAAGCATCGGCTTACGGTACGGGACAACTGCCCGACAAGGAAGGCCAGATGTATCACGTAACCGAAGACAATTTATACCTGATTCCAACCGCCGAAGTGCCGGTAACAAATATTTACCGCGACGTGATTTTAAAAGCCGCCGACCTACCGGTAAGAATGACGGCTTACACGCCTTGCTTTCGCAGAGAAGCAGGCAGCTACGGCAAAGACGTTCGTGGCCTCAATCGTTTGCACCAGTTTGACAAAGTGGAAATCGTGCAACTGGTTCATCCCGATAAAAGCTACGATACCCTGGAAGAAATGGTGGTGCACGTAGAAAAACTTTTGCAAACACTCGGCTTGCACTACCGCATTCTTCGCTTGTGCGGCGGCGACATGGGCTTTACTTCCGCACTGACTTATGATTTTGAAGTGTGGAGCGCTGCGCAGGAACGTTGGCTTGAAGTGAGTTCGGTTTCCAACTTTGAATCGTATCAAACGAACCGCATGAAGATTCGTTTCAAAGACGAGAACAACAAAACACAATTGGTGCATTCGCTCAACGGAAGTTCGCTTGCACTGCCGCGCATTCTTGCCTGTTTGCTGGAAAACAACCAGGATGAAAACGGTATCAAACTGCCCGCAGTTTTGCAATCTTATTTTGGTAGTGAAATGATTTAAAAATGTTCACCTGTTCACGTGTTTATTTGTTCAGTTGTTTGCTGGAGACGCAGCAAATTTTTCCGGACTGTTACACGTACATGTGAACGGGTGAACAAGTAAACACGTGAACTTTTCATACGCATGTCTTCCTTTCTCATTCAAGTCTTCGGTTATCTTGCCTCGTTGTTGCTTGGCCTTTCGTTGCTTGTTAGTAATGATTTAAAATTTCGCTGGCTCAACACCGGCGGTTGCCTTTTCTTTATCGTGTACGGCGTGTTGATTGGCGCCTTCCCCATCATTCTCACCAATGCCGGTCTTTTGCTCATCAACCTTTGGAGCCTTGTAAAAATTTACCGGAAGACGGAAGATTTTGATTTGCTGGAATTCGGCACGGATGCCAGACTGATTAAAAAGTTTTTAAGTTTTTATGCGGCCGACGTCAAGGCTTACTTTCCGGGTTTTAAACTGGAAGAAGCATCGAACGCCATTCGCTTTGTGGTGCTGCGCGACGTGGTGGTGGCCAACGTATTTGTGGCAACGCTATCGCAAGATGGCACGGCGGAAGTGGAATTGAACTACACCGTTCCCAAATACCGCGACTATAAAGTGGGCCGCTTCATTTTTGAAAAAGAAAGAGACTATTTGCTCTCAAAAGGCGTGAAGAAATTGGTGTATAAAACAGTTGCCAATAAAAACCACTTACAATTTTTAACGGTGATGGGTTTTGAAAAAACGAGTGAAGGTTATGTAAAAAAACTCGACGCATAATTGCGAAGAAATCTTCATGCGGTAAATGAATGTTAAAGCAAACCACCACCGGTTTGCTTTTTTGTTTTGTGGCGCATTTTTGTTTTTAAAACCTTAACTCATGAGAAAGACATTACTCTTAACCATTGCTATGATTTGCCTTGTTCAACTTTCCAATGCACAGTTCATTGAAAAAAATAAAAAAATCATGGGCGGTAGTCTTGGATTGGGCTTTTCTTCAACAAATGATTCAACAGGCGCCACGGGAAACGTATTGAAAGCGCACAACTTTTATGTATCGCTTTATCCTTCATATGGTAAGGCAATAAGGAGCAATCTTGTTTTGGGATATTATCTCAGTCTTGGTTTCAACAACAGTCGCAATGAAGATGTACAAAACCATCGCGTGAACAAATCAAATAGCTATCAATTGGGAGGCAACGTTTTTTTGGAAAAATTCTTTTCTTTAAGTAACAGGCTCGCTTTTTCAGGACGCTTATCTGCAGGAATGAGCTACTCGTCAGGACGAAGCAATGATTACCTTAATGCCGTTTTGAACCGTTCGAATATTACCCGAAACTTCACTTCCGGCATCTCGCTTGTTCCGATCCTGAATTATAAGCTAAATCAGAAATTTCTTCTTGGACTGTCCGCCAACGATTTTGCTTCTGTTAACTTTATCAAAGGGACAACTGAAAGCAGTGGTCCAAATATGAGCACAATTAAAACCACACACACAAACTTTTCTACAGGAACGATGGTCAATTACAGTAAGGGCCTATCAGATGTGAGTTTCTTTTTTCGCTATATTTTCTAGTCGCTTTACGTATTCTTTCATCATGCGAAATCACAACGGTGAAACCAGTGCATCGCCTCGCGCTGGATACTGCCGTCAAAAAATTAATTTATACCGAAACGTGTTTGAAATGCAGCCCGCGCTGCATTTTTTTATGTAACTATACAGCGATTGCATTGCACGATTCCTGCCCATTAAAAAAGCAACAAGAACAGCGGCCACAAAATATCGAAAGCGTTTTTGCGTTTAACAAGAAGGCAGCACTATTAACGAGCTGCCAACCGCATCAAACTTACACGGTGAGTTCGTATTTAATGAAGAACCTGTCAGTAAGTTGAACGCCCGGTCTTTTAAGGCAGGGCGTTTGTTTTTTAGGTATAAAATGTTGCAGGCATGTTCCTACATAATGTGTTTATGCCGTTTGATGCCGGCGCGGTAAAGCATGTAACCCATGAAGGCAAAGGCGGCCACGCCCAAAAAATAAAACCCCGTTTGACCCAAAGCATTGGCGAGCTTTTCTTCTACGCTTATCTTTTTTAACCAACCGGCAATGGCATCGCTGCCTTGCAAAAAAGCAAAGACGACGCCCATCAAGGCGCCGCCGGCCACTAGTCCCGTTGCATACAAATTGCCGCTTTCCAAATCTTCTTCGCCTTCAACAACGGGATCGGCCCGCTTCTTCTTCAAAACATCTACTAAGCCCCTGATTGCACCGCCAATAAAAATGGGAAGCGTTGTGGATAAAGGAAGATAAGCACCCACGGCAAAGCTCAACGCCTTCACGCCGCAGAGTTCCATCACCACCGCAAGAAAAGCACCCACGATCACAAAGTTCCAATCAAGATTAAACGATAAAATGCCTTTCACCAGCGTTGCCATCAACGTAGCTTGCGGTGCGTTGTATGTTGTGCCGATGGCGTGTTGAACACCTTGTGCTGCTAATTCAGCACTGGGCTTGTCCAAAAATTTTACAGTGAAACCAACAACAACGGCCGATACAATGGCGCCAACGAACAAAGCCAGTTGTTGGTAGCGCGGCGTAGAGCCAATCAAATAACCCGTCTTCAAATCTTGCGACGTTGCACCCGCATTTGCCGCTGCAATGCACACCATGCCGCCCACAACGAGTGCCATCGCTTCATAACCCTGGCCTCTCCAACCAACCGCAATAAATATTAAGCAGGTACTCATTACCGTGGCGATGGTCATGCCCGAGATGGGATTGTTTGAAGAACCAATCAAACCCACGATGCGTGACGAAACCGTTACGAAGAAAGCACCAAAGATGATGACGAGTAAACCAACAAGCAGCTTGCTGAAAATGTTGTTGCCGGGAATCATCGGCAAGGCCGCCATCAACACAATTAAGATAATGCTGCCGAACAAAACGATCTTGATGTCCAGGTCACGGTCAGTTCTTTTCACGCCTTCGCCTTTTGCTTCGCCCACAGAACCAATACTTTGCTTGAACGAAGAGATGATGGTGGGAATGGTTTTGATCAAAGTCATAAAGCCACCCGCGGCCACAGCGCCGGCGCCAATCTGCCGGATGTAGGCACGATAGAGAGCTTCGGCTTTATCGGTGAAGGTTTGTGTGGCAGGATTCCAGCCACCGGAGCCAAGATTCACTTTTGAAATATCGTGTATCAAACCGAGCTTGAATTGTTGCGCCGCAATAACGGGATCGGGAATAAGCGACGAAAGCAGTGGAATAAAAACAAACCATGACAGCACACCGCCTGCTACCAACACACCGGCAATGCGTGGACCGATAATATAACCCACACCTAAATATTCGGGAGTAATGTCGCCGGCAAGATTGGCCGAAGGAAAATATTTATTGGTGGCGGTTGTGGCAAAGCTGACCGTTTCGGCTACCACGCGAAACATGCGTTGAAAGATGGCATAGACAAAAGCAAAACCCAACCCCTGGAAAGCCAGCTTGGCAAACTCGCCGCCTTTTTCACCGGCCTTCAATACCGCCGCGCAAGCCGTTCCTTCGGGATAAGGCAGCACGCCGTGTTCTTTTACAATGAGTGAACGACGTAACGGAATCATCATCAACGTACCCAACATGCCGCCGAAAACGGCAAGAACAAAAATGACAACGTAATCAAAATAATTGGCCGATTGCACGTTGGATAAAAACAAAAACCCGGGCAGTGTAAACACCACACCCGATGCAATGCTTTCGCCTGCCGAACCTGTGGTTTGAATGATGTTATTTTCGAGAATGGTGGTGCCAAAAAGTTTTCGCCCAACGGTGATGGCCATCACCGCAATGGGAATGGAAGCACTGACAGTAAGTCCAGCCTTTAGGGCTAAATAAACGGTGGCCGCACCGAACAACACACCAAAAAAAGAACCCATGAGCAAAGCTTTCAGGGTAAATTCCTTCATGTTGGTTTCCGCGGGTACAAAGGGTTTGAACGTAGTCGTTTCGGCCATAAGTGTTGGTTTAGTAAGGTTTAAAAATAGGGAAATAAAAAAAGGAGTTGGTGATACAACTCCTTTCTACAAAAACGAAAAACAAATTACGCCGAACCCGTTTTATCCCGAAGAATCTGGTTGAGTGATTTTAATCGTGAATAAATCAAAACACCGCCAATGAAGGCCGCAGCCACAAGTATGAGGAAGAAAATTTTCTTGTCCGAAAAATCATCCCAATAACTCGTCATAATGCCGGCAATTTTACCGCCGATGGAGGTTGACAAAAACCAGCCGCCCATCAACAAAGCGGTGAGACGTGCAGGCGCTAATTTGGAAACAAGGGACAAGCCGATCGGGCTTAAGAAAATTTCGCTGACGGTAAAAACACCGTACGTCAGCCACAGCCAAATGGGCGATGTTTTGTGCGTGTAAACCGAAGGCACCGACATAACAGCGAACACCATCACCAGCGCCGACAGGCCGCAAATGAACAAAGCCATCGCAAACTTGGAAGCCGTGGTGGGCTCCTTGCCTTTGGTGCGCATGTAACTAAAGAGCGGAACAAAAATGAGCGTCAGTCCAACGATGAACAAAGGATTGATAGATTGAAACAATTCCGTGTTCATTAGCTTAACCTCTTTACCGCCGGGACGTTGTTCGGGCGGCACGTTGTTGAAATAAGGATCTGGCCCTTGTACTTGCACAATCTTCGTGGCTGTATCAATGCGGTTGCCGCTGGCGGTAATGCCAAAGATTGTCTTCACCGTCTCGGGCTTGTCACCTTTCTGTTTTACTTCCGATGCCGAATCCAATCTAACGATTGGGCTGACGTCTTTTACTTCTGCCAGTTGATTATCTACTTTGTTTACCCATCGCGGTTTATCATCCACCGTTTGCAAAGCGCCAATGGCGCCGGTAATTTTTTCTGTGGTAGGCGACAAGGTTCTGTCTGTATATCGTTCCGCCCACAATGTATAGGCAGTCGAGTTCAGGTTGTATATCGTCCAGAAAATAACCGAAATGGCAAAGATGAACAGCAGCGCACCGATGCCTTTTTTGTCTTGTCCTTGCGCTCTTACATACAGCGAAACGTAAAACGCAATCACCGGCAAACAGGCAAAGATGAAGGCATCGCTGGCTTGCGAACCCATAAGCGGTTTGTGAAAAAGAAGCGTTGGCAAGAACCATCCAATAACTGCCGCAATGATAGCGGGCAAAAACACAACGCCGAATATTTTACTGGTAGCCATGTCTTCTTTCTGCGCCGGCTTTTTTACATCCCCTTCTTTCACTTTATTCAGGTTCATGGCCAATACAATTAAGCCAATGATAAGCCCCACACCGGCTGCGGCAAAAGCATAGCCCCAGCCGTATTTGTTGCGCAAATAAGCCGCTACGAAATTGCAAATAAAAGCGCCGACGTTGATACCCATGTAAAAGATGTTGTAGGCATTGTCTTTTAACGGACGCAGTTCTTCGCGGTTGTAAATGTTGCCGAGCAACGTAGAAATATTGGGCTTGAAAAAACCATTACCAACGATGATCAATCCAAGCGAAACAAACAGCGCCGTATTGCCCGGAATGGAAAGACAGAAATAGCCAAGAGACATTAAACTTCCGCCCAGGAAAATAGATTTGATATAACCGAGATGACGGTCGGCGAGGAGGCCACCGATAAAAGGCGTGAGGTAAACAAGAGCAATAAAGCTGCCCACAATGTCGGCGCCCAGGCCTTGCGAAAAACCTTTGCCGCCGGTTTTATCATCAATGAGGTATAAAAGCAAAATGCCCACCATCAGGTAGTAGGCAAAGCGTTCCCACATTTCGGTTAGAAAAAGAACGTACAAAGCCCGTGGATGCTTTGCTTTCGTTTGGGTACTGTTTACGATGCTGTTCTGTTGCATGTGTAAAGTTTAGTGAGTAAAATCGTTAGAGCGTTTTGTTCTGCGCGGCTCAAAATAAGGGAAATCTATTTTCAATTTCGCTTTCGCATTTGTGCCGATATTCGCACCGCTTATCTGATAACCATGAATATACTTCTTCTGGGCTCCGGCGGACGCGAACACGCACTGGCCTACAAACTTTCCCAAAGCAAGCATTGCTCCAAGTTACTGATTGCTCCCGGCAACGCCGGTACGTTACAATGCGGAATGAACAAGCCCTTTGCGGTAACCGATTTTGAAGCGGCGGCCAAATGCTGCGTTGATGAAAAAATTGAGCTGGTCATTGTTGGCCCCGAAGAACCGCTGGTGAAAGGAATCGTGGATTATTTGCGTGACAACGTAAGCAAAGACCTGCACATCATCGGGCCTTCAAAAGAAGCCGCACAGCTCGAAGGCAGCAAGGCCTTTGCAAAAGCTTTCATGCAACGTCACAACATTCCAACCGCAGCGTATAAAGAGTTTACAGCCGAAAATTTCGAAGACGGCGTTTCCTATTTAAAGAAGCACTCGCTACCCATTGTGATAAAGGCCGACGGCCTCGCCGCAGGCAAAGGCGTACTCATTTGCCAAAACAACATCGAAGCCATTGCTGAATTTGATTTGATGATTCAGCGTTCCAAATTTGGCGAAGCGGGCAAAAGAGTTGTAGTAGAAGAATTTTTAGACGGCATTGAACTTTCGGTCTTTGTGTTAACCGACGGGAAGGCTTACGTATTGCTGCCCGAAGCCAAAGATTACAAACGCGTGGGCGAAGGCGATACCGGCTTAAATACCGGTGGCATGGGCGCCATTAGTCCCGTGCCTTTTGCCGATGAAACGTTCATGCAAAAGGTGGTTTCAAAAATTGTTGAGCCCACCGTGCAGGGCTTGCAAAAAGACGGCCTGGATTACAAAGGCTTCATCTTTATTGGCCTGATGAAAGTGGGCGATGAGCCTTACGTGATTGAATACAATTGCCGCATGGGCGATCCTGAAACCGAAGTGGTGATGCCGCGCATAAAAAATGATTTGGTGGAGTTGCTGAAAGCAACGGCGAACGGGACACTTTCATCAAGTGTGATTGAAAAAGACCCGCGCTTTGCAACCACCATCGTTGCTGTAAGCGGCGGCTATCCCGATGAATACACCAAAGGTTTTGCTATAAAGAATTTGAACAGCGCAGGCGAGGCCATGATCTTTCAGATGGGCACAAAAGAAGCCGATGGAAAAGTAGTCACGAACGGCGGCCGTGTGCTTTGCGCAACCGCTTTGGACGAAGACCTGGACAACGCCATCAACAAAAGCCGCGATGCGATTGAAGAAATTGAATTTGAAGGAAAGTATTTCAGAAGAGATATTGGGTTTGAATTTTTATAAACCCCCTGCCCCCTAAAGGGAAGACTTAGGTCAATGAAACTTTACAACACGCAATTTTTCTTTCAGTATAGTTTTTATGAACCGAAGGTTCGCCTGTCTGTTGAGCTTTCGTGGAGCTTATGTTGAGCGAAGCCAAAGCACCGCACTACGTTCATCGTTCTTGCCGCGGCTAAGCAAATCCTACCTTCACATTTTAACCTAAGAAATGATTGAAGAAAAAAAAGGAAACGACGACTTAGGTCTCCCCTTTAGGGGGACAGGGGGTTTACACTACCACGATTATTTACAGCTCGATAAGATTCTTTCTGCCCAGCATCCCGAAAGCAACAAGCACAACGCACCGGCGCACGACGAGATGCTGTTCATCGTCATTCACCAAGCTTACGAGCTTTGGTTTAAACAACTGCATCACGAAGCCGACAGCGTTGTTGAAATCATGCGCAAGCCTTCGCTGAACGACAATTCGCCCGAACTGCAAACCGTTGTTCACCGCCTGCACCGCATGGGTGTTATTCTTCGTGTGCTGGTACACCAGATTGATGTTTTGGAGACCATGACGCCGATGGATTTCCTCGACTTCCGAGACATGCTGCGGCCGGCATCGGGTTTTCAAAGCTGGCAGTTTAAACTGCTGGAAGCAAAATTGGGATTGAAGTTTGAACACCGTCACGGACAGGAGTATTACACCAAACAACTGCGTGATGAACACGTGCAATTAATCAAGGAAGCAGAGGCCTCAAAATCGCTTTTGCAATTGTTAAGCGAATGGCTGGAGCGCATGCCTTTTTTCGATGACAACAGGTTGTGGGAAGGACAATTTTCCCTGGCGAGCGATCATCCTTTTTGGCAAGCCTATCAAAAAGCCTACGCAAGCAGTTTGGCCGAAGTTGAAAAAGACAACCTGCAATATTTTACCGACGTATTTTTCAAGCAGCGCGAAAGCCATTACACATTTTCGGCAAAGGCAAATCGAGCCGCTTTGTTCATTATGCTTTACCGCGGCTATCCACTTTTGCAATTGCCCTTTCAACTTCTTAACGAACTCCTCGACATTGACGAGCAGCTTAGCACCTGGCGTCACCGCCACATGAACATGGTGCACCGCATGATCGGCACCCGTATTGGTACGGGCGGCAGCAGCGGCAAAGACTACCTCAAAGCCGCTGCCGACAAGCATTACATTTTTAAAGAAATTGCGCAGCTTACATCCTTTTTAATTGAACGGCGAAGGCTTCCGCAACTGCCAAAAGCCGTTGAGCGAAAGCTTGGGTTTGAAGCCGGTGACTGAGACGTTAGTGGTTTGTGGTTATTGCGATGTTGCGGAAGCCTTTCCTTTCGCCGGCATTCTGAAAAAGGAAAGATTTTCCAAATTGTTACGATAACCACAAACTACAAGCCTCCCACCACAAACCGATTTTTTCTTTCGCAAAACGTTCGGCATTTTTGCAACAGAAAAACCGCCTTCACTTTCCGGCTCGGACTTTTCATTCAAATGCCTGTGTTCACGCAATCGAGGAGTTACATTATCCGCATCATTTTCGCGGTGGCTTTTTTTGTCATCATCGCCCGCTTGTTTGCGCTGCAAGTGGTGAGCAGCAAGTACGAAAGGCTGGCGCAAGAAAATGCCATCTTCAAAAAAATCGTTTACCCGCCACGCGGTATCATTTACGACCGTAACGGCAAAGCCATCGTCACCAATCAGCAAATGACCGATTTGATGGTGATTCCATCGGAAGCCCGAGGTGTAGATACAGCCTACATCTGCCAGTTGTTGGAGATTGACACAACGGACTTCAAAACGAGAATGGTAAATGCCATTGTGAAGAACGGCCGCGCAAGACCATCGGTTTTTGAGGCTTTGCTTTCGCCCGAAAAACACGCGAGGCTGGAAGAAAACAGTTGGCGGCTGGGCAGCGGTTTTTATTTGCAGGAGCGGTCGGTGCGTTCCTTCCCGCTGAATGCCGGCGGCCATTTTGTAGGCTATATCGGCGAGGTGGATTCCGCCATCATTGCCCGTTCGGAAGGTTTTTACCAATCGGGCGACTACGTAGGCCGCACCGGTATGGAAGCCAGTTACGAAAAAGTGCTGATGGGCAAACGCGGCGTGCAGTACTGGATAAAAGACAACCGCAACAAACTGGTGGGCCGTTTTGAAAATGGGGAACTGGACGAGCAAGCCGTTGCGGGTCGCGGCCTGCGCACTTACGTGGATGCCGATCTGCAAAAACTGGCTGAAAAACTTTTGCAAAACAAAGTCGGTTCTATTGTGGCCATTGAGCCAAAGACCGGCGGTGTTCTCGCTATGGCCTCCAGTCCCGACTACAATCCCAATGAATTAAGCGGCTCGGAAAAACAAAAAAACTATTCGCGGCTTGTGCTCGACGTTTCCGCGCCTTTGCTTAACCGCGCAATCAAAGGCCAATATCCCGCAGGTTCTACTTATAAGCCGCTGGCAGCGCTTATTGGTCTGGACGAAGGCGTGATTACGCCCCGAAGCGGCATTGCGTGCAGCGGTGCCTATTATGGTTGCAATCACCGTGTGGGCTGCGAAGAAAAATGGGCGGGTCATGCAGCCAATCTTCGCCTCGCCATTGCGCATTCCTGCAACTCATTTTTTTGCAACGCTTACCGCTTAACCGTGGACAATCCCGAATACGGCGGCGTAAAAAAAGGCTACGTCAAATGGCGGCAGTATATGAACGCTTTTGGCTACGGCGTTCCCATCGGCATTGATTTGCCGAGCGAAGACAGAGGAAACATTCCCGACACATCGGTTTATAACAAAGAATACCGGGGCAGTTGGAATTCATGTACGAATGTCACGCTTGGCATTGGCCAAGACAAGATGCTGGTAACGCCGTTGCAAATGGCCAATGCCATGTGCATTGTGGCCAACAAAGGCTATTACTACACGCCGCATTTTGTAAAAGAATTTGAGAACGAAGACAAAGACGACACGCTGCTGAGCAAATACCGCATCAGGCACGAAGTGCTCACGCACATTTCGGATACGGCCTACGAAACAGTACACGCCGGCATGCAGGACGTTGTGGAGATTGGAACGGCCCGAATTGCCAAAATTCCGGGCATAAACATGTGCGCAAAAACGGGTACGGCGGAGAACTACCGCATCATTGACGGCCGGCGGGTGAAGTTGCCAAACAACTCCATGTTTGTGGCTTTTGCGCCGCGGGAAAATCCAAAAATTGCCATTGCCGTTGCTGTGGAGAACGCAGGCTTCGGCGCCACGTGGGCGGCTCCCATGGCCTCGCTGATGATCGAAAAATATTTGACCGATTCATTGCGGGCCGACCGGGTAAAAGAAGCGGAACGCATTGCGGCGCAAAACCTGATGCCGTTGTGGTTGAAGCGTGAACAATACAAGGCTGATTCGGCCCGTGCGGTGTATTATTTCAAGTTGACAAGTGATAGCAACTACCTCAGAAAGTTTTTTGGGCGTGATTTGCCTTCCTTAAAAAAAGATACGGTGAAGCCAAAGGTTTCCATTGCCAAACTGGATGCGCCTAAAAAAGAAGCGCCTAAGCCCGCCGGTCCCGACACACAACGCATGGGATTCATCTTGCTCGATGAACAATCACACACCAAACAACGACTGTTGCAAAAGCGGAGGGCCCTGTTATCATGAGCCGAAAAGAAACCGGTTTCTCAAACCGCATTGACTGGAGCCTGGTGTGGATTTACCTCTTGCTTGCAAGCATTGGCATCATGGCCATTTTTGCCGTTACTTACCGCGAAGGCGACCCGGTGACGGCCAGCTTTCTTGGCTTTAAAACCGATTACAGCAAGCAGCTTTACTTTTTTTTCATATCGGTGGTGCTGGGCATTTTCATCTTGCTTACCGACTCCAAATTTTTTACCGCCACGGCCAATCTCTGGTATGCCGTGGGCATTGTGACTTTGCTGTTGGTGTTTCCCCTGCACTCGAACGTAAAGGGCACAAAATCCATCATTCGCTTTGGCGGCTTTAATTTTCAGCCGGCAGACTTCTGCAAGCTTTGCGTTTGTCTTGCGTTAGCAAAATATATCTCGCTGCCCAACATGGATTTCAGCAAAACCCGTTCGCAACTCATCGCCGCCGGTCTTGCGTTGTTGCCGGCCTTTATGAGCATTGCGCAAAGCGAAACGGGTTTGGCGCTGGTGTATTTTTCGTTCTTTGTGGTAATGTACCGCGAAGGCCTGCCTTCAACGATTCTTGTTGTTGGATTCTTTGTCGGTGCCATTGCAGTGTGCACCTTGCTTGTTGACAAAACGCTTCTGCTCATTGCCATTGCCGTCATCACCGGTATTATTGCCTTTATTGTTTGGCAGCGAAAACGGCAACGCTTGTCGGCTGCGGTTCCCGTGCTTTTTATTGGCGTGCTGGCTGCGCTATTTGTTGGCGTGGGTGTGCCCATCATCTTTAAAAACGTAATGAAGCTCTACCAGGTGGAGCGCATCTACAGCACCGTGGGCCGCGAGGTGCCGGAAGAATACATTCTGGCGCATAAAAAAGAACTCAATTCACCGGAAACAACCAAGAAGGACAAAGATGCAGGTGATTACAATGTGAAGCAATCAAAGATTGCCATTGGCTCCGGTGGCGTGTTGGGAAAGGGGCTTTTAAAAGGCACGCAAACGCGTTACGAATTTGTGCCCGAGCAACGAACGGATTTTATTTTTTGCACCATTGGTGAAGGCTTCGGCTTTGTGGGAACAAGTGTCGTCATGCTGATTTATCTCTTGCTCCTTTTTCGCATCATTGCCATTGCCGAACGGCAGCGCAGCGTATTTAGCCGTTGTTATGCTTACGGCGTGGCAGCAGTATTTTTCTTTCACATTGTCATCAACGTTTGCATGACGGTGGGCCTGGCGCCGGTAATTGGCATTCCGCTGCCCTTCATTAGTTACGGCGGTACATCGCTGCTTACGTTCAGCATCATGCTGGCAATCTTGGTACGGCTTGATGCTGACCGGCAGATGGTGTTGCGATAAACCCGCAACTTTGCGCCATGAAAATCATCCCGCTTTCCGAAGGTTCGTTCACCATTGACAAAACGAAGTTGTTCGTTCCTTTTGATGAAGAAAAAGACGTGTTGAACCAACGACCCATTGGAAGTTTGCTGGTAGAGATACAGCCGTTTCTGGTCGTTACGTCAAAAGACGTTTTGCTCCTGGATGCGGGCCTTGGCTTCGGCGATTCGGACGATGAATTGCAGCTTCACAAAAACATCAAGGCTGCGGGTTATCAACCGAAAGACGTAACAAAAGTTTTGATGAGCCATCTGCACAAAGACCACGCAGGCGGCGTAAGTTTTGGCAAAGACCATCAGTGGCTCAGTCTCCCCAACGCCACGTATTACGTACAGGAAAGAGAATTGAGTTTTGCCTTGCAAAAAGGCCTGCCTTCTTTCATTCCGGAAGAAATTGAAGTCTTAAAAGACAATCACCAGGTGCAGCTGTTAACCGACGATGAAGGTGTAATTGGCGATTACATTTCTTATCAGCACACCGGCGCTCACTCGCCGCACCACCAGGTGTTTTGGATAAAGGACGAAGGCGAAACAATCTTCTTTGGCGGCGACGACGCACCGCAATTGCACCAGATGAAAACCCGCTACAAAACCAAGTATGATTTTGATCCCGATAAGGCCATGAACCTTCGGCGGGAATGGTGGGAGAGAGGAAACAAAGAAGGCTGGACCTTTTTGTTTTATCACGACATCAAGACGCCGACGTGCAAGGGCAATTGGCAATAAACAATCAGCAAACAATAAAACAAAAACGCAATCATTTCCCTGATTGCGTTTTGAAGACCGTGACGGAAGCAGCGGCTTTTTATTGTACCAATACCTTCTGCGTAAACACCGACTGTTTTGTCACATCGTACACCTTCACCATGTAAACGCCTTTGGACGAACCGTCGCTGATTGACAAAGGTTGTACGGCTGCTTCGTTGCTGATGGAAACTTTCTTCTGCACCACGCTGCGTCCCAAAATATCGGTGAGTTCAACCGTATAATCGCCTTGCGGCACTTTGTTGAAGCGGATCGAAATGCGGTTGCTTGTAACCGGGTTGGGATAAACCGAAATCAGCTTTGAAAATCTTTCTTCGGGATAAGACGTCATGGCAATTTCGGTGTACTTGTTCTTTGTGGACGCAGAGAGAAAATTGCTGTTGGCCAAATCAGAACTGCGGAACACAGATGAAGCGCCAAGATAAACGGCTGCCGTCCAGTCTTTCGGGTTCACCACGTAATAAGCTTTGCTATCCACGGCGCTGCTCACCAAAAGATTTCCGTCGCCGTCAACTACCGCACCGTTTACCGTAAACGTCGCGGGCAGGTTGTTGATGCGGCCGAGCAAGGTTGCCACTTTGTTTTCTCCGTTCACTTTGAACACGTTGTTGTGAGCCGAGATGATGTAAAAATTTCCTTTGTCGTCGGCAATCATGTCGCCGCCAAAGGAACTGCAACGGTTGTGGATAGAGATGCCATTGTTGGCCGGATCATCCACCAGTGAACCCATGTTTTCGATGGATGATTTTTTGCCGGTGGAAAAACGAATAAAAGACGTGCCGTCGTTGTTGATGGCATAACCGTAGCCATCAGGCGCAATCACCATGCGGGTGATGATCTTTGCTTCGTCGTTGTGCATGTCTCCAGTGCCGGTAAGCGATTGACCGGTAACGTAATAAACCTTCATCGTTTTCAAATCCACGTAGCGTAATTGGTCAACAAACATGGGCGTGTAATAAAGCCGGTTGTGCGCTTTGTCGTAAGCCGCTGCCGCCACGCCGGTGCTGAACGGCGTTTGCAAAAGGTTGCCCCACTTTGCATCGGGTTGCAAAGACAATTGTTTTTTGGAGGAAGCATCGTACACAGCCAACTTCGCGTCGGTGCCGTTAATCAACACGTCGCTGTATTGGCCGGTTTCCAGGTCAAGCCGCCGCAGTACGTTCCAGCCGGCGCCGTCTTTGGTTACATCGGTAATGGCATAAGCAAAACGATCGCTTTGTGCAAACAGGTTAGCGGAAGTTACAAGTGTGAAGGCTGCGCAGAAAAATGCGGAGGGTAAAGCTCTTCTCATATCCGTTGATTTAAGTGGTGATTGGGAACATTAAATTACGATTTTTCTTCCGGCATAAAGTGAAATTTTTACCGGTGATTAACCTTCTCGTTTGAACGGTTTATAATCATTCTTAAAGATGTTTTGCTGTTCAATTTCTACAGGCAAAGGCTCGCAAAGTTGAAGCGTATCGAGACATTGCTTCGGCAATTGTTGGTAGAGCTTTGTGCCTTCCGTTTTCCATCGTATCATTTCATCACTTACGTGTTTGATGATCTTGTGCGGATTGCCAACCACCAGCGAACGCGGCGAAATTTTTTCGCCTTGCCGGATAAAACACAAAGCGCCGACGATGCACTCGTCGCCGAGTTCCACTTCATCCATAATTACTGCGTTCATGCCTACCAGACAATTTCGTCCGATTGTAGCGCCGTGAATGATGGCGCCGTGGCCGATGTGCGCCGCTTCTTTCAGCAAAACCGTTACGCCGGGAAACATGTGCACGGTGCAATTCTCCTGCACGTTACAGCCGTCTTCAATGACGATCTTGCCCCAGTCGCCGCGCAGCGCACAACCCGGCCCGATGTACACATCTTTGCCGATAACCACGTTGCCCGTAACCGCGGCTTGCGGATGCACAAACGACGAAGGATGCGCAACGGGTTTGATGCCGTTGAATTGATAAAAAGCCATAGACCTTAGGTTTGTTTTTTTGCACGAACGATGTGCCGCACGACAAAAAAGAGCAGCAGGGCGGCGGCGGCGGCAAGTATGATAACCCGTGCCTTCCAGTGAATGTGCATCACTTTCAACACGGCAATTGCCTCAAGAAATAAAGAAGGCAATTTGCCCAGTGATCCGGCAACGACAAAACCAAGCGCCGAGATGCGGGCCATGGCTGCCGTAAAGGTTACCAGCCCGGCCGGAACCACGGGCACAAGCCGCAGCGAAAAAATTAACCAGAACGCATCCTTTGGACTGGCTTCGAGCAGTGCCTTTGCCCTGGGGTGTTTTTCCAGCCGGTGCATCACGCCTTTTTTAAAGCCTTTGCGGTACAGCATAAAAGCCAGCAACACGCCAATGGCTTCGCCCAAAAAAGTAATGACGATGCCTTCCCAAAAGCCAAAGAAGTGAATGTTGGCCGCGGTGATGACGAAGCTTGGAATAAGCCCGATAAACGCGATGACGACACTGAAAACAAAAGCACTCAGAACGGCAATGTGTGGATAGGCCTGAAAGAAATGAAGGATGGCTTCTTTCATTCGTCAAGCAATTTTTTTCCGGTGCGAAAACAAGTTCCTTTGAAGTGCGCCACCGCTTCGCCGCTTTGGTTGGTAACGGTTATGTGATAAAGGCCCGTGCTGCGGCCGTTGTGCAGTTCTTTGGCTTCGGCAATTAACGTATCGCCGGGCTTTGTGGCTTTGGTAAAGGTGATGCTTGTGTCCAGCGCAACGGATAAATTGTTGCGGTTGTTGCAGGCGAAAGCAAAGGCGCTGTCGGCCAGCGAAAAAGCAATGCCGCCGTGAATGATGCCAAAGCCATTGATCATTTCGTCGCGAAGTGTCATGCTAATTTTTGAATAACCTTCACGAACCTCCAAAACTTCTATGCCAAGCCATTGACTGAACAAATCGTTCTTCATCATCTGCTCCACCACCTGCTTTGCAACTGCATCTTCCTGCGTCTTCATTCTCCCGTAAAATTTGGATTTCGTTTCTCCAAAAAGGCTTGTACACCTTCTTTGTAATCTTTTGTGCCGCCGGCTCTCTGTTGATAATTCTCTTCGTCTTCCAGTTGATCTTCGTAGCTGTTTTCAAAAGAATTGTCGAGCAGAAGTTTTGTAAAGGCCAAACCTTTTGTAGGCATGGCCGCAAGCGTGGTTGCAATCTTTTTTGCTTCTTCGTTGAAAGTTTCGTTCGAAAAAAATTTATAAATCATGTTCATTCGTTCGGCGTCTTCGGCGCTTATTTTATCGCCCAACATCATCAGGGCCGATGCTTTTTGCCAGCCGATCAGCCGCGGTAAAAAAAACGTTCCGCCGCTGTCTGGTATCAAGCCAATTTTTGAAAAGGCCTGGATGAAGGAAGCCGATTGCGAAGCCACAACTAGGTCGCAGGCCAGCGCAATATTGGCGCCGGCACCGGCGGCCACGCCGTTCACCGCAGCCACAACGGGCTTCTCTAATTTTCTGATTCGTGTAATAATTGGATTGTAATGTTCGCCCACGATGTGCTCAATCTTCGGACCGTTCGGGTCAACCACTTCGTCCAAATCCTGGCCGGAGCAAAAGGCTTTTCCCGCACCGGTGATGTACACGCAACGAATGTCTTTGCTTTTGCATTGGTCTAATTTTTCTTGCAGCAGCAAAGCCATCTCGCGGTTAAAGGCATTGTATTTTTCGGGGCGGTTCAGTGTGATGTAAGCAACCGCATCTTTCACTTCAAAGAGAACGAAAGGCATGGCAAGGATTTAAGTTTCAAAACTAAAGCAAGTTGAGAGAAAGAAAGATGCGGTACGTTCGCCAACTTAAAACGTAGAACTTATAACTCAGAACTTTTTAATGGCATTTGAAATAATCAAAGGTCTCTTTGCAATCGAGACAACGGTACACCGCTTTGCAGGCCGTTGAACCAAATTGCGAGACGGCTTCGGTGTGATAAGAATTGCAACGCGGACATTGCACGGCTTCTTCTTTAAACATTTCCGCCGTGCAAAATTGCTGTTTCGGATTGGGTGGCGCAATGCCAAAAGCTTTGAGCTTTCGCTTGCCTTCCTCAGTCATCCAGTCGGTTGTCCAGGCGGGCGAAAGTTGTTGTTTGATGCTTACGTTGCGGTAGCCTTTTTCAATCAGCTTTAAACGAATGTCCATGCTGATGACATCCATCGCCGGACACCCCGAATATGTGGGTGTGATGGTGATGCTTATTTTTTCGCCTTCGGTTTTTACGTCGCGAACGATGCCCAAATCAAGCACGGAAAGCACAGGTACTTCGGGGTCTTTGACTTCTTGCAACGAATCCCAAATTTCACTTTCCGCAGGAACTGATTTTATGTGTACGCTATCTTGTCTCACGTTTCACGTTGAACGTCCCACTCTTTTAGGTTGTTGCTTTTGCTTTAAACTTGGCAATGGCTTCTTTGGTGAAATTGCTCAAAACCAAACGTCCGCTGACTTCTGCGCGGTGCGTTAGTAAGGAGTCCCAGTCTTCTGTGCCCAACCATAAGGTTTTTTTCAATTCGCTCATGGCTTCCGGACTTGAGTGTGCCAGGGTATTTGACAAACGATGAATGCTTTCGTCCATGCTTTCTACCGAAGGATGGCATTCGGCATAAAGTCCTTTGCGGCGAGCCCAGTCGGCATTGCGCCACATGGTGGCGTCAACTGCAATTTGAGAAAATGCCGACAAGCCGATTTTGCGTTGAACGGCCGGCCCAACAACAAAAGGCCCGATGCCAATGGACAACTCGCTTAACTTAACATCTGCGCCTTCAACCGAAATGGCGTAGTCAACCGATGCTGCCAAGCCAACACCGCCGCCAACGCATTTGCCGTGAATACGACCGATGATCAGTTTGGGACATTTGCGCATGGCATTAATAACGCCGGCAAAGCCGCTGAAAAAATCATAGCCTTTTTCTTTGGTTTCAATCTTTGCGAGTTCGTCAAAGGAAGCGCCGGAGCAAAAGGTTTTTTCGCCGCCCGAGCGAAGCACGATGACTTTGGTTTCCTTGTCCAAACCCGCCGTGTGAATCTCATGGGCCAGGTCGCTGAGCAGTCTTCGGGGCAGGGAATTGCTTTGCGGGTGAAAGAATTCGATGGTGGTGATGCCGTTGTGTGTTTCCGGGGTTACGTAACCGTTTACTAAATCTTTAGCCATAGTTGTTGTTTTTTTCGCATGGAGCGAAGGAGCAAAGGAGTTATCCTACCTGATTGTTGAACAGCTTTATTCTGCCGTCCTTAACTAATTCTTCATTAAAATTAATCAGCAATCAGATTTTGTTGCTTGTTAATCTTAAGAAAGTTGTTGCTTGTTTTATGTACTGTCTTTATTGTCTCTATGGATTTTATCTCTCCACACTGAACAGGTACAACTGCTTCTCGTGCTATAATTATTTGCCGTTTTCTAAGTTTATAAGCAACCGGTTCTTCCTGCGCAGATTCAAATAATCAGATTGTGCATCCTGTGAACTTCAACGGTGGCGACATGATTTCACAAGTAACGTTGTTGATAAGCGTTTGATTTAATCGTAAAAGTTAACCTGGCTTTTTCTCCTTTTTTCCTTCGCTCTGTGCGACATTTTTCTTTTTCACCATCGTCAAAATCGTTGCAATGCCCGCAATCTCGCCGGTCTCATCCAGCATTTCCACCAGCCATTTCACAATGCCTTTGGGAATGTCATTTTCGTCTTTCGGGTCTTGCGGTAATTTTTCCTTGCACGTAAAGCGAATGGTCAGTTCCGCGCCTGCATAAACCGGTTTGGTAAAGCGCAGTTCGTCAATGCCGTAGTTCAAAAGCACCGGGCCTAAATCCGATCCGTCAACAAACAACCCCGCAGCGGCGCTTAAAATAAAATAGCCGTGCGCCACTTGCCGCTCAAACATCGTCCCGGTAAAATCCGTGTCTTTTTTGTGCGCATAAAAATGGTCGTCACTGAGTTCTGCAAAGGCGTCAATGTCTTCCGAAGTGATGATGCGTTTGTCGGTGACGATTTGATCGCCGACCCGCAATTCTTCAAAATATTTCCGGAAGGGATGTATGCTGCTTTGAATGCCTTTTGCGTTCGGCTGATACTGTTGCGTGATGGCGGTAATGGTTGTGGGCGAGCCTTGAATAGCCACCCGCTGCATGTAATGTTTTACGCCGCGAACACCGCCCATTTCCTCGCCGCCGCCGGCACGTCCGGGACCGCCGTGAACAAGCATCGGAAGCGGTGAGCCGTGGCCTGTGCTTTCTTTGGCGCAGTCTTTATTCAGTACCAAAATTCGTCCGTGATGCGTGGCTGCGCCGACAACAAATTCGGTTGCGGTTTTATCGTTGGCGGTAACGATGGAACAACACAACGAGCCTTTGCCTTTTTTTACCAGTTGAATTGCTTCGTCCAAAGTTTTGTACGGCATTACAGTGCTTACCGGACCAAAGCATTCTACTTCGTGTACCGCATCGTTTTGAAACGGGCTTTCATTTAACAGTAACAACGGCGATAAGAAAGCGCCTTTGGTTGCATCGGCATCCATTACTTCAACACTGTCCAACGAGCCGTAAACAATTTGCGAAGAAGCCAATAACTTTTGTACGTTCTGTCTTACTTCATCACGTTGGCCTGCGCTTGCCAAAGAACCCATGCGTACTTTGTCGTTCAATGGGTTTCCAACAACGGTTTGCGCCAGCGCTTTGCTCAAAGCAATATTTACATCTTCCAACAAATTTTCCGGCACAAATATTCTGCGGATAGCTGTGCATTTCTGTCCGGCTTTCACGGTGATTTCTTTTCGAACTTCTTTGATAAAAAGATCCCACTCGGGTGAACCAGGTATTGCATCGGCACCCAACACGATCGCGTTAAGCGAATCGGCTTCCATATTGAACGGAACACTTTCTTCCAGAATTGTTTTGTTTGATTTCAGCATTAATCCTGTAGACTTCGAGCCCGTGAACGTTACCACATCCTGCGCGGTTACGTGATCAAGCAAATCGCCGGCACTGCCGCAAAGCAGTTGCAGTGTGCCTTCGGGCAAAATACCGGACGCGATAATTTCTTTCACAACGGCTTCGGTTAAATAGGAAGTAATGCTTGCGGGTTTGACAACGGCTGGCACACCGGCCAGCCAGTTCACGGCGCATTTTTCCAACATGCCCCAAACCGGAAAGTTGTAAGCGTTGATGTGTACGGCCACACCTTCTTTTGGCACGAGTAAATGATGGCCTATGAAGTTTCCACCTTTACTTAAGCCAATTGGATCACCGTCGGTGCAATAAGGCAGGTCCGGAAATTTCCGGCGCAGCGATGCGTTGGCAAACAGGTTTCCAATGCCGCCTTCAATGTCAATCCAACTGTCGGCTTTTGTAGCGCCGGTATGATAACTGATTTGATAGAACGCTTCTTTCTTCTCCATCAAGTGAAGCGCCAGCGCCTTCAGCATTCTTCCGCGTTCGTGAAAGCTTAGCTTGCGCAAATTGTGGTTGCCAACTTCGCGGCCGTATTGCAAGATGGAAGCGAAGTCCAAACCTTTTGTGGAAGTAAAAGCAATCGTTTCGCCGGTTACGGCATCGTGCAAAGCCTGGCCTTCACCGTCGCCAATAATCCAATTACCGGTAACGTAATTACCCAGCTTTCCCCCTGTCCCCCTAAAGGAGAGACTTAGGTCGTTGTTGTTTTTATTTTCTTCAGCCATTTCTTTAAAGTGAGTTGTGAAGGTAAGATTGTGTGAAGAGCGATACGGATAATGAATGCATTGTCCTTCGACAGGCTCAGGGTAAATTTTCAACATAAGTTCAGTGGACAGACGAACCTCTGACTCGCAATAAACATTGCATCGAAGAATGATTGAATGCGGTAAAGTTTCTTCCACTTAAGTCTCCCCTTTAGGGGACAGAGGGCTTACGCCGAATTGCCGCAAGTGATGCAATGCGTGTTTGTGCAAAAGCTGTACGTTTTGTTCGTAATTCAAATCACCGAAGAAAGGATTGCGGGTGGTTTGCAAATTGTTTTTCTCAAAAACAGCAAAAAAATCGTCAAGTTCTTTTTTGAGTTCTTTGATGGCTTCGGCTTTTGAAGGGTTGCGCACCGGCGCCGGCGTTTCGGGCATCAGCGGATTGGGCGTGTTTTCGCGAAAAGGTTTTTCGCTTTCCAAAAAGGCTCGTGCTTTGTCCAATTGTTCGGGCGGCGTAATGATTTCCGTATGCACAACTTTACCTGAAGCAATGCGGGTGTAATCGGCAAAATGTTCAATCATTTGCTGCAAGGTCATCTTGCCCCAGGCGGCGGGTGTTTCGGTGGGAATTTCCTGCAATAAGGGAACGAGACGGCTTCGCAAAAACACGGCTTTCTCTGCATTCATGATAAAGGGTTGTGAATGCAAGTTTACGGCCTATTGAGCAGAAACAGAGGATTGCTGATTCATGCCGTCCTCAATGCAAGTACTCAACTTTTGAAAAATTTCATCTACGGAACCTTCGCCGTAAAGACGCTCCAGCTTGCCCTGTTTTTGATAATACTCGGCAACGGGTTCCGTCTCGTTTTTGTACACGTTAAAACGCCTGCGGATAACGGCTTCGTCCAGGTCGTCGCTGCGGCCCGATGTAATGCCGCGATTCACCAGTCGCTTGACCAGTTCCTCTTCGGTTACGTCCAGCGCCAGCACTTTGCAGATGGTTGTTTTTTTCAGCGAGAGAAGCTTGTCCAAAGCCTCGGCCTGCGCAATGGTGCGGGGAAAGCCATCGAACAAAAAGCCTTTTGCTTCGGGGTGTTTTATCAGGCAAGTGTCAATCATGCCGATCACCACTTCGTCGGGCACGAGCTGGCCTTTGTCCATAAAGTTTTTAGCTTCCAGCCCCAGCGGTGTTTTGTCGAGAATTTCCTGGCGAAGCAGGTTGCCGGTGGAAAGATGTATCAGACCAAAACGCTCTACAATTTTTTCGGATTGCGTGCCTTTGCCGCTGCCCGGAGGGCCAAACAAAATCAAATTAAACATGTTGCTTACTACGCTTGAGGGCAACAAATATAGGGCAAAGACAGGAGACAGGAGATGGGAGGCAGGAGATAGAATACAGAACGTAGAACGCAGGACAATAGAAGGTGATTTACAAACAACTCAGCGGCTCTTCGCCTTCTTGCCTTTTACCTACTGACTCATGAATTCTGGCTCCTGTCTCCTGCTTTCACATTTTCTTTCAAAACCAGAGCCGCTGCTGTTTCGTAATTTTAGGCATGAAACGTTTTTTTCTGCTGGTGCCGCTGGCTGTCCTTTTGCAGTTCTGCACGTATTCACAAACGTCTAAAACAACCGGAATGGATTCACCCAAAAACAACCCGCATTATTCCAATAGCGACAGCACAAAATTGAACGTGGCCGATAGTGATTGGGAAAAGGTTTTGCCCGCCGACGTTTACCAGGTGGCCCGCGAAAAAGGAACCGAAAGGCCCTGGAGTTCGCCGCTGGAAACCATCAAGGACAAGGGAACGTACTATTGCGCCGTTTGTGGCAACCCGCTTTTTATTAGCGATACAAAATTTGAAAGCGGCTGCGGCTGGCCTTCGTTTTATCAACCTATCAGCAAAAGCTCGGTTATTTATACGCCGGATAACACCTACGGAATGACCCGTACCGAAGTGCAATGTGGCCGCTGCAAGTCGCACCTGGGCCATGTATTTGACGACGGACCGCCGCCCACCGGTTTGCGCTATTGCATTAACGGTGTGGTGCTTGATTTTAAAAAGGCGCAGGAAGCCGAAAAGAAATTTCAGAACCAGGATTTGAAGGATAAAAAGGATTTATAAGAAATAATAAGCCCTCCGATAAAACAATAGTCGTTCAGTGATGAACGACTCTTTTATATCCAGTAAATCCTTTCAATCCACCCAAATCGTGGTTTAGACATCGCAGCTATACGCCATCGAAGCCATGTCAAGCTTTCTTGTTTCAAACGCAAAGCCGTCGTAACGTTTTACAATTTCATCCAGCACGGCGTCTATTTCTTCTACTTCTGAAATCGTTACAAGCTTTAATCGAAACTCTTTGATGTTGGGCAGGCCGCGTAAATAGTTTGTGTAGTGACGGCGCATTTCGTTCACACCGGCTTTGATTCCCTTCCATTCCACCGAACGATGCAGGTGTTGACGAATCACATCAACCCGTTGTTGAATGCCTGGCGGTTGGAGGTGTTCGCCCGTTTGGAGGAACTGTTTTATCTCGTTAAAGATCCAGGGATAACCAATGGCTGCACGGCCAATCATGATGCCGTCCACACCGTAACGGCTTTTGTATTCCAATGCTTTTTCAGGCGTATCAATGTCGCCGTTGCCAAAGATGGGAATTTGAATGCGTGGATTGTTTTTTACTCTTGCGATGGGTTCCCAATTAGCTACGCCTTTGTACAACTGGCAACGTGTGCGGCCGTGAATGGAAAGTGCTTTGATGCCCACGTCCTGCAAGCGTTCAGCCACTTCTTCAATGTTGATTGAAGCGTCGTCCCAACCCAATCTTGTTTTTACCGTAACCGGCAAGGATGTAGAGTTGACAACAGCTTTTGTCAACCGCACCATCAGGTCAATGTCTTTCAACACCGCGGCACCGGCGCCTTTGGTCACCACCTTTTTCACCGGGCAGCCAAAGTTGATGTCGAGCAAATCGGGATTGACCGCGTCCACAATTTTTGCGCTCAAGGCCATTGCTTCTTCGTCGCCGCCAAAAATTTGTATGCCCACAGGCCGTTCGCTGTCGAAGATGTCGAGCTTTTGCCGGCTTTTGATGGCATCGCGAATAAGGCCTTCACTCGAAATAAATTCGGTGTACATCAGGTCCGCACCATTGACTTTACAGACCGCACGAAAAGGAGGGTCGCTTACGTCTTCCATCGGCGCCAGCAGCAAGGGAAAATCGGGAAGTTGTATGTCGGCAATTTTAACCAAGGAATGATTCTTTTATACAGGCTTATCTTGCAGCCTTTTGGCAAAGGCTCATAATTGTTTAAGCCAGGCGCAAATTTAGCAAAGCACGATGCAAACATATCTTAAAACAAGGCCGGTTTGGGCGCAGTTCTTCCTGTTTTTGGGAATGGCGGCCGCGAGTTTTTTTATCGGCAGCGCGGTAGGCGTTTTGATTTTATCGAAGATGACCGGCATCGGCCTGGGCCAGCTTCGCGATCCGAAGGCCTGGGACTTGGCCAGTCCGGCCATGCTCACCTTCGTTCGCGGAATGATTTTGATCCAGTTTCTTTTTTTGTTTGCCCTGCCCTCGCTTCTCTTTTCCTACCTCTCCGATAAAAGGCCTTTTCATTATCTCGGTCTGCAAGCTCCCGGCAGCAGCCTTTATTGGTTGTGGGCCGTTTTGCTGATTGTGGTTTCTTATCCTTTTGTTGAATACGTGGGTTACATCAACCAAAAGATTGCCGTGAGTGCAGGCGGCGCGTCGTGGATGAAAAGCCTGGAAGAAGAAGCGGCGCGGCAAATAAAATTCATGCTGCGTGAACGAACACCGGCGGAGTTGATCAAAAACCTTGTTTTTATTTCCTTGTTTGCGGGCATTGGCGAAGAACTTTTTTTCCGGGGCATTTTGCAGCGCATGTTGATTCGCGCCACGCAAAGTCCCTGGACCGGAATCGTTCTGGCGGCAGCCATTTTTTCAGCCTTTCATTTTCAGTTCTACGGTTTTCTGCCGCGGCTTTTTTTGGGTGTTTTGCTGGGTGCGATTTACTGGTTCAGCGGAAGTTTGTGGGCGGCCATGCTGGCGCATTTTCTTTACGATGCCTCGGTGATCGTTTATCTTTATTTCAATCCGCAGGATCTGCAAAATGCTGATGCGGCTTTGATTAAAGGGCAGGAAATACAGTTGCTCATTGGCGCCATGATCAGCCTTGCGCTGACCTTTGTGTTGCTGCACCGGATGCAGAAAAAATCAGTAGTAAGTTATGAAGCCGTTTACAACGATGACTTTCCCAAACCCAAAGATGATTTTAGTTTTTAACGATGGCCTTTAACGTACAAACATTTAAAACAAGAGCCTTAACCGCCGTTGTTTTTGTGGTGGTGATGATGGCCGGACTGCTTTGGAATGAATGGTCGTTTTTCATTTTGTTTTCTGTTGTGCATTTTGGTGCGTGGATGGAATACCAAAAGCTGGTAGAAGCCTTCAACCCCGATTACAAAACGATCAGCGCCTTTCACCGTTATGGCGTGATAACCGGCGGCTGGTGCCTGCTGCTTTATTTCACAAGCGGTGATTTGTACATCGGCAACGTTCGTTTGAATGAAGTTGGTTTTTGGCTTGGACTAGCTTCAATGATTTTAATTCCTTTGGTGATTGTTTTAGAACGCAAGGGAGCATTAATAAAAAATCTTGGTTATTCTTTATCGGGCTTGATTTACATCTCGCTGTCGCTTGGTTTGCTCATCGGCCTTCGAACGTTGTACGGTCTTAATGCCGAAGGCAAAGAAGGCCTCGGCAAAGCGCTGGTTTTAACCTTAATTTTTTCTATCTGGATCAACGACACGATGGCTTACATCGTGGGGTCGTTCATTGGCAAAACGCCGTTCTCCAAAATATCGCCAAAGAAAACCTGGGAAGGCACGGGCGGTGGTGCAATACTTTGCGTTATTGCTATGGCTTTTATCGGTCATGCGCTTGGCTTGCGTTATGTGGATGCGGCCTTTATTGCCGGTATTGCGGCTGTAACGGGAACCATCGGCGATTTGTTTGAAAGCAAATTAAAACGCATGGCCGGCGTAAAGGACAGCGGGAGTTTTATGCCGGGGCACGGCGGCTTTCTGGACCGGTTTGATTCGTTGTTGTTTGCTTCCGTGGCTGTGTGGGTTTATGTGCAGTTAGCAATGCGGTGAGGTGTCACGCAACGACGCAGCGAACGCAGAGCAGCGTTGTCACCCTGAGCTTGTCGAAGGGTCGCAGCGCGGCTTGATGTTAGGTCTTTCCTTCCACACCCGCTTCCCTTCGACGTTGCTCAGGGCAAGCTGGGAGCTCAGCCTGACAAACTTTTTGTTTTAGAGCCTCGCTACACAAAACCATAAACCTCCTAACCCTCACTTCAAACTCCCCAACCAATCCTCAATCCCCTTCTCAATCTTCTTCGCCACGGCCTTGTGAAACTTCGGATCGAGGATTTTCTTCTCGTCTTCCTCGTTGCTTAAGAACGCAACTTCCACCAAACAGTTTGGATATTCCGTTGGACCGCTGAGCGAAAAATTAAACGAACCCACGTTCCCGTATTCGTCCAACCCTAATTCCAACATGCGCCTTAAAATCGCCTGCGACAACGGCCGGAAACCAATGTAGCGGTAATACGTACTCGTGCCTTTTACCGTCGGTGTTCCCGACGAATTAAGATGAATGGAAATCAAAAAATCCGGCTGTTGTTCGCGAAGCATCACCGTGCGTTCCACCATGCTCAAATCCGTGTCGTGCGTGCGGGTCATAAAAACGTTTGCGCCTTTCTTTTTCAAATAGGCTTCCACTTCTTTCGCAATCTTCAGCGTGTAGTCCTTCTCCAGCACTTTCGAGGTTTCGCCGTCCGCGCCAAGGTTGGTACCGCCGTGACCCGCATCCACCGCAATTTTCAGGTTCTTTAATTTTAGAGAAGGCGGTTGCCGCTTGATGCGTATTTGAAGCGTGTTGTTGTGATACGCGATGGAATAACCCCAATGCTGCTGGTGTTTCAGTTCAATAAAAATGCGGAACACGTCGTCCTCCACTTGTTCGTACCAGGCGTTCTTTATTTCCTGCGTTGTTTTCAGTTGGGTGATCCAGTTGGTGTTGGAGGCAACGCCAAAAACGTCCACCGCCAATCGTGCAGGATTGATTTGCTGTACGCTTTTGTAGGGCAGCTTTTCGCCCAGCGAAACGTTCACGTAGTCGGCGGCGCTGTCGCCGTACACTTTCCAACTGCCGGTTAAATAATAGGGTTGCAGTTTAATGGCCGTGTCGGTGCGAAAGGCGGTCTTGGGCAGGTAAGCAAAATGCGCTTTCGAAAGCTGCACTTTGTAATCGTTCTTGGCGCTGTCTACCACTTTTACCAGCACGTTGCTGTCGAGGAAACCGGCTTTGGCGCCACCCAAGCGGTCTTCGCCGAGGCCGTAATTGAGGTAAACCAACGGGCCTGTGGTGCGGCCGTAAAAAGCTTGCGAATGCGCAGCGATGGCGAGGAAGAGGAAGCAGGCGAGGAGCAGTCGTCTCATGGCGGGAAGATAGGACGAAAAGAGAGTTGTGTTTTTATGTTACGAGCAACAGTGCTACTATGAAGCTTTTGTTGCGTCGCACTCTTATACGTTCGGAGCAGTACGGAGCAATTCTATTCGAAACATTAATATCACTGCCTAATCTTTAAAGAGTTTAAAACTGACTTGATAGCGGTAAAAATCGATGTTGTTCGTTACGGCAAGGGCCCTCCGCATTTTCTTATCGTTTTCTAATGCTATGATGACGCCTTTAACCGATTGCCCGTCTTCAGCAAGTTCTTCTAAAACATATCCCATATACCTTTGAATTTGACCAATCACCACATCGCTTGCACGCCCCTTCTTTAACTCAACAACTAATAATTCTTTTTTGTCTTTGCTAATTGCAAGAATGTCAATCGGACCAGTATCGCTTGGGTATTGTTGCCCCACTATCTCTCCATCTTCTGTATAAATTTCATAGTTCTTTCCCAATTCAGTGTTGTTCCAATTGTGTACAAGAAATTCTTCTAAATGTTTTTCCAAACCGAAAACCGTTGCATCTTCAATTGAATCGTCAATAGCTTTTAACTGCGGTAAACTGACTTGACTAATATAGCTTTCAATCTCAACGGCATGTTTTGTGATTTGGCTTGAAGTACCTTGAGAATTAGTTGACGCTCGCAATTCTGTACTTACTTCCGATCGAGCGACAGTAATAGGATGCCATAACACTTTTCTTCTGTGAGGAAGAACTTCACTTTGATGAAAGAAATAATCGCTTGTTACCTCACCTACTAAAAATTTTCCATGCCCGTTTGGGCACAATACAACGTCGCCAATATTAATTCCTTTGCAAATAGTCCATAGTGCGCCGCACGCCAATCCAGCAGCAACCTTCGTTTTATTTGGATGCTTTTGCAGGTAGATCGGTATAAACTTATGGTTGAATTGGCGCCAATCGTCAGATAAGTCATCACGCAAGTCAAAGTCGAAGCCGTAGTTGGCTCCAATAAAATTTTCATTTAAACATTGTTCAGCGAATTTGCTTTTACTGCCAAGCATGATCTTATAATAATTCTTCATTGCCAATATTTTTTGGTAGCTGTATTCTAACTATAATTCAGGAGAGCAGGTTTCGGTTAAATACTCTAGGATGTGCGTATCTAACCTTTGAAGATGTCGTTGTGCCATTGGATATATTTTTCGTTTGGTCGGTCAAATTCTCTAGTGGGTAAATAGGCAAGTGCTTTCCCGTGGTATTGATAATACTCTTTTCCATTTTGAAACTCTTCTTTAATTTTCTTGCTTACCTCCACTTTATAGTCTTTGGTGATTGTAATGTACCCTGCATCAAATAATTTATGCAAATCAGATCTGAGTAATAAGCCATTAGAAATAAAGTGAGGACCTGATTTTGAATAGGGTTTTATATGAGCTGCTTCCAATACAGGCAATGTTTTTTCACCGGTAATAGAACATCTCCGTGTATATGCGTCTGTAACCAATACTCTAAACGCACCTTGACCCAATCTTACTTTTTTTAAAATGGAACTTCCATATTGAGGGCTTTCAGTGTCTTCTAAAGTTAGCTGGCTTTTTTCGCCTTCATACGAATTCTCAGACAGGTATTTCTTCAAAAGCGTTTCTACTTTCTCCCACAACATTAATCCAATGCCCTGAGTCGTTTCATACGATTTACCTTGAACAATGCTTTTACTCCAATCGTCCGGAACTTCAAGCCAATCCTCTTTCTTAAAGAATACCGGATTAGTTAATACGATACACCCAATTGTAGGATTTAAATTCTCTTTATCCGTACGGTATTGCAAAATCATTTGTTTGAACTGATCAAACGAACTGCATCCATTTCTTTCTTCAAAAACATCCCAAGCAATACTTATTGGTAAAAACGTTTGGCTTGAGAAAAAGCCAATGCCTCCAATCTTATTAATTGGACTTTTCAATTTGAATAGAAAAGGAGCGCCGGCGTTTAAGACTTTGAAATTTGCATTTCCGCCAGGTTGCCAAAAGTTAATATCCTCTGGTCGTATTCCGCTTAGATAATTATACCAATTGTTGTCAGTTACTCCTAAATAAATTTTCATGGTTGCTTATAAAAATAGCAATCGTATTTATTAAGCTGCTTTGTTTTTTGGTTTTTCATGTTCAACAATGTTCCGACCGTACAAGAGTGCGACGCAACAGAAGCTCAATAGTAGCACTGCACCTTGGCCCATAAAATTCTCTCCGTACTAAAACCTCCGTTTCGGCGTTTACCTTGCAGCACCAAACCGCATCGCGAATGAAAAACCTTTTGCTGCTTCTTCTTTCCGGGCCGCTGGCCGCCGCCTCGCAGGACTTCCATTTCTCCGCACGCCTCGGCCTAATGGGCTACAACGGCGACCTGAAGGCGCATCCCGTCACGCTGTCGCAAACAAAGCCCATGATTTCGCTGGGTGCCCGCTACGACCTCACGGAACACATCATGGCCCGCGGTTATTTTACCTACGGCGCGGTAACCGCCAGCGATAAAAAAGGCACGGCTTCCATGCAGGCCCGCAACCTCGATTTCTCCACCAAGCTTTTGGATTTTGAGCTCGGCGCACAATACAACATTTTTAACCTGAACGAAAAATGGTGGACGCCTTACGTGTTTGCGGGCATCGGCGCTTTTCATTTTAATCCCTACACCAAAGACGCAGCAGGCAATCAATATTTTTTAAAACCCCTGAGCACCGAAGGCCAGGGCTTTGAACCGGGCGTTCCGAATTACAAGCTCACACAATTCAACATTCCCATCGGATTTGGCGCGGAGTATCTGTTTGATGAAGACCACCGAATTGGTTTGGAGTTCAGCTACCGCACCACCTTTACCGATTACTTAGACGATGTAAGTACGGTTTATGTAAACGACGCCGATTTGCTGAAGTACCGCGGCGCAAAGGCGGTGGACCTGGCATATCGTGGCGATGAAGTGAGCAATCGTCCTTACCCTGTCGGCGACATTCGCGGCAATCCAAAACAGAAGGATGGTTATTATTATGTGGCGCTGACGTACACCTTTCGTTTCTGGTTTAACAAGTACAAAGAAACTTCGGGCATTCCCGGCGGAAAGCGAGACAAGAAAGTCGGTTGCCCCGCATCAAACGTTTATTAGAACTGGTTTGATAAATGGCACGAGTGTTTGTTACTCTGAGACTTCGGCGTGAGCTCAGCCGAACGCTTGCCGAAGGATGCCGAAGGGTTGCGCAGCGTTGTCACTCTGAGCTCGTCGAAGAGTCGCAGCGTGGGCTTACATTTAAAATGCTTTTTTAATGCATCGGCTTCGGCAGCCACTCAGCCCGGCAGTCTTTTTTGTTTATGAATCATTTCTCAATTCTTACTGAAGAACACAGGTGGTTTTCTGTGCTTAAATGACTTCAATCAGGCCGTTGCGCTTTTACCGATGCTTGTCTGCCGTAATTCTACGGCTATATATTGCAACTACTACTGAATTTTTCTTTCGCGGTTTGAAATCAATCTGTTTCGCTTTTATTTTGACGCTGTACCGTTTGAAAAACCGAGCATCCTATGAACCCGAACACAATTTTTGGACTTAGCTCTGTCCTTTGTTTTAGCTTACCCATTCTGGTAATTGTACTTTTTCGTTTGTACCGCCACACCAGCCTTATTGCGCTGATGCTTTACTACGGTCTTACCATTGTTCACTGTCTTACCGCGGAAAGCATTCCGCCGGTGCCCACGTTCACAAATCCCTGGGACGTGATGTACAGCTTCGTGGAAATTCCGCTCGTTCTTTCTTCGCTTCTTTTCTTTTGCCACGTGCGCCAGCGCCGCCAACTGATGCAAAAAATTCTAACTGGCTTTGTTGTTTATGAGATAGCGGTGTCTTTGTATTTTAAGTTTTCTCCCGCGTCATCGGTTTACATCATGGCGCCGGGCCTGGCGATTGTGGTGGGTTATACAAGCTTTTTGTTTTTGCGACAGGCAAAGTTTACCGTGTTGCACGGAAAGAACATTGGCCGTGTATTGATGCTGGGCGCCATCCTGTTTTCGTACGGCAGTTATGCGCTGGTATTTTATACTTACTTCATTGAAAAGCAGCCCGACATTTACACCGTTTATTCAGTTTACTTTGTTTCGTCCACCATTGCCTCCCTGCTTATGTCCGTAGGCCTGTTCATGATGCGCCACCGCATTAAGGAATTGCAGGAGTTGAAAGTGGTAAGGAAAGAATTGCAGATGGTGTTTGGGAGTTGAGTGGCTGCCTCCTCAAAACCCCCTCCAACGGAGGGGGTTTCCAAGGCACAGCGCCTCACTTAAGCACGATACTTTGCTTGTTCAATGATGTTCCGAACGTTGAAGTGTGCGACGCAACAGAAGTTTAATAGCGGCAATACAGCTTAGTTCATAAAAAGAAAAACTCAATCACAAAGCGTGATTGAGTTTTTTCTTTTTAACGTATAAAAGCAAGTGTCTGTGTGTGGGAAAGCCCCTTCGTTGGAGGGGTTTGAGGAGGCTGGGCTGCTCACAAAGCATACCGCCCGTCATTCACCAGTTGCGCAGCAATTTTTCTGCGGGCTTCTTTGCTGTTGAAGGGTTGTGCTTTTGTAAAGCGGCGAAGCCCCATCAGGATCATGCGCTGCTCGTCGCCTTCGGCAAAAGCGTTGATGGCGTCCTTGCCATTCTTCAACACGCGGTCAGCGGCATCGTACAAGAAGCAATTGAGCATGTCTTTGTAAACACCAGCAGTGCCATTTTCAGTTAGCTTCATTACACGCAGCAAAAGGCTCTCGGCAACAAAGGTGTCAATGCTCATGTCGGCGATGCACATCAAAATTTCCTGTTCGTTCTGCAACTGCATCATCAGCTTTTGTGCGGCCGCACCGGCAGTTAAGAGCACCGCTTTTTTAAAGCCTTGCACCAGTTTTCTTTCTTGGGAAAAAGGCGTTTCGTCTTCTTCACCAAAATCAGGAATGCTCGTTAATTCGCCCTGCACTTTCATGGCAGCGCCCATCATGTTCAACCGGCCTTGCATGGCACGTTTCAATGTCATGTCAACGGTTAGCAAACGGTTGATTTCATTCGTGCCTTCGTAGATGCGGTTGATGCGGCTGTCGCGATACGCTCTTGAAATGTTGTACTCCGCACTGTAGCCGTTGCCACCGTGAATCTGTACGCCTTCGTCCACAACAAAGTCCAGCACTTCGCTGCCGTAAACCTTTAAGATGGCGCATTCGATGGCGTATTCTTCGGCGGCGCCGAGAAGCGCTTCGTTAAAGGGTTTGCCGCCTTCGTGCAACTCAGCTTCTTTATCATCAATCCATGCCGCTGCTCGGTAAAGTGCCGTTTCGCAGGCAAAGGTTTCAATTGCCATCTCGGCAAGCTTGTGCTGAATGGCGCCAAACTTCACGATCGGCGTTTGAAATTGTTCGCGAGTAACGGCGTATTGCAACGAATTGGAGATGGCATGTTTCGCTCCACCGAGAGCCGCAGCACACAATTTCAAGCGACCAATGTTTAAAATATTAAACGCAATCTTGTGGCCTTTGCCAATCTCGCCCAGCAAGTTTTCAACCGGCACTTTGCAATCCTGGAAATACAATTGAACGGTGCTCGAACCTTTGATTCCCATCTTGTCTTCTTCGGGGCCGTTGGTAAATCCTTCAAAACCTCTTTCAACAAGAAAGGCCGTGAATTCCTTGCCATCAATTTTTGCAAATACGGTATAAACGTCGGCGAAGCCGCCGTTGGTGATCCAGCATTTTTGCCCGTTGAGCAAATAATATTTTCCGTCTTCACTCAGCTTTGCCGTGGTCTTTGCGCCGAGGGCATCGGAGCCGCTGTTGGGTTCTGTTAAACCATATGCACCTATCCATTCGCCGGAGATTAATTTGGGCAAATATTTTTGCTTCTGTTCTTCAGTGCCGAAGTATAAAATGGGTAATGTGCCGATGCCCGTGTGTGCTGAAATTGCAACCGAAAAGGAATGCCCCGCACCCAAATATTCACTCACGATAGTTGATGTGACAAAGTCTTTTCCAAGTCCACCGTATTCTTCGGGAAAGGCCACTGAGAGCAAGCCTTGTTCACCGGCTTTTTGCAAAAGACTGCGCATGTAACCGGGTTCCATTTTGTCCATGCGCTCCACGTTGGGCAATACTTCCTGCCGCAAAAACTGGTCGCACATGTCGCGAATCATTTTTTGTTCTTCGTTGAAATCTTCGGGAGTGAATGTTGCCTGCGGCTCGCTTTCCTTTACCAGCCATTCGCCGCCTTTAATGGCTTGGGTTTTTATTGCTTCCATCGTTAGCGTTTTAATTTAATAATTGTTGTTTTATGTAGCAGAGGCTTGTTTATCTATTAAACTTTTCTTGCGTCGCACTCTTGTACGTTCAGTAATTCTATTCGGCCCATCCCGACCTTCCCGGTGGGAAGGCCATCGGTGCACAGCCCTTGCTTTTCGGTGTTCCTTCTTTCTTTCGATCTCTTGAAAGCAGTAAACTTTTCTTTCTGTTTTCAGTGTGTTTCTCCCTTCCCACCGGAAGGGCTTTAGCACCCTTTACAACAAACAGAAATGGTTGTTGGGATAGGCCGTTTATCCACTCAAATTATCGTACACTTTCTGCAACACTTCCTTACACATCTCAATGTCTTTTTGCGACACGCCGGCAAGCGCTTCGTTCAGTGTTTCTTCGGCCAGCTGCATCGTTTCTTCTTCCAGCTTCAAAGCCTCCTTTGTTAAAAAGATTTTGTTGATGCGCCGGTCTTTATCGTGCGCCACACGTTTTACCAGGCCTAATTTTTCAAGGTTGTCAACGAGCCGTGTAATGCTTGGCTTGTCGCGGAACGTAGCGTTGCAAAGCTCTTGTTGGCTCATGCCGTCGGCCTTCCACAAATGATACAATACACTCCATTGTTCAATAGTGACGGAGAAACCGGCCTCGTTAAATTTTTTTTGCAGCCGCCGCGCAATGGCCGTAGAGGCCTTGCCCGTGATGAAGCTGTATAATTCGCCTTTTTTAAAATGGGTTGAAACCATATAGTTGTTTATGCAACTACTTAAAAGTACACCGGAATTTGGAAGCGCCAAATATTTTTTGGAGAAAGTTTTTTAACCCGTGCCAAAACATGCAGCAGCGGTTAGAAGCTTAGGGTTGGAAACATCTGTACAGATAGGGAATGTTTTCAGCAAACTGCTTCAGCACCGAAAAGATTTAGTTTTGAACCGCATGTGGCTCACGATCATCATTGTTGTCTTTCTCCTTGTTTATGCGGCCCTGATTTTTTTTTATTTCGTGCAATGGAACGAGTTGCAGGATTACAAAGCTCCGGCGCAAACGCCACCGGTTTTTGTTTCCGTTATTGTTGCCGCCCGTAACGAAGAAAATACACTGCCGCTGTTGTTGAAAGATTTGTCGGAACAAACATTCCCGCAGCATTTATTTGAAGTCATCGTTGTTGACGATTATTCCACCGACAACACGGCCGCAATTGCAAGCAAGTTTAAGGCGCAAAACATCCGCATAATTTTTCCCGATGCGCCGCCCGAAACTTCTTCAAAAAAGGCAGCCATCGCTTCGGGCATAAAAAAAGCAAAAGGCGAGTTGATGTTAATCACCGACGCCGATTGCCGTGTGAGTAAGGAATGGTTGCAAATTATGGCTTCATTTTGCAAAGAGCGCAGCGCTGCTTTCGTTGCCGCACCCGTTGCCTTTACACACGATAACTCACTGCTGCAAATTTTCCAGGTGCTTGATTTTATCACCCTGCAGGGTATTACTGCCGCAAGCGTAAACGCCAACGTTCACACCATGTGCAACGGCGCCAATCTTGCCTACACAAAGGCGGCCTTTAAGGAAGTGGACGGCTTTGCCGGCATTGGCAAAGTAGCCACCGGCGACGACATGCTGCTGATGCACAAGATTTGGAAGAAACATCCGCGGAGTGTATTTTATTTAAAGAATAAAGAAATCATCGTTACGTCGGAACCAATGAAAACCTGGAAGAGTTTTTTAACGCAACGCCGCCGCTGGGCCAGCAAAACGTTGGTGTATGATGATTGGCGCATCATCCTTGTCTTGAGCTTTGTTCTGCTGTTTAACGTTTTGCCTTTTGTGCTGGTTGTTGCAGCTTTGTTCAATAAAACATATTGGGCCGTTTTTGTTTTTTTCTTCCTGGCAAAAACGGTAATTGAATGGCCCTTTGTTTCCTCGGTCGCTGCCTTCTTTGGCGAACAAAAATTGATGCGTTATTTCTTTTTTGTGCAACCGATCCATGTTTTTTACACGGTGTTCGTGGGCTTGTTAAGCCAAGCCGGAAAATATGAATGGAAGGGAAGAAGAACAAGGTGACGGCCTATATTCGCTTAATGAACGCATCACCATCTTTTTGGCAATCTGCCTGGCAACGGTTGAAAAAAAATAAAGGCGCTATGGCCGGATTGGTGATGATTTTTTTCGCAGTCTTTGTTGCGGTCTTTGGCTATTTCCTTTCACCAGATCCTTCGCCCTTCGCCAACCGCATCATTTTGGAAATAGGAGGAGAGAAGCCCGGTTATACAAGAGACTTTCTGCAAGTAAAAAAAGAAACAAAACAAGAAGCGTCTTTTCTCACAAGGCTTGTTTCCGGCAAACCTGATGATGTGGATTATATTCCCATCGCGTCTTACCAACAAACAAGCGACAGCGTTATTGCCCAGAAATACATTGACGAAGGCGTAACGGAAAGAGTGGCTTTTGCAAAAACAGCCCTTGCAAAAGAACCGGTCGCCACCAAGAGATTTTACCTCGGTACTGATAAATACGGCCGCGATATTTTGAGTCGCCTCCTCATTGGAACAAGAGTAAGCCTGAGCGTGGGATTGATAACGGTTTTGATTTCGTTATCCGTTGGCATTTTATTCGGCGCCATCGCCGGTTATTTTGGTGGCCGTGCAGACAACGTGGTGATGTGGCTCATCAACGTTATCTGGAGCATCCCAACCTTGTTACTTGTATTTGCCGTTACGCTTTTGTTGGGTAAAGGTTTTTGGCAGGTGTTTATTGCCGTGGGTTTAACCTTGTGGGTGAACGTGGCAAGGCTGGTTCGCGGACAAATAATGGTGACCAAAGAACTACAGTACGTGGAAGCGGCAAAAGTGTTGGGCTTCTCACACACGCGAATCATTGCACGGCACATTTTACCCAACATCTTCGGACCCATTCTCGTCATTGCCGCGTCCAATTTTGCATCGGCCATCGTGATTGAAGCCGGCCTAAGTTTTTTGGGCGTTGGCGTGCAGCCGCCGCAACCCAGTTGGGGACTGATGATAAAAGAAAACTACAACTTCATCATCACGCAAAACCCAATGCTGGCGCTGGCTCCCGGCTTTGCCATCATGTTGCTCGTGCTCTCGTTTAATTTGTTGGGAAACGGGTTGCGGGACGCGCTGAACGTGCGGGGAAGAATTTGAGGACAGAAGACAGATGTCGGACATTAGATTTACCCTTCTTCATTTTCAGTCTTCCGAACTCTGACTTCTGACTTCATGCTTCTATCTGCCATTACCAACACTGCTACACACAAATAAAATACGCTGCCTACTTTATCGGTTTCAATCAGATCGCTTAAAAAATTCAGCGTGCATTGCATGAGCAGAATGGAACCAATGGCTGCAACAACCGTCTTCCAAAATTCATCCTTCGTGCTGCGGTAAATTTTTTGTGCGTAGTAGAACATCGTCCCAAATAAAAACAAAAGCAGCAGCAGGCCAGGCACGCCTTGTTCGATGAGCACCAGCAGAAAATAATTGTGCACCGTGGAGTGTTCCTTGTTATCACTTACCCACGTTCGGAACAGGGGAACGGTGTAGGATTTATAGTTTGAATAAAACGTCGTTGGCCCAAAGCCCGTAAACAATTTTTCGCGGCTCATGTTGGTCCCGGCGGCCCAACGATAAAAACGTTCGGCGGTGGAAACGTCTTTGCCCTGATACGTTGCAGCCAGGTGTTCGCTGAAGTTTTGGTGAAAGATAGTGGTGTTGTGATCAGGAGCGAATCGCAGATAATTATCATTGTACCGAAGCCAGGCAACACTAATGGTGACGAGTAAAAGAAAAGCGAGAAAGGTTTTAAAAAGCCATCCTTTTTTTATCAGCCAAAAGCCTGACAAGCCAACAAAGAAGGCAAGCCATGCGCCTCTTGAATAAGAAAAATAAAGCGCTGCAATAACGACAATCAATGACGCAATGAGCGGGTGCCGAAGGTCTTTGTTTTTTGTTTGCCGGATGAAGGCAACTTGCAAAGGAGTAATTAATGCCAGCAGCGCCGAATAGTTTACATGGTTGCGAAAGAAGGGGTGCACGGCATCGTTTATACGGGCAAACGTAAAGCCCAAACCCGTGTGGCGATAAAGCACCAACACCGTAGCGGCAAACGTGGAAACAAACAAAACAACGGCTGAGTTCTTCAGGAGCTTTTCATCAGTTTTTAGCAAAAGCGGCAGGGCAACAAAGGCCAGAAGATACCAGGTTTTTGCTGCTAAATACTTTACTGAAAAGAGCGGATAGGTAGATGCAACAACCGCAATTGCCCACCAGCAAAAGCTGATAAAAAGCAAAAAGAGCAAAGGATGAAAGCGCTTTGGCTCCTTCATTTTTTTTCGGTTCAACCAAAGCGCAAGAGCGGCAAAAGCCGTCAACAACATCAGCGGCTCGTCGGGCAAATCGGTTCCAAGACTTTCGCTGAAATGAAACTCTGTTGACCAGGGAATGGAAGCGATCAATGTATAAAAAAGGAGTTGTGGATACTGAAACAAACAAATACTTATCAGCAAAGCCAGAGGTGCAAACAACAGTGCCGGTTCATCTGCATATGCCGCGGCGAAGCAGCCTACGAACAAAAGCATTGCGGCAAGGAAGACGATTGTTTTATTGGCGCTTATTGTCATGCCGGTTCTTTGCGACTTTCAACATAAACGGCCAACAAAAAAGAAAAAAGCAGTGAAGCCAAAAAAGCAAGCAACACATTCATTGCGGTCTTTGGCCGGTCGTACCAAGGCGAGGGACGCGCCTGCTCCACGACCAATAAAACTTTGGGGGTTGTTTTTACCGCGAGTTCGTATTCGTTTATCAGTTTAGCGTATTCTTTCAAATCAGCTGATAGATTTTCTTGTGCTATACCAAGATTTCTTTTATAAATAGGCGGTGGTTTAATACTATCGGGCGGCTGCACCATTTCAATTTCGCCGTCAGTGTTTGCTTTTAATTTGCTGAAATATTCTTCTTTCAACTTTTGAAGTACAGTTCTGTTGTTCTCCGTTTGCAAACGTTCGTGAATGGCATTGATGGTTTGCATTAACGTGTTAGCAAGTGTTGTCGCCGTTTCGTTGTTCTTGTCCCAGACTTTTATTTTCAATTCGCCGTAACCCGTGCGGCTAATGTCGCTGTTCTTTCGCAGCCGCAAGGCCGCTTTTTCTAACGCATCGTTTGCGGCCGTGTCGAGATTGTAATGCGTGGCAAGATGTTGTGCAGCCGCTGCCGCAAGAAAAACCGTATCGAGTTTTGCCGTGCCTTCAATCTTGTCCAGTTCATCGGCTGTACCGATTTCGGAATAAAGCGCTTCGATATTTTGATTAAAAATGCGGGCTTTGTCGTTCACCAAGGTGTTTACCGGCAAAGCTGTCGTTGTGCCGAGATAAAGTTTAGGGCTCAGCAAAGAAGCAATGAGTGCCGCTAATGTGCTGGCAAGCGTCAGCAAAAGCATCAGGCGCCATCGGCGAGCTATTACCAAAAAAATATCGGGCATAATCAAGAGTTAAGTGTAGCAATGAGTTGTTGCAGTCTCGCCTTCTGCAAAAATGCAAATGCGATTGCAAGCAGGCAAGCGCCGACTAAAATAATCCAAACCGCATTACCGTAATTTTTAAGAAGGAAGAACAGCAACCAAAACGCAACGACACAAGAAGTGTACAGTCCAAACCATTTTGCGCCGTAGCGTAACGAAAGCTTTTGTGAGGCAGAAAGAAAAAGCAGCAGCGCACAACTGTATTGCGAAGCCAATGCAGCGATGCAACAACCAAGCGCACCAAGCGAAGGAATGAGGATTATGTTGAGAGCAATATTGATTGCAACAGCCAAAAGCAAACTGAAAATAAAAGGCCTGAATGCCGCTGCTGCCGTTAACACCGAACCGTAAACGTGAACGAGATAATATGCCGGCAAAACTGCGACGCACAAGGCAATAACGCGGCTGTTAAAAGCATCGTTGGTGTGGTAAAGAGCAGCTTGTAGCCAGGGCGCAAACCCAAACGAAAACGTTGCAGCAACGATGGCGATAAACAACAGTACGTGACGAAGAAGTAAGACAACATTTTCGACCCGTTTTGTTTCTTGCCGATGGCGTGCAACAAAAGGAACCAAAAAGGAAGCGCACAAATAACCCACGGTATTGCCCGCATCCAACAAGCGGTACGCTGCTGCATAAATGCCGGCCTGCCTTGCGCCGTCTTTATGTAAGCGTTCCAGCAAAAAACCATCGAGGCGGTAATGCGTCGCCATTAGCAAAACGATGAGAAAAAAAGGTGCACTGCTTTTCAAAAGACGCAAAACAGACTGTCGCTCCGCCGAAGAGGCCAGCAAACGTTTTTTCACCAGTAAGAACAAGAGAAAGCTTACCGAAACAGCGGTGGCTATTAATTGCAATTGCAGAAAAAGATGAATGCTGATGCGGGCAAAGAAACCATACACCGGACCAAGGCACAAGAACAGCATTAATGTTTTGTCAAGTACTGAGAATAGCGCATCGGTTTTATAAAGCTGATTGGCGGTAAGCAAGCCGCGCAAAAAAAGAAAGAGCGAAGTCAGGCTTTGAATAAGTACGAGATAAAAAAGAATCGTTCGTTGTTGAATGCCGGTTATCCACGCAACGAAACAACAAGCAACTGCGTAAAGCAGAAGCAGGAAGAATTTTGTGCGAAGCAATTGCCGTACGTTAACGGAATTGCCTGCAGCTATGCTTTGCGTGAGAAAATTGGTAAGGCCGGCATCGGCAAGAAAGAGCAAGACATAGGTTAAATTGAACAGGGCGAAATAAACGCCGTATGCTTCATGACCAACAGCGTTTTGCACTTGCCGGTCAATTAAAAAATTCCACGCGGGTTTGATGAGCAGGTTCAAAAGCAACAGCCAGGAAAGTCCGCTGAAAAACGTTTTCGTTTTCATATCAGGAAGCGGCCACTTTTACGCTGCGGTTCAGGCTTTCTTCCAGCGAGATAAAAGTTTCAGTGCGTTCGATGCCTTTAATTTTTTGCAGCTCGTCGTGCAGCACGTAGCGCAGTTGCACAATGTCCTTGCAAACAATTTCGGCAAAGATGCTGTAGTTACCCGTGGTGTAATTCATGCGAACAATTTCGGGAATCTTTTTCAGGTCCTTTGCCACCACATCGTACAACGAACTTTTTTCGAGATAGATGCCGATAAAAGCGATGACATCATAGCCTAACTTTTTTAAGTCCACGTGATAGCTCATGCCGCTGATGACGCCGGCTTCCTGCATTTTTTTAATGCGCACATGTACTGTGCCAGCGGAGACGAATAATTTTTTGCCGATTTCGGCGTAGGAAACATTGGCGTCGTGCATTAATTGCTGAACGATGCTCAAGTCCAATTTGTCAAGATTCAAAACAGAAGCCATAAAGGAAAGCGATTTTGAAAAATATTCGATCTATTCGCAATTTATTGAACAAAATCTAAATTTTTATAAACTTGTTTGAAAGTTGTATAGGCCATCCTATTTTTGACTCGTCAAGTTCATTGAAAGGATAGCGAAGAAAGAAATTTAAAATCTGAAATCGCAAATCCGAAATTACACTGTGGGGTGATGAAATTTTTGGCAGACATACCCTCTTGTCTCGGGGGTGGGGAACACAGGACAAACTGAGCGTAGAGCCGACGTTACCATTGGTAAGGCCGACCAGGGTTGACCACTAAACTTTGCGCTTTTGCTAACTGCCCCGTGAAGGTTCGAATCCTTCCCCTACAGCTTTTCTCATCATGTGTGTATGTATTAGCCCCGTTGGTCAGCAGCCGCGGGGCTTTTTTATTTCCCTTCCGTAAGGCAAAATTGAATTCTTACTTGGCAATCTGTAAGTTTTTTGCACGGCAAGCCCACGGCTTATCACGATTTGGCCGCGTCTTGGTATTCGAGTCTCTCGGCTTTAATTTTTCAAAAGCTCCGCTGCAAGAGATTGAAGATGTTTAATCTGTTCGTAGTTAACAGAGTAAAAAATATTTTTGCCCGCTCTTTCCGCCTGTACCAGTTTGGCATCTCGTAAAACGGCAAGGTGCGATGATACGACGCACTGCTCTCTGCGAAGCTTCACGTAAATCTCTGTCACGGTCATTCGGCCGTGTTTGTGAATAAGCTGCATGATTCTTTGGCGGAAGTCGTGGTTGATTGCACGAAAAAAAAGTGAGGCATTCTTTAATGAGAGAGCATCAATCTCAAGTGGGTTGGAAACGGTGTGTGACGGCATTGCGATTTCAAGGGTAATGAGTAAAACAAAGGGTAAAGAAAGCAAATGCGTTTTGCAAAAGCAATAAGCGGAAACAATTACACGCCGTCCAAAGCAATTTCCATTAAAATTAATAGGGCCTGGGTAAAAACCCTGGCCCGTTTTTAATCCGTACCCTATGAAAACTATTTGAAAAGTAAAAAGATAAATATTGTGATAAAAACAAAATAGTAAAAATACGGTGAAATGGGGTAAAAGTTCGCTTGTTTGTCCTGTTGACGAGTTCATTTCTAATTCAAGGCACTTTCAAGCGTTCAGTCTTTTAATTGCCGAATCAAAAAATCCGGGATCTTTTGTCTTTGAAATTGGAAGAGATTATTATTCTCTTCGCTGCGAATAGATAAATGAAGACACCCCTCACAAGAGGGGTGTTTTCATTTTATGTCTAAGGCGTTTGTTTTCTTTTACTTCGTTGTTTTCATTGGACGATACGGACGCCTTAGCCTCTCAAAGGATTGGACCGGGTTTTTCGGGGAAACAGATTAGCAACGGCGCTTCAAACGGGAATTGGATAAAAAAAAGAAGTTGACTGATATTGGATTTTTGGTTTTTTAGGATCGTTGGACACGAATGGCTTTCTTTCGGGAAACCGGACTTCGGGGTCTTTCGCTTAGGATTTTTGGATACGGGATTGATAACGTTTTCGTACCAATCAACTTCTGCTGCAAAACTAACCCTTACCCCAAACCCACACAAGCGCATATTCGCCCTTTCTGAAACGTAAAGAAACTATGGTACTGTGCGTATAATTACGCGGCTCGTGTAGGCTTGCAATAATGTTTACCAATAGAAGTTATGTAGGTAAAAAAACTTTTTGCTTTCTCAACATGTGTAGGGAACGCCTCATTCGACAAAGCGCGGAGCTATCTTTCTCTTTTGGTTTTCTTGATTAGAACCAAACACAAGGAACGCGTAGAAAAAATTTTCGTCGTTTGATTAGCTTTTTGCTTTGCCTTTCTACTAAAACTTTCTAATTAGAGAATGGCTTATTGTTGGGTATGATTGTTGATTTATTGAAGTAAGTTCTTCCGTCCCTTATCCTTCCTGAATGCCAAAGCGCGGCAATTTATTTTGTTTAAATACTGTTGAACACACACCACAAACTTATGATCATGAAAACACTTCTTCCTTGCCTTCTTGTGGCCATTCTTCTCTTCTCTTGCGATCCTAACGCTGATAAGCAAATTGGCCGAAACAATCAATTTAGAAACACGAACCCAAACAGCGGTGGCGGCTCTGGAATTGGTAGTGGAAGCGTTGGTTCAGGTAATAGCAGCACAGCCGATGCACCGTTTGATGGCGGCCTAAGTCTTTTACTGGTAGGCGGAGCAGCCTATGGCTTAAAACGAGTAAGAAGCCGTAAGCAAAGTAAATAATTAATGACGGGCTGGTTCAAAAGCTAATCTCCTGTTTTGCCTTTTTATAACTGGATAAAACTTTTGTTCAAGAAGCAACGCAAAAGGCAATCTTTTAACAAGGAAGATGCCTTTTGTACAGAAGGATTATGCGTTTCGGTGTGTTGTTTTCTCACTACTGTAATTCCAGAGTATCTCTGTAAACTTTATCCGGCGACTTCAAGTCGGCGGTAATGATTTTTACGCTTTTGAAGTTGCTACCGTTGGCTGAGACTTCTACATTGTACTCCTTGAGATTGGATACGTCGACGGTTTCAAATTCAAGGGCGACCTTACCGGATTTTACTCGTGAAATAGGCGTGTAAGACCTTGTGCCGTCGCTGTCTACGGCAGCAATTCTAATTTGGTAGGTTGTTGCAGCCGGCTTTGCATCAGCTAAATCTTTTTTAGAACAGGAAAATAGTGCGGTAACGGCGAGAATGCTTGCTAACTTTTTCATTTGATGTTGGTTGCTTTAAAGGATTTGAATTTAACGGGCAGGGGTGTATTGTCAACGGTGTTTTTAATGCGAAAGAAATCAATTACACCACTCATGTCAAAGGTCTGCGAAGCGGCCCCCATGCCCAGTAGGGATGCTGTGAAAGTGCCGTTGGAAACATTATCATTACCCTTTTGTACACCGTCCAAATAAAATTTTAGTACGCCATTTATTTGTGTAAACCTAAAAGTGTGATAGGCGCTCATGTTCACCGTATTGCCCAAGTCCCAGGAGTAGCTGTCACTACCCGTTCCAAACTGCACATACAGAGCCGATGTATTGGTATTGTGGTAAAGCACAAGTTTATTGTTGCTGCCGCCGCTGCCGTCGCCAACTACGGCACTCCAGGCTTCGGCTGTATTCATTTTCAACCGGATTTCCAGCGTAAACGTGTTGCTTGAAAAAGGCCGTGATGTCGCAAGGCCAGCATATTGGTCTATGATGGCGCCGCCATCTGTCGTGTAGGATAAAGAAGGATTTGTAAGCCAGTTTCTCCAAGTGCTTTTTATCGTGACGTTGCTGTGAGTCTCCGAAAGATCGCTGTTAAATTCGAAGTCCCAGTCAGGAGTAAGATTAATGTAGCCGCTTGTAACGCTCTGCAACGACGCTATGTTTTCCGCGAGTGAAATTTTAGCGCCGGTATTGCGGTAGTAGTTAATGGCGTTTGCAATGTCTTCGGCTTCCTGATTCAAACCTAACAAACTGTGATGAGTTTGATCAATGGACATCTTGCCGTTAGCGTACGTAAACGTAGGTGGTGAGTAACTATCCATGATAAAGTTGGCGTTGTTAAAGCTTAAGATTTTCTCCGCCTTCATAATTTTTTCACTGTTGGCCGCGGTTGTGTAGTTGGGATCATACCCGATACGAGTAGCAAATACTTTTTCCACGCCTATGTCCGAAACAAGGTCATTGCTCAAATTGTTTAACATTACGTAATAACCGTCTGTCTCTGTCACACCGGCATCGTTTTCACCTTGCAGCCAATGAGCGTATTTGGCCGCGATCGTAATGTTGTTGGCATTGCAATAAGCAATAGCGTCCTGCCACATTTGCTTGGCGTGGGTGTAAAGACTGTTGTCTTCTTTAAGCCAATTTCGGATAAAAGTGTTGCCTACACCAGCCGGTACGATAATTACATCATGGCCGGTTAGTTCTTTCAGGCGTTTTCCCAGCATAGGGTTCATGCTGCGGTCCGTAGCGTGGGATACGCCTTCGCCAATGCCATCAACAAGTGTTTCAAGTGTATTGGTACTTTGCTTGTACCACCAGGCGCCGGGGGTCGAAGCTACTTCATTTGCCGCATCGGCCTGTGCCCGCCCCACTACATTGGATTGGCCAATATTGAGCAGCAAAATGACGTCGTGTGGGTTTTGTGAAAAAAGAAGCCGTGCGCTGAGCAGGCAAAAAAGAGAAACAACTGTCTTTTTCATTTTTTGCAAAACAGGTTTATTCAGTTAATACGAAAACATCTCCGGTTCCAGGAGACAAGGGTTTGCTAACTCATAAGGCTTTCTCTGCAAACAGTGGCTTAACAGGGAAAGTGATCGGAAAATTTTATGAAAAGAAGCGTTTCAGTAGAGTGGGGAATTAAACTTTAGCGAAAGGGCGCAAAACTAAATTGCAACTGCTTGTTTGTACAGGAATAAGGACGTAAGACGCACTTTGGACGGTAAAAAGCGAATGCTGTCGGCGGAATGAGGTAAAAAATTGCCGGCGTTGCGCCATTGGCATGCAGGAAGGACAAATCTTCAATGTCATTTAAGTATCGAACGGCCTTCATAAAAATTGGTTTTAGTTTTTTCGAGGCCAAGCCAACAACAAATTTCATACCCATTATGCCTACTACAGGATTTTAAACAAAAGCCCAGTTCAGAAAAGAAATACCGGCACACCCAGTATTTGTCAAATTGTTTATGGTTGCTGGCTCTTGGTAATTAGCAAGAAGCAGAAAGATTCGTAGGACGGGCAGAGCGCTTATAGAATAAAACTCTATTGTTTTGCTTGTCCAACAAAGCAAGAGTAAAACGAAAGGTACAATAGCGTTCTGAACGCTAAAGGTGTAACGCAAGAAGTGCCTAACAGACTCATGGTGGTCCGGCGCACAAAATATTTGTCTTTATAGAAAACTGTTGGATAACAAAGCGTTTGCGCAAAAGTCAAATTCACTCTTTTCCCAACTCAATCTTCTCCAATCCACTTCGTGCGGGACCGGTAAGCACTTCGCCATCCACGTTATAACGGGCGCCGTGGCAGGGACAATCCCAGGATTTTTCGGTATTGTTCCAGGCGACGATGCATTTAGCGTGTGTACACACCGGATTGATTGCGTGAATGGCGCCGGCGTCATCTTTATACAACGCAATTGTGTCGCCCTCATACTTCACGACTTTTGCTTCATTGTGTGCCAGTTCAGTAAGACCCTGGGTTTTTTCAACGGCAATACGCTTGACAATAAACTCTTTTACCACATCAGCATTTTCCTGAACAAAGGCAGCAAAGCCGGCTACGGGCTTGATGCGTGAAGGACTAAACAGGTCTTTGAACTCGCTATTACCCTTCGTCAGTAAACCAGTTAAGGTAATGGCCGCAATGTGACTGTATGTAATGCCGTTGCCGCCATAACCTGTAGCCACGTAAACGTTGTCGGGGTTACCGGGCAAATGCCCAATGTAGGCCAGTCCATCGGCCGGTTCAAAATATTGCGAAGACCAGCGACAGCAGACTTCTTTTATCGTAAAATATTGGCGAACGTGCGCCAGCAAATGATCAAAGCAAGCGGCTGTATTTTCTTCGTGAGCTGTTTTGTGATCCTCGCCGCCCGCAATCAAATATTTTTCACCGTCAATTTGCTGTGTGCGATAATAATAATAAGGGTCGTACATGTCGTAAACCAGCGCATCGGGGTAATTGTCGTCGGCCAGTTTAAGTGCGGCGGCATAACTGCGGTACGGTGCGTTGCGGAAGTGCAGCAAATTGATGCCGGGCGGAATGTGCGTGGCCCATATCAACGCTTTTGCTTTTATAGTGCCAACGCCTGTTTCGATAAGAAGCAAATCGTCTTCTTTTTCAAACTTGTTTACCGGACAGCTTTGTAAAACAACACCACCGGCTTCTTCAAACGCCTTTGCCAATGCAAAAACATAACGCGTTGGATGTAGTTGTGCTTGTTTATGATACACAATTGCTTTTTGAAAGTCAACCGGCAAGGGTATTTGTTGTACGTATTCTGTGTTTGCACCAACTGCTCTTGAGGCTTCAAACATCTTGTCCAATTCTTGCACTTGTTGCTCTGTTTGTGCGTACACGTACCCGTCTTTTTCTTCAAAGCCACAATCAATTTTGTATTGAGCAACGTTCGTTTTAAAAAGTTCTCTCGCCTGTTTGGTGGCTTCGGCTATTTGCTTTGCCGCGTCTTTGCCAAAATCGTTTTCAATTTGATTATAGCTCGTGTCAAAAAAAGAATTGATGTGCGCCGTAGTGCCGCCTGTAGTCCCAAAACACAAGGTATGTGCTTCGGCAAGTACAACCTTTTTCCCCGCCTTTTGCAACAACAATCCGGTGGTAACGCCGGTGATGCCGCCGCCTGCAATCAACACGTCATGCACGGCCTCTGCTGAGCCTGTATTCGATGGTTTGTAATCATTTATTCCGCTTTGCCAAAGGCTAATGTTCGCGCCGTCTCTTTGCATAAAATCTTTTTCGCATTGCTAAAAAAATAGTGCCGTTAAACGGATAAACAAATTCATGGCACAGGGTATGTATTAAAAAAAAGTGTAGAAGAATTGTGTAACGAAAATGCGGTTATGAAAAAGATGATGACGGTTCTTTCGCTCTTTGCAGCACTGAACGGATGGGCGCAAACAAAAGAAGAACACAGCATGAGCGATTTGATGGGAACGTGGCGCAACGGTAGCGGTGCAGGCCTGGACATTGTGGACAGCAATACGGTTTATATTGTTTGCGGCGGCCAGCGCAAAAAAGCTTTTGCAACGGTATCGGACATCCGAAAAAACCCCGTCAATTTTAATCTCACGGTAAGGGACTCTTCTAAAGTAGTCACGTTAAAAGGCTTGTTGCTGATTGTAAACGATGACATGTTGCAATGGCAAGTCTTCGACTCCGATACAAAGCCTGCGAGCTTTAGCTACAACAGAGGCGATATGTTGTTTCTGAAGCGCATTGACAAGTTGATAAACTAAGGACAGCAATCGAAAAGAAGGAATGTCTTTCTGTTTTTCGTTTTCAACGTTTAATTGTCTTCACCAGTCTTCCTCTCCCGATGGCTCATCTGCCAGTGGAGAGTTTTTCCGTGCGGCTGTCTTTTCTTTTTGTCGCTGAATTAGCAGTTCGGCTAACAGCTCACCAGCGTCAGCTTGCGGATTTTCTTTCAACACGGTCTTTAGTTTTTGTTCGGAAACATCCACACGGTAAAGAAACTGTATCAGTGCGGAGAAATCATTTAGGATAAGATGGTTCAGGTAAGCAGCTAATTCTTTTCGCCGTTCTTCCTGTTCGGTGAGCGAAGGTGAAGCCGTAATAAGGTCTAATGTAGCAACGACGTCCATGAATACAAAGGTGACCCATCTTTACTAAACTTTTATTGCTTAGATGAAGTTATCGTTGTGACTTGCCGAAAACTTTGCGAACGATTTGGATGAATGCGGTATATCCGCGGTATAGATCAGAGAACTCGAAAATGATGATCAAAACGACGGGCAAGGCTGCAATGAAAGCGTCCGCTGCTTTACCTCGATGGATTAATTTACTTTAGCATGGATTACGTAACTGCTCAAATGTTTTGCGGATTGCTGCGCCCGGAAAGAAGAACGGTTGCGGCCCAAGCAAGAAGTTTTACAATGGCATTACCAGCCATAAACGGAAACACAATAGCGACACAGTGATATTTTTGAAGGTAATTGGTTGTGCATGCAAAGCGCCTGGAGTTAATGTTCGTGTTTATTGCTTTTCTCCTGCATTTCACAGAGGCAGCAGGGCAGCCCCAATGCAAAATTGAATACTACTCCACAGAACAAGGGTAAATCTGCAGGGAGGTTGCTTTGGTTATTAGAATCCGGCTTTGGCGGCAATGGGTTTTCGTGTGAACACGGCCGACGTTGCGGACTATTGCTTGCCCGATATTGTTTACAACGCTTACTATGATCGGACCGGCATTCTTTGGCTCAGGGTTAATGGACGCGAACTCGTCAAAATCATTTTTCAGGACGACAATTTTCAGCAGCAACTACTTAACTCGTTTATAAAATGAAAAAGACGATTTATAAACTAACGATTACTTCTGCTATCGTTGTGCTGGCAAGTGCGGCCTTTGTATCGTGCAAGAAATTTCTGGCAACCCGAAGCCATTTCTTCTTTCGATACCGAACAAACAAAGAAGCCAACCAATGTTGTCATTGCTAAATTCAATACGGCCAATGATCCACAACTTGTTTCACTTTACTTTCAATTCGGTCGTTACCTTTTGATTTCCGGTTCGCAACCCACCAATTTGCAAGGCAAGTGAAACGATAAATTGGCTCTGCCGTGGAGCTCTAAATACACCATCAACATCAACACCAAAATGAACTATTGGCCGGCGGAAGTCACCAATCTTTCGGAACCGCACCAGCCTTTGTTTGACATGATTAAAGACCTTTCGGCAAGGCGAAAAGAAAGTGCTTCAAAGATGTAGCATGCCCGCGGCTGGAATGCGCACCACAACACCGATTTGTGGCACATTGCAGGCCCGTTGACGGTGGCTTTTCGGCATGTGGCCAATGGGTGGCGCATGGCTCACACAACATTTACCGAAAAGATTCTAACTCCTAAATTTATGAAATAAGCGTGCAAGGTTGTTCGCGGGAAAGCGCTAACCATTGCAAAGCATTAATTGAATCAAATGAAAACACCTTTTTGTTTTTTGGTAGCAACAAGCATTTGTTTATCGGCTTTTCAATGGCTGCATGCGCAATCCGATTTTCCCGCGCCTCTGCTTCCTTCCATTCCGAACAAAGCATTTAGCATAAAAGATTTTGGTGCGAAGAGCGACAACGTAACTGACAACACAACCGCCATACAAAATGCCATCAGCGCGGCTAAGAGTGCCGGCGGCGGAAAAGTGATTGTGCCCGCTGGTGTTTATTTATCGGGGCCTTTGCAGTTTTTTAGCACTCTTGATTTTCATCTCGATTCAGGCGCAGTTCTCAAATTCTTGCCTATAGATAAATATCCTGGTGGTACCACAAACGGTACGGATTTTATCAGCGGTGCAAAACTTCACGACGTTGCCATTACAGGGAAAGGAACCATTGACGGACAAGGTTCGCCCTGGTGGCCGTATGCAAAAGACAAAAACGCCAAACGTCCGCGCATGATTGCACTAAAGGAATGCGACAAGGTATTGATTGAAAACGTTACGCTGACCAACTCGCCCATGTTTCATATTGCCATCAGCGGTAAATCGTCAAATGTAACGGTTAGCGGCGTTATTGTTCGTGCACCGGCATCAGATGATCCGGTCAATCCGAGCCACAACACTGATGCCTGTGATGTATCCGGAAGAGACATCTTAATCAAGAACTGTGACATCAGCACCGGCGACGATAATTTTACCTGCGGTGGCGGCACCACGAACGTTCACATTACCGGTTGCAAGTACGGCTACGGACACGGCTTGTCTATCGGCAGTTATACAAAAGGCGGCGTGTCCAACTTTTTGATTGAAAACTGCACGTTCAACAATACCGAAGCAGGCATTCGCATTAAATCGGACCGTGACCGCGGTGGCCTTGTTCAAAACCTTACTTACCGCAACCTGAAAATGACGAATGTGGGCATTCCTATTTTGATTTACGGGGCTTACATGGCGAAGGAACGCGAATACCGAAACCTGCAGAAGATCACACCTGAAATTGCAACAACTTATCCTCCGGCGACGGTTAGTGAATTAACGCCTGTCTATCGCAATATCACGTTCCAAAACATAACGGCCACCACCCAAAAGGGAAAGCGGGCCGGCTTAATTTGGGGATTGCCGGAAGCACTGGCAGTAAACATCGTTTTTCAAAACGTAATCATCACGGCCGAAAATCCATTTGGTGTGTTCTTCGTCCAAAATATGCGACTGGAAAATTGTAAGATTCTTACAAAGGAGGGTGTAAACAAATTGGCTCTTGCAAATGCACAGGTTTCTGTTGATGCAGAAGAGGTGAAGTGAAAATGCGGATTGGAAGAGATTTGCTGACAAAGAACCTCATTACAAAATAGCTAGTCTTTTGTTTTTGAGATTCATGATATGCCCGGGACCTTAAGGTATCGTACGCGGTGCAATAAAAAGGATTATAAGTTGAGCAGTTTATAACCCTTTTTATTTTTCCTGCTCCCCCTTCAGGACTTGAACCTGAGACCCTCTGATTAACAGCAGCAAGGGTTTCAGAGGATGATATTTTATTTTCCACCTTTTTGGAAACCTTTTTCATTTAGTCTAAGATATTAATTGGTGTAGACGAAGCAAACTTTGACTTTGGCAAATCATATAGATTGCGAAATTGGTAAAAGAAAACTTCTCCATAATATTATAATTTCAATTTACATATACAGAGACGAAAAAAACCTTTCTCCAAAAAAGTAAATTGTTTAATTCAAAGTCGCACTTATATTCGGTATCAAATTGTTCCAAAAAATCTTCATCATCATTAATTTGGTACATATAACTATAAAATTCATCAAGAGCTTGCTTAATTTTTTTCATTAAGCGATTTTCCCAATTTACACTAAGCTCTTCGCCGTCAATTTGGTTTAAACTAACTGCATCATCAATATCGGCACCGTAGGATTGCCAATCTATTGTCAACCCCTTCCTAAAATAATCATTGAAAATGATGCCATTGATTATTCCCTTATTTTGTTGCAATAATCTTGCTACCACTAATGCCTTAGATTCAAACTCCTCAAATGTGCCCTTTCCCTCAAATTCAGCATCTACTTTTGAAACTTCAACTTTGTCCTTAATTTTTTTAAGGGCTTCCATTTTTTGATTCATCTTTTCATTTTCCTCAAGCTGAGACATAACAGTTGCTTGTAAATCCCCTTTTTCTTTTATTAGCTTATCCATCTCAGACCTGCTTAATGGAGAAGGATATTTATTTTCTGGCTTCGACAAATAATCTTTGCATTTTAAAAGAAACTCCGTCTTTTTTGCTGTCCATCTGGCACTACTTATAGAGGAAGTCTGCAACTGCAATTCTTCAACTAACTTATCTTTAATTTCGTCCAACGCTTTATCATCAAACAGTTTAGCAATTTGTTTTACCTCTGCTAACACTCCTACTGTATCATAAGTAATGGGCTCAATCATAAAAGGCACCGTATTGGAATTCAGCACCCATGCAGCACCCATCTCATTTTGGCAGATTTCACTTTCTTTATAATATGGGGAAATAAATAAAAAAACAACACTAGCATTTTCTAGCGCACCTCGAATTGACTCTCGCCAGTCAGTTCCCGTCTTAATTTTAGTTCCATCATAAGAAGTACAAAAAACATCCTTGACAATATCAATAGCTAAACCAGTATCCAATATCAGGTCAATGAAAGCTGATGTAATAAATTCGTCCTTAGTCGCATGACTGATAAAAATTCGTTTAATTGGTTTGCTATTTTGCCTTTCAGATTTAGCCATAAAAAATTGGTATAAAACGTATAATAAATATTAGATTTGAGACCTTACTTCTTCCAGTATTTCTTTTTCAAAGGGTTTGATTTTTAATCTATCAATTTTTAACTCCTTGATTTGAGCTAAAAGATTATCGAGGTCTCCATTAGGAGTAAGATGATATTTTATTCTGTTGCTTGTTTGTAGTGGAATGCCATACTCATCTAACGCAATAAAAAGAGGGTCTGTAAAAAAACATTCTATTTGAGTCGAAAAGAATGAATAGTCACCTGCATTGTCACCCAAAATTTCCTTTTGTATTCTATTTAAAGCCATTAGATATTTGGGGAAATTGAATTGGCACCATGTCTTGACAAAATCCAAAACATCCTCGATTGCTTCATTTATTTTTTCTGGCTCTGTTTTAGTTCCAATAGCTTCATTAATTAACGGAACAATGTTTTTATGTTTCCGAACATTATTAATCCTAAGTGCTAATTGACTGCCAGAAATCACATAACGATTCCCACTTGTAACTTCAAAATATTCCCAAATTAATAGACAGACCCCTTTGAGCTGGTCATAAGTAGGAAGTCCCTTCCAGTTTAATATTGAGTAATATTTTCTAAAATTGTTTTGAATTTCCCTCGCAAGATTAATTTGCTGTTCAGGTTCTATATTTGAATTAGCCTTTATCGTTTGAATACTTAAAATTCCATTTTGAGCCAGATTCTTCACTTTCTCCTTTGAATCGTCTGATAGGTCTTCATCATCCATTTGCAATAAAAGTTTCTCCGGCACATTTTCATCCTGACTGAATAACGGAAAATCAACTAATGGCAATTCTTCAAGCGGCGGTTTATGAAATAAAAATACTCGCCCAATAAAATGCTGAAACATTCTACCTGAGCGACCGCATATATTATTGAATGTGAAAAAGTCGAATTTGTCACGAGCAACTTTGTTGTCATAAATGATAACGTTTTTCGCTCTGGTATTTACACCTTCAATCAAGGTGCTGGTACAAATGAGAAAGTTCAATCTATTCTCATTGAATGCCTTAACAGCATACTGCGAAATAGCTCTTGGTATTTTACCATGATGAATTCCA
>Ga0308175_100000081_pt1 | contig 76408 bp, 67 predicted proteins | sample PhyCR1_3_FD_203893 | JGI IMG/M metagenome (GOLD analysis project Ga0308175, IMG submission 203893) | Soil microbial communities from UC Gill Tract Community Farm, Albany, California, United States - DLSLS.C.R1 | ecosystem: Environmental > Terrestrial > Soil > Agricultural land | place: USA...
ACGTGCATGCCCGGCTGGTCGCGAAGCTCGCCGTGAAAGGACCGCTCAGCGATCTGCGGATCTTCTCCGTGAGCTATTACGCGATGGGGAGCCTGCTCGCGAAATCCTGGCTGTCGGACGCGGTCCGGGCCAAGTTGTTGCGGCGCGATCGCCTGGACGGGCGGACGGAGGTGGCTCCCTTCGATCTCGCGATCGAGGCCGATTACGAGGCCTGGTCCCGAGAAGCTCGATCGCCATCGCGAGGAACACCGGAGATGGAGGCTCGATGAAGACCCTGGGGATCACCGTGGTTCGTTCGTTCTATCCAATCCTCTCTCTGCTGGTGATCCTCGGTGCGATCGTATGGGGCCCGTTCGTCAGCCTGGCGCTGGCGCTCGCGGTGTGGCACGTGAACAAGCGCATCGGTTGACGGGACCGGGGCGCCGGCACACAGCGCACCCAAGCCACCATGAATCGGTACTTTGCCGCTCGTGAGCGTGTTCATGAGCGCGGGCGCAATAAGCGCGGATCAGCGTCTCGAGCAGCCCGGGGTTGCATCGGCAGCCACGGCGGAAATTACGCTAAGAAGCCGGCCCGACCGCCGTTGGAGTAAATTCGGTGGCTCCCCTCGGTCGCTCGGGCGAGGTCGGAGACCGAACGAGCACCTTCGGTGAGCAACGGTGAGCACGCTACCGACGAGAAACGGGCGTTAGCGTAATTTTCGCGCCGCTGCCGCTGCTACCCCGGCTCGGTATAGATTCCAGTGATCCCAGCAGGGTTCGAACCTGCGGCCTGCGCTTTAGGAAAGCGCCGCTCTGATCCAGCTGAGCTATGGGATCGAACGCGACGAATCTGCCCGACGAGGCCGCGATGCGCAAGCCCGTTGATCGCCCGAACCTGCTGATTCGTCGGGCTTTCTGCGCCCAAGTTGGCCGGATCTGCCCCTTTCGCGCGCCGCGGTCCTTCGCGGCGCCGGGATCGCGGAGGTGCTCGAGGCAGTCGAGCAGCGGGGCGCACTGGGTCTCTTCGCGGAAGCAGACCTCCAGCACGCGGACCTGGCGCGACGAGTACGCCGTCCCCTTGCACGCCCTGACGAACTCCTCGGTGTTCTTGTGCTGGATGGCCGGCGCCGTATCGCGCTCGAACTGGTCCCGGCCGATCTTCCCCGCGGCGAGGTTGGCCCGGGCGTCCTCGACGGCGCACGCCGTGAGCTTGGGGCCGAGCTGATCGCAGGCCGCGTCGCGCCGCGCTTCGATCGGCGTGCGCGGATCGGTCACCGGCGCCGGTCGCGGGCGGCCCGATCGGCCGTCGTCGTCCGGAGGGCGCTGCGGCCCCCCGCAGGCCAGGAGCGCGCCCAGCAGCAGCCACTTCATGACGCCGAGCCTACCACCACGTGAAAGCCCTCGATGGTCCAGGGCGGCTGCGCGACGCGCCCCCGATCGGTCAGATCGAGGTGCATCGGCGTGATGCTGTTCCAGCCGCGCGCGACGGCCACGCAGTCGCTGCCCTCGACGTTGTCGTGGCCGGCCGGGCCGCCGCCCACCCAGTAGTACGGCCGGCCGCGGGGATCGCGCCGCTCGGCGACGTCGTCGGCGTAGAGCCGCCGGCCGAGCACGGTCCACTGATAGGCGTCGGTGGAGGTGCCCGGCATGTTGACGTTCAGCACCGTGCCGACCGGGATCGGCTCGGTGATCGCGGCGCGCACGACCTCGGCCGCGAACCGGATCGCGCGATCGGGATCCTTGGCGTGAGGCGCGAGCGAGCACGCGATGCCCGCCGCACCGCGCAGCGCGCCTTCGACGGCCGCCGCGACGGTCCCCGAGTAGAACACGTCGCTGCCGAGGTTGTAGCCGTCGTTGATGCCGGAGACGACGACGGCCGGCAGGCGATCGCACAGCTTCAAGATCCCGAGGTAGACGCAGTCGACCGGCGTGCCCGACAGGGCGTACCAGCGCGGCCGGATCTCGGTGAGCCGCAGCGGCTTGTGCAGCGTGATCGCGTGCGACGCCGCCGAGCGCTGCCGCTCCGGAGCCACGACCAGGATGTCGGCGAACGGCTCGATCAACGCAGCCAACGACGTGAGGTACGGCGCCTCGATGCCGTCATCGTTGCTGCAAAGAACGAGGGGCCGCGTCATGAAAAGGGGGCCGATCGCTGGGGGCGATCGGCCAAGTCTTCGTCGAGGCGACAGGATTTGAACCTGCGACCCCCAGACCCCCAGTCTGGTGCGCTACCAGGCTGCGCTACGCCTCGATCGGAGGCAGCAAGGTCTATCCGATCCGGACCAGCGCGTCAACCGAACGGCCCACTCGTAGGCGCCGAAGCAGGTCGGCCCTACCCGCCCGGCCACCAACCCCCGGGCCATGGCCTACACGGGAGGCAGGCCGTTCAGGATGTTCTTGAGGACCTGGCTGGGCTTGAACGTCAGGACGCGGCGCGCCGGGATCAGGATGGGCACCGCGCGCTGCGGATCACGGCCCATCCGGTCCTTCTTGTCGCGTACGACGAAGTTGCCGAAACCCGAGATCTTGATCTTCTCGCCGCGCTCGAGGGTCTCCTTCACGACGTTGAAGACGGTCTCGACGATCTCCGCCGCTTCCTTCTTCGAGAACCCGCCCACTTTCTCGTAAACCGACTCGATGATGTCGGCTTTGGTCATGCGTGCCATGCCTTACGGTACCACGAGATCCCGGGAGCATTCGCAATAACCCTCTGGAATCGTTGCCGATCCCCAAGCTCAATGGACAATTGAGCTAACGGACGGCGCCATCCGGAGGCAGGCAGTTCCGCGTGACGGCTCGGGCTCCGGGATGATACTCCGAGGCCCTATGGCGGACGATCTCGTGAGTGGCCACGTCACCTCGTTCCGGCGTGAACAAGGCTTTGGCGTGATCACCCTGGACGACGGACGCGAGGTCAAGTTCGACGCGTCCATCTGCAAGATGGTCCCCGAAGAGGGCGCCGCCGTGCAGCTGCGGGTCGGCCCTGCCCGGTGGGGCGGCGGCCTCAAGGCGCTGCATGTCGAACCCGGCGGCGCCTCGGCCCTGTTCGCCGCGGCGGCGCCGCTCACGCTCGATCAGCAGATCGCGACGCTGCAGCGCGAGCACCTGGTCGCCGCGCTCAGCGAGCACGTGATGGCGCAGCTCATCGCCGAGAGGTTCGATGGCCAGCTCGGCGACGTCACGCTGATCGACGTGATCGACGCGTTCTACGTCCAGGACGGCGCGCGCGCGCGTCACGACGGCTACCTGCGCCGCGTCCAGCCGTTCCGCTATGACGCCGCGGATATCCTCGCCGAGATCGCCGCGCTGCTCCCCGACGCCCGGATCCCGCGCCAGCTGGCGAAGCCCCGGGGCGGGCCGGAGAGCGGCGAGCAGACGCTCGGGATCGACTCGCTCCCCGTCGTCGTGGACCTGGTCAACGACTCGCTGCGTGCCGCCGGGGACGCGCGCCGGCTGTACCCGCTCGACACCCGCGGCGACTGGCGGGCCTACCTCGTGCTGCCGGCCGACCGCGCGCAGCGCCTGGTGAGCGTCTTGCCATTCGCGACCCGTCCGCAGGACATCGGCTAGCGGCGCTGCGCCGGCAGGTTCTCGACGAGCCGGCCGACAATGGCCTCGTGCGCCTTGTCGACCTCGGCGTCGGTCAGCGTGCGCTCCGGGGAGCGATACTCGATCGACCACAGCATGCTCTTGCGGTCATCGCCGAGCTTGGCGTCGCGATAGTCCTCGAGCAGCCGGATCCGCTGGACCAGCGGCTCGGCGACCTGCTCGATCACCTCGATGACGCGCGCCGCCGGGATCGCGGCCGCGAGCAGCAGCGAGACGTCCCGGCTCGACGCCGGGAACCGCGGGATCGGCTGCATCTGCGCCGGGGCCGCGAGCGGCAGCTTGGCGAGCTCGAGATCGAACGCGAACACCGCCCCGTCGACGCCGAGCCGCTTGCGGACGTCGGGGTGGACCTCGCCGAACCAGCCGACGACGGTCTGGCCGTGGGTGATCTCCCCGGCGACGCCGGGGTGCAGGTACGGAATATGGCGGGTCGCCCGCACGACCAGCGCCAGCTCGCCGGCGACCGCGCGGATCGCGATCTCCGCGAGCGCCTTGGCGTCGAACACGTCCCACGGCGTGCCGTGCCCGATCTGGCTGGGCCGCCGGCCGGCGAGCACGCCCGCCGCCCACAGCGGCTCGTCGGCGAGCTCGTTGATCGGCCGCTCGGTCATGCCCTCGCCGCGGCGCAGGAACACGCTGCCGACCTCGAACAGCGCAAGATCCGGCCGGCCATGGCTCTGGTTGCGCGCGACCGCGGCGAGCAGGTTCGGCAGGAGCGAGGTGCGCATGACGCTCTGGTCGGTGCTCATCGGGTTGCGCAGCGCGATCGGCTGCGCGCGCCGATCGGTCGCCGCGATGCCGAGCGCCAGGCAGCGCGCGGTCGACTGGAAGCCGTAGGTGATCGCCTCGCTGGCCCCGGCGGCGGCGAGCGCCAGGCGCGCCGCGTCGCCGCGATCGCGGGGCCGCAGCCCCGGCGCCTGGCGCAGGATCGGCAAGGTCGGGGACACCTGCTCGTAGCCGACGACGCGCAGGATCTCCTCGATCACGTCGACCTCGCGGGTGACGTCGCCGCGCGCCGACGGCGGCGTGACCGACAGGCCGGCCGCCGGATCCGGATCGCCGGCGACGCCGAACCCGAGGCGCGCGAGCGCGTCGCGGCAGGTCGCGGCGTCGAGCGCGACGCCGGCCAGCATCTGCACGCGCGGCAGCCGCACGTGGATCGCCGCCGGCGGCTTGCGCCCCGGGTAGACGTCGATCAGGTCGCCGATCAGCTTGCCACCGCCGGCCAGGCACATGAGGCGGGCCGCGCGGGCCGACGCGAACGCGGCGAGCTCGGGATCGACGCCGCGCTCGAAGCGATGCGACGCCTCGGAGTGCAGCCCGAGCCGGCGCGCCGTCCGACGCACCGACAGCGGCCGGAAGCTCGCGCTCTCGAGGAGCACCCGCGTGGTCCGATCGGTGACCTCGCTGTCCTGCCCGCCCATCACCCCGGCGAGCGCGATGCCGCGCAGGCCGTCGCGGATCATCAGATCGCCCGGCACCAGCGTGCGGGCGACGCCGTCGAGCGTCGTGAACTTCTCGCCGTCCCCCGCGGCCGCGATCCTCAGGGTGCCGGTGGTCAGCGTGTGGGCGTCGAACGCGTGCAGCGGCTGGCCGAGCTCGAACATCACGTAGTTCGTCACATCGACGAGGTTCGAGATCGGCCGCACACCGACGCCGCGCAGGCGCTGGGCGATCCGCCGCGGCGACGGGGCGACGCGCAGGCCGTCGATCACGCAAGCGGTGTAGCGCGGGCACGCGGTGGCGTCGGCGATCACGACCTCGCAGGCCGGTCGGGCCCCGGCCCCGACCAGCTCGGACAGATCGACGTTCGGCAGGACGAGCTTGCCGCGCAACATCGCGACCAGCTCGCGCGCGACGCCGACGTGGCCGAGCACGTCGCCTCGGTTGGCCGGCGCGTTGACCTCGAGCAGCCAGTCGTCGATGCCGAGCGCGCGCTGGGCGGGCGCGCCGAGCGCCGTCTGGTCGTCTTCGTCGAGCACGATGATGCCGGCGTGGTCGTCGCCGAGCCCGAGCTCGTCCTCCGCGCACAGCATGCCCGGCGACACGATGCCCTTCACCGGCTTGGCGCCGAGCGTGATCGTCCCGCCGCCTGCCTGCGGCAGCACCGCCCCGACCTGCGCCCACAGCACCTTGCGGCCCGGCGCCGGGACGTTGTTCGCGCCGCACACGACGCGGGTCGCCGCGCCGCCGCGCTCGGTGATCACGTCGACCAGCGTGAGCTTCTCGGCCTGCGGGTGCGGCGCCTTGGCGACGACCTCGGCGACGACGACCCCGCTGAACCCCGCGCCGAGGTTCGTCATGCCTTCGATCTCGAGCCCGCCGCGGGTCAGCGCGCGCGCCCCCTCCTCGGCCGTCGGCTGCCGGTCGAGATCACACAGCTCGAGGAGCCAGCTCCATAGAACTTTCATGGCTAGAACTGCTCCAGGAACCGCACGTCACCCTCGTAGTAGAACTTGATGTTGTTGACGCCGTGGCGAAGCATCGCCATGCGCTCGAGGCCCATGCCGAACGCAAAGCCGGTGTACTTCTCGGCGTCGGTCGATCGAGAGGGGGCGATTTCCCGCCGATTGGCGAGGGACCGGCAAGCCGGTCCATTCACCCCTCCGCGCGTCGCGTCGCGCGGCCCCATATTTGTGCGCTCTGTGCTCGCCTGACGCATGGCTAGAACTGCTCCAGGAACCGGATGTCGCCCTCGTAGTAGAACTTGATGTCGTTGACGCCGTGGCGAAGCATCGCCATGCGCTCGAGGCCCATGCCGAACGCAAAGCCGGTGTACTTCTCGGCGTCGATCTTCACGTGGCCGAACACCTCGGGATCGACCATGCCGGTGCCGCCGATCTCGACCCAGCCGGTGCCCTTGCACATCCGGCAGCCGCTGCCCATGCAGAAGCTGCACTGCATGTCGACCTCGGCGCCCGGCTCGACGAACGGGAAGTAGCTCGGGCGCAGCCGGATGCCCAGATCGCGCGCGAAGAACCGCTTGACGAAGTGCAGGAGCACGCCCTTCAGGTCGGCGAACGACAGGCCCTCGTCGATGGCGAGGCCCTCGAGCTGGGTGAACATCGGCGAGTGCGTCGGATCATCGTCCCGGCGGTAGACGTGGCCCGGCGCGACGATCCGGATCGGCGGCGCCTGCGTCAGCATCGTGCGGACCTGGACCGGCGACGTGTGGGTCCGCAGCACGATCTCCTCGGACACGTAGTAGGTGTCCTGCATGTCGCGCGCGGGGTGCTCCTTGGGGATCGCGAGCGCCTCGAACGTGTGCCAGTCGGTCTCGATCTGCGGGCCATCTTCGACGACAAACCCGAGCTCCGAGAAGATCTGCACCGCCTCGAGCCGGACCTGGGTGAGCAGGTGCAGGTGGCCGCCGCCGATCGGCCGCGCCGGCAGCGTGACGTCGACCGTGCGCGCGAGGTCCAGCTTGCCGGCCGCATCCGCGAGCTCGCCCAGCCGCGCCGCGACCTGATCCTCGATCGCCTGCTTGGCCTTGTTCGCCGCCGCGCCGACCAGCGGCCGCTCGCCCGCCGGCAGCCGGCCGAGCTCCTTCATCAGCTCGGACAGCTTGCCCTTCTTGCCGAGGAAGCCGGCCTGGGCCGCCCGGATGCCCTGCTCGTCGGTCAGGGGGCGAATCACGTCGACGAATTCGTCGCCGAGCCGCTCGAGGTTCGCGATGAGGTCTTTGGCCGTCGGCATGGTCATCCGTTCGCCCACATGAAAATCGGCGACTCTTTCGGAGCCGCCGTGCGTGAGCCAGGGTGTGCGCTAACGCGTGAGCCAGGGCAGAGTCGAGGCAGAAGTCAGGTTGCAGCGGATCGAGGCGCTACGCGCTGGCGATCTTCTGAAACGCGACCGGGTCGCTGATCGCGATCTCGGCGAGCATCTTGCGGTTGAGCGCGATGCCCGACGTGCCGAGCTTGCCCATCAGCTTCGAGTAGCTGTGGCCGAGCCCACGGGCCGCGGCGTTGATCCGCTGGATCCACAGCGAGCGGAAGTCGCGCTTCTTGACCTTGCGCGAGCGGTACATGTGCATCCAGGCGTGCTGCACGGCCTCGTTGGCGACCGCGTGGCAGCTGGAGCGCTTGCCACGAAAGCCGCTGGCAGCCTTGAGGATGCGGTTACGGCGACGGCGAGCTTTGAATCCTCGTTTGGCGCGGGGCATGGCGAATCCTTACTCCTTGTACGGCAGGAGCTTCTCGATCTGGTGATGATGCGCGTCGGGCACATAGGCGGCGTTGCGCGCCTGACGCTTGCGCTTCTTGGTGCGTCCCGTCAGCAAGTGCCGCTTGAACACGTGCGCAAACTTGAACTTGCCGGTGGAGGTGCGCTTGAACCGCTTCTTCGCACCGGAGTGGGTCTTGACCTTGGGCATGGGCTACTTCCGCGGAACGTAAGGCTGGTTCTTATGCCCCACGCTCCAGACAAAGACAAGAGGGTTCGCCGCCGAACGCATGAATGTCGCGCCCGGGGCACCGTCCGCCGGCCTCATTGATTTCCCGAGGCCCGGCGGCGGCTTACCCAGCTCCGGGGCCGATCACGCCTTCACGGCCTCGTCGACCGCCGGATCATCATCGTCGTCGTCTTCGACGTCGGCGTTGATCTCGTCCTCGTCCAGATCATCGTCATCGACGATCTCCTCCGGAACCGGCCGCTTGCCGCCCGGATGGTCCTTCTTCTGCGCCAGGGCGGCCAGCTGCGCCGCGACCGCGGCCTTCTTCGCTTCGGCCGCCTTGCGGACGACGTTCGGCTTGGGCGCGATCACCATGATCATGCGGCGCCCTTCCATGTTCGGCGTCGCCTCCACCGTCGCGATGTCGGCGCATAGCTCGACGACGCGATTGAGCACCTTCATGCCGGTCTGCGGGTGCGTGATCTCGCGGCCGCGGAACACCACCGCGAGCCGGACCTTGTTGCCGCCCTCGAGGAAGCGCCGGACATGCTTCACCTTGAAGTCCATGTCGTGCTCCTCGGTCTTGGGGCGGAACTTGATCTCCTTGGTCTCGACCGTCGAGGCCTTCTTGCGCTGCTGCTGCTTCTTCTTCGCTTCCTCGTACTTGTACTTGCCGTAATCCATGATCCGGCAGACCGGAGGAAACGCGCGGGGCGAGATCTCGACCAGGTCGAGCCCCTTCTCCTCGGCGAGGCGCAGCGCTTCGTGCGTCGGCATGATGCCGAGCTGCTCTTCCTCGAGAATGACCCGGATCTCCGGGACGCGAATGCGATGGTTGATGCGAAGGCCCTGCTCGGGGCGACGACGATCGAAACGTCCAGGCGGCCGGCCGTTCATTGGGTCACGTTACTCATGCTCATGTGGCTTTGTGATCTCCTCTGCGTTCGCCCGGAGTATTCACCACGACCTCGTGCAAGACCAAGCGGCGCCAGGCAGATCATGACGCATGGTGACCCATCGTGACGCATCGTTTCGACCGGAAAGGTCGTGGGTGATTCTTCGCGCTCCGCAGGCGCCGGTTGTACCCCGGCCGCAGAGGGGGTGGGAGCCCCGTTCTGATGAATTTCGCGGATCAGCCCCCTCGCCCGGAGCGATCGCCAAACGGCTGTGGTTGTAAGGGCTTGGGAAGCTTGGTGCGCGGACCCGCTCACCCTGGCCGGGGGCCGAAGGAGCGCTGCCACCGGGGTCAGATGTGGAACGCGATCCGGGAGGCCGTCGACCGCGCGCCTCCGCCGGGCGGAGGCTCCGGGTAGATCCCACCGCGCGCTTGCGAAAACGACGACCGCGCCGCGACGCTGCAGAAGGGGTGGCCCCTCCACAGCGCCCGGCGCGACCGCGGATCAGCGAGCAGCTACCCGATCAAGTCCGGCCCTTGTGCTGATCCTGGGCGACGGCAAGGGCATCCGCGTACACATCGTCACCGGTCAACATCCCGGTGATCACGCGTCCGCGGACGTTCGTGCGTAGCTCGGCAATGGCGTTGTTCTGCCAGTATGCCTGCCAGTTCCCTACCGTCTTCAACTTCGTGACTGACATAGACCTCCGTGGGCCGTTGGGGATGGCCCGCAAGTCGGGCTGCATCGCGCATACCGCCTGGCCCTCGCCTCGGATCACGCGGTTGGACGCGCCGGGTGCGTCGCCAGGGACGCGAACCGAAACCCGACGTGGACGGCGATGACCGCGCCACCCGCGCGGGGGATGTTCTGGGATGGCACAACCGCGGGAAGCTTGATGCGCGGCCGGTGGAGCCGGCTCGTCGAGTCTGGTTGTAGGCACGCGCGGGATTGAACCGCGGCCCCCTACCGTGTCAAGGTAGTGCTCTCCCACTGAGCTACGTGCCTGAGAGGCACTTCAACTACGCGATCGTACGGAGCAAGTCAAGGCTCCACGGGGAGCGAGCGAACGGGCCTGGCCGATGGGTCGTGGCAAACCCCGGCATCGCTCGGCGTACGCAGGCGATCGCGTGCCCGCGCGGTGGTGAAGTGCCGTGCGATGCCGGGTGCGCCGGGGCAACTGGGACCGCAGCGTCACAGCCCGATCCGATCAAACGGTTGCTGGATCTCCCAGAACTGGCGTAGGCTTATGGGGTTAGGCAACGTCTTGGGGCCCCGCGCCAGTCTGATTCGCTTAGGGATACCGCCGTGACATCGCTGTCATGGTCTTCGTGAGCAAGTGATCCAGGTCGGCCAGGTACTCGACAAGTACGAATTGCTCGAGCGTGTCGGGCAAGGCGGGATGGCGATCGTCTATCGCGGCATCGATCGCCAGCTCAAGCGCGTGGTCGCGATCAAGGTCCTCCACAAGCACCTGGCGGACTACCAGGAGGCGCGCGACCGGTTCGAACGCGAGGCCCAGGCGGTGGCGAAGCTGCGTCACGAGAACATCCTGGAGATCTTCGACTACTCCGGATCGAACGAGGCCGAGGCGGCCGGCGGCAGCTACATCGTCACCGAGTTCATCGACGGTCAGACCCTCAAGCAGCGCATCACCGACCGGCCGATCAGCTATCCCGAGATCGGCGCGATGATCGTGCTGCAGGTCTGCCGCGCCCTCGCCCACGCCCACGCCGCCGGCATCCTGCATCGCGACGTCAAGCCCGAGAACATCATGATCCGCAACGACGGGGTCGTGAAGCTGATGGACTTCGGGATCTCGCACATGGTCGACCTCGAGCGGCTCACGGTGACCGGCCAGCTGCTCGGCTCGCCGGCGTACATGGCGCCGGAGCACGTCGAGGGCCGCCCGCTCGATTTTCGCACCGACGTGTTCGCCATCGGGATCGTGCTGTACCAGCTCACCGTCGGGAAGCTGCCGTTCGAGGGCAAGAACCCGCATGAGGTCCTGAAGCGGATCGCCGAGTGCAGGTTCCTCGATCCTCGCCAGGCCAACCCGCGGATCGGCAACCGGCTCGGCCGCATCATCCTGCGCGCGATGGCGGCGCAGCCGAGCGATCGGTTCCCGGCGATCGGCGAGATGGTGCTCGCCCTCGAGGGCTACCTCGACGAGAGCGGCCTCGCGCACGACAAGGTGGCCGGCGAGCTCGGCCGCTACTTCCAGGCGCCCGCCGCCTACGAGCAGGCGTTGAAGGCCCGGCTCGTCGATCACCTCACGCGGTACGGCCAGGCGCGGCTCGCCGGCCACGATCGCGCCACCGCGCTCGACGTGTTCGATCGCCTCCTGACGATCGACCCGAACAACGTCAAGGTGCTCGGGCTGCTCGACGGGATCAACCGGCGCAAGCAGCTGCGCGCCAGCGCGATCGCCCTCGGGGGGGTCGCCGTGCTCGGGTGCTGCGCGTGGATGATCCATCGCAACGCCCAGCCGCCGGCGCCGGAGCCGCCGCCGAGCGTGCTCGCGTCGCCGGGCGCGCCCCCGATCACCGCCCGCGATACCCACGTCGTGAACCTCGAGGTGCCGGCGATCCCGGCCGATGCCGCGCTCGCGATCGCCCCATCCGATGCGGCGCCCGGCCCCGGCATCGGGCCGCCGCGCCCCGTCGCCCTGCCCGACGCCGCCGAGGCCGTCGCCGGCATCGCGACGCAGATCCGCGTATCGCCGGCCAAGGACGCCGAGTACGCGCTCGGCAACGGCCGGCGCAGGCCGGTGCCCGACGACGGCGTGATCCACGTCGAGCTCGCCGCCGATACAGAGGTCCACGTGTTCAGCTTGACCAAGTGCTGCCAGGAGGAGAGCAAGGTGGTGCACCCCGGCACCGACGAGACGATCGTCATGCCGTACCTGCCGGGCCGCGTGCTGCCGAGCTGCCCCGAGAGCCCGACCGCCGAGGTCCGGATCGACCGCCGCAGCACGGCCCTAGGCCGCACGTTCTCGATCCCGATCGGCGACAGCACCGACGAGACCAAGACGGTGGAGGTCGAGTTCCTCGGCGACCACGTCGATCCGACGCCGATCCGGGTCACGGTCAAGGCGGGCAAGACCCAGGAGGTGAAATGCCAGGTTGCCCGCTGAGCCGGGGGGCGGTCGTCGCGGTCGTCGCGGCGGTCGCGGTGATCACCACGCAGGCCGCCGCCGTCGCCTCGCCGGCCCAGGACCTCGAGCACGCGCGGCAGTCGTTCCGCGAGCACGACTACGACGCGGCGATGAAGCTGGCGACGTTCCTGCTCTACCCCGACGAGAAGCTCGCGCAGCCGGTCGATCTCGTCGAGGCCCACGTGATCCTCGGCGCGAGCAACTTCGAGACCGGCCACCGCACCGAGGCCAAGACCGAGTTCGAGCGGGCGCTGCAGATCCAGCCCGACAAGTCGCTGACCGATCTCTTGTTCTCGGAGGGCGCGATCCGGCTGTTCGACCAGACCAAGGCCGACATCGAGGCGCGGGCCGAGCGCGACGCCCAGCTCCGCAAGCTCGCCGACGAGCGCGAGCGGATCCGCAAGTACAAGGAGAGCCTCGTGATCGTCGAGCAGCGCTCGTTCGGCGTCAACTTCGTCCCGTTCGGCGCCGGCCAGTTCCAGAACAAGCAGCGGGTGCGCGGCGTCCTGTTCGCCGCCGGCGAGGGCGTCACCGGCGGCATCTCGCTCGGCGTGTTCCTCTACCTCGCCGGCAAGTACGGGCTCAACGCGCAGGTGCCGCGCATCGATGGCCCGGGCGTCCTCCAGCTGCAGCAGATCGAGATCGGGACCGGCATCGCGTTCTTCGCGATCTACGCGTGGGGCGTCGTCGATGCGCTCCTGCACTACCAGCCGCGCGTCCAGATCGAAGGCGACGACTCGCTGTTGCCGCCGCTGCGCGACGTCCCGCCGGACAAGCCGGCCAGGCCCGTCCCCAAGAAGACCTCCCTCCTCGATCACCTGCACCTCCGCCCGATGATCGCCCCCGGCCGCGCCGGCTTCGGACTTTCCTGGGAGAACGACTGATGCCTTCGCTTCGGCTCACCGCGCCCGGCCATCCGCCCACGGTCTACAACCTCTACAAGAAGATCACGTCGGTCGGCTCGGGGCCCGACAACGACATCGTGCTGCCCGATCCGCTCGTGGTCGACGGCTTCGCGGTGCACTTCGACGGCCAGATGTACACCGTCCTGGCGCCGAAGAAGTCCGACTTCGTGGTCAACGGCAAGAAGCGCGGCAAGCACAAGCTGACCCACGACGATCGGCTGATGTTCGGCAGCTGCGAGCTCCGGTTCACGATGATCGACGAGGCGGCGCCGATCGAGGAGGAAGCCGCCGAGACGATGGCCGATCTCGACGCCTACACCAAGCTCTACGAGTTCTCCGAGCGGCTGATCCACCAGCGCGATCTGTCCGAGCTGCTCGACGCGCTCATGGATGCGGTCATCGAGATCACCAACGCCGACAAGGGCTTCCTGGTCCTGCTCGACGGCGAGACGATCGATGTCAAGGTCGCGCGCAACCTGAACCGCGAGAACATCGCCGACGCGGTGTCCCAGCTGTCGGACTCGATCATCGCCAAGGTGGTGCGCTCGAGGAAGCCCGTGATCGTCTCGGACGCGATGCGCGACGACGAGTTCGCGGCGGCCAAGAGCGTGATGCAGCTCAAGGTCTCGAGCGTGATCTGCGTGCCGCTGCTCGACCGCGGGCGGCTGCTCGGCCTCATCTACGTCGGCAACGACTCGATCCGCGACCTGTTCCAGCAGGACACGCTGCGCATCCTGACCGTGTTCTCGTCGCAGGCCTCGCTGATCGTGGCCAACGCGCTCCTGCTGAACGAGCTGCGGGTCGACAACAAGCGGCTGAACGAGCGGCTCGAGCAGTACCGGTTCGGCGAGATCGTCGGCACCAGCCCGCCGATGCAGCAGGTGTTTCGCAAGGTCGAGAAGATCGCCGCGACCGACATCAGCGTCCTCATCACCGGCGAGACCGGCACCGGCAAGGAGCTGATCGCGCGCGAGATCCACAACCGCTCGCCGCGCACCGGCAAGCCGTTCGTCACGATCAACTGCGGCGCGATCCCGGAGAACCTGCTCGAGTCCGAGCTGTTCGGCCACGTCAAGGGCGCGTTCACCGGCGCGGTGGCCAACAAGCAGGGCAAGTTCCAGGCGGCCGACGGCGGGACGCTGTTCCTCGACGAGATCGGCGAGATGCCGATCGAGCTGCAGGTCAAGATCCTGCGCGCGCTGCAGGAGCGCATCGTCTACCGCGTCGGCGACACCCGGCCCGAGTCGTGCGACATCCGCATCCTCGCGGCGACCAACCGCGACCTCGAGAAGGAGATCGCCAACGGCCGGTTCCGCGAGGACCTGTACTACCGGCTCAACGTCGTCAACGTCGAGCTCCCGCCGCTGCGGCAACGCGGCGAGGACGTGCTGGTGATCGCGCGCTACCTCCTGTCGCGCTACTCGCGCGAGTACGACGTCAAGGTCAAGGGCCTGTCGCCGAACGCCGCGGTCTCGATCCGCAAGCACGCGTGGCCGGGCAACATCCGCGAGCTCGAGAACCGGATCAAGAAGGCGATCGTCCTGTGCGAGTCGAGCGTGATCGGCCCCGACGACCTCGGGCTCACCGGCGATGTCTTGCCACAGATCCTCACCCTCGCCGACGCCAAGGACAAGTTCCAGCGCGACTACATCAACGAAGTGCTCGCGCTCAACAACGGCAACCGCACCAAGACCGCGCGCGATCTGGGGGTCGATCCGCGCACCGTGTTCCGCCACCTCGAGAAGGAATCCGATGACCCCGGCGACATGGGCGCGGATGTGACCTGAGTCGTGAACCCACGGGATACCACCCATGACGAGAATGTCCGAACCTCGCGGCGCCAAGGCGGCCGCTTCATCGCGTAACCAATTGCAATCACGGATCGGATCATCGCTGGCGCGGCCGGTGCATGGGGCCAGGAAGCCAGGGGACCTGTTCTCGATGCGATCGCGATGCCTGGTACTCCCGATGTTCTCGATCCTGATGCTGGTTGGATGTGTGATTCCGCCCTCGTTGACCACCGAGCAAGATGCGGGCGTCAATGCGCCGCCGGCGATCCTGACGGTCTCGAGCGATCAGCAGGCGCTGGCGGAGCCGGGGCCGGTGCTGTTCAACATCGGTGCGACAGCCGGCGACCTCAGCGTGTCGCTGATCGACACCGACGTGCTCGATACGCTGTACGTCCGCATCTTCGTCGACTACAACACGCCCAACCGGCTGGACGCGCGCTCGAAATGTACGGCTCCTCCCAACATGACGCCGATCAGGACCGCGACCTGCCCGCTCAACTCCCTGTGCGTGATGGAAGACATCGGGGTGCAGCGCAACATGACGATCGTGGTGTTCGATCGCGAGCCGATCGACTCCGGCGCCAGCGATCCGCCGTTCCAGGCGATGCCCACCGGCGGGCTCTCGACGAGCCGGTTCTACTTCCTCAAGTGCCAGTCCGGCTAGACGCGACCCGGGAATGATCGAAGGAATGTCAAGGCAATGATCGAACGAACGCCTGTTGCTCGCCACGTCCCCGCCGCGCTCGCGCGGTCGCGGGCGCGTGGTCTCGGCGGCCTCGCCGGGCTCGCGTTCGGGCTCGCCGCGCTGGGCGCGTGCCTCAGCGTCCCCGAGGGCCCCGCGCCGATGTGCAGCATGAGCGCCGATTGCGACCAGATGAATGGCGAGGTCTGCGAACAAGGCGTGTGCTGGGGCAACCCCCCGCCGGGACCGTTCGCCGCGGTGGTCTCGCCGCCGAGCACGAGCCACGATCTGGTGCCACGCGAGATCCCCGCGGTCTCGATCCCCGACTTCGGCTGGATGGGCGACCTCGCGCTCGAGGCGCCCCTGCCGCTCAACGGCCGGATCGTCGCGTTCTGCTCGACGCCGACGATGGGGTGCGATACGACCACGCTCGGCGCCACGGTCACGGTGTCGCGGCACTCGCAGTTTCGCGGCGGGCCGGGCTTCAAGACGATCATCAACGTCGAGGCCGGGGCCGATTCGTTCGCGATCCCCGTGCCGCGCACGCGCCCCGGCGATGAGCCGTATACCGTCACGATCGTCCCCGCCGGTGGACAGACGCCTGGCACCGGCCCGGCGGAGCACGTCCCGCCGCTGCGGATGCAGGTCTCGGTCATCGCCAGCGCGCCCGCCAGCCAGATCGTGCTCGGCGGCATGAGCCTCCCGACGCTCACCGGCGCGCTGACCAACACGCTGGGCCAGGGCATCTCGAACTACCGCGTCGTCGCGCTCGGCCGCTGGGATCCGGCGGAGGCGCCGATCGAGGTCTCGAGCGTGAGCTTCACCAGCGCCACGGGGACCTACGGGGTGATCTTGTCCGATCAGCTGGTCGGGACCGTCGAGCTCGTCGCCCGCCCGCCCGCCGATACGATCGGCCCGACGATCCACATCGCGAACATCGACGCCACGAAGTCGTCGCAGCACAACGTCACCCTGCCGGCCACGCTCGGCACCGGCACGCGGGTCGTCGTCGGCCCGGTCACCGGCGTCGACCACAGCGGGACCGTCTCGAAGGTGCACGGGGCGCTGGTCTCGGTGACCGGCACGCTGGTCAACACCAGCACGCTCATCTCGTTCGCGGTAAGCGATCAGCAGCTCACCGGCGACGACGGCATGGTGACCCTGAACCTGGTCGATGGCGCCGGGCTGGCCGGGGTGTACCGGCTGTCGATCATCCCGCCGGCGAGCTCGAGCCTGGGCGCGGTGTTCGACCAGAAGCTCGTGGCCGGCACCGAGCAGCGGCTCCCCTCGCGCGTGGCGCTGCGCGGCACGGTCGTCGACCACGCCGGCAAGCCGCTCAACAACGTCGCGATCACGGCGCGGCCGTCGCTGCGGTTCTTGTGGACGCTCGACGCCGCCCCGCAGGCGTTCGTCGCGGCGATTCCGGCGGCGACCGCGGTGACGCTGGCGACCGGCGAGTTCGTCGTGTGGGTCGATCCGAACGTCGCGAACGTCTGGGGCAACTACGATCTGCTGATCGAGCCGCCGGCGACCGCGCAGGCACCGACGTATACCAGGAGCGACGTCGACATCCGGCGCGACGGAACGCTGGGCCTCGATGGCGCCCCGGACTCGGTGTCGCTCGACAAGATCATCCTGCCCGACGCGGCGTACGTCCACGGCCGGATCACCGGGCCCGAGGGCACGCCGATCGAGAACGCCGAGCTCAAGCTCTACCTGATGTCGACCGAGCTCTCCCTGTGCAGCGAGGTAGCGCATGCCCCGGCGTCGTGTCCGATCCCGGCGCAGCTCCAGGACCGCAACACGTCGGATGCCACGGGGACGGTCCGGTTGGCCCTGCCGCGCTGAGTCCGGTCGGTCGTCCACCCCCACCAGGGCGGCTTCCTGGCACGACCTCACCGCCAGATCACCGCTGTTGCCAATCTGTCCTTGACCCGGACCGGTGTGCCGACTAAGGTCTGCGCACTTAAGAGTACTGTGACCGAGTCAATGGAAATCAGAGCTTGCGGGCGCGATGCGCGACGGGAGCTCTGCTTCGCTGAAGTCCCGTGGGGCAGCAAAGGGCGACGTCGTCCTTTGGCTGTGAATCCTCACGCCAACACTTCGCGACCAGCGCTCCGACTGGATCTCGGAGAGCAACACACATCCGGGGGCACGTCTCCCGGATCCCCCCGATCCGGTTGTCCCGGATCTCCCCGAGGAATCGATGGCGAACGACATGGAGCCCCACCTGAACGGTGTGGCCGACGACGCGGCCGCAGTGCCGGCTGCACCTCTCCCGACTGACATCCCCGAACCCCAGGCGACCCAGCCTCCCGAGGCCCCCGCGGCCGAGCTCCCGCCGGCCGAGCCGGCCCCGCCCAGCTTCGATGACCTGGGGCTGCACCCCGACGTCAAGCTCGCGCTCGACGAGATGGGTTACTTCGCCCCGACCGCGGTCCAGACCGCCGTGTACAAGCCGGTCAGCGAGGGCAAGGACCTGCTGGTCCAGTCGCGCACCGGGACCGGCAAGACCACGGCGTTCGGCCTGCCGACCATCAGCAAGCTCATCCCGACCCACCGCCAGCCGCAAGCGCTGATCCTGGCGCCGACCCGCGAGCTCGCCCTGCAGGTCTCGCGCGAGCTGACCCAGCTCGGCAAGCACCGCGGGATCCTCGTCGAGCCGATCTACGGCGGGGCGCCGATCGGCAAGCAGATCAAGGCGCTGCGCGACGGGGTCCACATCATCGTCGGCACGCCGGGCCGCGTGCTCGATCACATCGGCCGCCGCACGCTCGACTGCAGCACCATCCAGACGTTCATCCTCGACGAGTGCGACGAGATGCTCTCGATGGGCTTCCTCGAGGACATCGAGCGCGTCGTCTCGCACCTGCCCGACAAGAAGCAGACGCTGCTGTTCTCGGCGACGATGCCCGACGAGGTCACCCGCTACGCGCGCCGTCACATGCGCGCGCCCGAGCAGATCTCGCTGTCGCGCGACGGCATCTCGGTCACCGAGATCCACCACGCGTACTACATCGTCAGCGGCATCGCGCGCAGCCGCGATCTGCTCAAGATCATCTTCGCCGAAGAGCCGGAGAGCGCGATCATCTTCTGCAACACGCGCGACGAGACGACGATGGTCGCGCGGTTCCTGCAGAAGCAGGGGCTCGACGCCGAGCCGCTGTCGAGCGATCTCGCGCAGAACGATCGCGAGCGCGTCATGGGTCGCATGAAGCAGCACAGCCTGCGCTTCCTGTGCGCGACCGACGTCGCCGCCCGCGGCATCGACATCTCGGACCTGTCGCACGTGATCAACTACTCGGTGCCCGAGTCGCCCGAGATCTACGTCCACCGCACCGGCCGCACCGGCCGCGCCGGCAAGAAGGGCACCGCGCTCTCGCTCGTCGGGCCGCGCGAGCTGGGCAACTTCCGGTATGTCCGGCTGCAGTTCGGGATCAAGCCCGAGGAGCGGCTGCTGCCCAAGGACGACATCTTCATCGGGCGGCTCAAGGTACCGCTGCCGCCGATCGGCGTCCCGCAGCCGCCCGATCCGGTGCAGATCCTGATCCGCGGCACGCCGCTGAGCGGCACCGGCCCGAGCGATCTCGAGATGAAGATCTTCGAGAAGCTGCTCGCCTCGTCACAGGGCAAGAAGGTGATCGCCCAGCTGGTGGCCGAGCGGCTGAACCAGCTCAGCACGCGCAGCAAGCCCAGGCGCGCCGCTCGCCCCGAGCCGATCGACCGTGGCGAGCGCCCCGACGGCGCCGATGGCCCCGCCGCCGCTGCCGGCCCTGCCGAGGATCGCGGCGATCGGCCGCGGTTCGAGCGCGACCGCGGCGATCGGCCGGATCGTGGCGACCGCGGCGACCGCGGCGACCGCCCGTGGCGCGACCGCGAAGATCGCGGCGAGCGCCGGTTCGATCGTGACCGCCCCGAGCGTGGCGAGCGTGGCGATCGTCCACGCGGCGACGGCGAGCGCCCCTGGGGACGGGACCGCGACGAGACGCGGGGCCGCGACCGTTACGGCCGTGATCGCGACCGTGGCGACCGCGGCGATCGTGGCGACCGTTTCGACCGTGGCGACCGGCCGCGCGATCGCGCGGAGCCGCGCCCCGAGGCCGCCCCACCCAGCCCCGGCGAGGTGACGGCGAACCCGCCGATCGAGAGCGCTCCGCCGGCCATCGCCGGCGAGGTGCGCCCGGAGACCGAGGGGCGCGCCGATCGCGACCGTCCCGATCGCGACCGCGCTGATCGCGGCGACCGCGGCGACCGCGGCGACCGCGGCGAGCGGCGCTTCGATCGCGACCGTGATCGCGACCGCCACCGCGACCGCGACCGTGGCGAACGCCGCGACGGCGGTGATCGTGATCGCAGCGACCGCCCGCGCGACGAGCACCGGCATGATCGCACCGAGCATCGCGCCGAGCATCCCGAGCGCAGCGAGCGTCTCGAGCGCTCGGTCGAGCACCACGAGCCCGCCGCCGCCGAGCCGGCCATCGAGCCCGCCTTCGAGGTCGGGACCGAGGCCGCGCCGATGATCGAGGCGGTCGCGGCGATCGAGGCGATACCGACCAAGGTCGATGAAGTGGCGCGCGCCGTACTCGACCGGGTCGATCATCGTGACCGCGGCGACCGCGGCGACCGCGGCGACCGCGGCGATCGCAGGGGCAAGCGCGACAAGCGGCCGGAGCCGACCGCCGAGACCCGCGAGTTCTGGGAGACCTGGGCCGACGAGAAGACGGCCCGCGCCCCGGAGCCTCGCGCAGAGGAGGTCGACGCCGGGTCGTCGCGCGGCAAGGAACGGGCCCACGTGGCAGAGCGAGCCCCAGCGGCGGCGCCCGAGTCCGCAGCGGCCGCCGAGCCCGCCGAAGAATCCGGCGAGCGGCGCAGCCGCGGCCGCGACCGCGACCGGGGTCGTGACAAGGACCGCTCCCGGAGTGACGCCAAGCCGGAGAAGTCGGAGAAGCCCGACAAGCCCGACAAGGAAGCCCGCCACGACAAGGTTGAGCGCAGCGCGCGTCCCAAGCGCGATACCGCGATCGAGCCACCGCGGGCGCCGGCCGCCGCCGTCGATGGCGCCCAGGCGCGGTTGTTCGTGAGCCTCGGCAAGAAGCACGGGGTCTCGGCCGACGATCTACGCTTGCTGCTGGCGGGCCCGATCGGCGGCGACAAGGCCCGCATCGGCTCGGTCAGCCTGCGCGACTCGCACGCCCACGTGCGGGTCCCCGAGGAGCACGTCGAGGAGATCATCGCCGGCGTCCACGGCACGCAGCACAACGATCACGACGTCACCGTCGAGCGCGCCCGCACCTGATCCGCACACCTCGTGGCCCTGTATCGCGGCGGATGAAGACTCCCCGCGGTACAGGCCGCGTCGCGTGCGACGGCGCGCTCGGTACGACGCCGACGACCACTTGGTCGCCGGTGGCGATGTGCGAGACGAACGAAGGGTCGGTGACCTGGATGCGGTAGCGCCGCGCCGGCATCCGCGACGGATCCTTCCAGAGCGCGGCGTAGGCGTCGTCGCACTCCTCGCGCGCGTCATCGGGCAGCTGGTCGAGATCCTTGATCCCCAGCTGGCGTAGACTCGGCAAGGAGACTAGACATGACGATGCGCCCTCCGCTATTCACCGCCCTGCTCGTCGCGCTGGGCGCCGCGTGCGGGTCGCAGTCGGCCGACCCCGCCGCGCGCACTGACAACACGCCGCGCCCGATCCGCACCAGCAAGCCGAGCGAGGCCGAGCTCCGCAAGGAGTTGACCCACGTCCAGTACCAGGTGACCCAGGAGAACGACACCGAGGTGCCGTTCCACAACGCGTACTTCGATAACCACGCCGCCGGCCTCTACGTCGACATCACGACCGGGCAGCCGCTGTTCTCGTCGAACGAGAAGTTCGAGTCGGGGACCGGCTGGCCGAGCTTCTACCGGCCGATCGACAAGGACGCGGTGGTCGAGAAGCACGACAAGAGCCACGGCTGGGACCGCGTGGAGGTCCGCTCGACGATCGGCGATGCCCACCTGGGCCACGTGTTCGACGACGGCCCGGCGCCGACCGGCCTGCGCTACTGCATCAACTCGGCGGCGCTGCGGTTCATCGCCGTCGATCAGCTCGAGGCGCAGGGCTATGCGAAATACAAGCAGCGGTTCCAGGCCCCGCCCGCCGCGAATCACTGACCACGGGTTGTCAGGTTTGACCGCCCTGCCCGATCAGGGACCCCAGCGAGCGCGGCCGCCGGCTTGACACCTGAACAGGCGCTCCGTACGGTGTGCAGCCTATGTCACGCAGCTTGCTCGGGCCCGGTCGCAACGATCCGAAGCGAGAGCCTGACAGCATCGTCGTCGAGGGCGCCCGCGAGCACAACCTGGTCGTCGATCGGCTCGAGCTGCCCAAGCACCGCCTGGTCGTGATCACCGGGCCGTCGGGCTCGGGCAAGTCGTCGCTCGCGTTCGATACGTTGTATGCCGAGGGCCAGCGCCGCTACGTCGAGTCGCTGTCGGCGTACGCCCGGCAGTTCCTCGGCCAGATGGAGAAGCCCAAGTACGAGCGGATCCGCGGGCTGTCGCCGACCATCGCGATCCAGCAGAAGAGCGCGTCGTCGAACCCACGCTCGACGGTCGGCACGATCACCGAGATCTACGACTACCTGCGCGTGCTGTACGCGCGGGCCGGCGAGCAGCGCTGCTACCAGTGCGGCGGGCCGGTCGGCGCCCGGACCTCCAGCGAGATCGTCGACGAGCTCGCCGCGCTGCCCGACAAGACGTCCGTCACGCTGCTCGCGCCCAAGGCCGAGAACCGCAAGGGCGAGTTCCGCGAGCTGTTCGCCGAGCTGCGCAAGGGCGGCTTCGTCCGCGTGCGGATCGACGGTATGATCGTCCGGCTCGAGGACGTCGACGCGCTGGAGAAGCAGAAGAAGCACTCGATCGAGCTCGTGATCGATCGCGTCACGATCAACACCAAGGACCGCGGCCGGCTGACCGACTCGGTCGAGACCGCGCTGCGCGAGGGCGGCGGCAAGCTGATGGTCGAGGTCGCCGACGAGAAGGTCCCGCGGGTCTACTCGGAGGCCAACGCCTGCCCCAAGTGCGGCATCGGGTTCCCCGAGCTGTCGCCCCAGAGCTTCTCGTTCAACTCGCCGCTCGGCATGTGCGTCGAGTGCAACGGCCTGGGCGAGCGGCTCGCGGCGGATCCCGATCTCGTGGTCCCGGATCCGAACCGGTCGTTGCGCGAGGGCGCGGTCGCGGTGTGGGGCGAGTCGATCGCCAAGGACTCGGGGTGGACGACCAACATCGTCAAGGCGCTCGCCAAGGCGTTCAAGATCGATCTCGACAAGCCGTGGAACAAGCTGTCCGACAAGCAGCGCGAGGTGCTCATGCACGGCACCGGCGACAAGCGCGTTACGGTCGCGTGGGAGGGCCGGCACTCGACCGGCGAGTGGGCGATGCGGTTCGAGGGCATCCTCGCGCAGCTCGAGCGGCGGCACCGCGAGTCGTCGAGCGACCGCACCAAGGCGCACTACGAGCAGTTCTTCCGGGCGATCCCGTGCGCGGTGTGCCACGGCACCCGGCTCCGGCCGGAGTCGCGCGCGGTGTTCGTCGCCGATCGGCCCATCATCGACGTCACCGGCATGACCGTGCGGCAGGCTTACGACTTCATCAAGTCGATGAAGCTCACCGGGTCACGCGCGACGATCGCCGGCGAGGTGCTTAAGGAGATCCGCGCCCGGCTGACCTTCCTGCTCGACGTCGGCCTCGACTACCTGACCTTGCACCGCGGGGCCGGCACGCTGTCGGGCGGCGAGGCCCAGCGGATCCGGCTCGCCTCGCAGCTCGGCAGCGAGCTGTCGGGCGTCCTCTACGTGCTCGACGAGCCGTCGATCGGCCTGCACCAGCGCGACAACGAGCGGCTGATCAAGACGCTGCACCGCCTGCGCGACCTCGGCAACACCGTGCTGGTCGTCGAGCACGACGAGGCCACGATCGAGGCCGCCGACTGGGTGGTCGATTTCGGCCCCGGCGCCGGCCGGCACGGCGGCCGCGTCGTCGCCGAGGGCACCCCCGACGACATCATGGCCAACGCCGCGTCGATCACCGGGCGCTTCCTCGCCGGCACCGAGCGCATCGAGGTCCCGGCCCAGCGCCGCGAGCCGACCAGCTGGGTCAAGCTGACCGGCGCGCGCGAGCACAACCTGCGCAACGTCACCGTCGAGATCCCGCTCGGCGTGATGGTCGCGGTCACCGGCGTCTCGGGCGCCGGCAAGTCGTCGCTGATCAACGCGACCCTCTACCCTGCGCTGAACCGCATGCTGCACCGCTCGACCGATCGCGTCGGGCCCTACGATTCGCTGACCGGCCTCGGCAAGGTCGACAAGTGCATCGTCATCGACCAGCAGCCGATCGGCCGCACGCCGCGCTCGAACCCGGCGACCTACACCAAGGCGTTCGATCTGATCCGCGAGCTCTACGCGCAGATGCCGCAGGCGCGCACCTACGGCTACCAGGCCGGCCGGTTCTCGTTCAACGTCTCGGCCAAGCAAGGCGGCGGGCGCTGCGAGGCCTGCGAGGGCGCCGGCGTGCGCGAGGTCGAGATGCACTTCCTGCCCAACGTGTTCGTCACCTGCGAGGTCTGCAAGGGCCGGCGCTACAACGACGCCACCCTGCGGGTGACCTACAAGAACAAGAACATCGCCGAGATCCTCGACACGCCGATCGAGGAGGCCGCGGTGATGTTCGAGCACCACAAGCAGCTGTCGCGGATCATGACCACGATGGTCGACGTCGGGCTCGGCTACCTCTCGCTCGGCCAGCCGGCGACGACGCTGTCGGGCGGCGAGGCCCAGCGCGTCAAGCTCGCCCGCGAGCTCGCCCGCGTCCAGACCGGCCGCACGCTCTACCTGCTCGACGAGCCGACCACGGGCCTGCACTTCGGCGACGTCAAGAAGCTGCTCGAGGTCCTCGAGCGGCTCGTCGACAACGGCAACACCGTCCTGGTCATCGAGCACAACCTCGACGTCATCAAGACCGCCGACTGGATCATCGACATGGGCCCCGAGGGCGGCGCCGCCGGCGGCGCCGTGATCGCCACCGGCACCCCCGAGCAGGTCGCCGGCATCGCCGCCAGCTACACCGGCCAGTTCGTCAAGCCCCTGCTCGATCGGTCGCGGCGCACGAGCGGAAACGGCCGCGCCAAGCGCGATCGCCGCAGCGCCGAAGCCGCCGCGCCCTAGGCGTGCTGGTACCGACGAGATCGCGGTAAGGACGATCCTTCACCTTTCGACTCGGGCGCCCCTTCGCTGTCACGGGAGTGGCGATCAATCAAAAAGCCAGGCGCTCGGCCTGGCTGCCGCTAAACTCTGCTAGCACGAAGGAAGCTCAGGCCGGGGATCATCGTATGCTGGACATAGTGAATCTGACTCGACCCAAGCAGCTTGATCACGGTGACGGTAAGATCCAGAAAAAGCAAATCCAAGCCAAGCCCGGCGGTGGCAGCCTGGTGCCGTCGCTCGATGGCGGCAACCACCACGCCTCGGGCAACCATGCGCCCCCGATCCAGGCGAAGGGGCCAGGCGACGCGCCGGCTCCCCCCGCCACACTCCACGAGACGGCCAAGGCTGGGATCGCCGGCGGCGGCGGTCCGCTGCCTCACGTCGATATCATCCAGCAGTCGTTTGGCCGTCACGATGTGTCGGGCGTGCGCGCCCACACCGGAGGGGCCGCCGCGGCAGCCAGCGCGCAGATGGGCGCCGAAGCCTACGCGACCGGTAACGACGTCGCGTTTGGCGGCGGCAGTCCATCCCTCCACACCGCGGCGCACGAGGCCGCGCACGTGGTCCAGCAGCGCGGCGGCGTCCAGCTGAAGGGCGGCGTCGGCGAGACTGGCGACACCTACGAGCAGCACGCCGACGTGGTCGCCGATCGCGTCGTCCAGGGTAAGAGTGCCGAGTCGCTGCTCGATCAGCATGCGCCGGCGGACGCGGCTGGCGCCAGCGCCGGCGTTCAGCGCAAGGCGCTGCAGTTCGAGATCAAGGCCGATCTGCGCAAGGCGATGTCGGGCTGGGGCTCTGACGAACACGCGATCTTCGCCCGCCTGCAATCCGCCACCGCGGCGGAGCTGCAATCGGTCATCTCCGACGCCGCTCTCATGAACCAGCTCAAAGGTGAGCTCAGCCGCGCCAACATGGAGCGGGTGCTCGATCTGCTCCAGGCGACGGTCGGACAAAAGCTGCGGCTGGCGATGGACGGCTGGGGCCAGGACGAGGCCTACATCTTCCGCACGCTCAACGCGGCGAGCCCGACCGAGCTCGCCGCCGTCGCCGCCGACACCGCCCTGGTCAACCAGCTCAAGGGCGAGCTGTCGCGCGCCAACATGAACCGGCTGCTCGACAAGGTCAACGCGTCGCTCACCCAGAAGATCCAGTTCGCGATGTCGGGCTGGGGTTGCGACGACCAATACCTCACCGGCTCGGTCGCGCGCGCCCCGATCGCCAACATCGTCGCGCTGGCCGCCAACGGTGCGCTGATGGGTCAGGTCGCGGGCGAGATGTCGGGGCAAGCATTCGACGCGCTCCGCGGCGCGATGGCGCGCCGGATCTTCACTGAGGGCCACAACTCGGCCGCGGCGTGGAACCTGCTCCGCGATCCCAACCGCGCGACCCGCGCGGCCCGCCTGCTGAGCTACGGCTCGGTCGCCGAGCAGCGCACGATGCTCGAGGACGTCATCCTGCACGGCACCGACCTCACGTCGGTGCTGCAGGCGTTCGAGTCGTACTGGAACATCGATTCTGGCGCGCAGCTCGGCCAGGCGTGGACGCTCGCGTACATCCGGCAGGTCCACGCCCAGTGCAAGACCCTGCCCGAGGGCGACGTGCGCAACGGCGTATTTTCCAAGCTCACGCTGATCGCCGGCAATGGCGGCAGCATGAGCCGGGGCGGCGAGTTCCAGCTCGGTGCGACCGCGGGCACCACCCCGGCCCAGCCCTACGGCGTCGGCACCCAGCTCGACGCCCCATCCGCTGCAAGCGCGACGACGATCGTCGTGAAGGATCCGGCGGTATTCACCACGGGTGCCACGGTCTCGATCGGTCACGGCACGCTGACCGCCGATGTTCGGAAGATCACCAACATCGCCGGTACCACGTTCACCCTCGACAGCGCACTCACCCATGCGCACGGCCCACGAGAGCGCGTCACGCCCGACGATCAGACCGCGATCGCGGACGTCCAGTGGCTCCCGGCCGTGGTCCGCCATGAGATCGCGCACTCGGTCGACACCGCGCTCGGCGGGCTGGTCCGCACCGGATTCACTCACGGCCTCGGCGGGTTCGACAGCGGCGTGACGTTCGATACCTGGGCCAGCACGATGGGGAACCCATGGTCGACGAACGATGGCTCCGTGATCACGCAGGCCCAGAAGGACGAGATCAAGGCCGCGATCGACGCTGCGAAGGGCGGCAACGGTCTGAACCCGCTCAATGCGGGCCTACCGAGGGGCCACGCGATCAACACGTACTGGACCAAGGACGTCCCCGTGATCGAGGCCGCCAAGCCGTGCATCCTCGCCGGCAAGACCTATTGGAACAACCCCGAGCAGGTGAAGAACTACGGCGGTAAGCGGTTCGCGATCAACCTCTACTACCACGAGTACCAGTTCTATAACGAGCAGGTCCACGCGCAGCGCGTCCGCGACTACTCGATCTTCGCGCCAGCCGAGTTCTTCGCCGAGGTCTACACCGTGTTCTACGAGCAGGTCGGCACGGTGCCCGACGCGCAACTCGGTGCGCGCGTGCCCGTCTCGGCGTGGAGCAACTGGATCCGCACCAACGTCCACAATCGCGGCATGACCCCGGCGGCGCCCAGCCCGGCAGGCGCGGGGCACCCCGCCGCGCCGACCCCGTCCGCACCTGACGAGAGCGAGGCTCCGCGCCCGATCGTGGCGCTGCCCGCCGCGGGTGTCGGCAAGGCTGCAATGAACTCTGGCCACGTATAATGCAACGCATGCCTCGTTCATCACCTCGTTCGTTGCGCCTGGGCGGCCTCGCGCTCGCGCTCGCGCTGGTGAGTTGCTCGTCGTCGTCGTCCGGCAAGGCAGATCCTCGCAACGAAGCGCCGGTGCCCGCCGGCGGAAAACCTGGAAACGGAGGAGCCATGTCGAGCCCGTTCAAGGATGCACTCCAGCGGTTCACCAGCGAAGTCGCGGCCACGTACGGCAAGCGCCCGGACGACCTGAAGATCATACCGTCGTCCGAGGACATCGTCGGGTTCGACGACCAGAACACCGGCAATCTGATCGCGTTCGAGGCGACCGCTCCCCAGCTGCGGGTGCGCGGCCTCGCCAGCAAGACCGCCGTGGTGCTCGCGAAGAAGGGCGAATACGGCCCGCTGTTCCAGGCCGCGCATGCACTCGATGCCGCCAAGTCGATGTCCGCCCAGGATCTGGCCGCCCGTGTCGTGTGGCTGATCGGTCTGGACACCAAGCTCGTCGCGAAAGTGGCCGATTATCCCAAGTACCCGCTGCCGGACAAGGTCACGCCGCCCACGCTCGAGCGCAATGCGGGCGGTGCGGTGCTGCATTTCTACTACATGCTGTTCGACAGTCAAACGCCAGGCGCCCCGCCGACCCCGTTCTCCGCCGAGGTCAAGATCTCGTCTGACTATAAGGCGCAGCTGATCACCAACCCCGGCCCGTAACATGATCGATCCCAGCGACGACGTCCACGCGCCACACACCCGGCTATCGCAGATGGCCGACGACCACCTCGACGCCAACGCGAGCCCGATGTCGGCAGCGATCGACATGTTCGCCGATGAGCTGTCGCGCTACGGCGAGGTGATCCTCGGACCGCACAGCGAGGTCGTCGGCTTCATGACCCGCGGCGAAGGCGAGAGCTTCACCCAGCGCGCCAGGATGATCCTGCAGAGCATGGACATGTCGCCACAAGCGATCGCCCACCACTCGTTCCTCGCCGACTGGATGGAGCACACCCGCGCGTTCTTCAAGGCCGAATGGCAGACCGCGGACGATATCGTCACGCCGCTCGCGGCGTGCTACTTCCGCCGGCGTCCCGAGGTCGAGACCGTGCTGGCCAAGCTCCACGCCCGCGGGGTCAGCACGGCTCGCCAGGACGAACTGCGCCAGATCGCGGCCAGCCTCGAGAAGGACACCGTCCACTTCGTCGCCGCCGCGTTCCGACCCGGCCACGCGCCGCACCACAAGCTGTACTTCTCGCAGTACGTGGCCGATCAGACCAAGACGATCGTCGAAGACCGCATCGAGCGCCTGTTCGATCGCCTCGGTAGCTCTGCCGATATGCGAGCGCTATGGCGGCGGGTCCACCGCAAGATGTTCGCCGACCTGGACGAGACGACCTGCTTCGTCTCGATCAACTTCACCGATGACCAGCGCCTGCCATGGTTCAAGATCGACTATCCCGAGGTATCGCCAGCGCTGGCGGCCGAGTGGGCGCCGCCCGATCAGCGCCAGGCGGTGAAGCGCGATGCCAAGATGGCGTGCGCGGCGGCGAAGTCGACGCAGCTATCGTTTCTCGGGGTCCGGATCGGCACCACCGGTGCGTACCCGCAGCTCAAGTACTACGCCGACTTCCCGACGACGACGGGCGGGTGACCGGCCCGCGCGGCAAGCCATGAGCCAGATCGCCCCCGAACTGGTCACGTGTCCGTCGTGCGGCACCGCGCACGAGCACATGGTGTTCCGCAGCCTCAACGGCGAGCGCGTCCCGGCGCAGGTCCAGCGCCTGCTCGACGGCACGTTCGAGCGGATCGACTGCGCGTGCGGCCACGCGTACCGCCCCGAGCACACGATGCTGTACACGCATTATGCGCTCCGCACGTGGATCGTGATGCACCCGCGGGCTGACCGCGAGCGGTTCGCGACGCTTGAGCACGGCGTCCTGCTCGTGTTCGAGAACGACTTCCGTGGAGCGCCGCCGATGGTCGCCGCCGGACTGCGCGGCGTGCGTCCGCGGCTGGTGTTCGGGCAAGCGTCGCTCTCGGAAGCGGTGCGGCTGTCCGAAGCAGGCCTCGATCCGGTGTTGCTCGAGTGCGCCAAGCTGCTCGTGTACCGCAGGAACCTGGGCCAAGCCGCCGCGTACGGGCCTGCAGAGCTGATCTTCGAAGGCATCCTCGATGGCCAGACCCTCCAGTTCGGCGTGGTCGAGCTCGCGTCCGGCGCACGCCGCGACACGGTGACCGCGTCGCGCAAGGTGCTCGATGAGATCGCAGCCACCAGCGACGAGTTCGCGGCGCGCTACCCCGCCCTGTTCGCTCGGCCCTACCTGTCCGCGACTCGCTACCTGTTCACCCCGCAGGGATGACCCGCAGGTGGTGCGCTACCAGGCCGGCCGGTTCTCGTTCAACGTCTCGGCCAAGCAAGGCGGCGGGCGCTGCGAGGCCTGCGAGGGCGCCGGCGTGCGCGAGGTCGAGATGCACTTCCTGCCCAACGTGTTCGTCACCTGCGAGGTCTGCAAGGCCGGCGCTACAACGACGCCACCCTGCGGGTGACCTACAAGAACAAGAACATCGCCGAGGGTCCGCGGCGTGCGCCGGTCGTTGCACTCCTCATGGTCATCTTGTAGCCTATGATGACCATGAAAGAGGTTACTTCGACGAGTCCGCTTCGACGAGTCGGCGTGGCCGAAGCCAAGAGCAGGTTTTCGGCGGTCGTGCGCGATACGGCCAGGGGGCCCACGATCATCCACAGCCGCGGGCGCGACCTCGCCGTGCTGGTCGCGATCGAGGACTACGAGCAGCTCATCGCCGAGCATCACGGCGGACCGGCCACCGGTGGCTCGTTCCTCGGCCGGATCGAGGCGGTCAAGCGCCGGCATGGCGGCGGGGTGGCGGAGTTCACGCCGGCAGCGATGAGCTTCCAGGCGATGGACCCGTTCTCGCATCGACGCGCACGGAGAAAGTGAGCGCGTGGCGAGCCTCTACCTGCTCGACACGAACGTCATCTCCGAGACGGCGCGCAAGAAGCCCGATTCGAAGCTGCTCGCCTGGGTGGGCCAGTTACCGGCGATGGTGCTGCCCGCAGTCACCGTCTACGAGATCGCCTCCGGGATCCAGCGGTTGCCGCCAGGAGACAAGCGTGCGTTCCTCGAGGAATGGTTCGCGGAGCTCCTCGGCTCCGGCTGTGACGTCATCCCTTTCGATCGCGAAGCGGCACTGGCGTGTGCGGCCCTCGAAGCGGAAGGCCGCCACAAGCGACGAACCATCGAGATCCGCGACCTTTTCATCCTCGCGATCGCCAAGTCCAGGGCGCTTCGCGTCGCGACGCGCAACGTTCACCACTTTCGAGGCTTCGGCGTACCCGTCTACGACCCCTTCAAGGACATCCACGTCATCTGAGCGCGCTATGTGAGCAGGCTCGCTAGTGGTTGGGGACGCGGTGGACCTCGACGTCGTCGATCGACTGGCTCACCGGATCGATCGTGACGACCAGGAAGTGGCGATCGATGCCATCCCACCTCATCGGCAACGCGCCACCGCCGCCCGAGATGTAGGCCGGGATGCCCGCGTTGTCGAACTGGATGTACGTGTGGATGTGACCGTAGAGGGTCAGATCGACCTTGCCCACGACGAGCCGGGCCAGCAGGCGCCGCGCGTCCTCGGCGCTGCGAAACGAGCCGTAGCGGCCGCCGAACGGATCGAGCGGCGGGACGTGGGTGAGGAAGACGTGCACCTGATCCCGGGCCGCGTCGAGCCAGCCGTCGAGCCAGCCCTCGACGATCGGGTCGAGGCCGGTGTCGCCCGAGTCGACGAACGTGAACGCGGCGCCCTTGAAGGTGAAGTGAAAGCTCGCGCGGCCGTAGCGGTCGAAGAACCGCTCGGGCGGCCCCCACAGCTCGTGGTTGCCGAGCGTCGTGTAGAACGGGATCGTGAGCGTCTCGAGCTGGCGATCGAACAGCTCGTACTCGGCGAGCTCCCCGCGCTCGGTGATGTCGCCCATCCCGACGACGAACCGCAGCCCGGGCACGCCGGAGATCACCCGGAACATGTCGTCGACGACCGGCAGCGCCGTCTGGATGTCGGCCATCGCGGCGAACTGGTAGGCCTCGACGCGGTCGGCGTCGGGCGGCGCGATGCGCAGCGTGGTCGTGCCGGCCGCCAGCGCCAGCGTGAACGTCGCCACGGTGGGACGCCCGCCCGGCGCGCGCGCGTGGACGGCGCCGTTCTCGGTGAGCACCGCGTCGACCAGGGTATTGCGCGCGACGATCGTCCAGCTCCCCGCGGAGGTCGCGTCGAGCGTGACCGCCAGCTCGAGATCCGGGGTCTGCGACCACACGTCCAGCGTGCCCGCATCGAGCGCGCGGATCGCCGCGAGCCCGCCGGTCGCCTGCACGGTGATCCCCGGCAGGCTGGCCGAGCCGACCGCCAGCTCGGCCATGGCGCGCTGCTCGCCGGGCCGCGTACAAGCGATCAGCAAGAACGCGCAGCCGATCAGGCCCGCGGCATGGCTGCCGTAGCTGCCGGATCGCGTCGCGGTCGAAGCTCGCATCATCGATCTCCGAGACCTCCAAGATAGCGCACCCCGAGCGTGGTGACCCAGGCGCTGCCGACTTGCAGCTGGCCGTGCGCCGCCCACGGGCCGGTGACGCGAAGCTCGGTGGTCGCGCCGACGCTGCCGACGAAGCCCGCGGCGTGCGACGCCGCGAGCCCGCCCGCGAGGCCATCACGGCGATGATCGTAGAACAGCGCGAGCTCGCCGCGATCGCCGAGGTAGGCGCCCCACGCAAAGCGGGCGAGCAGGATCGCCGCGGTGTCGTGGCGGTCCCGAGGATAGGTCGTCCGCGTGACGCCACCGCCGACCGACAGCTCGAGGAAGCTGCCGCGGATCGCCGGATCGAGCCGATCCAGATCGACCCGGCCCGACAGCTCGCCCTCGGCGGTCGCGAGCGTGACGAGATCATCGTCGTCGCGATCGAGCCGCGCGTCCACGCGCCCCACCAGGCGGGTGCCATCCGGGACCGCGCGCCCCGTCGCCGCCGGGCCGAAGAACCGCCAGCGCGCGCCGACCCCGCCCGATCGCGAGGCGTTCTGGGCATCGACATAGCCTCCGGCATCGAGCCCGAGCCGGCCGAGCTCGAGGTGACCGGCGCCGCCGAGCAGCGCACGCTCGCGGTAGGCGTCGTGCTGCCACGTCGTCGCGACCTCGATCGACCACGGCGCCATCGCGAGCGGCGTGGCCGGGAGCTGCGAACCGCCCGCGGCGACCCAGATATCGGCGAGCCACGACGACAGGAACACCCCGACCCCCGACACCACGAGCGGCACGCCGGGCCAGATCGTGTACGGGCTGCTGCCGCTGCCCACGATCGGCAGACCGCCGGCCGCCGCCGCTGCGAGCCCGAGCGCACCGGTGGCGGCGAGCCGCTTCGCGGTGCGACGATTCCCCAGCACCCAGCTCCCCGCGCCGTGCACCAGCACGCCCGGAAAGATCGCCACGGCGATCGCGGCGGCCCGCCGACTGGCCGACACCGCCACACCAGCTTCCGCGCGCGCCCCCCCTGCCCCTGACTCACCAGCCGGTGCTGGCGTGGCCACGGTGCTGCCCGCGCTGCCTGGCGCCCCGGGCGTGCGTTCCGCGCCATCTGGCGTGCCTGGCTCCCCCGGGGGCGTGCCGGCAGCCTCTGGAGAGCCTGCAGCGTCGATCGGCGTGCCTCTGGAACCGACCGGCGTACCTGCTGCCGGAACGCCGCCGGCGCGGTCCGGGGTCGCGACTGCCGTGTGCATGTTCGTCGCGGCCAGCACCAGGGCGACCACGATGGGCGACCGCATCATGAGATCTATACCTTGGCGCCGTGAGGTGGACCAGTTGCCCTCGAGGAACGCAACGCGCGCGCAGCGACGCGACTCGCGTCGGTGGGCCAGACGCTCGGCGACAGCAGGCGTGTGTGCGTTGTCCTGGAAGCTGCGCCTCCGTCCACGTCACAGCTCGCCGGCTGCGAACGTCAGGACGTCGTCGATCGCGGCGGCGCCGGTCGCGAGCATGACGAGCCGGTCGAAGCCGAGCGCGATCCCGGCCGACGGCGGCAGTCCCTCGGCGAGCGCCGCGATCAGCTTGTCGTCGATCGGATAGACCGGCCGCCCGCGCGCCCGGCGGGTCGCCTGATCGTGCTCGAAGCGCGCGCGCTGCTCGACGGGGTCGGTCAGCTCACCGAACGCGTTGGCCAGCTCGATCCCGCCGACGTAGGCCTCGAAGCGCAGCGCGGTGTGCGGCTCGCCGGGCTTCCGGCGCGCCAGGGCGGCGAGCGGCGCCGGCCAGTCCTCGAGGATCACGGGCCGATCGAGCGCGGCCAGGGCCGGATCGACCCGCGCGAGGAAGGCCGCGAAGAACGCGTCGTCCCAGGCGGTCCCATCGGCGACGGCGATCCCGGCCGCGCGAACCGCCGCGACCAGCACCGCGGCCGGCTCGTCGCCAAGCACCTCGACCCCGGCCCACGTGCGCATCGCGTCGCGTACGGTCATCCGCGGCCACGGCGGCGAGACGTCGATCGACCGGCCGGCGACCCGAGCCATCGGCGCGGCGTCGGGCGCCCCGGCGACCGCCCGCACGACCTGGGCGACCAGCTCCTCGGTGTCGCGCACGATCGCGTCGAGCTCGGCGAACCCCCGGTACCACTCGACCATCGTGAACTCGCCGGCGTGGTGGGGGCCGCGCTCGCCGGCCCGGAAGCACTTGCAGACCTGATAGATCCGCTCGAACCCGGCCGCGAGCAGGCGCTTCATCTGGTACTCGGGCGATGTGATCAGGTAGCCACCGCCGGCCGCCACGGCGTCGAGGTGGAGCTCGAGCCCCGGGCTCGGGACCAGGAGCGGCGTCTCGACCTCGATGAAGTCGCGCTCGGCGAAGAACCGGCGCAGCGCCGCCAGCGCCACCGCGCGCGCCTGGAGCAGCTCGAGCCGCGACCGCGGCAGCCGCGCGACCTCGGTCGCCGGGGCCGGATAATCGCCCCCGCCGAACGCGCGCACCACGAGCTCACCGTCGACCAGATCCCCCGGCCGCCAGGCCGGCCGCGCGCGCACCCGCGCATCGCCGCGCTCCGCGCGCAGAATCGCAACCTCGCCGTCGATCGCGAGCACGCGGCCCCGGCGCGGCTCACCGCCGCGCGGCGTCACTTATTGACGCGCTCGACGTACTCGTGCGTGCGCGTGTCGATCTTGATCGTATCGCCGACCCGGATGAACAGCGGCACGTTGACCGACGCGCCGGTCTCGACGGTCGCCGGCTTCTGCACGTTGCCGCTGGTATCACCGCGCACCCCGGGCTCCGACGCCGTGACCTCGAGGAACACGAATGTGGGGAGCGTCACATCGACCGGGCGCTCGTTGAAGAACACCACCGTACACGGCAGGTTGTCCTTCATCAGGTCATGCGCGGCCCCGATCAGATCCGCGCTGATCGTGACCTGCTCGTAGTTCGTCTGATCCATGAAGACCAGGTCACCCGCCTCCTTGTAGAGGAACTGCATGTCGCGGGTCTCGACGTTCGCAGGCTCGAGCTTCTCGCCCGAGCGGATGTTGCGTTCGACGACAGCGCCGGTCAGCAGGTTCTTGAACTTGGTGCGGGTGAACGCCGCCCCTTTGCCGGGCTTCACGAACTGAAATTCGACGACGGTGTAAGGGTTCCCGTCCATCAGTACCTTGAGGCCCTTGCGGATATCGGACGTGTCGTACATGACCCGGCACGTTTACCCTGCGGCCAGCAGGCGTGTCAAACCGCGATTTTTCCAGCCCCGACGAGAGTTCCGGGATGAGGTCTTCGGCGCTTGCCGTACCGCCCCCGGTGGGGGATAAGCACCGCGATGGACGCTGCGGCGCACTATCGTCATTTGCTCACGCTGGGGCGGGATGAGTTCCTCGCCGCGGCCGCTCCTGCGGTGCTCGTCCGCTATCGCCTGCGGGCGCCGGATCTCACCGTGACCGGTACGAGTACGCTGACGGTCGACCAGAGCTTCCACGAGACCATGGACGTCGGGATGGCCGACGGCAGGCTGCCTCAAGACGCGGCCGAGATGGAGCTCTACCCCCTCGCCAAGAAGCTGGGCGCGTCGTTTCGCGATCGCATCACGATCGGGCGGACCGAGAACAACGACGTGGTCATCGCCGATCCCTCGGTGTCGCGGCTGCATGCCTACGTGCGGCACGCCAACGGCTGGGTGGTCGCCGATGCCGGCTCGAAGAACGGCACCTGGCTCGGCGACGAGCACCTCGAGCCGCGCCGCGAGGCCGCGCTGGCGGTCGGCGCCGTGATCCGGTTCGGGGATGTCCACTTGATCTTCTATCGGTCCTCGGACCTATTCGAACTCCTGGGAGGTGATCATGGCCGTCGGTGAATGGGATCAACGCCAGCTGTGCCCCGACGGTGGATGCGTCGGGGTGATCGGGGCCGATGGGACCTGCAAGGTCTGCGGTCGCGCGGCCCCGAACTGGGGCGACGAACGGACGCGCGGCCTCATCCATCCGCCCGAAGACGGCGCCGCGGATGACGCCGAGGACAACGCCGACGGACTCACCGCAGATGGCGACGATGGCGATACGGATGGCGACGGCGACGACACCGATGGCGATGCCGATGCCGATGCCGGCGATCGCGGGGATGCTGTCGCCGCTTCGTCGTCGCCCGAGGGCTGGACCGAACGCCGGCTTTGCCCCGACGGTGCATGCATCGGCCTCATCGGCCCCGACGGCAAGTGCAAGGTGTGTGGCCGCGCGGCATCGGGCGCTGGGCCGATCGCCGCACCAGATCCCGGCGCGATGGACGCCACTGCGTCTGCTCCGGATGATCCGCCGGGATCCGCCAGCGACGGAACGACCGCCGAGCCGGCCACCGCCGAGCCGACCACCGCCGAGCCGGCCACCGCCGAGCCGGCCACCGTCGAGCCGGCCACCGCCGGGCCGGACGCGATCGTGCCATGACGACCCTGCGAGCCACGATCGTGGGTGCGGGTGGGCTGGGAGGACCGATCGCGTGCTCGCTCGGCGCGGCCGGGGTGGAGCTCGTGATCGCCGATCACGATCGCGTCGAGCTCTCGAACCTGCATCGCCAGATCCAGTTCACCGCCGTCGACCTCGACCAGCCCAAGGCGGCGTGCCTCGCCGGGCTCGTGACCGCCCGGGGAGGCACCGCGCGAAGCGTCGCGTCGCGATGGGAGGCCGAGACCGCCGGCGAGCTCGGCGCCGACGCCGACGTGGTCATCGATGCCAGCGACGACCCTGCCACCAAGTTCGCGGTCGCCGACTGGGCGGTCGCCAGCGGGCGCTGCTACGTGATCGCCGCGGCGCTGCGCTACGGCGGCAACGTGATGGCCGGGGCGCCCGGCGTCGCGTGCTACCGCTGCCTGTTCGAGGAGCCGATCGACGCGCCGACCTGCGCCGATGCCGGCGTGCTCGGGCCCACGGTCGGGGCGATCGGCGGGGTCGCCGCGGCCACCGCGCTGGCCCTGGCCCGTGGCGATCGCGCCCTGGCCGGGGCGCTCCTCGTGTTCGACGATCTGCGGCGGACCGCCGACCCACGCGTCGTCCGGTTTGCGCCGCGCCCCGGGTGTCCGGCCTGTGTGCGGGCGCCGATCTCCCCCGTGGCGACGCCGATCCGCGTCGCGGAGGTTTGCTGATGCCGAGCATTCAAGTCCCCAGCGCGCTGCGTAGCTTCACCGGGGGGGCCTCCAGCGTCGAGGTCGCCGCCACGACCGTGCGCGATGCGCTCGCCGAGCTCGATCGCCGCCACCCCGGGATCGCGGCCAAGATCCTCGACCGGGACGCCGTGAAGCCGTTCATCCGGATCTTCGTCGGCCCCGAGGACATCGGCGGCCTGGCCGGCCTGGACACCAAGCTCGCCGAGCGCGACGAGCTGGCGATCATCCCCGCGATCGCCGGTGGGCGGGACGCCCCGGATGCGCCCGGGGGGCGCACGGCCCCCGAGGTGGACCGTGCGTGACGAGCACGTCCGGCGCTACGCGCGCCACATCCTGCTGCCCGACGTCGGCGGCCGCGGCCAGACCGCGCTGATGACGTCGACCGCGACGGTCGAGCTCCCCGACCACGAACGCGCGTCCCAGGACGCGCCGTGCGCCGAGCTGATCGCCGCCGCGTACCTCGCCGCCGGCGGGGTCGGCACGATCGTGCTCCGCGGCGCGACCGACGCCCAGCGCGCGGACGTCGCCGCGCATGCCGGAGACAGCAGGCTCGTGACCGAGGGCACCGGGCGCGCGCTCAGCCTGCCGGCCCGGCCGGCCTGGTGGCCCCCGGCGAGCCTCGACGACGGTGACGCGACCGCCCTCGCGTTTTGGCGTGGCGGGCTTGCGGCCCTGCGGTGGATGGCCGACATCGCGAACCGGTGACGCCGGTTGATCCCACGGGGGGGCCCACCCGCGATCGTGCGTCGCCGATCGCGATCCCCGACGACGTCCTGGCGGCGATCTACGCCCACGCGATCGCCGCGTTCCCCGACGAGTGCTGCGGCTACCTGGTCGGCCGGACGCCGGACGCCGTCGACGCGGCGGTGCCGTGCCGCAATGCGCAGGCCGACGGTGGCCCTCCGGTCGCGCCGGAGCTGGGAATCCGCGGCGCCGACACCGGCTTCGCGATCGCCGGCGACGAGCTGTTCCGGTTCGCCCGCAGCTTCGATGGCGATCGCCCGCCGCGCATCGTCTATCACTCGCACACCAACGGCGCGGCGTACTTCTCGGCGCTCGATCGCCGGATGGCCGCGGGCCCGGCGTACCCCGTGCAGCACGTCGTCATCGGCGTCGGCGCCCACGGGATCACCGAGATCGCCCAGTTCGCGTGGTCCGCCGCCGCCGGCGACTACGCCGAGGTCGCGCGCTGGACCGCGCAGGGAGCGCCCCGGTGAAGCTCGGTATCGTGCTCGCGACCCGCGGCGATCTCGAGCACGCCGCCGCGCTGGCCATCGCCGCGCGCCGCGCCCACCACGAGGTCGCCCTGTTCGCGATGGACGCCGGGTGCCGGGCGCTCGCCGAGGCCCCCGAGATCGTGGCCACGCTCGCCGAGGCCGACTGCGAGCTCCTGGCGTGCTCGAACAGCGCCGCCGGCATCGCCCTGCCCGCCGAGGTCGTGCGCGGCAGCCAGGATGATCATGCGGCGGTCGTGGGCACCTCGGATCGCGTGGTCGCGTTCACATGACGGCCGGCCCGACGACCGGCGCGACCGGCATCATCATCCTGGTCATCGCCGCGACGCGCGATCCGCATCGCCAGGCCGAGGCGCTGCGCGCGGCCCTGGGGCTCACCCTGCGCGGGGCGCACGTCGAGGTCGCGATCGCCGAACCGCTGCTCACCCCGCTGGCCCGCCGCGCCGCCGACACGCTGCGCTCGTTCGGTCACGCGGTTGGCCAGCAGGGAGGCGCCGACCTCGCCGAGGCGCTGGCGCGCGCCGATCGCGTCGAGGTGTGGACGTGAAGACCATCCTGCACCTGGTGCGCCCGAACGCGACTCCCGCCGCGGTAGCCGAACGCGACTGGGTGGTGTATCTCCAACCCATGAGGCTCGTGCAGGGTGGCGCGGCGCATACGGCACCGTTTCCGCTGGGACCCGTCGATCATGACCAACTCGTCGCCCTCGTCTTCGCCGCCGATCTCGTCGTCACCTGGTGACGCGACGCCCGGCGCCACGTCCACCACAGGCTCCGCAATGCGCGGGGCAGTACATGCCGGCGGAGAAGCGAATGAGCCGAGCGATGCCATGCGCGGGGAAGTGAATGCCGCCGAAGTGAATGCTGGGAATGGCAGGGAAGTGAATGAGCCGCGCGACGCGACGCGCGGGGGGGTGAATGGCCCGGCTTCGCCGGGCCAGAGGGGGCGGGAAAGCCCCCTCTTGATCGACTTGTGTGGCGAGCTGTGCCCGTTCACGTTCGTGCGCGCCAAGCTGGCGCTGGAGGAGCTGCCGATCGGCGCGGTGCTCCGGGTGGTCGTCGACCACGAGCCCGCGACCCGCAACATCCCGCGCAGCGCCACCGAGTGGGGCCAGGAGGTGATCGCCGTGACCAGCCTGTCCCCGCACACGTGGGCGATCGACCTGCGCAAGCGAGTGCGCTAGCTTCCAGGAGATGGCCAAGCTCGATGCCCTACGCGAGACCCTGCGCGGCTACGGGCGCGTCGTCGTCGCGTTCTCCGGAGGGGTCGACTCGGCGTTCCTGCTCAAGGTCGCGGCCGATACGCTCGGCGATCGCTGCCACGCCGTGACGGCGGTGTCCGAGACCATGGCGCGGTCCGAGATCGCCGACGCCACCGCCCTCGCGGCCGAGCTCGGGCTCGAAGCGCGCCACCGCGTCGTCGCCTCCCACGAGCTCGCGCAGCCCGGGTTCACCGACAACCCCGCGCATCGCTGCGCGCTGTGCAAGACCGAGCTGATGGACATCGCCCAGCCGATCGCGAGCCAGCTCGACGCCGCGGTGGCGCTCGGCACCAACGTCGACGATCTCGGCGACGTACGGCCCGGCATCACCGCGGCGCTCGAGCGCGGCGCGAAGATGCCGCTCGTCGAGGCCGGCCTCACCAAGCCCGAGATCCGCGCGCTGTCGCGCGAGCTCGGCCTGCGCACCTGGGACAAGCCCCAGCTCGCGTGCCTGTCGTCGCGGTTCCCGTATGGCACGCAGATCACCCCGGATCGGCTGCGCCGGGTCGACGCCTTCGAGGATGGCCTCCGCGCGCTCGGGTTCCGCCAGCTCCGCGTGCGGTTTCACGATACGATCGCCCGGCTCGAGCTCGACGGCGCCGAGCTCGCGAAGATCGTCGAGGTCCGCGAGGCGGTGGTCGCGCTCGGCAAGCAGCTCGGCTTCACCTACGTCGCGGTCGACCTCGGCGGGTTCCGCTCCGGCTCGCTCAACGAGGTGCTGCCGGCGGAGCAGCTGATCCAGCTCCGCCCCGGCCGCGCGTCGTGACGTGCACGGCCCGGCCGATGGTCGCGGTCGCGGCCGTTGCCGCGGTCACCGTCGTCACCGTCGTCCTGGGAACGGCCGCACCTGCCCACGCGGACGCCGGCACGGCGGCTCCGGGTACCCCGGCGGCCCCGCTGGCGCTGATGTCAAAGAAAGACCGCGCCGCGCTGGCCAAGTCGACCCGGCACGGCCCGCCGCCCGCGCCGGGCCGGCGCCCCGGCACGCTGGTCAACCTGTACAACTACTGGACGAAGGAATGGCTGGCGATCGAGCCCGCGGCGCCGCCGCCGCCGCCCACGGTCAACCGGTTCCTGCGCGATCACTTCACGAACAAGCCCACGACGATGGAGCCCAAGCTGGTCGCGATCGTCGTGGCCGCGGCCGCCAGCTTTCACAGCGACGTCGTCGACGTCGTCTCGGGGTTTCGCCACCCCAAGTACAACCTGATCCTGCGCAAGAAGGGCCACCAGGTCGCGCGTGATAGCCAGCACACCCACGGCAACGCGATCGACTTCTTCATCCCGAACGTCGCGACGGCGGCCCTCCATGCCTGGGCCAAGGCGCAGAAGCTCGGCGGCGTCGGCCTCTACACCGAGAGCGGCTTCGTGCACATGGACACCGGCCCGATCCGGTTCTGGTCCGGCGAGTAGCGCGCCCGGTGGGCGATCACCGGCGAGCGGTGAGGTAGAGTGGCGAGATGGCAGGTAGCGACGTCCTGGTCTGGCTCGACATGGAGATGACCGGGCTCGACCCCGTGCGCGAGCGCATCATCGAGATCGCGACGATCCTCACCGACGGCCAGCTGACCGAGATCGCGGTCGGTCCCGAGCTGGTCATCCACCAGCCCGACGAGATCCTGGCGGCGATGGATGACTGGAACACCACGCACCACGGCGCCTCCGGCCTCACCCAGCGCGTCAAGGAATCGGTCATCACCGACGCCGACGCCGAGGCGCAGACGATCGCGTTCCTCAACCTCCACGTCTCGGCCAAGGACCGCCCGGTGCTCGCCGGCAACTCGATCCACCAGGATCGCCGGTTCATCCGCCGCTACATGCCGCTGCTCGAGCAGCGCCTGCACTACCGGATGGTCGACGTCTCGACGGTCAAGGAGCTCGCCCGGCGCTGGTACCCCCAGGTCATCTCGAAGCAGCCCCCGAAGCACGATACCCACCGCGCGCTCGACGACATCCGCGACTCGATCGCCGAGCTCAGGTTCTACCGCGGCCAGGTGTTCATCCCGGCCCCCGGGCCGAGCAGCCCACCGCCGACGCCGAGCCCCGGCGGCACACCCGGCTGATCCATGGCAACTCGGCATGCGCACGCACCGGATCCGGCACCGCTCTTGCTAAGATGCTCACGGTGAGCCAGATGACCCGCGAGACCCGTTCGCCATGAAGAACACCGTCGCGATGATCATGGCGGGCGGCAAGGGTTCTCGGCTGGGCCCGCTCACGGTCCACCGCTCCAAGCCCGGCGTGCCGTTCGCCGGTCGCTACCGGATCATCGACTTCGTGCTGTCGAACTTCGTGAACTCCGGGTACCGCCGGATCTACGTGCTCACGCAGTACATGTCGTCGAGCCTGATCAAGCACCTGTCGCGCAACTGGCGGCTGTCGGGGTTCGGCGAGTTCATCGAGGTCGTGCCGGCGCAGATGCGGATGGGCGAGTTCTGGTACCGCGGCACGGCCGATGCCGTGTACCAGAACCTGAACCTCGTGCGCGACGCGCGCGCCGAGCACGTCTGCGTGTTCGGCGGCGATCACGTCTACAAGTTCGCGGTCGATCAGATGGAGGCCTTCCACCGCGATCAGCATGCCGACCTGACGGTCGCGGCGTTCCCGGTGCCGAGCAGCGAGGCGAGCGCGTTCGGCATCATCGACGTCGACGCCGACGGCCGGATCGTCAACTTCGTCGAGAAGCCGAAGCAGCCGCCGGAGATGCCCGACCGGCCGGGCTGGTCCCTGGTCTCGATGGGCAACTACATCTTCCGCAGCCAGGTGCTCGAGCGCGTCCTGGTGGACGACGGCGGGCTGCCGAGCTCGCGGCTCGATTTCGGCCGCGACATCATCCCCCGGCTGGTCGCCCAGGGCGCGCGCGTGTTCGTCTACGACTTCGCGAAGAACCACATCCCCGGCGAGCCCGAAGGGGTCGCGCCGTACTGGCGCGACGTCGGGACGATCGACAGCTACTTCACCTCCAACATGGAGCTGCGCGCCCGGGTGCCCGCGCTCGATCTGTACAACCGGCAGTGGCGGATCCGCAGCGCCCAGCGCGACTACCCGCCGGCGCGCTTCGTGCGTGCCGGGGAAGGCTTCGGGCCGGCCGAGGTGGACGACAGCCTGATCTGCGAAGGCTCGATCATCGCATCCGCGGCGGTGCGCGAGGTCGTCTTGTCGTACGATTGCTTCGTGCACGCGGGAGCCGAGGTTCGCGATTCGGTGATCTTGTCCGGCTGTGACATCGGCCGGAATGCCAAGCTGCGCCGGGTGCTCCTCGACAAGAATTGCAGGGTCGAGCCCGGCTGCGTGATCGGCGAGGATCCGGCCGCCGACCGCGAGCGGTTCCCGTTCGTCACCGAGTCCGGGATCGTCGTGATCCCCAAGGGCACGCTGGTCCCGGCCAAGGGGCCGTTCGTGCTCGCCAACGACGTCGCCGAGCTGATCGGCAACGAGCCCGAACTCCTGGCCCAGCTTCGCCCCGGCACGTTCGTGGTCTCCTCCACCCAGAACCGCCACAGCTACGAGTCCGCCACCGGTCCCCGGTTCAAGAAGTTCGCGGGCGGCGAGATCGGATAGCGGGCGCGGTGCGCGTCCTACACGTCGCCAGCGAAGTGGCACCGTTCGCACAGTCGGGCGGCCTCGCCGACGTGGTCGCCGGCTTGCCGGCGGCCCAGGCCGAGAGCCACGGCGTCGCGACCGCGGTGTTCGTCCCGCTGTACCGCGGCGTCGCCGACAACCTCGCCGCGGCCGGCATCACGCTCGATCCGGGAGTCGAGCTGCCGCTCGAGGTCGGCGTCCACTCGTTCACGGCGGCGATCCGGATCGCGCGCGTCGGGCAGGTGCGCTACGGGTTCCTCGACTGCCCCCAGCTCTACGATCGCGACGGCGGCCTGTACGGCCCGCACGCCGCCGCCGAGTTCGGGGACAACCACGTGCGGTTCGCCGCGCTCGGCAAGGCGGCGCTCGCGGCGGGGCAGGCCCTGTTCGGCGCCCCCCCCGAGGTCTTGCACCTCCATGACTGGCAGGGTGCGGCCGGGGCGATCTACGCCCGGATCGCGCAGTCGCCGGCCCTGCTCGTCACCACGATCCACAACCTCGCCTACCGCGGCATCTTCCCCAAGGCCACGCTGACCGAGCTCGGGATCCCGTGGTCGATGTTCACCACCGACCTGGTCGAGTTCTACGATCAGCTCTCGTTCCTCAAGGCGGGCCTGGCGCTCGCCGATGCCGTGACCACGGTCAGCCCGAGCTACGCGCGGGAGATCTTGACCCCCGACCGCGGCGAGGCCCTCGACGGCTTCCTGCGCTGGAAGGTCAAGCGGCTGGTCGGGATCGTCAACGGCATCGATACGACCGCGTGGGATCCGGCGACCGATCGGGTGCTGCCGGCGACCTACACGCCGTCCGATCTCGCCGGCAAGGCGGTGTGTCGCGCGCGGCTCGCCGGCGAGCTTGGCCTGCCGCTCGCCGATGATGAGCCGCTGATCGGCGTGGTCGCCCGGATGACCGACCAGAAGGGCCTCGACCTCGTCGCCGACACCGTCCCCGAGCTCGCGCGGCTCGGCGCGCGGCTCGTCGTGCTGGGCTCGGGCGAGCCGGCCCTCGAGCAGCGGTTCCGCTGGCTCGCCGACGTGTTTCGCCAGCACGTCGCCGTGCATATCGGGTTCGATCGCGATCTGGCGCGCCGGATCTACGCGGCCAGCGATCTGTTCGCGATGCCCTCGCGGTTCGAGCCGTGCGGCCTGGGGCAGCTGTACGCGATGCGCTACGGCGCGATCCCGGTCGTCCACGCCGTCGGGGGACTGCGCGACACGGTGATCGACCCAGGCGACCCCGAGCTCGCACGGGGCCGCGGCACGGGCATCCGGTTCACCCCGGCGACCCCCCTGGCGCTCGCGCGCGCGCTCGCGCGCGCCGTGAAGCTGTTTCGCGACCCCGCCATCCTGGCGACCATGCGGCGCGCGGCGATGGCCCGCGACTCGTCGTGGATGGCATCCGCACAGCAATACGTACAGCTCTACCGCTCGCTCGCCGGGTGACGCCACGCAACCCACGTCTGGTGACAACCGCGCAGCGATTGCACGGCCATCGCGTCACCCGTGGCACGAATCCGCCTCGCCATCAGGCGGCAGATTCTGCAGACCCCGCCGCAAAAAGTCGCAGGAATGCATCCGGCGTCCGGCCCTCGGACGGTGAGGTCCGTGGATCGGACGGGTACGTCCGGTGAGCGGACTCGATCGTCCGCGTTGCGGACTTGTACAGGTAGGCTGTGCGCCGAGGCCCAGTCCGTATTGCGGACGATGACGCGATGCGTCATCGCACAGCCCTGTCGACAAGTCGCCCCAAAGGGCGGGTTATTCACAACCGATTGCAGCCTAACCTCATGATTCGCAAGGCTCTCGCCTCGCCCCCCCTACCCGTGTGAATAAGCTGTGATCCCGGTGTGGCAGCACCGCCCGGGATCGATGATGCTTCAACTGTTTAGCCGAACTGTAATATTCACTATACTGGTAGGCTGCATGTACACTGAAACATTCACATTCGGGTCTCGGACGGGACGCTAACTCCCGGCGTCTCCGGAGCGTCCCGCATCTCCGGCGTCCGCGCCGACTCCTGCGTCATCGGCCGGCTTGGGGGCGTCCACAGCCTGCACCAGGCGGCACGCTTCATCGTCCTTGGCGTTGCAGGCCCGCACCAGGAGCTGCCGGCCGCGTTCGACGTCGCGGGGCTGACCGATGCCCTGCAGCTTCATGACGCCCAGCAAGCGGCAGGCGACCGGATCGTCCGGCATGCAGGCGCGCTCGAGCCACACCGCGGCGGCGCCGTTGGACCGCGGCAACCCCTTGCCTTCGAGGTAGGCAACCCCGATCTGGCGGCAGGCGGTCGGATCCCCGGCGTCGCAGCCCTGCTTGTAGTGCGCGATCATCTCCTTGTAGCGCGAGGGGCCACCCTTGATCGCCCGGATGGCATCGAGGTCGCCGGCGTTCGTGCACGCAAAAGGGACCCCGCCCTTGCAACCCTTGTCGAGCAGGACCGCCGCGCGGGTGAGATCGGCCGGCACGCCGCGGCCGTCGCGCAGCATGAGCCCCAGGTTGCGGCACGCCAGCTTGTAGCCGCCATCGCAGGCCTTCTGGTAGACCTCGACCGCCTTCGCCGGCTGGCGCTCGACCCCCATGCCCTCCGCGTAGGCCAGCGCCAGGTGGTTGCAGGCCGGCAGGTTGCCGCCGGTGCACGCCTGGCCGAACAGCGCGGTCGCGCGCCGCGGATCGGGCGAGACCCCCATGCCCTCGGCGTACATCACGCCGAGGTTGCGGCAGGCCTCGAGGTCGCCGCCGACGCACTTGCGATCGTATTGACCGGCGATCTCGACGGGCTCGGGGCCGCCGTCGCCGACCGACGCATCCTCGGGAGGCGGCGCCTTGGCGGGCTTGCTGCTGCAACCGATCCCGATCGCGAACATCGCGACGAGCAGAACCTTCACGGACTCCGTTGGTATCACAGGTCGACCATCGCGGCGCGCACCGATCGATATGCCGCACCGGCACGTGGCTCGCCATACGGAATTTGCGCATACCCGACCAGGATCGCCGCGGTGACGCCCACCGCGACGGCGAGCCCCCGGCCCCCTCCGATCCGCCAGATCGTCAGGCCCAGCGCGCCGAACGCGATCGCGAGGTAGGGAAGGATGCCGGCGATCCCGGCCACGCCCAGCGCGCCGCCGAGGTTGGGCGCGACCAGATCATCGCCGAGCAAGCGAAACGTCACGTCGAACAGCGGGTGCCGGACGCTGTCGGGCCAGTACGGGAACGTCGCCGACGACAGGACATAGACGCAGGCGCCCACACCGATCGCCCCGGCGGCGATCCCGAGCCGCGCCGGGCGCGCCGCAAAAGCCTGGAGTTGCGCCGCGATCGGCGGCAGCAGGAACGGCAGCATCGCGGCGATGTAGCGCGGGCCGATCTGCCAGCCGCCGCGCCAGAAGTTGATCGACGAGACGAACAGCAGGTACAGCACCGCGACGCTGGCGCCGACCAGCACGGTCGCGCGGTCGCCCCGGCGCCACAGCACCCCGAAGCCCGGGATCGCGAGCAGCCACCACGGCGACAGCGTGATGAGCCCGTTGTCGGGACGCCCCACCGAGCCCCAGAACGCCTCCAGGCGAAGCTCGGTGATCCCGAGGAAGCCATGCTGGTGAAAGAACGCGAACGACGTCGACGCGTCGTAGCCGGTGCGCCACGGGCTGCCGAAGCAGATCGCGTGGTACGATAGCAGGACGGCGATCGGCACCGCCGCCCCGGCGACCGCGACCGCGATCGCGCGCCAGAGCTCCGCCCGGCGCCACAGCTTGACGATGACGTACACGGCGATCGGCAGCGCCGCGAACACCGCCTGGTAATCGACCAGCGGCGCCGCCCCGGCCAGGAAGCCCGCCACGGCCATCGCGGCCAGCCCGCGCCGCTGCTCCACGACCTCGATCCCGACGATCCACGCGGTCGCGATGCAGATCGCCCCGAGCTGGTGCGAGTAGAACAGGATCGAGTACGTCATCGCCAGCGAGCCGAACGCGTAGGCATACAGGACGAGGCGCCGGACGGCGGGATCGGGCGCGAACCGGGCCAGGAACCGCCACAAGAGCCACAAGAACGCCAGCATCGGCACGATCCCGGCGAACACCCGGCACAGCCACAGCGTGACCGCCAGGCTCGGCTCCCCGGACACGGCGCGCACGGCCGCGTACGCCGGGACCGCGAGGAACGACGAGCCGGGGGCCTTGTTCGAGTACTGGTGACCGCCGGACGGCGAGACGTCCACGGTCGGGCCCCACCGCGCGACGCCGCGATCGATCGCGAACGTGTGATCCTCGACGATCGCCTTCACGAGGTACGCGCGCGGCAGCTCGTTCGCGCTGTGGATCCGGGGAAAATACGGAACCACGTAGAGGTACACGGTCGCGATCGCGGCGAGCCACCCGTAGCGCGCGAAGCCGGCCTTGATACGCACGTGCGCGGATCGTGATACCACCGGATCGATCGTGTTGCCGTCGATCGTGACCCCGCCGTGATCCCGCCCGCGGTGCCCGGCCCAGGCCCTGCGCCCGCGCGGTCGTACCGCAGCCTGGGCGACGCGGTGCGCGCCGACGTCGGCCGCGCGATCGCCATGGCCGCCGGCGGCGCGCTCGCGTTCGGGCCGATCGAGTACGTCCTGACGGTGGTCAGCTACGCCGGCGCGATCCACGCGTTCAGCGCGCTGGCGCTGGTCGCCCTCACCGCCACGCTCTCGATCTGGCTGTGGCTCCTGCTCGCCGTGGGGCTGTCAGTGGTGCTCGCCGGTGGGCGGCTGGTGCGCGCGCAGCTCGATCCGGCCCACGGCCGCGGCCCGGGCTGGCTCACCGCCCCGGCGGCGATCGCGGCGCGCGGCGTGCGGCCCGCCGTCGCGCGGGTGTGGGCGGCGGTCGCGGTCGTGCTGGTCAGCATCGCGGTGGTCCAGCGCGGCGCCGCGCAGGCGATCGAGCACTTCAAGGAGCCGCAGCTGACGGCGGCGCTGATCGCCGCGCTCGCCGTCGCGTGGTTCGCCCTCGCGGGGTGGCTCCTGCGCGCGCTGGCGGCCATCACCGCGGTCGCCGCGGCCGGCCTCGGACCGGTGCTCGGCCTCGCGAACCCGCTGGGCCGCTGGCGGGCCGCCGGCCTCGCCCTCGCCGGCCTCGCCCTCGCCGGCCTCGCCGCGTGCTGGCTGCTCGCGCCGCAGACCCGCTCGGTGCTGCCGGTCCGGCTGGTGGTCAGCGGCCTCGTGATCGGCCTCGGCATGGGGTTCGGGGCCTGGCACCATGCCCGCCTGGCCCGCCTGGCCCGCACGGCGCGTGGGGCTCCCCGCCGCTCGCGCCGCCACGCCCTCGCGTTCGCCGGCTCCGGGCTCGCCTTGATGGTCGCGACGCTGGTCTGGCTCGGCGCCGATCTCGAGACCAAGTACATCGCCATCACGGCGTCCCCGGCGCTCGACAAGCTGATCGGCGTCGTCCGGTTCGCCAACGATCTCGACGGGGATGGCTTCGGCTCGCTGCTCGGCGAGGGCGACTGCGCGCCGCTCGACCCCGCGATCCACCCCGGCGCGATCGACCTCCCCGACAACGGGATCGACGAGAACTGCGACGGCCACGACTTCTCGCTGCGCGACGTGGCGGCCGTGCCGGGCGCCGACAAGGTCGTCCCCGCGGCGTTTCGCAAGGACTGGAACGTCCTGTTCATCACGGTCGATACGCTGCGCTACGATCACACCACGTTCGGCGGCTACGCCGAGAGCCCCAAGCACCGCGACACGACGCCGAACCTGGCCAAGCTGGTCCGGCGCTCGGTGTCGTTCACGTTCACCAACGCGCCGTCGGCCGGCACGATGGCCTCGATCCCGGCGATCTTGACCTCGAAGTACTTCCACTCCGGGATCGCGCTCGACGAGCACGTGCCGCCCGGGACGCCGCCCCGCATCATGCCGGAGAACACGACGCTGCCCGAGATCATGAAGCGCAAGGGCTACGCGACGGCCGTCGTGTCGTCGCACGCGTGGTGGAACAACTGGGGCTTCGAGCAGGGCGTCGACGACTACGACAACTCCATCGCCAGGACCGACGATCCGTTCCGCGTCGCCGCGGATCAGGTCACCGATCACGTGCTCGCGTGGGTGTCGCGCCAGCAGAGCACGAAGTGGTTCATGTGGGCGCACTACATCGACCCGCACGGCCGCTACGTCGCGCACCCCGACGTCGTCGATTATGGCTCGAGCGAGCCCGACCTCTACGACGCCGAGATCAAGTGGACCGATCAGGAGCTCGGCCGCCTGTTCACCGAGCTCGCCCGCCTGCCGAGCTACGAGCGCACGATCATCGTGCTGACCAGCGATCACGGCGACTCGATGGGCGAGCACACCGTCCCGCTCGGCACCCACGGCACGGCGCTGTACCGCGAGCTCCAGCACGTCCCGATGATCTTCTACATCCCCGACAACCGGCCGCGCATCGTCCACGGGGCGGTGTCCAACCTCGACATCGTGCCGACGATCGCCGCGCTGTGCGACATCGACGTCCACGACCTGTCGTTCGAGGGCCGGAGCCTCGTGCCGCAGCTGTTCTACGACGGCACCGAGGACCGCGATCGCATCGTGTTCGCCGAGACCAACGCGCCGCACAAGCAGCGCGCCGCGATCTCGGAGCGCTGGAAGCTCATCTACTACTTTGCGAGCAACCTCTACGAGCTCTACGACCTCCAGGCCGACCCCTGGGAGCACAAGAACCTCGCGCCCGACAATCCGCCGGCGTTCGCCACGATGAAGCAGGCGCTGCAGGGCTGGATGGATCGCGTGATGTACGCGCGCGATCCGAAGTTCAACCAGGCGTTCCGCCAGGTCGGCGACGTCGTGCTCCCGGCGCCGCCGGTGCCGCAGGTGGCCACGCAAGGCCAGGCGATCGACGGCATCGAGATCCTCGGGATCGGCACCGCGTCCGGAACTCCCGTCGTGCGCGGCGCCAAGGTCGACGTCCACGTCTACTTCCACGTCACCCGGCCGACCGCGGCGGCCTACCAGTTCCAGCTCGTGGCCTGGCCGGTCAACGCCCAGGCCCCGACGGCAGATCCCAGGCCCGATCACGTCTATCGCACGGCGATGCGGCTGACCGCCGAGGGCACGTTCGCGTCGGACCACTGGAAGGCCGGCGACAATATCCGTGAACGGTTCAGCCTGGTTATCCCTCCGGACTGGCAGGGCGACGGCCTCGCGCTGGGGCTCGTGACCGAGGGGCTTGCCGGTGGGAAGGTGAGGGCAACGGGCGCGGCGCTGGCGTCCGACCCATTTACCGCGGTGCTGGGCGTACTTCCGCTGGGACCCTCGGGGGGAAGCTCAACCGAGGGCCACCCGTAGTAGGATCGAGCCATGCGGGCGCTTTACGACCTCGCGAGCGTGTTTGCCGATCAAATCCGGACCTCCGAGACCGAGGGAACTCGCGTCTACGAGCCGGTGATCGGTATCGTCACGGATAACAAAGACCCGAGCAAGCTCGGCCGCGTCAAGCTGAAGATCCCGATCCTGTCGGACCAGGACAGCACCTTCTGGTGCCCGATCATCATGCTCGGCGCCGGCAAGAATCGCGGCTGGTTCTTCATCCCCGAGAAGGACGACGAGGTCCTCGTCATGTTCGAGCACGGCGACGTCAATCGCCCGCTCGTCGTCGGCGCGCTGTGGGGCGGCAAGGACAAGCCGCCCGACAAGAACCCCGGCGGCGTTCCGCGCCGCATGATCAAGTCGCGCGCCGGCTCCAAGATCACCTTCGACGACGAAAACCAGAAGCTGATCATCGAGGACGGCGTCCAGAAGGGCCGCATCACCTTCGATTCCCAGGCCAACAAGATCACGATCGAGTCGCTCGACGGCGACGTCTGCTTCCAGTCGCCGGCCGACGACCTGACCATCGTCGCGCAGGCGATCGAGATGACCGCCAAGACGAACCTCGAGATCTACGCCGGCGGCGCGATGGCCTGGGGCGCGGACGGCAGCGCGACGATCAAGAGCTCGGCGACCACGCTGTCCGGCGCCAAGGTCAACACCAACTGCGGCTCGGCGCAGATGCCGACCGCTCCGACGACCAGCCCGCAAGACGTCGCCGACCCTTACGGCTCCTGAACCTGCGCGCGAGATCTCGCGAGCCGGGGGTGCCGCACGATGCGGCACGGTACGCCGCTACGCGCGACCCGGTGATGGCTTATGTTGGGCCCCCCAAGAGGTTCATCGATATGAAGCATGTAATGAAGTTCATGACCGTATTGCTCGTCGGCGTCGCGGCTTGCGTCGCGGATTCCGGAAACCAGCCCATCGACGACCTGGCGTCCTCAACGAGCTCGAGCGAGCTATCCGCTGCTGGTTCCGAGAACACCAGCAGCACCAAGATCACCGCCCAGGACGTGACGTGCAACTTGGTCTGGGAGTGTGACGAGATCTGCGGCTTCTTTATCGGCAATGACCTGGTGCGCTATTCCACCAACGTCCTGCACGAAGAGTGCTCGGACGGGTCAGACACGGTGCAGCGCACGGACCCGTGCGGCGAGGACTGCTTCTGAACTGGCGCGCGCGATCTACTGCGTCATCGTGAAGTCGTCGCCCTTGGGCTCTTGCAGGTGGGCGACCGGCTTGTCCGGCGGGGCCTTCACGTCCGGATCCGTGCTGGTGCCGCGCCGGACGTACTCGGTGACCGGCTTGTAGTCGATCGTCCACTTGTTGCTCTTCACGAGCTTCTTGTCCTTGTAGAACCGGCGGAACCGCTCGATCTTGTAGCCGTTGAAGCCGGCCTGATCGATCGAGGTCACGTCCTTGGGGATCTCGTCATCGAGCCGCTCCTCGGTCGAGTACGGAGTCGATTCGAGGACGTGGCGCTCGAACACGATCTTGTCGTACGGCCGGGGCTTGCCGAGGATCTCGACGAGCGCCTCGCCGTTGGCGACGCGGTAGTGGATGACGACCGGGAAGTCGTAGGGGTTCTTGAGCTTCAGATCGGTGTTCGGCCAGACAACCGTGGCGTCGAACGCCAGCGGCGTGTACGCCGAGGGCCGCGAGTGGTTCGTCGTCTTGACGATGTCGAGCCCGGCGAAGAACGCCGCGCCGAACAAGGTCGTCGAGATCTGGCAGGTGCCGCCGGCGAGGCCGTCGACCATCTCGCCGGCGGTGATCACGTGGGCGATCTTGTAGCCCTCTTTTTCGGAGCGCTCACCGACGGTGGCGTTGAACGACCACTCCTCGTTGGGCCGCAGCACGACGCCGTCGAGCTTGCTGGCCGCGAGCTTCAGGTTGAAGTTGCGGTCGCGGTCGGTGACCGGAAACCTGGTCAGGTGGTGGCCCATCACCGTCGAGATGTCATCGATGCCGAGGGTCTGCTTGGTGACCGCGGCGGGCACCGCGACGTTGACCAGCTCGACCTTCGCGGCGCCCTGGCGCGCGGCGGCCTCGAGCCGCGGCAGCGACGCCCAGACGTCGAGCGCCTGGCCCGGCCGGTCGTCGTGGATCTGGCGCTCCTCGAGATCGAGGTAGGCGTTGATCGGCGACATGTCGTGGCCGGCCTTGATGGCGAGCAGCTTCTTGCTCGCCTGATCGCGATCGAGGCGCAGCGGGAGGCTGCCGCGGGCGGCGAGCGCCCCCAGATCGGTGCCGCGCACTTGCCCGACCTCGTCGGGATCGATGGACGCACCGAGCTCGGCCCAGGTGAGCCTGACGCTGCCATGCGCGGTGGCGAGCTCGACCTCGCGAGCGAGGTACCCGGCGAGCGCCGCGGGCGGCTCGGCGACCGGCCTGGTGACCCGCTCGGCAGGCCGGGCCGGCTCGCTGGGGATCGCGGTCGCGGCCCGGGCTTCGCTTCGGGTGCCGAACATGAAGTACCCGGCGGCCAGGCCACCGGCGACCACGAGCATCCCCCCTGCCACGCCCAACAACACGGCTCCTTGCTGATGCGACCGAGTCTGATACATCGTGCCCCTTCTTATCACAGCGGTACCACTTCTCGCCTTGCACCCCAAGGGCCAGGGCCGGCGGGCCACGATCGCTGGACTGGCCGGTAGTTGCAGCCCTTGTGGCTGTCCAGCCGCGCTGGGTGTGGCCGGTGAGCCACGCCGTTTGACACGTGGCATCCCATAGGGCAGCTTCCAGGGATGGGCTCCTCGCTCGTCCAGCGCAATAAAGTCGTTGCCAAGCGCAAAGGTGCAACGGCCGCGGTCGCCGCTGCGGGGGCCGGCGTGCTGGCGGTGGCAGGTGCTCCGATGGTGGTCGCGGTCCTCGGCGTGGCCGGTGCGGCCTACCTCACGTGGGACTGGGTCTCGTTCCGCGTCAAGAACAGCATGCGCTTCTGATCGGCGCGTGACGGACCAAGGCTTCGCGCACGGCCTCATCGGGGTCACGCTCGATGGACGCTATCGCCTCGACGCGGTGCTCGGCGAAGGCGGGATGGGCTCGGTGTTCCGCGCGACCCAGCTCGCGATGGACCGCAAGGTCGCGGTCAAGCTGCTGAAGCCCCACCTGACGAACGAGCCGGCCGCGCTGCAGCGGTTCGCCCGCGAGGCCCGCGCGACCCTCAAGGTCGACTCGCCGCACGCCGTCAAGATCCTGGATTTCGGCGTCACGCCGCTCGGCGACTACTACATGGTGCTCGAGTACCTCGACGGGCGCACCGTGCAGCGCGAGCTCGAGATCGATGGCCCGTTCGCCCCCGCGCGCGTCGCCCACATCGCGCGGCAGGCCCTGCACGCCCTGGGCGCCGCGCACGGCCAGGGGCTGATCCACCGCGACGTCAAGCCCGACAACCTCTTGCTGATGCGGGTCGGCAGCGATCCCGATTACACGAAGATCCTCGATTTCGGCGTCGCCAAGCTCATGCAGGGCGCGGCCTCCGATCGATCGCAGCTGGCGCTGACCGCGGCGGGCATGGTGTTCGGCACGCCGGAGTTCATGTCCCCCGAGCAGGCGTGCGGCCAGGAGCTCGACGGCCGCAGCGACCTGTACTCGCTGGCCGTGACGATGTTCGTGATGCTGACCGGCACGACGCTGTTCGAGGGCAAGACCGCGATCGCGTGGCTGACCCACCACGCCCGGACGCCGGCGCCGCAGCTCGCGATGGTGCGTCCGGAGCTCGCGGCCTATCCGGCGCTCGACGACCTCCTGCAGCGCTGCCTCGCCAAGCACCGCGAAGCCCGCCCCGAGACCGCCGGAGAGATGGCCGCCCAGATCACCGCGCTCGAGCCGACCCTGACGAGCGCCCCCGCCGCGTCGCGCCAGGCGGAGGTGCGCGCGGAGCGCACGCCCACGGCGCAGTCCCGCGAGTCGAGCTACGTCCACGCGCTCGCCGACACCAGCCTGGCCAGCCCCGTGGCCGCGGACGCGCTTGCGAGCGTCGGCTCGGCCCCGACCATCGGCTTCCATACGCCCCAGCCGCCGCGCCGCAGGATGTCCCGCTGGATCGGCGGGGTCGTGATCGCGTCGCTGCTGGGCGTCGTGATCGGCCTGGCGATCCGCCGGTCCACCTCGCCCGGCACGGCGAGCTCCGACGGACCTGTCGTGGCCGTGGCCGCCGGCGCGACCGATGCCGGGCCGACCGACGCCGCGATCACCGTCGCGCCGAGCGATGCCGGGGCCGCGGATGCCATGAGCGCCGCGGCCCCGGTGGATGCCAGATCGGCCGTGCCCCCGGTGGCCCGGGTGCCTGAGGATGCGCCCGCCGCCACGCCCGTCCACGTGTCGGCGCGGGTACGCAACGCTGCGGCCGAGGAACACCTGCACAACGCCGAAGAGGCGTTTCGCGACGGCAACCGGCTGCGGCAGCTCGCCGAGGCCGACCTCGCGCTGCGCGCCGATCCGCGGAGCGTCCGGGCGAAGTTTCTGCTCGGCGATGCGCAGCTCAAGAACAATGATCCCGACCGCGGTTGCGCGACGTTGCACGCGCTCAAGGGGATCCAGATGGCGCAGGATCGCACACGCGCAGCCGGCTGCCCGGGCGATTGATTTGGCTCACCCGGGCCCCTATCCTAGCGGTCCCGCATGCCGGTCCGGACAGCGATGAGCGAGCGAGCGCCGGCGCCGCCGAGGAGTGCGATGCGATGACGATGTCGGTCGGGACGCCCACTCCGCCGCCGGCGGCGCGCCTGGCCCCTGGCTTCCAGCTCGGCGAGTACCGCGTGGGCCTCCCGCTCTGGGGGTTGCGGATCGCCGACGCCTATCGCGCCGAGGGCCCCGGGGGGCCGGCGACGCTGTACGTGGTCCACGCGCGGATCGCCCAGCACCCGGGGGTTCGCGACCACATCATCGCGGGCACGCGAACCGCGGCGGCGGTGCCGGAGCACCGGCACCTGGTCCGGACGCTCGCCGCCGGGCTCACCGGCGAGTTCCTGTGGATCGCGACCGAGGAGATCGAAGGCTCGCTGGTGCGCGAGCTGATGATGAAGAAGCGCCAGGCGGGCGGCGCCGGCCTCGGCGCCCGCGCGACCGGCAACCTGATCACCGGCGTCGCCACGGCGCTCGCCGAGGTCTGCCACGGCGCGCTCGCCAGCGAGTCGGTGGTGGTCAGCCGCACCGGCCGGGTCCGCGTGATCGATCTGGCGCTCGGCCCCGGCACGCTCGCCGCCACGGTGGCGGGCCTCATCCCGGCGCCGAGCTCGCTCGCGCCGGAGGTGCTGGCGGGTGGGCCGGCCGGCGCACCGCCGAGCCCCGCGCTGGATGTCTACGCGATCGGCGCCCTGCTCTACGAGGCGCTGGTCGGCCGGCCGCTCGAGCGCGGCGGGCCGCGCCCGAGCGATGTCGTCGAGGGCGTCAACACCCAGATCGACGAGGTCGTCGCCCGCGCCTGCCACCGCGATGCCGACAAGCGGTTCGGCCGCGCCGACGTGCTCGGCGAGGTCGTCGGCGAGGCGCTCCAGAAAGGCGGCGCGCTGCAGACCTCGGCGATGCCGGTGCTCGCGGTCGCCCCGACGCTCGGCGATCAGCAGGTGTCGCTGGCCTCCGAGATCGCCGCGCCGAGCCGCACGATCTCGGGCTCTGGCTCGGGCACCGCCGTCACCGATCGCGCCCTCGCGGCGGCCCTCGCCGACACCACCGAGAAGTGGCTGATCAGCCGGAACCGCATGGACTACGGCCCGTTCTCGCTCGCCGACGTGATCGCGCAGATCGAGCGCGGCGAGATCGTCGCCGGCAACGTCATCCAGGACAAGGACTCGGGCGCGCGCAGCGACGTCGGCGACCACCCGCTGCTCGGGCCGATCGTCGAGACCACGCGCCAGCAGCGCGACGATCAGCGGCGGGCGCAGGCCGAGGTCAAGGAGCAGAGCCGCGACAAGAAGCGCGGCGCGATGCTCTACGGCGTCATCGGCCTCGGCGTGCTCGGCGCGGCGGCCGCGGTGTACCTGATCCTCAAGTCGGTCTCGCACGACGACGGCGGCCCGAAGCTCGCGAGCGTCAGCGCGCTCGATGGCGCCTCGCTCAAGGTCAAGGTCAGCGAGCCCAAGAAGCCCCCTCCCCAGCCGCACCGGGCCGGCGGCAGGCGATCGGCCGGCGGGCCGGCCGGCACAGGTGAGAACCTCGCCCTCGATATGTCCGACGACAGCGACGAGACCGAGACGCTCGACATGGGCACGGTCTACGGCGTCTACTCGCGCTACGGCGGCCGGCTCGGCGGGTGCCTCCAGGGCAGCGGCGAGCACAACGCGAACATCAGCATCATCATCGACGGCCCGAGCGGCCGGGTTACCTGGGTCAAGGTCAACGACAAGCAAGCGGGCGGCCTCTACAGCTGCCTCGGCGGCGTCCTGCGCGGCATGCAGTTCCCCAAGATCCACGGCCCCCGCACCCGCGCCGAGTTCGACCTCGCCATGTAGCCGGACATGCCTGATACGCCAAGCAGCAGCGATTCGAGGGTGCCCGCGTCCGGACTGCGAGCCCGCGCCTCCGGCGATCCCGAAGATCGTGGCGGCGGCGACCGGCGCAGCGTGATCGGCAGGGAGATCAAGCGCCGCGCCACCGTGTCGTGGTGGCTCGGCGTCGTGTTCGCGGTCGGCCTGGCCGCGGTCGTGACCCCGGAGATCACCGCGGAGCACTGGCTCCTCGGCTTCCACGCGAGCACGGCGACCGAGCCGGGCACGGTGACCGAGCACCACGCGGCGCCGTTCACCGTGCGCGCCCCGATGCTCGCCGGCTATGACCACCTCCGGATCGCCGGCGGCGTGGTGGTCGCGCGCGGCGAGACCGCGACCCGCGACGAGGCCACGATCGCCGACGCGATCGCCGGCGCGATGCCGCACGGCCCGGTGCTGTACGGCTCGCTGTTCGTGCTGCTCGGCGTGCTCGGCACGCTGTTCACCCACCACATGCGAAGGTCGACCAAGGGCCGGCTGGTCCGGGTCCAGCTCGTGAGCCTCGTCGTGCTCGCCGTGCTCGCCGTGGCCGTGAAGATCGTGCTGCTGTCGACCGCGCTGTCCGCGCTCGCGGTGCCGGTCGCGGCGCTCGCGCTGATCCCGACGATGGTGCTCGACCGGACCGTCGGGCTCGCCACCGGGGTGCTCGGCGCGCTCGTGGTCAGCCTCCTGGCCCCGTTCGATGTCGGGCTCGCGATCCTCCTGCTCGTCCAGGCCGCGACCGCCGGGCTCGTCGTGGCCGAGCGCCCGCGGCGGCGCTGGCTCGCGGCCCTGACCGCCGGCCTCGTGACCACGCTGTGCACCGGCGCGACCTTCCTCCTGCTCACCTACCTGACGACCGGCCATGCGCCCGACGTGCGCGATCCGCTGCACTCCCCGTGGCTGGCCGCCGCGATCGGCCCCGCGGTCGCGGCGCTCGTCGCCGTCCCGCTGCTCCCGATCTACCAGCTCCTGGTCGGCGAGATCACCCAGGGCAAGCTGTTCGCGCTCGAGGATCTCGGCCACCCGCTGCTGCGTCAGATCGCCGAGCGGTCACCCGGCACCTGGCAGCACTCGCTGATGATGGCGAACATGGCGGAGATCGCCGCCAACGAGATCGGCGCGAACGGCCGGCTCGTCCGGGTCGGCGCGTACTTCCACGATCTGGGCAAGTCGCTGCAGGCCAAGTACTTCATCGAGAACCTCGAGCCCGGCGAGACCTCGCCGCACGACCAGCTGCCTCCGGAGGCCTCGTGCGAGGCGATCTTCGCGCACGTCACCGAGGGCATCGTCAGCGCGCGCAAGGCGGGGCTGCACGAGCGCGTCGTCGACTTCATGCACATGCACCACGGCAACGGGGTGCTCGAGTACTTCTGGGAGAAGTGCCGCGAACAGGGCAACCCGCACGACCTCACCCTCGAGGACTTCCGCTACCCCGGCCACCCGCCGCAGAGCCGCGAGACCGCGATCCTCGCGATCTGCGACGCGGTCGAGGCGGCGTCGCGCACGCTCAAGAAGCCCGACGCCGCGGCGATCGACGGGCTGGTCCAGCGGATCGTGTACGGCAAGCTGCACCTCGGCCAGCTCGACGAGAGCGGGCTGTCGATGAGCGACCTGCGGCGGATCAGCGACTCGCTGCGCGAGACCATCCGGCACGCCAACCACGGCCGGATCGAGTACCCCTGGCAGAAGGCCGGGCAAGACGCCAGCGCGAGCGTGCTGGCGTACCCGGCGACGTCGCCGCGGCTCGATTCGCTGGATCACCGCCCCAGCCGAGACCCCGCGAGGCAGCCTTCGGTGTCCCGCGCGGCCCCTCCCGCAGCCGATGCCGATGCCGCGCTCGCCACCACCGCCGGCGCCGGCAACCCGGCGAGCGAGCAGCGCATCCCGATCGCCCATGGCGCGCTGTCCGCCCCCGCGTCGAGCGACGCGGCCAAGCTCCGCGCGGGCACGGCGCGCAGCACGCACCCGAGCACGCCCCCCGCGCCGGCCGGCCAGGGGGACCCGCTCCCCGGGTGGCTGGAGGCCGGCGCCAAGGGCGGCGAGTCCAGGAGCGACTCGGGCCCGGCGCCCGGTGACAGCGGCACGCCTGCCGCCGGGGCCAGCGGATCGACCGATCGCGCCGCGATGTCGCTCGCCGACGCCGTGCCGCGGCTCGTCCGCGAGGTCCCCATCACCCTCACGGGGCGCGCACCTGGCCCGCTGGCTCCCCCGACGGATCCGACCGCGGCGCCCACGATCGATCGCGCGCCGCCTCCCCCGGTGCTGACCTTCGACGACGATCCACCCCCGGCTGCGCTGACCTTCGACAACGATCCATCCCCGGCGGTGCTGACCCTGGCCGGCGATCCACCGTCCGGGCCCCCCGCGGCGCTCACCCTCGATCCCGATCCGCCGCCGGTCGCGCCGGCGCGCGACGGCAAGCTACTGTCGACGACCCAGATCTACGGCAGCGCGTCGCCGTCGCCGCAGCCGGCACCGCCAGCGCAGCCCCTGGGCAGCGAGCCACAAAGCCCGCGTCCGGCGACCGCGCCACCCGCCCAGGCCCGTCCCCCGACCGCTCCGCCGCCGCTCGCCGGCCGGCACCCCACCGGCGATCTCGCGCGCACCGCCGGCCCCCCGGCCCCGGTCGACCTCGACAATGCGATCACCAACCCACCGCCGCTGCGGCGCAGCTCGAGCGGTCATCCACCGGTGCCTTCAGATCCCGCGCAGCTCGCCGCGTCGCTCGCCAGCACGGTGGCGCGCGCGACGTCGGCCCCACCCGGCACACCGCAGCCCTCCGATGACGCGCCTCGCACGGGCCCCCGGCACGCCGACCTCGATAGCGCGATCACCAACCCGCCGCCGCTCGGCAAGTCGGCCCGCACGGCGCCCCGTCATGTCGACCTCGACAGCGCGATCACCCACCCGCCGCCCGAGGTCGCCATCGCGGTCCCCGTGATGTCCAGCGCGGCCCCGCAGGCAGCCGGACCCGCGGCGCTCGCCCCACCGGCGGCGAACCCGCTCCCCTCGATCCCCCAGCGCACCCGCCCGCCGAGCGCGCCACCAGAGCGAACCACCGGGCTCGCCACCGACGACGAGCGCGCGAGCGCGATGATCACGCTGCGCGGCCACGGCGGCGACCGGAACCCGGCCCCGAGCCGTTCGCCGGCGCCCCCGCTCGAGGCGCGACCAGAGTCCAAGGCGCCCCCGACGCCCGATGCGCCGCCGGAACCCCGCCCGCGCGACCCGGCGCCCGTCCCCAGCCCCACCATCATCCGCCCGAGAGCTCAGACCGCCGAGGCGCGCCCCGCAGGCCGCCTGGCGCTGCTGCTCGAAGACGAAGCCCGGGTCACGTCCGCGCGCGCGGCCGCCAAGCTTGCCGTGCGTGGCCAGGCGCGCGCCCCCGACGACGCGTATCTCACCGACGAAGCGACCATCCCCGGCGAGACGACCCTCCCCGGCTACGCGCCCCCCGGCGGCGCGCGCGGCCCCGACGAGTCGCACGGCGATCCCGATCCGGATCCCGATGCCGGCGTGACCGAGCCCTCGTTGCCGGTCCTCGCGGTCGGCGACGCCCTTCGGATCGATCTACCGCTCTCCTTGCCGCCCGCTCGCGGTCCGGCCGCGGGCCCCGCGACCAGCAGCCAGGCCGGGTGGGCCAGCGGGCTCGCTGCGCGGATCGACGCCGCGCTCGACTCCGATGAATGGAACCTCGAGACACCCGTCGTGCCACCGACCAGGGCCGAGCTGCGCGCCCTGCTCGGCCAGCCCGATCCCACGCGGCAGCAACCGGTCGACGAGATCGCGCTGCTGCAGCGCCATGCCCTCGAGTTCGATGAGCCCGAGCTCTTGCCGCGCCGGGCCCCGCACCCGACGACCGAGGTCGACCCCGACGACATCGAGGCGGCGATCGAGATCGCCCCGCCGGTTCGCCGGCCGCCCAGCGCCAAGGCGACCGGCGCGGCCAAGCCGAAGAAGTCCAAGTAGCCCCCATGCCTCCGCGCCTCGCGCGCCTCGCGCTGATCTGGTTCGCCGCCTGTGGCCATGCCGCCCCGGTGGCACGCGGGCCCACCACCACCGTACGCGCCGAGATCGAGCAGGCCGAGGCCGCCGAGAAGGCGCGCCAGCACGACGTCGCGCGCACGCACTACCAGCGCGCGATCGAGGCCGCGCGCGACCCGGACAGCATCGCGTTCGCCCGCCACGAGTACGCCGAGACGCTCGTGACCTGGGGCGAGGCGCCCGAAGCGCGCGTGCAGCTCGAGCGCGCCGCCGCCGCCAACCCCGCCGATGCCAGCGTGTGGCACGACCTGGGCCTCCTGCGCCACCACGCCGGCGACGACCCGGGCGCGATCGAGGCGCTCCTGCGCGCCGAGCAGCTCGTGCCGCACGATCCACGCCCGCGCACGGCGCTCGCCGCGCTGTACTGGAAGCGCGGCGACAAGCCGAACGCCACGCGCGAGTACCGCGGCCTCCTCGAGCTCGATCTGCCGGACCGCCTGCGCGCCAAGGTCGAGTGGGCGCTCGCCGAGCTGGCCAAGCCCTGATCGCCGCGCAATACTCGAGGGGTCGTGATCCGGGACCTGAAGAACCTGGCGCTCACCGCGAGCCTTGGCCTCGGGCTCGTCGCCGGTGTGGCGCGCCCGGCCGCGGCGAACTTCGACTGGGCCGGCCACGTCGAGCTCGACGCCGAAGGCCTGTCCAGCGACGACGCGGCGACCCGGCGCGGGGCCGTGAGCGAGCTCCGCAAGTACGACATCGCGCTGACCCAGGCTTATCTGATCAAGGCGCTCGGCGACCCCGACGACAAGGTCAAGATGGACGCGGCCCGGGCGCTCGGGCTCGGCGTTGCGACGGCGGCGGTCCCGACGATGATCGAGTGGCTCACCGACCCCAACCCGCTGTTCAAGCAGGTCGCCGCCGACGTGCTCGGCGACATCGGCGGCCCCGAGGCGACCTCGGCGCTGACCCGTTCGCTCGGCGACTCCGACTCGACGGTGCGCACCCACGCGGTCAAGGCGCTCGGGCAGATCGGCCGGCGCGGCAACCCGGCGGTGGTGATCGCGCTCTTGCCGCGGCTCGAGGACGACAAGGCCGACGTCCGGATCGCGACGATCACGCAGCTCGAGGAGCTCGGTGATCGCCGCGCGGTGATCTCGCTGGTCGCGCGGTTCAGCGATACCTCTCCCGAGGCGCGGCGTTCCGCGGTCGATGCGGTCGGCAAGCTCGGCGATGCGTCGGCGGTGCCCGCGCTGACCCGCCTGATCAGCGATCCCAACGATGACGTGCGAGCGACCGCGGTCGGCGCGCTGGGCCGGCTCCGCGCGGTCGACGCGATCGACGCCCTGATCGAGCAGCTCACGGTCGGCAACGAGGCGTATCGCCAGAAGGTCGCCTACGCCCTCGGCCAGATCGCCGCCGTGCCGCGCGCCGGCAAGGCCGGCGAAGAGGCGCTGCGGACGCTCGTCGCCAACCTCGAGGTGACGACGACCCGCACCGCGGCCAGGGAGGCGCTACACGTCGCGGGCAAGGCCGCGGTCCCGGCGTTGATCGCCCACCTGCAGGGCCGCATCCACGGCGATCCGGTGAGCGCGGTGACCCTGCTCGCCGACGCCGGTGATCCACGCGCGACCCAGACCCTGGCCGCCGAGCTCGAGCGCGGCCGCGTGGCGATGCCGCTGGTCCTGAAGGCGCTCGGCGCGACCGGCGATCCGGCCGCCCTCGTGCCGGTGCTCGGCGTGCTCGCCAGCAAGGACGCGGCGATCCGGCTCGCGGCCATGGAGGCGCTGCGCCCGCTGCTCGGCAGCGACGCCCGCGCCGGTGACGTCCTCCTCGAGCACCTCACCGACGACGATCTCGAGATCCGCGTGCTCGCGGCCGAGTACCTCGGCACGCTCGGCGTCGGCTCGGCGGCCGCCAAGCTCACGGCGCTGTCGGGCACCGGTAACCCGATGCGGCTGCGCCACGCCGCGATCGACGCGCTCGGCGAGATCGGCCGCGCCGGCCACCTGCCGCCCGCGTCCGACGCCACCAAGGCCCTGATCGACATCCTGCGCGAGGGCCCGTCCGAGCTGCACACCTCGGCGGCGACCGCGCTGTGCTACATCGCCAGCCCCGCCGTGCTGCCGCAGCTCGTCGCCCTGGCGCGCGCCGACCGGGGACCGACGCGCGGAGAGATCGTCCGCGCGATCGGCGCCACGCTGCGCGGCCACGACGACGCCGGGGCGCGCAAGCTCCTGCGCGAGCTCGCCGACGACGGCAACGTCAAGGTCAGCCTCGCCGCGATCGCCGGCCTCGCCGCCGCGAGCTCGCCCGACGACGCCGCGACCCTCCGCACGATGGTCGGCCAGGCCGCCGCGGATCGCCGCCGCGCCGCCGCGTGGGCGCTCGGCGAGCTGCACGATCCGGGCTCGCTCGACGTCCTGGCCGCGGCGCTGTCGAGCAAGGACGATCGCCTCGCCGGGGACGCCGCCTGGGCGACCGGCGAGATCCTCGCGGGCGGCCGCGCGCCCCAGCCCGCCGGCCAGGGCCGCGGCGCCGGCGCGATCGCCGATCGCTGGCTCCACCTCATCCAGCACGGCGGGTGGGCGGCTGCGATCAACAGCGCCGCCGCGCTTGCCCGCCTGCTCTGGGCGCTGCCCCCACCGGCGCGCGCGGAGCTCCTCACCAGGCCGCGGCGCGACGCGCTGCTCGCGCGCACCTTTCACAAGTCCCGCCTCGTGCGCATCAACCTCGCGCACGCCCTCGCGGCGATCGGCGATGACGACGCGGTGAAGGCCCTCGCGCAGGCGCTCAAGGACGACCCGAGCGCCCGCGTGCGCATCGCCGCGGCCCGAGCGCTGCACCGGATCGGCGGCCCGACGGCCGGCGCCGCCCTCAAGCTCGCCGGCGACGCCGATCAGGATCCGCTCGTGGGCGCGGCCGCGAAGACGCCTCCCGGCCCGATCCCGGCGCGCAGCGAATGGCGCACGTTCTATGTCGTCGATCCGAGCGCCGACGACGCCCGGATCCGCCAGGAGCCCTACTTCGTCCACTCGCCGGACGACATCGTCTGGGCCAGCTACACCGACGCGCGCGGCGAGCTCACCACCGAGCACATCCCCGCCGAGACCTCGCGCGACAGCGTCCTGCCGGCCAGTCGCGAGGCCGAATACTGACGAGGACGGGGCCGCCCGCTTATCCCGCTCACCTCGCCGCACCGCCTGGTCCGGGGCAAGCACCGTCGCGGGTCGGCGCCGCACGACGCGGACGCGAAATCAAATCGCAGCGGCGACCTCGCCGCCAGCGCACCAGCTACGCGGCGCGCTTGATGCCGTAGTCCTTGGCGGCGAACCCGGCGAGCTCGGTCTCGAGCACGCGGCGCGCGCGGAACAGCCGCGACATCACGGTGCCGATCGGGACCTCGAGCGCGTCGGCGATGTCCTTGTACTTCTCGCCGCGCAGGTCGGCGCGCTCGACCACGTCGCGGTACTCGGGGCCCAGGCGGCCCAGCGCGGTCTTGACCTCGTCGCACAGCTCCTCGCCGATCACCTCGTCTTCGAGATCGTCGGTGCAGTCCTGGTCGCGGCCGTACAGCGCGGCGAGCGCGTCACCCGGGCGCTCGGTCGCGAACCGCTGATGCCGGCGGCGCTTGCGGTAGCCGTTGATGAATGCGTTGGTCAGGATGCGGAACAGCCACGCGCGGAGGTTCGAGCCGGGCTGGAAGCTGTCCCACGCACACATCGCGCGGAGCAGCGTCTCCTGCACCAGATCCTTCGCGGTATCGGGGTCGCGGCAAATCCGCATCGCGACGCCGAACAGCTCGGCCTGGTGCGGCATGCACGCCAGCTCGAACGAACGATGAACCCCTTCGTTGGCCTCGACGACCCGGAGCGCCCGACGCGGCGCCGACGTTGATTTACGGACGAGACGGGAGCTAGAGGGAACGCCTGACTTGGCCGAGTTCATCGAGGTTCGCGACATGCCAGGGTCAAAAGCACCCGACGTGCCACACGTAACTATTTATAAATCAAGGGTGTTTTTTCGGTCGAGGTCGCAGAGACACGATACGCGTCTCAAAGCAAACACGAGATCGTACCTAAACCCCTAGGTAGGACATTATCCGACACAACGTGGGTTACCCATCCGGAGTGGGTTCTCCAGCCCTCAGATGAGGGGCTCGCGATCGTCATCGAACCCAGTCGAGACACCACGCCCAGAACGCGCGCGTTCGCCCGAGCGCGTGCCCGATTCGCAGCCAGAGCCGCCGCATCTCGTCGAGGACGGCGATCACGTGCGGTGATCGAGCGGCGCACCGGCGCGGTCTAGCAGTGCCACGACAATGCGCGGATCGCCGAGGCGATCGCGGCCGGCAGATCCGACGATACGACGCCGCGAGCGCCGTGGACCTCGGTGAGCTGGTCGCCGGCGGCGCCGTGGACGAACACACCGGCGCGCGCCGCGTCGACCGCGGAGAGGCCTTGCGCGAGCAGCGCGCCGATCGTACCGGCGAGCACGTCGCCGCTACCGCCGGTCGCCAGCGCCGGACCGCCGGTGGGGTTGATCGAGCAGTGCGGGACGGCGCCTGATCCGGCGCTCGAGCCGGCGCCTGATCCGTCGCACACGATCGTGCGCGCGCCCTTGAGCACGACCACGGCGCGCGTCCTGGTGGCGAGCGCGCGCGCGGCGGCGATGCGATCGGCCTCGATGCTGGCGACCGTGATGCCGAGCAGGCGGGACGCCTCGCCGGGGTGTGGCGTGAGCACGACCGGGCCGGCCGCGCCGGCGATCGCCACCAGATCGGCCGCGAGCACGTTGAGCGCGTCGGCGTCGAGCACGGCCGGGATCCCCGAGGCGAGCACCTCGCGCACGCGCCCCGCCGAGGCGCCGGTGTTGCCGATGCCGGGGCCGATCACGACCGCGGCCTTGCCCGACAGAAGCGCGGCGAGCTCGCCGCCGGCCGCCAGCGAGCGCGTCATCACCGAATCGGGCGCGTCGAGCGTTTGCCCGAGATCCCCGTCGGCCGCGAGCGTGCATAGCCCCGCACCGGCGCGCAGCGCGGCGATCGCGGCGAGCCGCCCTGCCCCGCGCATCCCCGGCGAGCCGCCCACGACGAGCACGTGGCCGCGGCGGCCCTTGTGCTCGAGCGACTGCGGCTGCGGCAGCCACGCGGCGACATCGCCGGGCGTCACGAGGCTCACGGGGATGCCGGCAGCAGCGATCAGCGCCGCCGGAATGCCGATGTCGGCGACCTCGACCTCGCCGGCGCGCGCGAAGCCAGGCGCGCTGACGAGCGCGATCTTGAGCACGGCCATGGTCACCGTGCGCTCGGCGGTCACCGCGCAGCCGAGCACGCGGCCGGTATCTGTATCGAGGCCCGACGGAATGTCGACGGCGAGCACGCGGCGGGACTTCCCCATCATCGCCACGACGTCGGCGAGGTGGCCTTCGATCGGCCGGGTCAGGCCGACGCCGAACAGGGCATCGATCACGAGCGCGGCACCTGCCACGCCGGCCAGGGCGGCGGTGAGCTGGTCCGGCGCGGCGATCAGCTGGACGGCGCCGCCGGCGCGCTCGAGGATCGCGAGGTGGGTGCGCGCATCGCCGCGGACGGCCTCGCGAGGCGCGGCGAGGTAGGCGACCGCGTCGACGCCGCGATCGCGCAGCACGCGCGCCGCCACGAAGCCGTCGCCGCCGTTGTTGCCCGGGCCGCACACGACCATGACGGGCCCGCGCTGATCGCCGAGCATGCGCAGCGCCGCGCCGGCGACCGCGCGCCCGGCGGTCTCCATCAGCACCACCGCGGGGAGGCCGATCTGGTCGATCGTCTGGCGATCGAGTGCGCGCATCTCCGCGGCCGTCACCACCGGGGTCATGGCGCGCAGCCTACGGCCGGCGCTCAGGCGCGGCAACCCTTGGCGAGCGCGCCGGCGATCTCCTCGGCCCAGCCGCGGATCCGGACCTCGTCGATGCCCTCGATCATCACGCGCGCCTTGGTCTCGGTGCCGCTGTAACGAACCAGGACCCGGCCGTCCTCGCCGAGCTGGCGCTCGATGTCGGCGATCATCCGCTGCACGTCCGGGAGCTGGTCGAGCGGGACCTTCTTGTCGACCGCCGTGTTGATCAGCACCTGCGGCGTGCGGGTCATGACGGTGGCGAGCTCGGATAACGGCCGCCCCTCGCGCGCCATGATCGCGAGCACGCGGAGCGCGGCGACGATGCCATCGCCGGTGGTCGCGTGATCGAGGAACACGAGGTGCCCCGACTGCTCGCCGCCAAGGTTGTAGCCGTTCTTGCGCATCTCCTCGACGACGTAGCGATCGCCGACCTGGGTGCGCACGACGGCGCCGCCGGCGCCGCGGATCGCGCGCTCGAGCCCGATGTTCGACATCACGGTCGTGACCAGGGTCGACCTGGCGAGCTTGTTCTCCTGGATCATACGCGTCGCGCACAGCGCCATCACCGCGTCGCCGTCGATCACGTTGCCGTGCTCGTCGCACAGGACCAGGCGATCGGCGTCGCCATCGAGCGCGATGCCGATGTGGGCGTCGTGGTGGCGCACCATCTCGCACATCGCCTGGGGATACAGCGCCCCGGCGCGCGCGTTGATGTTCTTGCCGTCGGGCTTGGTGTGGATCGCGGTGACCTTCGCGCCGAGCTCCTCGAACACCGCCGGCCCGACCCGGTACGCGGCGCCGTGCGCCCCGTCGACCACGACGTGGAGCCCGTCGAGGCTGAGCTCGCTGGGGAACGTCGCCTTGCAGTACACCACGTAGCGGCCGCGCGCGTCCTCGATCTTGCGGCTGTAGCCGACGTCGGCCGGCCCCGCGCAATGCGCCTCGAGATCCGACGAGCCCATCAGGGCTTCGATCTCCGCCTCGACGTGGTCGGGCAGCTTGTAGCCGTCGCGCGCGAACAGCTTGATGCCGTTGTCCTCGAACGGGTTGTGCGACGCCGAGATCACGACGCCCGCGTCGCACCGCATCGATGACGTGATGAACGCGATGCCCGGCGTCGGCAAGGGACCCGTCAGCCAGACGTCGGCGCCCATCGCGACGATCCCCGAGGCGAGCGCGGACTCGAACATGTAGCCCGACAGCCGCGTATCCTTGCCGATCACGATCCGGGTGTGCCGGCCCGCCTGGCGCAGCCGCTTGGCGATCGCCATGCCGAGCCGCATCACCGTGGCGCTGGTCATCGGCTCCAGGTTCGCGACCCCGCGCATCCCGTCGGTGCCAAACAGAGTACGACCGTTGGTCATCGCCTTGGTTGGTAGCATGCGATCCGGCTGGTTCGCCTGCTCCCGAGGTGATTTCGCTCCGGTCCGCGCGGCGCCGCGTCGATCGAGCGCCGTCGCGACGCCGTCGCTACGGGGCCCGGGGCGCGGCCGGCGGGCTCGGCTGCTTGAGCGGCGCGAGCTTGACGTGCTCGGGAGAAATCTTCACGCCGATGCCGGGCGGCAGGCCGTCGATCGTGACCTCGGCCTCACGTGGCTTGGGGTCGGCGGTGAGCTTGACGATCGGCACCAGCGTGCTCCGCGCCTTCTCGACCGCCAGGAGCGCGCCGGTCAAGCTGACGTCGACCTGGGACGGCGTGATCTTCCACCGCGACGCGTCGCCGTCGCCGCTCGCCACCACGGTCAACCCCGGCAGCTTGCGGGTCACGAGCTCCTCGTCGACGTGAATCTGCACCGCCAGCTGGGGGTTGCCGACCACCTCGACCCCCTCGGGCGGCACGATCTGGGTCTCCGCGGTGAAGCTGTCGGTGCGGCCCTCGAGGCTGATCTCGGGCGTGCGGATCGCCGAGAGCGCCGCGAGCGTGCCCTCGGCGCCGCGCAGCTTGACCGTCGCCGGGATCGGCTTGACCTCGGCGACGACGTAGCCGTGCTGCGGGCGGCCGGTGATCGCCGGCGTGATCTCGACGACCTTGTCGACCCGCTTGTCGAACGCGATGTGGACGGAGCGCGGGTTGATCGACGTGACGGTGACGCCCGACGGCAGGTGGATCAGGTCGTTCGAGATCGTGATCTCGCCGCTCGAGGCGCGCCGCAGATCGAGGTTGATCCGATCGAGCTCGCGCTCGTCGAACTTGCGCAGCCGGCGCCACGCGCCCTTGATCGTGACGCGCACCTCGTCGAGCCGCTCCGAGATCAGCACCTTGTCCTCGGGCAGGGTGTACGAGACCCCTACCCGCGCCGTGATCTCGCGATCCTTGTCGGTGTTGACCAGCAGGAACACCGTCACGGCGAGCACCATCGACAGGAACTTGAGGCCGACGTTGTCGAGCATCGCGCCCCGCAGCCAGCCCCGGATGGCGCCGCCGCCAGCCCGTTCCGGCGGCGGCGTGGGGGTGATCGGCCGCGGCGTGGTCGCGCGCGCGGGGACGCGGCCGAGCGTGCCGATCGTCTGCGACCGCGGCCTCATCGCACGGCCTCGACGCGCTCCGGCGGGACCGGCTCGATGCGCGGCTCGGGCCGCGGCTCGCCCAGGGTCGCGATCGCCTTGCCGACCTCGGCCGCCGCGGCGGCTTCTTCGGCCATGTCCTCGGTGGCGCGGCCCGCGGCGAACAGGCCGACCAGCGCGCGCCGCAACATGACGGGCTCGAGATCGCGCGCGATCGAGCCCTTGAAGCACAGCGAGATCTCGCCGCGCTCCTCGGACACGACGACCACCACGGCGTCGGTGTCCTCGGTGATCCCGAGCGCCGCCCGGTGGCGGGTGCCGAACTCCGGCCCCAGATCCGTGGCCCGCGACAGCGGCAGCAGCGCCCGGGCGAGCTCGAGGCGGTGGCTCTTGCCGATCACGACGGCGCCGTCGTGGAGCTCGTTGTCGCGCGCCGGGACGAACAGCGAGACCAGGAGCTGGCGCGACAGCACCGCGTCGATCCGGGTCGCGTCGTCGACGAACTCCTCGAGCGCCGCGTCGCGCTCGAACACGATGATCGCGCCCAGCCTCGCCCGCGCGAGCTGCGCGGTCGCCGCGACGACCTCGTCGACGATCTGGCTGGTCTCCTGGCGGCGGCCGAACGGCATCACGTTCTGGCCGATCCGGCCGAGCGCGCGCCGGATGTCCTGCTGGAACACGACGATGATGAGGATGATGAAGTACGAGATGAAGTTGTCGAGCAGCCACGACACGGTGGACAGCTCGAGGCGCTCGGCGACGAAGAACGCCGCGCCGACCAGCACGATGCCGACGACCATCTGCGCCGCGCGCGTGCCGCGGATCGTGAGGAGCAGGCGATAGATCAGGTAATAGACCAGCGCGACGTCGACCACCGTCGTTGCGACGGTGCCGACGGTGAGTCCGTCGATAAATTCGCGGAGTGACGCGGTCACGGGAGTACGATCCAGTCGGGCGTATGATCCCGCGCGGCCGTCGCGCGGGAGGCCCTACTGTTTGGTGTACAACGCGAGTGCCGCCCTGAGCAATGCGACGTTGTGGACCCGGACCACATTTGCGCCGGCCCTGATCGCGTCGAGGCTCGCTGTGACGGACGCGGCGTCCAGCGCGGCGATGTCGTCATCGGGCACACTGAACGCCCGCCGGAGAAATCGCTTACGGCTCGCTCCTACGACGACCTGTCGACCAAGCCGGGCCCCGAGATCGCCGCAGTGCCGTAACAGCGTGAGGTTAGTGTCGGGGTCAGCCCCCTTACCGAAACCGAGCCCGGGGTCTACCCATGCGCGCGAGCGCGCACCTGCCGGCAAGCTCGCGAGGCGTTCCGCGAGCTCATCGGCCACCGTGCGCCAGTCGAGCTGTCGGGGAGCTCCCCGGACGCCGGCCTGGCCATCGAGCGCGGCCGGGGGCTCCCTGGCGAACACCTCGGCAATCGAGCGCCCGCGCAGGTGCCCGGCGATGTAGGTGGCGTCGCCGATCACCTCGCGCATGACGGGATCGAACAGCCCGCCTGAAACATCGTTGATGATCCGCGCGCCAGCAGCCACCGCGGCGCGCGCAACGTTGGCCTTTGTGGTGTCGATCGAGACCGTGGCGCCGGCGGCAGCCAGGCGCTCCACCACGGGCAGCACACGCCGCAGCTCCTCCCCCTGGTCCACCGGCCGGGCCCACGGGTTCGTGGCCTCGCCTCCCACGTCCAGGATATCGGCGCCGTCACGCAAGAGCTGCAGGCCGTGCGCGACCGCCGCTTCCAGGTCAAAGTACCGCCCGCCATCGGAGAACGAGTCAGGGGTCACGTTGACGACCCCCATGACCATCACGGTGGTCGGGGGGGGCGCCCGGTCATCGGCCATATCGCCCAGCTTCGTCGCCACGGCTTCGTCGTGCCCCCGGCGAAACCGCCCATGAGGGCGCCCTCATCAAGCCTCTGAGATCGTTGGCAACGCGATCGGCGGATGACAGCACCGAAGCACGCTTTCCGCCGGGCCCACGAAGCCCACGAGGCTCACCAGGCCCGCTTTAGGCTGGTTCGGGCGACGGGTCCTTCTTGCCGAGCGGCGGGAGGATCGAGGGCCGCTTGCGCTCGGCTTCGTCCTTGTCCGCGGCGGCTTCCTGGCGCTTCTTGGCAGCCGCCGAGACCGGCCGATCGATGTGGCCGCCGCGCAGCAGGGTATCGATGTCGGCACCATCGAGCGTCTCGTACTCGAGCAAGGCCTCGGCGATCTGATCGAGCTCCTTGCGATGGTGGTTCAGGATCTCCACCGCGCGGTCGTACTGCTGGGTGACGATGCGCCGGATCTCGGCGTCGATCCGCTGGGCGGTGTCCTCGCTGTGGCGATCGCTCGACGAGAAGTCACGGCCCAGGAAGACCTCTTGCTTGCCCGCCGAGAAGTTGAGCGGGCCGAACTCGTCGCTCATGCCCCACTCGGTGACCATCGACCGTGCCAGCTCGGTGGCGCGCTCGATGTCGTTGCCGGCGCCGGTGGTCTTCTGCTTGAAGACGATCTCCTCGGCGACGCGGCCGCCCATCATGATCGCGATCTGGTTCTGCGCGAACTCGCGGGTCATGTTGAGGCGATCTTCGTGCGGCAGCTGCTGGGTGACGCCCAGCGCCCGGCCGCGCGGGATGATCGTGACTTTGTGGACCGGATCGGCCTCGTCGCCGCCGGGAGCGTCGACAAACCGGGCGACGAGGGCGTGGCCGGCCTCGTGGACGGCGGTCGTGCGCTTTTCCTTCTCGGAGATGATCATCGAGCGCCGCTCGGCGCCCATGAGGACCTTGTCCTTGGCCTCCTCGAAGTCCTCCATCTCGACCTTGTCCTTGTCGCGACGGGCGGCGATCAGCGCGGCTTCATTGACCAGGAACTCGAGGTCGGCGCCCGAGAAGCCCGGCGTGCCGCGCGCGAGCACCTCGAGGTCGACGCCACCGAGCGGGACCTTGCGGGTGTGGACCTGCAGGATGCCGATACGGCCGCGCAAATCGGGCCGCGGGACCACGATCCGCCGATCGAAGCGGCCCGGGCGCAGGAGCGCCGGGTCGAGCACGTCGGGCCGGTTGGTCGCGGCGATGATGATCACGCCGTCGTTGGACTCGAAGCCGTCCATCTCGACCAGCAGCTGGTTCAGGGTCTGCTCGCGTTCGTCGTGACCGCCGCCCAGGCCGGCGCCGCGATGGCGGCCCACGGCGTCGATCTCGTCGATGAAGATGATGCAGGGCGCGTTCTTCTTGCCTTGCTCGAACAGGTCGCGGACCCGGCTGGCGCCGACGCCGACGAACATCTCGACGAAGTCCGAGCCGCTGATGGAGAAGAACGGGACGCCGGCCTCCCCGGCGATCGCGCGGGCGAGCAGGGTCTTGCCGGTACCCGGTGGGCCCATCATCAGGACCCCCTTGGGGATACGGCCCCCAAGGCGGGTGAACTTCTTGGGATCCTTCAGGAAGGCGATGATCTCCTCGACCTCGTCCTTGGCCTCCTCGACCCCGGCAACATCCTTGAACGTCACGCGGTTCTGGTGGTCGGACAGGAGCTTGGCCTTCGACTTGCCAAAGCTCATCGCCTTGCCGCCACCCGACTGGAGCTGGCGCATGAACAGGAAGAAGATGCCGACGAGCAGGAGCATCGGCAGCCACCACACCAGGACCTGCGGCCAGATGCTCGATTCGTCCTTGGACTTCACCGAGAACTGGATGCGGTGCTCGGGGTCGACCGGCGCGTCGTTGATCTCTTTCGCGATGGTGCCGGGCCCGTCGGAGCAGCACGGTCCGTAGACCACGCGCTTGACGCTATCGCCCCGGAACGTCACGACATAGCGAGCGTCCTCGTGGCCTCGCGGCTCGGCCCTGATGCTTTCGATCTTGGATGCTTGATCCGCGTTGACCAGCATGGCGCGGAAGGCGGTGACATCGAGCTCCTTTTCCTTGCTGGAGGAGTCCGTGAACATCGAGTAGATGCTCACGAACATGAGGATCAGGATGGCCCAGATCAGGATGGTCTTGTGGGATTGGCGCAACGGCAGATCCGGGGTTCAGGAGGACGACGTTTGTCCTCTAGCATGGGGCCTTTGGGAAGCATTGCAAAGTCCAATTCTGTCAAAACTTACCACCTGATCGGGTGGGAGATTGGCACGAACAAGCCTCGCCGAACGCGGCGCCCAGATGTTCGGCCCATACGATGGTGGCATCGCTCGTACGCACGAGCACACGCGCCGTGGTGCGTAGCGCGCGAGGCACCTTTGCATCGATGTAGAGGTCGGACAACTTGCGTGACCGGCCTTTTAGCCGCTCCGGCCTCATCCGATCACCGGCACGCCAGGTGCGAAGCTCGTACCCTTCTGCAGCTCCAGGAATATCCAGCGGCTGCGGTTGGGGGGGGAAATCCCGCGGCGCGATCGACAACACCCCGTAACTTCGGACGATCGCACCGCCGCGAACGTCGATCGAGATCTGCCCACGCTCGGGCGCGAGGATCATGCGATCAATCTGATCGAGGTGCGCGGCGTCGTAGTCGAGGCCCGCGACTTCGAGGGCGATGGACACCGCGCGCTTGCGGACGGCGGCAGGCTGCGTGGCGAGCGCCGCGCAGTCGACCGGAAACCGCGTGAACGGCCGGGTGAGCGTATCGATGACCTCGAGCCACTCGGTCGCACTGCTCGCGAGTCGAACCAGCGCGGCATCGAGCTGTGGGTTCTCGCGCCGTAGCGCCGGCAGGATCTCCTCACGGACGCGAACGCGCGCGAGGCGGCGGTCGTCGTTCATCGGATCGTCCCAGATCGGTAACGCCTGTGCGCGGACGTAGGCGTCGATCACCGCGCGATCGATCGCGAGGAACGGCCGGATGAACCTGCCGCGCTGGACGGGGATCGCCGCCAACCCCGCCGGGCCGGTGCCGCGGAGCAGCCGCAAGAGGACGGTCTCCGCCTGGTCGCGCGCGGTATGGCCGACCAGCACGCACACCAGGCCGAGCTCATCGGCGAGCGCCTCGAGCGCCGCGTAGCGCACCGTGCGTGCCGCCGCCTCGAGCGAGCCGCGGCGCGGGACCTCGACGCGCCGGACCACCGCCGCGGCGCCTCGTTCACGCGCCCACGCGGCCACGGCGGCGGACGCCCCGGCACCGGCGGGTGTGAGCCCGTGATCGATCGACAGGACGACGACGTGGGCCGCCCCGGCGGCGCGGATCGCTACATCGGCCAGCGCCAGCGAGTCGGCGCCGCCCGAGCACGCCACCCCGTACAGCCCGGGCCCCACCCGCCTGATCTGCGCGTTGACCGCGGCGATGAGGAGATCTACGGAGGCCGTGGTAGTCATGACCGCAAGCAATCTACCCATGTCCGCACGCGACGTCTCATCTCGGGGCCCCGGTGGCTCCGGCCCGCTCGGTCCGCTGGGGCCGCTCGACCGCATCCGCGCCCAGCTCGCGGGGCCGCGCGGGTACCGGCGGATCGACGCGCTGCTCTCGTCGGATGACGCCGCGGGCGCGATCGCCGCCCTGTCGCCCGGCGAGATCTTCGAGCTGGTCCACGAGGTCGGCTTCGAGGACGCCGCCGACCTGATCCACCTGGCGACCCCGGCGCAGATCCAGGGCTGCTTCGATCTCGACGGCTGGACCAAGGATCAGCTCGACGTCGCGCCGCTCCGGCCGTGGCTCATGGCGCTGCTCGACGCCGGGTTCGAGAAGTTCGGCCAGGTGTGGGGCCAGCTCGACGCCGAGCTGCGCGCGCTGATCTTGCAGCGCCAGGTCAAGATCTACGACGTCTCGCTCGGCGAGGAGCCGGCCGAGGACAACGAGGGGCAGATCATCCCGACCGTCGACACCTTCTTCATGCTCGAGCTCCTCGGTGACGACGACAGCCAGCGGCTCGTGATGCGGGTCATCGAGGATCTGTACCGGGCGGACGCCGATCTCGCGCGCCACACCATCATGGCGGCCCGCTCGGAGCCCCCGGCCGAGCTCGAGGAGAACAGCTACCGGTGGCGGTCCGGACGGCTCGCCGACTTCGGCTACGTCGACTTCTACGACGCGCTCGATCTGTTCCGGCCGCTCGATCCGGCGCAGGTCCAGATCGGCGAGGGCTCGCAAGATCACGTGCTCGGCGAGGACACCCGGCTGCCGGTCGCGGTCGCCGAGCAGGTGATCGGCCGCTCGTTCCTGGCGCGCGCGCTCGCCGCGATCACCGATCCCTCCGAGGCCGAGCGGCTCGAGGCCGGCCTGATGGTGCTCGTCAACAAGGTGCTCGCGGCCGGGCGCGCCAAGCCCGGGCAGGCCGAAGTCGTGCGCCGCGGCGCGCTGTACGCGACGGCGACCCTGTCGCTCGGCCTCGAGACGATCGCGCGTGGGGACGTCGACCGCGCGACCCACGCGCTGGGCTCGATCGCGCTCGAGCGGCTGTTCCGGGTCGGCTACACCGTGACGCAGAAGCTCGCCCGGCTCGCCGTGGCGCTCGCGCCGCGCTCGATCACCGCCGGCTCACCGGTCAAGGAGCTGGTCGCCGCGCTGTGCTCGCCGCGCCCGCTGTTCGCGTGTGCCGCGGACGATCCCCCGGCGGTGGGCGTGCGGCCGTTCGAGGCCACGGCGGACCTGCGGCGTGCCGGCGAGCTGTTGACCGCCCTCACCGTGCGGATCGCCCTGGTCGAGGGGCTCGGCGTCGATGTGGTCGCGGCCGGCCAGGCGCCGGAGCCCAGGCCCAGCCTCGACGACCACATCCGGACGGCGCTCGCCCGCGCGGTGGTCGGCGGCGAGCTCCGCGGCGAGGCGCTGTCGCAGCCGGAGCTGACCGTGCTGCGCGATCGCGGCATGATCGAGGGGCGGATCCACCCGGCGGCCCGGGCGGCGGGCCTGGCCGCGATCTCCGGCCGGCTCGGCGCGGCGCAGCTATCGGCGTCGGGGCCGATCGTCGCCCGGCTGGTCGATGGCTGGCTCGACGATCTCGCGGCGATCCTCGGCTCGGTCAAGGACGCCGAGATCGACCCGCGCTACGTCGAAGGCGTGCTCGTGGAAGTGAAGCGCAGCTAACCCCTGCCCGGGTGTGGTAACGAACCGGGATGCTCGCCGTGACGCCCCCACCCTATCGCTCCGGGATGGCGACGGGCCTTGGCATCGTGCTGCTCGCCGGGCTGATGCTCGCGGCCGCA